>Ga0335082_10005677_pt1 | contig 13672 bp, 27 predicted proteins | sample Lox_Sample_41_FD_206718 | JGI IMG/M metagenome (GOLD analysis project Ga0335082, IMG submission 206718) | Soil microbial communities from Loxahatchee National Wildlife Refuge, Florida, United States - Lox_Sample_4.1 | ecosystem: Environmental > Terrestrial > Soil > Wetlands | place: USA... | reverse complement strand
TGATGCCTGGGGACAACGTGGCGATCACGGTGACGCTGATTGTACCCATCGCGATGGAGGAGGGGCTGCGCTTCGCCATTCGTGAGGGCGGGCGCACCGTGGGCGCCGGGGTGGTGTCCAAGATACTCGAATGAAACAGGTGAGGCCGGCGGGGCAGGGCTCGGTGACCGTGAACTCGTTCGCTCCCTGCCTCGCTCGCAGATCGACTGGAGCATAAAGCATGGCCATGCAGAGCCAAAAGATCCGGATCCGGCTGAAGGCGTTCGACTACCGCCTGATCGATCAGTCGGCGCTGGAGATCGTGGAGACCGCCAAGCGTACCGGGGCGGTTGTGAAGGGGCCAATTCCCCTGCCGACGCGGATCGAGCGGTTCGACGTGCTGCGCTCGCCGCACGTGAACAAGACCTCGCGCGACCAGTTCGAGATCCGGACGCATCTGCGCCTGATGGACATCATCGACCCGACCGACAAGACGGTGGATGCACTGATGAAGCTCGATTTGCCCGCCGGTGTGGATGTGGAGATCAAGCTATAGGAACGCGACGCGCAACGAGTGACGTGCGCGACGGTTGTCGCCGCGCGCTCGCCCCCGCGATGCTGGAAGATCGAAGCTCGCATCAGAAGAGGCTACAGGAATGACCCTAGGACTCGTGGGCCGCAAGGTCGGCATGACCCGGCTGTTTACCGATGACGGCGATGCCGTGGCGGTCACCGTCGTGGACGTGTCGGACAACCGGGTGACTCAAATCAAGACGCCGGTGAGCGACGGCTACTCTGCGGTTCAGGTCGCCTTCGGCACGCGGCGCGCGAGCCGCGTCACCAAGCCGATGGCCGGCCACTTCGCCAAGGCAGGGGTGCAAGCCGGCTCGGTCCTAAAGGAGTTCCGTGTGACGGAGGCGGAGGCGGCCGCGCTCACGCCTGGCTCGACCATCGGCGTGGACATCTTCAAGGTCGGGCAGAAGGTGGACGTGTGCGGTACCACGCTGGGCAAGGGGTTTGCCGGCGTCATCAAACGGCACAACTTCTCCTCCAACCGCGCGAGCCACGGCAACTCCGTGTCCCACAACAAGCCTGGGTCCACCGGACAGAACCAGAGCCCAAGCAAGGTCTTTCCGGGCAAGCGCATGCCGGGCCACCTGGGCAGCGTGCGCGACACGGTCCAGAATCTGAAGATCCTGAGCATCGATACCGCGCGCCAGCTGCTCATGATCCAGGGCTCGCTGCCCGGATCCAAGGGTGGGAATGTGGTGGTCTCCCCAACCGTCAGAGTGAGGGCCTAAATGGACCTGCCGGTGATCGATGACAGGGGTCAGCCCACCGCGAAGCTGGCCGCCTCGGATGCGCTGTTCGGGCGCAAGTTCAACCCCGCGCTGGTGCACCAGCTCGTCACCGCGTATATGGCGAACGCGAGGCTCGGGACTCGTGCGCAGAAAGCGCGCGGCGAAGTCAACAAGTCGCACAAGAAGCCTTGGCGCCAAAAGGGGACCGGACGCGCTCGCGCCGGCATGGCCTCGAGCCCGTTGTGGCGCGGGGGCGGGAAGATCTTCCCCAGCAGCCCGGAGGAGAACTTCGCCCACAAGGTCAATCGCAAGGCCTACCGCGCCGGCTTGAGCTCGATTCTGTCTCAGCTGGCCCGCGAGGGCAGACTGTCGGTGGTCGAGAGCTTCGCGGTGGAGCAGCCGAAGACGAAGCTGCTGGCCCAGAAGCTCCAGAACATGGGGTTGTCGAGCGTGCTGGTGATCACCGACGCGGTGAACGAGAACCTCGTACTGTCTTCGCGCAACCTGCCGAACGTGTTGGTGATCGAGCCGAAGAACGCCGACCCGGTGAACTTGCTCAAGTTCGAGCGGACGCTGCTCACCAAGGGTGCGGTGGCTAAGATCGAGGAGATGCTGACATGACGGCGGTCACGTTTGCGCCGGAGCGCCTGATGCAGGTGCTGATCGCGCCCCAGGTCTCGGAGAAGAGCACCTTCGTGGGCGAGAAGAACAACCAGGTCATTTTCCGCGTGCAGCTCGACGCCACGAAGCCCGAGATCAAGGCTGCGGTGGAGTTGATGTTCAAGGTGCAGGTGACCCACGTCGAAACCTCGAACGTGAGGGGGAAGCAGAAGCGCTTCGGGCGCTACATCGGGCGCCGCCGGAACTGGAAGAAAGCGTTCGTTTCGCTCAAGCCGGGACAGGAGCTCAACTTCGCCGCCGGCGAGACCAAGTAAGCGGGAGCAGCGCATGCCTCTGATCAAAGTCAAACCGACCTCTCCCGGGCGACGCTCCGTGATCAAGGTCGTCACCCCAGAGCTGCACAAGGGCAGGCCCCACGCCGCGCTCACCGAAAAGAAAGCGAAGCGCGCAGGGCGCAACAACCAAGGCCATGTGACGACCCGGCATCAGGGCGGAGGCCACAAGCAGCATTACCGCATCATCGATTTCGCGCGCGGCAAGGACGGGATTCTGGCCAAGGTCGAACGACTCGAATACGACCCCAACCGTAGTGCGCATCTTGCCTTGCTCTGCTATGCCGACGGCGAGCGCAGATACATCATCGCCCCGAAGGGGCTGAGCGCCGGGCAGACGGTGCAGAGCGGCGCCGCTGCGCCGATTCGCGTCGGCAACGCGCTTCCTCTGCGCAATGTTCCCGTGGGGACCACCGTCCACTGCGTGGAAATGCAGCCGGGGAAGGGTGCGCAGATCGCCCGCGCCGCGGGAACCTCCGTGCAACTGCTGGCGCGCGAGGGCAGCTATGCCCAACTGCGTCTGCGCTCGGGCGAGATCCGCAGAGTGCATCTGGACTGCCGCGCCACCATCGGTGAGGTCGGCAACGAGGAGCACAACCTGGAGTCGATCGGGAAGGCCGGGCGGCAGCGCTGGCGCGGGATCCGTCCCACCGTGCGCGGTGTGGCCATGAATCCGGTCGACCATCCGCACGGCGGCGGCGAGGGCAAGACCGGCACCAAGCGCGATCCGGTCACGCCCTGGGGTCAGTTGACCAAGGGATACAAGACGCGCAAGAACAAGCGCACGCAGAGCATGATCGTGCGCACCCGCCACCGCGCGTAGCAGCGACAAGGGATACAGCATGTCACGTTCCATCAAGAAAGGGCCGTTCGCCGACCATCATCTGGTGGCCAAGGTGGAGAGGGCCAAGGCGACCAACGACAAGCGCCCGATCAAGACCTGGTCCCGGCGCTCGACCATCTTGCCGGACTTCGTCGGACTCACGATCGCGGTCCACAACGGCAAGCAGCATATCCCGGTGTACGTCACCGAGAACATGGTCGGACACAAGCTGGGTGAGTTCGCTTTGACACGCACGTTCAAAGGTCATCCGGCTGACAAGAAGGTGGCCCCGGTGCCGGCCGCCAAGAGGTAAAGGGGCGAGCAATGGAAACCAAGGCCGTATTGCGAGGTGTGCGTCTGTCGGCCCAGAAAGGCCGCTTGGTCGCCGATCAGGTGCGCGGGCTGCCGGTGGACAAGGCGCTCAATGTGCTGAGCTTCAGCCCACAGAAGGCCGCCGGGATCATCCGCAAAGTGCTGGAGTCGGCGATCGCCAACGCCGAACACAACGATGGCGCTGACGTGGACGAGCTCAAGGTCAAGTATATCTACGTCGAACGGGCCACGTTCCTGCGCCGCTTTCGAGCGAGCGCCAAGGGGCGCGCCTCGAAGATCATCAAACCGACCTGTCACATCTTCGTGACGGTAGGCGACTGAAGGAAGAGCACATGGGTCAGAAGATCAACCCCGTCGGATTCCGGTTAGCGGTGCTGCGCAACTGGAGCTCCCGTTGGTACGCGAACAGCCGGAACTTCCCCGCGATGCTCAATGAAGACATCGAGGTGCGGGATTTCCTCAAGAAGAAGCTCTCTCACGCTGCGGTGAGCCGAGTGATCATCGAGCGCCCCGCGAAGAACGCCAGGATCACGATCCATAGCGCGCGGCCCGGCGTGGTCATCGGCAAGAAGGGCGAGGATATCGAGTCGCTGCGCGGCCAACTGCAAAAGCTGATGGGTGTGCCGGTGCACGTCAATATCGAAGAGGTGCGCAAGCCCGAGGTCGACGCTCAATTGATCGCCGACAGCATCGCGGCGCAGCTGGAAAAGCGCATCATGTTCCGTCGCGCCATGAAGCGCGCGATCACCAACGCGATGCGGCTCGGGGCGCAGGGAGTCAAGATCATGAGCGCGGGCCGCTTGAACGGCATCGAGATCGCGCGCACGGAGTGGTACAGAGAGGGGCGCGTCCCGCTGCACACGTTGCGGGCCGACATCGATTACGGGTTCGCCGAGGCCAAGACGACCTACGGCGTGATCGGGATCAAGGTCTGGGTGTTCAAGGGCGAAGTTCTGGGCAAGGGCGAACAGCCCGCCGCCCCACCGCCGCCCGCCGAGGCCGAGAAGAAGCCGCGCAGGGCAGGAGCCAAGCATGCTGCAGCCAGCTAGAACGAAGTTCCGCAAATATCAGAAGGGCCGCAACAAGGGCATCGCTACTCGCGGCACCAAGGTGAGCTTCGGGGAGTGGGGCCTGAAGGCGACCGGCCGCGGCCGGCTCACCGCGCGCCAGATCGAAGCGGCGCGCCGCGCTATGACCCGTCACATCAAACGTGGGGGGCGGATCTGGATTCGCATCTTTCCGGACAAACCTGTGTCGCAGAAGCCGGCCGAGGTACGCATGGGCAACGGCAAGGGCAACCCCGAGTTCTTTGTCGCCGAGATCCATCCCGGGAACGTGCTCTACGAGATGGACGGCGTGGACGAACCCCTTGCGCGCGAGGCGTTCAAGCTCGCCGCGGCCAAGCTGCCCATCCGCACCACTTTTGTCTCCCGTCAACTGGGGTAAGCGATGAACGCGAAAGAATTGCGGGCGAAGAGCCCGACGGAGCTCAAGGAGGAGCTCGGCGCCCTGCTCAAAGCGCATTTCAGCCTCCGTATGCAGAAAGCAACACAACAGCTCACCAACACGAGCGAGCTCGCCAAGACACGCCGCGCCATCGCGCGCGTGCGTACGATCCTGGCGGAGAAAGCGAGCCAAGCATGAGCGAAGAAGCCCAGTCCGCGATGCGCCGGAGGCTGACCGGCCGGGTCGTGAGCGACAAGATGGACAAGACCGTGACCGTGCTGGTGGAGCGCCGCGTCCAGCACCCGCTATACGGAAAGTTTGTCGGCCGGTCCAAGAAGTACCACGCCCACGACGAGAATAATCAATACCACCCGGGAGACATGGTCCTCATCGAGGAGTGCCGCCCCTTGTCGAAAACCAAGGCGTGGCGCGTAGTGAAGCTGGTGGAGACCGCGAAGGACGAATAGCGGCGCGATGCCTTGCGCGGAGGCGGCGGCAGACTTAGAATACACGGCTTTTTTGAGCCCGCCTTCCCGGCCGGCAGAGCGCGCGGGTGTTGGCTTCCCGGCGGCTTTGCATCGGTCGGTGCCGTCCCCCGATGGGGTCCAAGACTGGCCGCCGATTTCAGTCCTGCGCTGGACACCAGCACGAGGGCGGCGGAGTAAGTTGGAGAACGAGATGATTCAGATGCAGACGATGTTGGACGTGGCCGACAACACCGGTGCGCGTTCGGTCATGTGCATCAAGGTGCTTGGAGGATCCAAGCGGCGCTACGCCGGGATCGGAGACGTCATCAAGGTGAGCGTCAAGGACGCGGCTCCCCGCGGGCGCGTCAAGAAGGGCGAGATCTACAACGCCGTAGTCGTGCGCACCACCCGCGGAGTACGGCGCCAGGACGGCTCGCTGCTCAAGTTCGACAGCAACGCCGCGGTGTTGTTGACAGCCAAGCTCGAGCCGATCGGTACCCGCATCTTCGGCCCGGTGACGCGCGAGCTGAGGACCGAGCGCTTCATGAAAATCGTGTCGCTGGCACCGGAAGTGCTGTGACGCCCGGCGATCGGAGGGCATGCTGCCATGCGCAAGATCAAGAAGGGTGACGAGGTGATCGTCATTGCGGGGAAGGACAAGGGTAAGCGGGGCGCGATCCTGCGGGTCGTCGACGCCGAGCATGTGGTGGTGGAAGGCGTGAACGTGGTGAAGAAGCACCAGCGGCCCAGCCCCCGCGGCGCCGGCGGGATCGTCGACAAGGAGATGCCGCTGCACCGGTCCAACGTGGCGATGTACAACCCGGTTACGCGCAAGCCCGATCGTGTGAAGGTCAAAGAGCTCAACGACGGGCGGCGAGTGCGCGTGTTCAAGTCCAACGGCGAAATGATCGACGTCTGAGGGTCGAGCAGATGGCGCGCTTGCAGGAGCACTATCGAGGTGTGGTGGTCCAGGACTTAATCCAGAAGTTCGGCTACAAGTCCGTGATGCAAGTGCCGCGGCTGCGCAAGATCGTCCTGAACATGGGCGTGGGCGAAGCGGTGGGTGACAAGAAGATCATGGACAACGCGGTCGGGGACCTCACCAAGATCTCCGGCCAGAAGCCCGTGGTGACCCTGGCACGCACGTCCATTGCCACGTTCAAGATCCGCAAAGGCTACCCGGTCGGCTGCACGGTCACGCTGCGCGGCAAGCGCATGTACGAGTTCCTCGACCGGCTGATCTCCGTCGCGATTCCGCGCATCCGCGACTTTCGCGGCGTATCCGCCCGCTCTTTCGACGGACGCGGCAACTTCAACATGGGGGTCAAGGAGCAGATCATCTTCCCGGAGATCGAGTACGACAAGATCGACGCGCTCCGGGGGCTGAACATCACGATCGCCACCAGCGCGAAGACCGACGAGGAAGCGAAGGCGCTGCTCGCGGCGTTCAACTTCCCGTTCCGAAACTAGAGGCTTTCACATGGCCAAGCTGGCACTCATCAACCGCGACAAGAAGCGGCGCGAGACCGTCAAGAAATACTCCGCCAAGCGGGCGGAGCTGATCTCTTTCATCGAGAACCCGAGGGTCTCGGACGAAGACCGTTATGCCGCGCGCCTCAAGCTGCAACAGCTCCCGCGTAACGCGAGCCCCGTCCGGCTGCGCAACCGCTGTGCCCTGACCGGCCGTCCCCGCGGGGTGTTCCGCAAGTTCGGGCTGGCCCGCAACAAGCTCCGCGACATCGCGATGCGCGGCGAGATCCCCGGTGTCATCAAGGCGAGCTGGTAGCAGGAGAGATCCATGAGCATGAGCGACCCGATCGCGGACATGTTGACCCGCATCCGCAACGCGCAGGCGGCAGAACGCGCCTACGTTGCAATGCCGTCGAGCAAGCTCAAGGCGGCGATCGCCAACGTGCTGAAGGACGAAGGCTACATCGAGGACTTCAAAGTGACCGAGCAGGGACCGAAGATCACCCTGGAGATCGGGCTGAAATACTACGCGGGGCGTCCCGTGATCGAAAAGATCGAGCGGGTCAGCCGGCCGGGCCTGCGGATCTACAAGGGGAGCAAAGACATCCCGCAGGTGATGAACGGTTTGGGGATCGCGATCGTCTCCACCTCGCAGGGCGTGATGACCGATCGCAAGGCCCGGGCGAACGGTGTCGGTGGCGAGGTCCTTTGCATCGTGGCCTGATGCGACGCTGCGTGCCGCTTCCCGCCCGCTCAACTGGAACGACAAGATGTCTAGAATCGGAAGACTACCCATCACTGTCCCGTCCGGTGTAGACGTGGCGCTGGGCGCTGCCGAGATCGCGGTGAAGGGCCCGCTCGGCACGTTGAAGCAGCCGGTGAGCGCAGCCGTCAAGATCCGCCGCGACGGCGACAAGGTGCTGTTGGAGGCTTCGGACGCATCGAATCAGGCGGATGCCATGACTGGCACGCTGCGCGCGCTGCTGGCGAATATGGTGCAGGGCGTGACCAAGGGCTTCGAGAAGAAGCTCACGCTCACCGGCGTCGGATATCGCGCCCAGGCCCAGGGCGACAAGCTCAACCTCAGCCTCGGGTTCTCACACCCCGTCGTGCACCAGATGCCCAAGGGTGTGAAGGTCGAGACGCCGACACAGACGGAAATCGTGGTCAAGGGCATCGACAAGCAGCAGGTCGGGCAGGTGGCGGCCGAGATCCGCGCGTATCGCCCTCCGGAGCCGTACAAGGGCAAAGGCGTGCGCTATGCGGATGAGGTGGTGATCCTCAAGGAAACGAAGAAGAAGTAACACTGGGGGCGAAAGGCGATCGGGTGAAGGCATGATTGACAAGAGAGAGGCTCGGCTGCGACGGGCGCGGCAGACCCGCTTGAGAATCGCACAGCAGCGGGCAGTGCGGCTAACCGTGCACCGGTCCAATTTTCATATCTACGCCCAGGTGATCGACGCGAGCGGATCGAAGGTGCTGGTGAGCGCGTCCACACAGGATAAGGAGCTGCGCTCGCAGATCGCCAACGGCGGCAACCGGAAGGCGGCGGTGCTGGTCGGCAAGCGTCTCGCCGAAAAGGCGCGGGAGCGCGGAATCGAGTCGGTTGCATTCGATCGCTCGGGCTACAAGTACCACGGCCGCGTGAAGGCCCTGGCCGAGGCCGCCCGCGAGGCCGGTCTGAAGTTCTAAGGAAGCGGTTATGGCAAGAGCACCTATGACGGAAGAGCGCACCGACGGGTTGCGCGAGAAGATGGTCGCGGTCAACCGCGTCACGAAAGTCGTCAAAGGCGGCCGCGTTCTCGGCTTCGCCGCGCTGACGGTCGTGGGCGACGGTGACGGCGGGATCGGAATGGGCAAAGGCAAGGCTCGCGAGGTGCCGGTGGCGGTACAGAAGGCGATGGAGGAAGCCCGCCGCAAGCTGGTGAAGATCGGCCTCAAGAACGGCACCCTGCATCACGCCGTGACCGGTACGCACGGGGCCGCCAAGGTGCTGATTCAGCCCGCATCCGATGGCACGGGGATCATCGCTGGCGGTCCGATGCGTGCGGTGTTCGAGGTGATGGGGGTGCAGAACGTGCTGGCGAAGTGCTTCGGCTCAACCAATCCCTATAACGTCGTGCGTGCCACGCTCAACGCTCTCAACTCCATGCACACGCCGTCCGAGGTGGCGGCCAAGCGCGGCAAGAGCGTGGCACAGATCACGGAGCAGTGACATGGCGGAGAACCACGCAGCCAGAACGATCCGGGTCACGCTCGTGCGCAGCCTGATCAATACGCGCGCGAGCCATCGAGCGACCGTGCGGGGACTTGGCTTGCGCCGCCTCAACCATACCGTTCAGCTGGAGGACACCCCGGCGGTGCGCGGCATGATCAGCAAGGTTGGATATCTGCTCAAGGTCGAGGACTGAATGCGGCTCAATAGCCTTAAACCGGCGCCAGGCGCCAAGCACGCCCGCAAGCGCCTGGGCCGCGGCATCGGCAGCGGCCACGGCAAGACGGCTGGACGCGGGCACAAGGGACAGAAGGCGCGTGCCGGCGGCTATCACAAGGTCGGCTTCGAGGGCGGGCAGATGCCGCTGCAGCGGCGCTTGCCCAAGCGCGGCTTCACATCTCTGGCGAAGGGGTCGATCGCCGAGGTGCGGTTGTCGCAGCTGAACCGGATCGAGGCAGACATGATCGATCTGGGAAGCTTGAAGGAGGCCGGCGTCGTGCCACGTTCCGCGCGCAGCGCGAAAGTCATCCTGGCGGGTAAGATCGAGCGTGCGGTGAAGCTGAAGGGCGTGCCGGCGACCAAGGGCGCGCGCGCTGCCATTGAGGCGGCCGGCGGGGCGCTGATCGAGGCGTAGGCGAGAACGTGGCCCACGAACGTTCAACTAGCAGCGCGGGGCGTTTCGCCGACCTGAAGCGAAGGCTGCTGTTCCTGCTCGGTGCCCTAGTCGTGTATCGCATCGGCGCCCATATCCCGGTGCCGGGGATCGACCCGGCGAAGCTGGCCGATTTTTTCACCAGGCAGCAGGGCGGGATCCTGGACATGTTCAGCATGTTCTCGGGCGGCGCGTTCTCGCGCTTCACGATCTTCGCGCTGGGCATCATGCCCTACATCTCCTCTTCCATCATCATGCAGCTCATGACCGTGGTGTCGCCCACGCTCGAGGCGCTCAAGAAGGAAGGGGAGTCAGGCCGTCGCAAGATCACTCAGTACACGCGCTACGGCACGCTCATCCTGGCCGGCATCCAGGCCTTCGGCATCGCGATCGCGTTCGAGCACCAGCAAGGAGTGGTCGTGGACCCGGGGGTGATGTTCCGGTTCACCACGGTGGTGACTCTGGTGACCGGGACGATGTTCCTGATGTGGCTGGGCGAGCAGATCACCGAACGGGGCATCGGCAATGGCATCTCGCTCATCATCTTCGCTGGGATTGCGGCCGGGATGCCGCGGGCGATCGGCGGCACGTTGGAGCTCGTGCGCACCGGCGCCTTCAACATCCCGCTGGTGCTGCTGTTGTTTGCCGGCGCGATCGTGGTGACCGGGCTGGTGGTGTTCGTCGAGAGCGGGCAACGGCGCATCCCGGTGCACTACGCCAAGCGTCAGATCGGACGCAAGGTGTACGGCGGCCAGAGCTCGTTCTTGCCGCTGAAGCTGAACATGTCCGGAGTGATCCCGCCGATCTTCGCTTCCAGCATCATCCTGTTCCCGGCGACCGCAGCCGGCTGGTTTGGCACCAGCGAGAGCCTCTACTGGCTGCGGGATATCGCCGCCATGCTGCATCCGGGACAGTTGCTCTACGTTGTGCTGTACGCCTCGGCCATCGTGTTCTTCTGCTACTTCTACACCGCGCTGGTGTTCAACCCCAAGGAGACGGCGGAGAACCTGAAAAAGTCGGGCGCTTTCGTGCCGGGCATCCGGCCCGGGGAGCAGACCGCCAAATATGTCGAGAAGATCATCTTGCGATTGACCTTGATCGGCGCCATCTACGTGACCCTGGTGTGCCTGCTGCCCGAGTTCCTGATCGTGAAATGGAACGTGCCTTTCTACTTCGGCGGCACCTCGCTCCTGATCATCGTGGTGGTGACGATGGACTTCATGGCACAGGTGAAGGCCTACATCATGTCTCACCAGTACGAGAGCCTGCTCAAGAAAGCGAGCTTCAAGGGCGGCGTGTTCCCGACGAGGTGAGCACAGGCGCATGGCGAAGGAAGAGACGATTCAGATGCAGGGGGAGATCCTGGAAACCCTGCCGAACGCGACCTTCCGAGTCAAGCTGGAGAATGGACACGTGGTACTGGGGCACATATCCGGGAAGATGCGCATGCACTACATCCGCATTCTCCCGGGCGATAAGGTGACGGTGGAGCTGACGCCCTACGACTTGACGCGCGGGCGCATCATCTTCCGCGCCAAATGACAGCGGAGCAACCCATGAAAGTACAGGCATCGGTCAAGAAGCTGTGTCGCAACTGCAAGATCGTGCGCCGCAACCGCGTGGTGCGGGTGATCTGCTCCGACCCGCGCCACAAGCAGCGTCAAGGCTAGCGCCGCGATCGAATCGACCCGTCACGCAGAGGAAAGCGTATGGCCCGTATCGCCGGAGTCAACATCCCGAACCACCAGCATGCGGAGATCGCGTTGACCGCGATCTATGGCATCGGACGCCGCACGGCACGCCTGATCTGCGCTGCCGCCGGCGTCAACATCTCGACCAAGATCAAGGAGCTGTCCGACAGCGAGATGGACCGCCTCCGCGAGCAGGTGAGCAAGCTCACCGTGGAGGGCGATCTGCGCCGCGAAGTGTCGATGAACATCAAGCGGCTGATGGACTTGGGCTGCTACCGTGGCGTGCGACATCGGCGCGGCCTGCCGGTCCGCGGCCAGCGCACGCGCACCAACGCGCGCACGCGCAAGGGGCCGCGCAAGCAGGCGGTCAAGGCCGGCGGCGGCACCCCGACGAAGTAATCGGCGAACAGGGCTCACCATACATGGCAAAGGCTACCACTAGGGTTCGCAAGAAGGTCAAGAAGAATGTGGCGGAGGGCATCGCCCACATCCACGCGTCGTTCAACAACACGATCGTGACGATCACCGACCGCCAGGGCAACGCGCTCGCCTGGGCGACCTCCGGCAGCTCCGGCTTCAAAGGCTCACGCAAGAGCACTCCGTTCGCAGCGCAGGTCGCGGCCGAGGCCGCCGGCCGCCAGGCGCAGGAGTGCGGGGTCAAGAATCTGGAGGTGCGCATCAAGGGTCCGGGCCCGGGTCGCGAGTCCGCGGTGCGTGCGCTCAATGCCGTGGGGTTCAAGATCACCAGCATCTCCGACGTGACGCCGGTCCCGCACAACGGCTGTCGCCCGCCGAAGAAGCGCCGCATCTGAGGAGGGACGTTTCACTATGGCGAGAAATCTCGATGCGAAGTGCCGCCAGTGCCGGCGGGAAGGCGAGAAGCTGTTTCTGAAGGGCGAGAAGTGCTTCACCGACAAGTGCCCGGTGGAGCGGCGCAGCTATGCGCCCGGCCAGCATGGGCAGAAGCAGACGCGCCTGTCCGGCTATGCCATCCAACTGCGCGAGAAGCAGAAGGTGCGGCGCATCTACGGTGTGTTGGAGCGGCAGTTCCGCAAGACCTACGCCGAGGCGGATCAGCGCAAAGGCATCACTGGCGACAACCTGCTGCAGCTTCTGGAGAGCCGGCTCGATACGGTCGCCTATCGGATGGGGTTCGGCGCCTCGCGGTCGGAGGCGCGCCAGCTGGTGCGTCACAACGCGCTTCTGGTCAACGGCAAGCGCGTGAACATCCCCTCGTTCCGGCTGCGTCAAGGGGACATCGTGCAAGTGACCGACAAGGCCAAGGCGCAGCTTCGGATCAAGGCGGCGGTGGACGCCGCCGAGCAGCGGGGGTTCCCGGAGTGGCTCGAGGTCGACGCGAAGGCGATGAAGGGCGTGTTCAAGGCGCTGCCGCAGCGCTCGGATCTGCCCGCGACCATCAACGAGTCGCTGGTTGTGGAGCTGTATTCGAAGTAAGCCGAGGCGATGAGGGCGCGCGTGCGCACCCCACCGCCAACGACGACGGCTTCAGACAGTTCGGCAGCCGCGAACGCTTTGTTTCTGTAGAGGCGCAACGCTATGCAAAGCAGTAGTCTTCTCAAACCGCGCATCATCGACGTGCAGAACCTCGGGCCGTTCCATGCGAAGGTCATCATGGAACCGTTCGAGCGCGGGTACGGCCACACGCTGGGGAACGCCCTGCGCCGTATTCTGCTCTCCTCCATGCCGGGCTACGCTCCGACGGAGGTGAAGATCAGCGGCGTGCTGCACGAGTATTCGGCCATCGACGGGGTGCAGGAGGACGTGGTCGACCTCCTGCTCAACCTCAAGGGGATCGTGCTCAAGCTCCACAACCGCCAGGAGGCCACGCTCACCCTGCGCAAGCAGGGAGAAAGTGTGGTGACCGCGGGCGACATCGAGGCGACGCACGACGTGGAGATCATCAACCCGCGACACGTCATCGCGCATCTGGCCTCCGGCGGCAAGCTGGATATGCAGATCCGGGTCGAGCAGGGGCGCGGCTATATCCCCGCCACCGCACGCGCCGATGCGAAAGACGGACGCGCCATCGGCAGCATCCTGCTGGATGCTTCTTTCAGCCCGGTCAAGCGCGTGAGCTATTCGGTGGAGTCGGCGCGCGTGGAGCAGCGCACCGATCTGGACAAGCTGATCATGGACGTGGAGACCAACGGCGTCATGGAGCCCGAAGAGGCGATCCGCTATGCCGCCCGCGTGCTGATGGACCAGCTCACCACGTTCGCGGATCTGAAGGGCACTCCGATTCAGATGGAGCAGCCGAAGACGCCGCAGGTCGATCCCATTCTCCTCAGGCCGGTGGATGATCTGGAGCTCACCGTGCGCTC
>Ga0335082_10005674_pt1 | contig 13677 bp, 11 predicted proteins | sample Lox_Sample_41_FD_206718 | JGI IMG/M metagenome (GOLD analysis project Ga0335082, IMG submission 206718) | Soil microbial communities from Loxahatchee National Wildlife Refuge, Florida, United States - Lox_Sample_4.1 | ecosystem: Environmental > Terrestrial > Soil > Wetlands | place: USA... | reverse complement strand
TCAGCGGCGATTCGGGATTGTCGAATTTGCAAACCCGGATGCTGGTTTGTGGCGATGAATGGGCATCGCCCTCGGCATTGGACGGGATGTCATCGGCGAATGCAAGGGATCAGGCGCTGGAAAACCTGTTCCATAGAGTCGCGCATTTTGGCCTGCAGGAATACTACGATGAGAGCTTGGTTCTTTTCAGTTCATTGCTGGCTTGGAAGACACCACTTTATTTTTCGCATAACCGCAAGAACTCCGGCCGGCAGCTGCAATTTGAGCCGCGTCATATTGCGCGCATAGAAGAACTGAATGCGGTGGACATCGAACTATACAATCGTGTCGAGGAACATTTCGTTGCGCTGCTTGAGCGCTCGCTGGACAGACGGAAATTGCAGCAGTTCCATATCATCAACGGCACCTTGAATGGGATTGTGGGGCCCGCGCGGTTCGGGACGGCCGGTTTCATCAAGGATAAAATCCTGTCCGAGCCCCGCATGGCTCGACTCAATGACAGGTTATGGGACAAGATCGTCAAGCATGCCCGACGCGTAGGAAGTAAATTGATCAAGGAGGCGTTGTGCCTGTATTACACGGCGATTTCCATGCATACGCCGACTTTGGCGAGGCTGTCTATCGTCTTGGGACTTTTGTATTTTATTTCTCCTGTCGATGCCGTTCCCGACCCCATCCCGGGCTTTGGCTACACGGATGACCTCGCCATCATCCTGTTCTTGTTCAAGCGCTTGAACAAATACATATTGGAGCCGGCAATCGAATCAGCCAGGCGACAGCAAGCAGAGGTGTTGCCTGAAGCAAATTGATCAGGCACGAATGGTATTATTCGTTCGGACTGTCTTTGGCTGGGTATCACTAGGCCAGCGATCCCAAGTGACTTGAAGTTCCCGCATCTCCCGGGTAGGGCTTGGTTTGGTTAAGAAATAGCGTAAGGCTGGCGCAGCGGCTACGTGCTTATGACAAAAAGGATTGATACTGAAATCGACTAATCCCTGATATATATTCCACTGGCGAGTTTAATTATCAAACTGAGATCAATTGGAACACCTTGAAAGAAAAGAAGCTCAAATATGAATACCATCTCGACACCGACTCAGCCGGAGAGCGGGTCGTACGCATCATCGGGAAAGGCAAACGGGTACTGGAGTTAGGCCCCGGACCCGGGACCATTACCAAACTTTTGTCGAAAGAATCAAATTGCCGCGTCACAGCATTGGAGATCGATGCCGAGGCAGTCACTAAACTTCAACCGTATTGCGAACGCGTATATCAGGCTGACCTCAACAATCCGCATTGGCCAGAGATGATCAAAGGCGAGGCGAGATTCGACACCGTGATCGCGACAGATGTACTGGAACATCTGTATGAGCCACTGGCGATATTGAAGGAAATGAAGAATTTTCTGGTCGTCGGCGGCAGCATCGTCGTATCGATTCCGCATGTGGGTCACTCGGTGATCCTCGCCAGCCTGATGGATGAGAATTTTGCATACGGCGATATTGGATTGCTTGATCGCACCCATATCCGGTTTTTTGGAATCCGGAATGTCCAGCAATTGTTCGAGGATGCCGGACTGAAGATCGTTCATGCGGAGTTCGTGGTCCGTGAACCTGAACATACCGAGTTTGCAAAGAGCTGGGCTAATACACCTCCGGAGATTCGCAACGTCCTGGAAAAGAATCCCTTCAGTTCGGTATATCAGGTCGTGGTGCAGGCAGTACCGATCGAGGCGGAGGGCGAGCCCATCCGGTTGATGGATATGCAGGCCGGCTCCCAGCAAGTTACCCTATCTGATCGGGTAAAGTCTTTCTTGCGTGTGCACGTCAGCGCCAGGATGTATTCCCGGCTGCAGGGAATATATGCATCGAGCCGCGAATATTTTTCAAAAGACAAATCATAGGCGCGCGCTTTGCGTTGAGCAGCGACAATGCTGATTCGAAACACAGCGGGGCTGGAGAATAAGCAATGAATGAAGTGAAATTGATCGCCTTGTACTTTACGCAATTGCATGCGATCCCGGAAAACGATGAGTGGTGGGGAAAGGGATTCACTGACTGGAATAATGTCAGGGCTGCCAAGCCGATGTATGAAGGACATTATCAGCCGCGTGTGCCTTTCAATAATAGCTACTACGACCAGTCGCGGTTGGAAACACTGCGTTGGCAGATCGATACGGCCAGGCGCTACGGAATCTACGGATTCTGTCATTACCACTACTGGTTCGATGGCAAGCAATTGCTCGAGACGCCGACGAACCTGATCATGGACAACAAGGACATCGATTTCCCGTTCTGCTTGTCGTGGGCCAACGAGACGTGGTCGCGGCGTTGGGACGCGCGCGACCACCACATCCTGATCAAGCAGACCCATCCTCCGGTGAAGGAACGCTGGAAGTTGCATTACGATTATCTGATCAAGGCGTGGACCGATCCGCGCGCGATCAAGGTGGACGGCAAGCCGGTGTTCATGATCTACCGGCCGCAACGCATCGAGACGATCGACGAGATGCTGGCATACTGGCGCGAGCTGGCGGTAAAGGATGGGTTGCCGGGCCTGTATTTCATTTTTCAAAAGCAGAGCGAGTTGCTCTATACCGATTGCCTAGCTTCATTCGATGCGCTGTTCCAGTTCCAGCCATTCGAGGCGATCAACTCACCTTCGTTCGACAGGCGGTCCATAAGGCATTCTCCACTGTACAAGATCGTGCGCAGGCTGCCCGAACGTTACAAGCACATGCTGCTTGATATCAGGGATGCCTTCATTAACGAACTGACTTTCCACGATTACAATGTCATATGGCAAAAAATCGTGGAGATACGCCCCGATGCGACACTGACTACTTTTCCGGGCGCATTCGTCGACTGGGACAATACTTCACGATATAAGAAGCGCGCCACCATCTTTCGAGGCGCAACGCCCGAGCGCTTTGCTCACTGGATGGACAAGCTGGTCCAATCCATGCCGCAGCGCAAATTGCCGGAGAACTTCATCTTCCTCAATGCATGGAACGAGTGGAGCGAGAGCGCCTATCTCGAACCGGATGAGCGCTATGGTTACCAGTACCTCGAAGCGCTCGCGAGCGCGCTCGGCAAGGCCCGACAAAGTGTCGACTAAGATTATGGATGTTCATTTATCAAGAGGCTTGCACTGAATCCATGATCTCCCGGCTAACGTCAGTTGTTTCCGATTCCGGCAGGGTCACGGTGCTGCTGTCCACTTACAACGGCAGCCGCTACCTGCAGCAGCAGCTCGATTCGCTGTACGCACAGACCCATCCCGACATCCGCATCCTGGTGCGCGACGACGGTTCGACAGATTCCACTGTTGCGATACTCGAAGGCGAGCGCGCAAAGGGGCGGATCGAGCTGCTCGAAGATCGCGGCAACCTGGGCGCGACACAAAGTTTTTTCGCGCTGCTGGAGCATGCCGCAAAGACCGAAACGGATTTTGTCGCGTTCTGCGACCAGGACGATGTGTGGCTGCCGGAGAAAGTTGCGCGCGCGGTCGCGCAGTTGAACAAGATTCCGCAGGGGCGCGCCGCGCTGTATTGCGCGCGCGCCGAACTGGTCGACGAGGACCTGAAACATCTCGGCTATACCGACCAGCCGCGCCGGGTCGGATTCGGCAATGCGCTGGTCGAGAGCATTGCCGCTGGCTGTACGATGATGCTGAACCGCGGCGCATTGCTTCTGCTCGCCGGCCGGCTGCCGAAGCACGTCTATATCCACGACTGGTGGTGCTACCTGGTGGTGTCGTGCCTCGGCGAGGTGGTTTACGATGAGGTGCCCGCGATACGCTACCGCCAGCATCGCGAAAACGTGATCGGCGTGGCCAGCGAATACGAACGCTATGTGAAGAAGTACCGCAGGTTCTTCGGCAGCGGGGAAGGGCGGCACTGGATGAGCGACCAGGCGCTGCTGCTGCGGCAGATCTACGCGCGAAACATCGCGCCGGATAAACTCGATCTGCTCGAGCTTTTCATCGCGGGCAGAACTTCGCTGCCGCGCCGCGTGCGTCTGGCGCTGTCGTGCGGCATCCGGCGGCAACGGCGCTCCGATGATCTGCTGTTGCGGTTGCTGATCGTGCTCAATCGTTATTAGGGAAACGCTGATGATCGTCGCAGTCACCGGCGGTACGGGGTTCATCGGAGAGCGACTGGTCGCGCGCCTGCTCGCGCGCGGCGACACGGTGCGTGTGCTGACGCGCTCTCCCGAGTCGTTCGCGCATCATCCGCAACTGCAGCCGATGCGCTACGACCTGATGACGGCGCAGACCGGCGAGCTCGCGGGCATGCTTGAGGGCGCGGAGGCGCTGTTCCATTGCGCCGCGCAACTGGATGACGAACGCCTGATGCGCGCGCTGCACGTCGAAGGCACGCGCAAGCTGGTCGAGGCCGCGTCTCACCGCATCGCGCGCTGGGTGCAGCTGAGCAGCGTCGGGGTGTATGGCCCGGTACATGAAGGGTTCGTCACCGAGGAGGCCGCGTTCGATCCGGTCGGGGAATATGAGATCACCAAGGCGGAATCGGATACCATCGTCGCCGAGAGGGCGGACGCGGGCGGATTCGGCTATTCGATATTGCGCCCCTCGAACGTGTTCGGCTCACGCATGAGTAATCAGTCGCTGTTCAAAATGATTGCGATGATCGATCGGGGGTGGTTCTTCTATATCGGCAGGCCGGGCGCATCGGCGAACTACATTCACGTCGATAACGTGGTCGAGGGACTGGTGCGTTGCGCAACCATGAATGCCGCGCGCGGCAGGGTCTACAATCTTTCCGATCACCGGACCATCGAGCAGTTCGCCGGAACGATCGCCGAGGCCCTGGGCCGTTCTGCTCCGCGGCTGCGCATGCTGCAACCCGTCGCGCATCTGATCGGCGCGACGCTCGGCAGGTTGCCCGGTTTTCCGCTTACCCTTTCCCGGGTCGCTGCGCTGACCAATCGTTCGAGCTACCCGATCGCGCGCATACAACGGGAGCTGGACTACCGCCCCGTGATCTCGATGGAGGACGGACTGCGCGAACTGGTCGGGGCATACCGTCAATGAGCGCGGCTGCGGGAAAGATATGAAGAAGCTCTGCTATGTCGCCACGATCCCGGATGTGGTGTATTCCTTCCTGAAAGACCACATCGATGCATCCGCGAAAAAATGGCAAGTGACGGTGGTCACGCATCCGAAGGATTCCGGATTGCTGCGCGATCTCGACGCGCGGTTGATCCCGCTGGATATCCGGCGCAAGGCCGCACCCTTGCACGATCTGGCCGTCTTGTTCAGGCTGACGATGCTGTTTCGCCGGGAACGTTTCGACCTGGTGCATTCCATCATGCCCAAGACGGGTTTGCTGGCCATGCTGGCAGCCCGGCTTGCAGGTGTTCCGGTACGCATGCACACCTTCACCGGGCAGGTGTGGGCGAACAGGCGCGGATGGAAACGCAGGGCGTACAAGACTTTCGACAGGCTGATCGCCGCATTTGCCACGCACATCCTGGTGGACAGCCCGTCGCAGCGCGACTTTCTTGTCGCCGAAGGCGTGCTGCCGCGAGGCAAGGGCGAAGTCATCGGACACGGGTCGATCTGCGGGATCGATGCACGGCGGTTTCGTCCCGATGCGCAAGCGCGGGCCGCGGTTCGCGCGGAGCTGGGTATAGGATTGGAGCAAACCGTGATCCTGTTCCTGGGCAGATTGAATCGCGACAAGGGCATGCTCGATCTGGCGGCGGCATTCACAACCATCGCCTCGCGGCGCGGCGATGTCGAGCTGGTGCTGGTGGGTTCCGAGGAGGATGTTCCGTTTGCGCGGGTGCAGGAGATTTGCGGGGAGTACCGCGAACGCTTGCACAGGATGGGTTTCACTCCCTACCCGGAACGCTATATGGCCGCGGCGGACATCTTTTGCCTGCCCAGTTATCGCGAGGGGTTCGGCCAAGTGATCATCGAGGCCGCCGCGTGCGCGGTGCCGACCGTGGCTTCGCGCATCTACGGCATTACCGATGCGATGGAAGACGGCACAACGGGCTTGCAGTTTCCGGCGGGGGATGTCGACGCGCTGGTCGGCAGTTTGCAGACGTTGCTAACCGATGCTGCGATGCGCCGGAAAATGGGAGCATCCGCAAGGGAGCGCGCGTTGAAATTATTCGACAGCGGGACGATCACGGCGGAGCTGATGAAGAGATATGAAGAACTGATGCGATGAATCCAAATCATTCCACCTCGACGGGAGGCAAAACCATACTGGTCACCGGAGCCGGCGGATTCATCGGGCGCGCGCTGTGCAGCGAATTGTCCCGGCGCGGATACCGGGTCAGGGGTGCGATGCGCACACATGGCCAGTTATCCGTGGCAGGCGAAACCGTGACGGTGGGCGCTATCGACGCCAGCACGAAATGGGGCGATGCGCTGCGCAACGTGGATACCGTGATCCATCTCGCCGCGCGGGTGCACGTGATGAAGGACAAGGCGGCCGATCCGCTGACGGAATATCTCAAGGTGAATCTGTACGGCACGTCGAATCTGGCGCGGCAGGCTGCGGACGCAGGGGTAAAGCGCATGGTCTATGTGAGCACGATCAAGGTGAACGGCGAAACGACGTTGCCTGTTTCCGCCCTCTCCCCTGGCACCCTCTCCCCTAGCCCTTCCCCCTCGCCAAGCGGGGGAGAGGGGAAAGTAGCGTTTTCCGAAACGGACGAACCCGATCCGCAGGATCCTTACGCCATATCGAAGATGCAGTCGGAACAGGTATTGCACAAGATTGCCGGCGAAACCGGTCTGGAAGCGGTGATCGTGCGGCCGCCGCTGGTATACGGACCGGGCGTGAAGGGGAATTTTCTGAGGTTGCTGGATGCGATCGATAAGGGCATGCCGCTGCCGCTCGCGGGCGCGAACAATCTGCGCAGCATGGTGTATGTCGGCAATCTGGTGGATGCTCTGATCGCCTGCGCGACCCATCCCGCCGCGGCCGGTCAGACCTATCTGGTCAGCGACGGCGAGGATATATCCACCGTGAAGCTGGTGGAAACGATATGCCGGTCATTGGGCCGCAACAACCGGATGTTCTATCTGCCGCCGGGCCTCATGCACGCTGCGGCAAAGTTGCTGGGCCGCGCGGACCAGATCGAAAGATTGTTCGGCTCGTTGCGCGTGAACGATCAGAAGCTGCGCCGCGAACAGGGCTGGAAGCCGCCGTATACGATGGAGCAGGGAATGCGCGCGACAGTGGATTGGTATCGCGGCCGCAATCAGCCCTGATCGCTTGTTGCATCCGGTCGCTGAGATTACCGCGCGTTATCCTTGCATATCGAAAGGCAGTCATTGAATATGCGAGGATGTTGATTCGGGAGGTGTTGAATAAGCCCCAATTATGGTTCGATACATTTCACGTTCGTCCTGAGTGCCGCGCATAGCGCGGTGTATCGAAGAAATGAACGGGAAATACTCACCACGAATGGACTTATTCAGCGCTTCCTTAGGTAACTTCTCCCATGATCGAGCATGCCGGAGCGATCTAGCGCGTTCGTCTGGTCGATTCCGACCTCATCCATTTTGCGGTGCGCTCCAGGCCCTCTTGCATCGATACCGACGGCGCCCATTTCAATTCCCTGCGCGCCAGGTCGTGGTTCAGCACGCTGGCCGGAACATCGAACGGACGGGAAGGAAGATAGCGCCGCTCGATGGATCTGCCCAGCACTTGCTCGAGCAGGACGATCAATTCGTTCAGGCTGGTGCCGTGGCCGGAACCGATGTTGAAGATGCGCTCCGGCCCGGTATATTCCGCAGCCCGGACAAAAGCCTCGGCCAGGTCGCTCACATGCAGGTAATCCCGCGTGACGCTCCCGTCGCCCCAGATTTCAATTGGCATGTCTTTGAGCGCGCGGTGGATGAATACGCCGACGGCGCCCTGCGCAGTCTCGATGCGCTGGCGTTCCCCGTATGCATTCGATACCCGCAAGGAGATCGCCCTGATCCCGTGCAGATGCGAATATAGATGCAGATATTTTTCGATGGCCAGCTTGGTGATGCCGTAGGACGTCAACGGGTCGGTGGGATGCCGTTCGTCGATGGGCAGATACTTCGGGATGCCGTAAACCGTACCGCCGGAAGAAATGAAAATGATCTTCGGGATTTTTCTGGCGACCATCTGGTTCAGCATTTGCAGCGTGGCCACCACGTTGCTTTGCACGTCGTAGACCGGGTCGTCGTTGGCGTTCTTCGGCAGGGTGGTTGAGATCAGGTGCAGCACGACATCCATGCCTGCGACCGCGTCGCCGACATCATGGACGCTGGAAAAGTCGCCGGTGACCCATTCCACCTTCTCGGATTCGCTGAACTTCCGGAAGGGCGCCACCCTGGGCCGTTCGAAGATGCGGAGTTCGTGCTTGTCCTTCAGCAACCGGTCGGTGATCGCTGAACCGATGAATCCGCCGCCGCCGAAAACCACAAGTTTCATAGGTATATCCTCAACGATTGTTTACCTTGGGAATATCTGATTACGATCATCATGAGCTGCGTTGCCGACAAAATTCGCGTGAGCCCTCTCCTCAATCCTCTGATCAAACCACTAGCCATTTGACTAGGCTATCAAAAAACGATAGCCAAGTCGCCGGTTATCCCGCTTGCGGGAGAGGAGGCGATTGTCCTTTCCCCTGCTCGCGGTGGAAAGTCAGATAGGGGGCAGGCTACTTCGGACCAAGCGCTGCGCACCACCGTGTCCGGCCTGCAACCCAGTGAAGCCAAATGTGCAGCCACGCGGGACATGATCAGAGGTTTCCCTGGCGAGAGTATATATTGCCTGCAGCGACATCGAATATAATCCCCTTGAAATACGACCTCTTCAGGGACAAAGAATAATGATATTGGTGACCGGCGGCGCGGGATTCATCGGCGCGAATTTTGTTCTGGACTGGCTCGAGCAAGCCGGCGAGTCCGTGATCAATCTCGACAAACTGACTTACGCGGGCAATCCCGACAACCTCGCCTCGCTCAAGGACGACACGCGCCACATCTTCGTGCACGGGGATATCGGCGATACGGACCTGGTGGAAAAGCTGCTCGGCGAACACCGGCCGCGCGCAGTGGTGAATTTCGCCGCGGAAAGCCATGTGGACCGCTCCATCCACGGGCCCGAGGATTTCATCCAGACCAATGTGGTCGGTACCTTCCATTTGCTCCAGGCGGTGCGGGATTACTGCTCGGGTCTTGCCCATCCGGAAAGATCCGCTTTCCGCTTCCTGCACGTTTCCACGGACGAAGTGTACGGCTCGCTGGGCGCGAAGGATGCCGCGTTCAGGGAGACCAACCGCTACGAACCGAACAGCCCTTACTCCGCCAGCAAGGCCGCCAGCGATCATCTGGTGCGCGCATACCACCATACTTACGGCTTGCCGGTGCTGACCACGAACTGTTCCAACAATTACGGCCCGTTTCATTTTCCCGAGAAGCTGATCCCGCTGATGATCGTCAACGCGCTCGCCGGCAAACCGCTGCCGGTATACGGCGACGGCCGCCAGATCCGCGACTGGCTTTACGTGAAGGATCATTGCAGCGCGATCCGCACGGTGCTGGCAAAGGGACGCGTGGGCGAGGTGTACAACATCGGCGGGTGGAACGAAAAGGCCAACATCGATATTGTGCATACCGTTTGCGCGCTGCTCGATGAACTGAGCCCGAGGTCCGATGGCAAACCATATCGCGAGCAGATCAACTTCGTCGCCGACCGTCCCGGCCATGACCGGCGCTATGCGATCGATGCGGGCAAGATCGAGCACGAACTGGGATGGAAGCCCGCGGAAACGTTCGAGACCGGGATACGCAAGACGGTGCGGTGGTATCTGGAGAATCGCGATTGGGTGAGCAACGTCCAGTCCGGCGCATACCGGCAGTGGATGGAAAAGAATTATGTAGGGCTGGCCGGATGAGGATCCTGCTGTTCGGCAAGAATGGCCAGGTCGGCTGGGAGCTGCAGCGCAGCCTTGCGCCGCTGGGAGAGTTGATCGCCCTGGGCCATGAGAGTAGGGGCCGCGACAGCAGGGATCTTTGCGGAGACTTGTCCGATGCCAAAGGTTTGGCGGATACCGTGCGCACCGTTGCGCCGGATGTGATCGTCAATGCCGCGGCGTATACCGCGGTGGACAAGGCCGAGAGCGAAACCGAACTGGCGCACGCCGTCAATGCGGTCGCAGCGGGGTTGCTGGCTCAGGAAGCCAAACGCGCCGATGCGTGGCTGGTGCAATATTCCACCGATTATGTGTTCGACGGCAGCGGCGACGAACCCTGGCTGGAAACGGATGCCACCGCTCCGCTGAACGTGTACGGCGCGACCAAGCTGGAAGGTGAACAACTGATAAAACGATCCGGTTGCAATCATCTGATCTTCCGCACCAGCTGGGTGTACGGGGCGCGCGGCGGCAATTTTGCCAAGACCATGCTGCGGCTGGCCCGCGAGCGCGACACCATCAATGTGATCGACGACCAGATCGGCGCCCCCACCGGCGCGGACTTGCTGGCCGATGTAACCGCGCATGCAATCAGGACTGCACTGCAGCGGCAGGAACTGTCCGGCCTGTATCATCTGGCTGCGGGCGGCGAGACTTCATGGCATGGTTACGCCAGATTCGTGATCGATTTTGCGCGGCGCGCGGGCGTTGCCTTCAAGGTTGCGCCGGATGCCATCAATCCGGTCCCGACCAGCGCTTTCCTGACACCCGCAAAGCGTCCGCACAACTCGCGCCTGGACACGGCGAAGTTGCGAAGCACTTTCGATCTGCATCTGCCGGACTGGAAGACAGGGGTGGAGCGGATGCTGAGCGAGGTGCTGGAGAAGACGTGACTTAGCCCTTTCCTCTTTCCTCTTGTATCTGCTTCTCAACTTTCGGTGATCTGCAAACTCACACCCAGCGCCTTCCACTGTTTCACTTCATCCTGCAATGCCGTTTCGGTGAGCGGATTCTGTTCCAGCCATTCCGGGTCGATCGCGAGGTGGAATTTGCTGCCGCTATAGCGGCAATGCAAAGCGGGCAGTTCGATGTCGCTGCGGTTGCGATAGAACAGCACGGCGAGGCGCAGGCTCATCGCCAGAATGAAATCATCGGTCCTTTTCAACTGTCCCTGCAGCTTGCCCAGGTTGCCGCGATGCGCCAGCGTCAGCAGGCTCAGGCGCGCCTGTTCCTTCTTGGAAAATCCCGGCATGTCGGCGTTGGCGAGGATATACGCGGTGTGCTTGTGATAGCCGGCGTGTGCGACGCTGATGCCGATCTCGTGCAGGCCGGCGGCCCAGCCCAGCATGTGCGATTCCTCCTCGATCATCTCTTCGCTGATGAATTGCCGCGCGAACGCCTGGGCCAGTTTCGCCACGCGCTTCGCCTGCGCGGGATCGGCGTGATAGCGCTGCATGAATTGCTGCACGGTCACGTCGCGCATGTCGCTGTCGTGGAAACGCCCCCACAGATCGTACAGCACGCCCTCGCGCAGCGCGCCCAGCGCCGTGCGCATGAACGAGATGCCCAGCTCGGAAAAGGAGGCATACAGGATCGCGAATCCGCTCGCCAGAGTGGCCACGCGATCCGGGCGCAGGCCGGGCAGGTCGAATTTCTCCACATCGCCCACCTTGAGCATGTAGGCGCGCAGTTTTTCCAAGCCTTCGAGCGTGATGCCGCCCTTGCTGTAGCCGTTCTGGTCCAGGATGTCGGCGATGGACCTTACCGTCCCGGACGAGCCGAGGGCCTCCTGCCACTGCCCCTTGAACTCGGTGACGATGGTCTGCAATTCGATGCGCGCGGCGAGTTCGGCCTGCTTCAGGTTCTGCTTGGTGATCTTGCCGTCGGGGAAGAAACGGGTGCCGAAACTGACGCAGCCCATGTACAGGCTCTCGAGCAGGATCGGGTCGAGCCCGTTGCCGATGATGAATTCGGTGGATCCGCCGCCGATGTCGATCACCAGGCGGTTGTCGCCGGTTTGCGGCATGCTGTGCGCCACGCCAAGATAGATCAGGCGCGCTTCCTCGTGTCCGGCGATGACCTCGATCGGGAACCCGAGGACGTTCTCTGCCTGCGGGATGAAATCGGCGGCATTCTTCGCCACGCGCAGCGAATTGGTGCCGACCACGCGCACCGCCTCGCGCGGCAGGTCGCGCAGGCGTTCGGCGAAACGCGCCAGCGCGGCCAAGGCGCGATGCTGGGCTTCGGCATCGAGGAATTTGTCGGGGGTGAGTCCGGCGGCCAGCCGCACCTGTTCACGCAGCCCGTCCAGCATGTAGAGCTGGTCGCCTTCCACGCGCGCGACTTGCAGGCGAAAATTGTTGGAGCCGAGGTCGACTGCGGCGAGTACTGGCTGTTGCCGCATTAATGATGGCCCCATAAAATTTCAGAGTTCGCCCAAATGCAAGGCGTGGAAAAAATTTCGCCGCGCAGCATATGGATTATATGTGAGCAAGAAATTTTTTACGCAACACAGCATAACCAGCGACTTGGCTGTCGTTTTTTTGACAGCTTAGTCGAATGGCTAGTAGTTGCATCAGTTGGGATGAAATCTGAATTTTACAGCCGGACTTCGCGATCGATCTCTTCCACGGTGACATGGCGCACGTCGCGGCCTTTGACCATGTAGATGACATACTCGGACATGTTCTTGGCATGGTCGCCGATGCGCTCGATCGCCTTTGCGACGAACAGGATCTCGAGTGAAGTGGAAATGGTGCGCGGGTCCTCCATCATGAAGGTGATCAGGTAACGCATGATGGCGCGGAATTCCTCGTCCACCTGCTCGTCCTGCCGCACCACCTGCGCGGCCATCACCACATCGAGGCGCGCGAACGCATCCAGCGATTTGCGCAGCATGTCCAAAGCCATGTCCGCGGCATGCTTGATCTCCTGGTAGCGCGGGATCGCCAGCCCCTGCTTTTGCGACAGCAGCTTGGCCATGCGCGCGATCTTTTCGGCCTCGTCGCCGATGCGCTCCAGGTCGGTGATGGTCTTGATCACCGCCATTACCAGACGCAGATCGCTGGCCGCCGGCTGGCGGCGCGCGATCACCTGGCTGCAGGATTCGTCGATCTTCACTTCCATCGCGTTGACGCGGTGGTCGTCGTTGATCACGCGTGTCATCAGCGCCACGTCGCCGTTGACCAGCGACTCGACGGCGCTCTTGATCTGGCTTTCCACCAGGCCGCCCATCTGCAGCACGTGGGCGCGTATGGCTTCAAGGTCGGCATCGAACTGGCGGGATATATGGTCACTACCGGGCATGGTCATTCCTCAAAAAAGTCAACTCGACAGGTTAAACGGCGAATGTGAAGAAAAGATGACACCGGCGCGAGCCATCATGCCGTCATCGTCTTCACACCCTCTTCGGTGCCGAGCAGCAGCACATCCGCGCCGCGGCGCGCGAACAGGCCGTTGGTCACCACGCCTGCGATGTGATCCAGCGTGGATTCCAGTTCGACCGGGTTCATGATGCTCAACCCGTGCACGTCGATAATGATATTACCATTATCCGTGGTGAAACCCTCGCGCAATTTCGGCTGCCCGCCCAAAGCGGCCAGTTGCCTTGCCACCGAACTGCGCGCCATCGGGATCACTTCGACCGGAAGGGGGAACCTGCCCAGCACATCCACCAGCTTGCTGGCGTCGCACACGCAGATGAATTTCCTGCTGGCCGCCGCGACGATCTTCTCGCGCGTCA
>Ga0335082_10005673_pt1 | contig 13677 bp, 9 predicted proteins | sample Lox_Sample_41_FD_206718 | JGI IMG/M metagenome (GOLD analysis project Ga0335082, IMG submission 206718) | Soil microbial communities from Loxahatchee National Wildlife Refuge, Florida, United States - Lox_Sample_4.1 | ecosystem: Environmental > Terrestrial > Soil > Wetlands | place: USA: Florida... | reverse complement strand
GAGGCCATCGCCCCGCAGGCGCTCGTCGCGCGCATCGCCGCGGAGCGCCCGCGCTACCTCGAAGGCTTCCACATCTCCTTCGACAACTGGCACTCGACCGATTCGCCCGAGAACGTCGTCCTGTCGCAGGACGTCTACCGCCGGCTCAAGGAGCGGGGCCTCGTCTACACCCGCACGATCGAGCAGTTCTACGACCCGGTGAAGGGAATGTTCCTCGCCGACCGTTACATCAAGGGCGAATGCCCCATCTGCGGAACGAAGGACCAGTACGGCGACGCCTGCGAAAACTGCTCGAGCGTGTACGCGCCGACCGACCTCAAGAACCCGTACTCGACGCTCTCCGGCGCGACCCCGGTGCTGAAGTCATCCGAGCACTACTTCTTCAAGCTGTCCGATCCGGAGTGCATCGCGTTCCTCAAGGGCTGGACACAGGACGGAAAACTCCAGCCCCAGGTCGCGAACAAGGCGAAGGAGTGGCTCGAGGGCGAGGGCGACAAGGCGCTCGCCGACTGGGACATCTCGCGCGACGCGCCGTACTTCGGCATCCCGATCCCGGATGCGCCGGGAAAGTACTTCTACGTCTGGCTCGACGCGCCGATCGGCTATCTCGCCTCGCTCAAGAACTACTTCGATTCCGGCAAGGCGAAGGCGAAGGGCGAGACGCGGAGCTTCGAAGCGTTCCTGTCGGCGCCGGACACCGAGCAGATCCACTTCATCGGCAAGGACATCATCTACTTCCACACGCTGTTCTGGCCGGCGATGCTCAAGTTCGCCGGGCCGCCCTACCGGGTGCCGGACAACGTGTACGTGCACGGGTTCATCACGTTCACGGGCGAGAAGATGTCGAAGTCGCGGGGCACCGGCGTCAGCCCGCTCAAGTACCTCGAGCTCGGGATGAACCCGGAGTGGCTGCGCTATTACATCGCGGCCAAACTGAACGCGGCCGTCGAGGACGTCGACTTCAACCCCGACGACTTCGTCGCGCGGGTGAACTCGGACCTCATCGGGAAGTACGTGAACATCGCGAGCCGGTGTGCGGGGTTCATCGTGAAACGCTTCGAGGGAAAGCTCGCCCGCCCCGAGTTCACGCCCGAGCTCGAGGCCGCGTTTGCGCCAGCCGCGGGGGAGATCGGCGACGACTACGAGTCGCGCGAGTTCGGCAAGGGGCTGCGGAAGGCGATGCAGCTCGCCGATCTCGCCAACCAGTATGTCGACCATCACAAGCCGTGGGAGCTCGCGAAGGATCCGGCTCAGGCGGCGACGCTGCACACCGTCTGCTCGACCGCACTCGCGCTCTTCCGCGACCTCACGCTCTATTTGAAGCCCGTGCTGCCCGCCCTTGCCGCCACCGTGGAGCAGTTCCTGAGCATCGCCCCGCTCCAGTGGCACGATGCGTGGAGGCATCTGCCCGCGGGTCACCGGATCAACGCTTATCAGCATCTCATGAGTCGCATCGACCCGAAGCAGGTCGAAGCGCTGATCGAGCCGAACAGGGAGGCATCGAACATGACCGCTCCTTCGACCCCGCACGCGCCTTCGCCGGTGAGGGCCGAGGACAAAGCCACGGCGGCGCAGGTGTCGACCATCTCGATCGACGACTTCTCGAAGATCGACCTCCGCGTCGCGAAGATCGTTGCCGCCGAGCGCGTCGAAGGCGCCGACAAGCTGCTCAAGCTCACCGTCGAGCTCGGGGGCGAGACGCGCACGCTCTTCGCCGGCATCAAATCCGCCTACGATCCGGCGCAGCTCGTCGGCCGCTTGACGGTCGTCGTCGCGAACCTCGCGCCGCGCAAGATGAAGTTCGGCACCTCCGAAGGGATGATCCTGGCGGCCTCCGGAGAGGGTCCCGGCATCTATCTCCTCTCGCCGGACTCGGGCGCGCAGCCCGGCATGCGCGTCAAGTAGCCCGACCTCGCCTCGCCGACATGCCGCCGCCCACCGGGAACGCCACGCACGCGAGCCTGGTGTTCCTCGGCATCGTCGACTTCGCGCGGAAACCCGTCGCCGAGCAGGCGAGCCTGCGCGAGCGTCTCGACGCGGCGGTCGCGCGCTCGATCGTGCAGCTCGAGCCGGCCGACCGCATCGTGGCCGAGGCGCCCGACGGCCTCGCGGTCGCGGTGCTCGGCTCCCCGTCCGAGGCGCTGCTCATCGCGCGCCGGGTCCGCCGGCTCGCGCGCGGCGAAGGGGCCGAGCCGTTCGCGCTGCGGATCGGCATCAACCACGGCGCGATCCGGCTCGCGTCGGACGAACGCGGCGAGCCGTGCCTCGCCGGCGACAGCATCACGACCGGTACGACGATCGCCGGCTTTTCCGCGCCCGGGCGGATCCTCGTCTCGCGCGCGTTCCGCGACGCGATCGTGCCGACCGATCCCGAACGCGCCGCGCGACTGCATCCGGCCGGCGTCGAGATCGATCCGAACCTTCGCAAGCACGAGCTCTTCTCGTTCGAGGGGCCGGCCGGCGACAGCGACCCGGTGGGTACCGCCGCCCCGGCCCCGCGCCGGCGCGCGTTCGTTCTCACCGGGGTCGCGATCACCGCGCTCCTCGGCGCCGGCTTCGCGGTCCGCGCCGCACGCAAGAACGCGCAGGCGGCCGCGAAGCGACCCGCGGTCGTCGCGCTCGAGATCGAGCCGTGGGGCGAGGTCGTGATCGACGGCCTGCACCGCGGGCGGACGCCGCCGCTCGGGCGCATCGAAGTGCCGCCGGGCAAGCACACGATCGAGATCCGCCATCTGCTGCAACCGCCGGTGACGCTGCAGACGGAGCTCGCCGCAGGCCAGGAGTTCGCCGTGCGCCACTCGTTCTCGGCCCCGGCCGCGGCCGCGCCCGTGCAGCGCGCGCAGCGGCCGCAGCCACCGCAGGAGCAGCCGTCGAAGGTGCGCCGGATGTGGAACGACTTCCGCAGGCAGGCGGGGTTCTAGGGCCGTGTCCCCGCGCCGATGACCGAACCGCAAACCCTGGGCCGCTACACCATCCTCGGCGAGCTCGGGCGCGGGGCGATGGGCGTCGTCTACAAGGCGTCCGACCCGATGCTCAACCGCACGGTCGCGATCAAGACGATCAACATGGCGGCCGATCCCGAGGAGCGCGAGGAGTACGAGAAGCGCTTCTACCAGGAAGCGAAGGCCGCCGGCGGCCTCAGCCACCCCAATATCGTCACGATCTTCGACATCGGGCACGCCGGCGACGTCGTGTACATGGCGATGGAGTTCGTCCCCGGCAACGAGCTGAAGAGCCTCCTCGCGAGCCACCTGGTCGAGCCGCAGGCCGCGCTCGACATCGGCGCCCAGGTGGCCGAGGGGCTCGCGTACGCGCACGAACGCGGCGTCGTCCACCGCGACGTGAAGCCGGCGAACATCATGGTGGCGCGCGGCGGGCCGGCGAAAATCATGGATTTCGGCATCGCGCGCATGCGCCAGTCGGACGTCAAGACCCAGACCGGCATGCTCCTCGGCTCGCCGAAGTACATGTCCCCGGAGCAGCTGCTCGGCGGCGCGGTCGATCACCGCTGCGACATCTTCGCGCTCGGCGTGGTGATCTACGAAGCGGCGGTCGGCGTCGCGCCCTTCTCCGGCGACGACATCACGCAGATCATGTACCAGATCGTGAACGCCGCGCCGCCGGCCCCGAGCGCGATCCACGCGCACCTGCCGGCGATGCTCGATCTCGTCCTCGCACGGGCGCTCGCGAAGAACCCCGACGCGCGCTACCAGGACGCACGCGAGCTCGCCGCGGATCTCCGCGCCTGCGGCGCGCAGCTCGCGGCGGCGGCGGCGCCCGCGGGGGAGGACGACGCCACCCAGACCCTGCCGATCGGCGCCTTCTCTCTCCCCGGTGCCGACGACGAGAAGACGATCACCCTGCCGCCACGGCGGGCGCCGCCGCAGCGCGAGCCGCGCGACGCGGGGCCGCGTCTGCGCATCTCGCGCCGGTTCGACTCGACCGAAGCGGCGCACCGCCTCGCCGCCGGGGCCGGCGACGACATCGAACGGACCGTCCGGCTCGACCGCGCCGCGCTCGCAGCCGCTAGCGTTCCGCCCCCGGCCGCGTCGAAGCGCACGGCCGAGCCCGTCGCCGCGCCGCGCTCCGGCCGCTGGCGTTTGATCCTGTGGGTGGGTGTTACCATTGCCGCGCTCGTGGCGGTCGCGATCGCATTCGGGTAGCAGAAGAAGAAGTCGATCGCCTCATCAGCCCTGGAATGAATTCCTCGCCTCTCGGCCTGACGCTCGCGATCGCGGTGGCGTGGCTCGCGCTCGGGGCGCTCGGCCTCATCGCGCCGCGGCGCCTGCGGTTCGTCGCGCACGTGCTGTTCCCGCTGGGGGCCGTGCTTGCCGCGGCGCTTGCCGTCGTCGCGCTCGGCGCAATCGCCGCACCGCCGCACGTCTACGTCGCCCCGCTCGGCCTCCCCGACCTGCCGTTTCACTTCCGGATGGATGCCCTGTCGGCGTTCTTCCTGCTGCTGCTCGGCGCGGTGGCGGCCGGGGTATCGGTATTCGCCGCCGGCTACATACGCCCCGGCGAGGGCACCGCGCCCGGCCTGCAGTGCCTCTGGTACCACCTCTTCCTCGCCAGCATGGCGTTCGTGCTCGTCGCCGACGACGCCTACGGCTTCATGGTCGCGTGGGAGTCGATGGCCGTCTCGTCGTTCTTCCTGGTGACGAGCGACCACCGCCAGGCCGAGATCCGCCGCGCGGGCTATCTCTATCTCCTCATCGCGCACGTCGGCGCGATCTCGATCCTGCTCTGCTTCGGCGTGCTCCAGGGCGGGACCAACGACTACACCTTCGGGGCGATGCGCGCGGTCAAGCTGGCGCCGTTCTGGGCCACGGTCGCGTTCCTGCTCGCGCTCGCGGGCTTCGGCGCGAAGGCCGGCATCCTGCCGCTGCACGTCTGGCTGCCCGAGGCTCATCCGGCCGCGCCGTCTCCGGTTTCGGCGCTGATGAGCGCGGTCATGCTGAAGACCGCGATCTACGGGCTGTTGCGCGTCACCTTCGACCTCCTCCACACCCAGATCTGGTGGTGGGGCGTGGTCGCGCTCGCGGTCGGGCTCGCGACCGCGATCTTCGGCGTGGTGTTCAGCGCGGTGCAGAACGACATGAAGCGGCTGCTCGCGTACTCGTCGATCGAGAACATCGGCTTCATCGTGGTCGGGTTCGGCCTCACCGTGACCTTCGCCGCCTACGGTATGAGCGCGCTCGCGGCACTCGCGCTGACCGCTACGCTCTACCACTGCCTCAACCACGCCTACTTCAAGAGCCTGCTCTTCCTCGCGACCGGCTCGGTCCTGCACGCGACGCGCGAGCGCGCGCTCGGCAAGCTCGGCGGGCTGATCCATAGGATGCCGTGGGTCGCCTGGCTCGCGCTCGTCGGCGCGCTCGCGACCGCCGGCCTGCCGCCGCTCAACGGGTTCGTGTCCGAATGGCTGCTCCTGCAGGCGTTCCTCTTCACCCCCGATCTCCCCGACGGCTATCTCAATATGCTGGTCCCGGTCGCTGCGGCCGCAATCGCGCTCGCCGCCGCGCTGTCGGCCTACGTGATGGTGAAGTTCTACGGCGTGGTCTTCCTCGGTCAGCCGCGGGAGGAGAAGCTCGCCGAGGCGCACGACCCCGGCATCGCGGAGCGGATCGGCCTCGTGTGGCTTGCCGCAGGCTGCGTCGCGCTCGGTATCCTCCCGGTCCAGGTCATCCGGCTGATCGACTTCGTCAGCGGCCCGCTGGTCGGCAAGACGCTGTCCGAAGCAACGGCACGGAGCCACTGGATGTTCCTCGCGCCGATCGATCCCCAGCGCGCGAGCTACTCGCCGCTCCTCTTCGTGGTCGGCCTCGTCGTGGTCACGCTCGCCGCCTGGTTCGCGGTGCGCCGCTTCTATCACGGGCGGGTGCGCCGCGCGCCGCCCTGGGACTGCGGCTTTCCGCTCCTCAACGCCAGGATGCAGGATACGGCCGAGGGCTTCGGCCAGCCGGTGCGGGTCGTGTTCGACCCGTTCTTCCGCGTCGAGCGCGAGCTGCCGACTCCCGCCGACGCCGCGCCGCGCTACGGCGTGAAGGTCGAGGATCCGCTCTGGTACTGGCTCTACCTGCCGATAGCCCGGGTCGTCGAGCGGCTCACCGGCTTCGTGACCGTGCTCCAGCGCGGCCGCATCTCGGTCTACCTCATGTACAGCTTCGCCACGCTGTTGGTGCTGCTGTTCCTGGTGCGGTGAGGCGGCCATGAGCTTCTCGTGGTCCGGCGCTGCCGCCCAGCTCACCGAGCTAGTGCTCGCGATCCTCCTCGCGCCGCTCCTTCTCGGCTGGGTCAACCAGTGCCGGGCCTGGCTGCAGAACAAGGGCGGCCCGGGCGTGCTGCGGCCCTATCTGATGCTGCGGCGGCTGTTTGCCAAGGACGCGATCGTCGCCCACGGGGCCTCGCCGCTCTTTCGCGTCGTGCCGTATGTGCTGTTCGGCGCGATGTCGATGGCCGCCGCCATCGTGCCGACGCTGGGCACCGACCTCCCCTACGCGCCGGCGGCGGACGCGATCGCGCTCGTCGGCATCCTCGCGCTCGCGCGGGTCGCGATCGCGCTCGCGGCGATGGACATCGGGACCGCGTTCGGCTCGCTCGGCGCGCGGCGCGAGATGATGGTCGGCTTCCTCGCCGAGCCGGCGCTCCTGATGGTGCTCTTCACCGCTTCGCTCATCAGTCAGACGACCTCGCTCGCCACCACCGTCGAGACGCTCTCGAGCCGCGAGCTCGCGATCTACCCGAGCCTCGCCTTCGCCGGCGTCGCGTTCACCATGGTGTCGCTCGCCGAGAACGCGCGCATCCCGATCGACAACCCGGCGACGCACCTCGAGCTGACCATGATCCACGAGGCGATGATCCTCGAGTACTCGGGGCGGCACCTCGCCCTCGTCGAGTGGGCGGCGAGCCTGAAGCTCTTCGTCTACTCCTGCATCGGCATCGCCCTCTTCTTCCCGTTCGGGATCGCGCAGGGCGGGGACGCGACCGGGCTCCTGCTCGCGCTACCGGCGCTCGTTCTCAAGCTCGCGATCGGCGGCTTCCTGCTCGCGCTGATCGAGACGCTCTCGGCGAAGCTGCGGATCTTCCGTGCGCCGGAGTTCCTCGGCACCGCGTTCATCCTCGCCGTCCTCGCGCTGCTGCTGCACGCCTTCCTGGAGACGCCGTGACGGCGCTCCTCACGCCGGCCCTCGTCGGCCAGATCATCAACGTCTTCGCGGCGGTGCTGCTGCTCGTGTCGTTCGCGATGCTCGCGCAGCGCCGGATCCTGTCGCTGATCGACCTCTTCGCCGCGCAGGGGTTCGTGCTGTGCCTCTCGACCGCGTTCGTCGCCTGGGCCACCGGGCAAACGCACCTGTACTGGTCGGCAGGTCTGACGTTCGTCCTCAAGGTGCTCCTGCTGCCCTGGATCCTGCACCGGCTGATCCGCCGGCTCAACGTGAAGTGGGACGTCGAGACGCTGATCAACATCCCGACGACGATGCTGGTGGGGCTGGTGCTCGTGATCTTCGCGTTCAACCTCGCGCAACCGGTGTCCGAGCTCGCCGGCACAGTGACCCGGGGCACGCTCGGGATCGCGCTCGCCGCGGTGCTGCTCGCCTTCCTGATGATGATCACCCGCTCGAAGGCCGTACCGCAGGTGATCGGCTTTCTTGCGATGGAGAACGGCCTGTTCTTCGCGGCGACCGCCGCGACCTACGGCATGCCGATGGTGGTCGAGCTCGGCATCGCGCTCGACGTCCTTGTCGGGGTGATCATCCTCGGCGTCTTCTTCTTCCAGATCCGGGAGCGGTTCGACTCCCTCGACATCCGGCATCTCGAGAAGCTGAAGGAAGAATGACCGTCACGGCCGTTCGGTTGAGATGAACTGGGAGATCCTCGCCGTTCTCGGGATCCCGCTCGCTGGCGGGGCCGCGCTTGCTCTCGCCGGCGATCGGCGCTGGGCGGCGGAGTTGAACGTCGCGCTCTCGTTCGCGACGTTCGCGGCGGCCGGCGCGCTCACCGCGCGCGTCGTGCGCACCGGGCCGATCCTCGCATTCGAGGAGCAGTTCTTCGTCGACCCGCTGAACGTGTTCCTGGTCGCGCTGACCGCCTTCGTCGCGATGACGACGTCGATCTTCTCGCGACCGTACATGCGGATCGAGGAGGACCACGGCCGGCTCAGCGCCGCGCGGCTGCGCTTGTATCACAGCATGTACCAGCTGTTCGTGTTCACGATGCTGCTCGTGCTGCTCACGAACAACATGGGCATCCTGTGGGTCGCGCTCGAGGCGGCCACGCTCACGACGGTGCTGCTCGTCAGCCTCTACCGCACGCCGGCGAGCCTCGAGGCGGCGTGGAAGTACTTCATCCTGTGCGGGGTCGGGATCGCGCAGGCCCTGTTCGGCACGATCCTGCTCTACATGGCCTCGCAGAAGCTCCTCGGCAGCGGCATCGACGCACTGCTCTGGACGCATCTCGCCGGCGTGCGCTCGCAGCTCGAGCCAACGGTGCTGTCGATCGCATTCGTGTTCCTGCTCGTCGGCTACGGGACCAAGGTCGGGCTCGTCCCGCTCCACAACTGGCTGCCGGACGCGCATGCCGAGGGCCCGACGCCGGTCTCGGCGGTGCTCTCGGGGCTGCTTCTCAACGTCGCGCTCTACGCGCTCGTGCGCTGCAAGGTGCTCGCCGACGGCGCGCTCGGCACGCCGTTCGCGGGCGAGCTCATGATGGGCTTCGGCATCGCGTCGGTCGTGGTCGCGGCGTTCTTCCTCTCCCGTCAGCGCGACATCAAGCGGCTCTTCGCCTACTCATCGATCGAGCACATGGGGCTCGTCACGTTCGCGTTCGGGATGGCCGGGCCGGTGGCGAGTTTCGCCGGGCTCCTGCACATGACGGTGCACTCGCTCACCAAGAGCGCGATCTTCTTCGCCGTCGGCCACGCGACGCAGAAGACCGGCACCCAGGTCATGGAGGACATCCGCGGCCTCATCCGGGCGCGGCCGACGATCGGCTGGGGTCTGATCATCGGCACCGTGGCGATCCTCGGGGTGCCGCCGTTCGGCGTGTTCGCGAGCGAATTCCTGATTCTGACCAGCGCGATGCGCCAGGAGCCCTGGGCGACGCCGTTACTGCTGCTCGCCCTCGGCGTCGCGTTCGCCGCGGTGCTGAGCAAGGTCCAGCCGATGGTGTTCGGCGATACGAGCGAGAAGTTCCCGCCGGGCCGGCTGCCCCACCAGCCGGCTCTCCTGCCGGTGTTCGCGCACTATGCGATCGTGCTCACCCTCGGGCTGTACATGCCGCCGTACCTCGCCGACTGGTACCGCGAGGCGGCGCGGCTGATCGGATGAGGGAAAAGCGCCAGAGCATGGGCCCGCCGAGCGCATTCGAGTCGCTGCGCCTCGAGGCGGCGCCGCTCCGCGCCGCGGTACCGGCGTGGCACGCGCGCGCGGGGGTCGAGCGGCTGCGCGAGATCGCGGTCGGCGTCGCCGCCAAGGGCGGGCGGCTCGCCGCGCTGTGGGGCGCCGACGAGCGCGATCGCGGCGAGGGTTTCGCGCTCCATCTCGCGCTCGTCGTGGACGATGCGACCCTCTGGCTTGCCGTACCGCTCCCCGCCGAGCGGCCCGAGTATCCCGACCTCGCCGACGTATTCGCCTGCGCGAACCGGATGCAGCGCGCGGCCTATGACCTCGTCGGTATCCGCTCGACTGCGCCCGACCAGCGCCCGTGGCTGCGTCACGCGGCCTGGCCGCCGGACGTCTACCCGCTGCGGCGGGACTTCGGTCTGGACAACTGGTACGGCAACGACATCGAGCAGTACCGCTTCGTGCAGGTCGCCGGCGACGGCGTGCACGAGATCCCGGTCGGGCCGGTGCACGCCGGCACGATCGAGCCGGGCCATTTCCGCTTCTCGATCGTCGGCGAGAAGGTGCTGCGCCTCGAGGAGCGTCTCGGCTACACGCACAAGGCGGTCGAGAAGCTCTTCGAGGGCCGCGACCTCGTCGCCGGTGGCATGCTCGCCGGGCGCGTCTCCGGCGACAGCACGGTCGCGTACGCCTGGGCCTACGCAATGGCGGTCGAGGGGCTTGCCGGCGTCGCGCCGCCCGCGCGCGCGCTGTGGCTGCGGGCGCTCGCGCTCGAGCGCGAGCGCGTCGCGAACCACCTGGGCGACCTCGGCTACCTCGGCAACGACGGCGGGCTCGCGTTCGGCCTCGCGCAGTTCATGCGGCTCAAGGAGGAGTGGCTGCGGCTCAATGGCACGCTGTTCGGACATCGCTACCTGATGGACTTCGTCATCCCGGGCGGCGTCGAGCGCAATGTCGGACGCCACGGTTGCGACGAAGTTGCGGCGCAGTGCGCCCGCCTTGCGCTCGAGGTGCAGACCCTCCGGGACGTCTACGACGACCACGCCGGGCTGCAGGACCGCTTCCTCACCTGCGGCCAGCTCGCCCCCGAGCTTGCGCGGCAGTTCGGCGTCGTCGGGCTCGCGGCCCGCGCAAGCGGACTCACGCTCGACGCGCGGGTCGCGCCCGGTTTCGAGCCGTACGATCGCCTCGGTGTGGCGATACAGACGCACGGCGCCGGTGACGTGGCCGCGAGGGCCGCGGTGCGGTTCGACGAGATCTTCGAATCGCTGCGGCTCCTGCAGGCGATCGTCGAGGGCATGCCGCTCGGCGAGGTCGCGACCCCGTTCAACACCCTCGGCGGCCCCGGGCGCGGCCTCGGTCGGGTGGAGGGCTGGCGCGGAGAGGTGCTGGTCGCGCTCGAGGCCGACGACGGCCTCATCCGGCGCTGCCACGCGCACGACCCGTCCTGGCAGAACTGGCCCGCGCTCGAGCACGCGGTGCTCGGCAACATCGTCCCCGACTTTCCGTTGATCAACAAGTCGTTCAACCTCTCCTACAGCGGCCACGACCTGTAACAGCCATGCTCAAGCTCCTCCGGCAGATCGCGCTCACCGGCATCGTGACCGAGCCGCCGCCGCGGCCCGACCCCTCGATGCGGCTCGTCGAGCAGCGGCTGAAGAGCGAGGTGCTCGCGCTCTTCGCCGGGTCGCTCGCGATCCGCCACGTCGACGCGGGCTCGTGCAACGGCTGCGAGCTCGAGATCCACATGCTGACGACCCCGCACTACAACCTCGAGGGGCTCGGCATCCGGCTCGTCGCGAGCCCGCGGCACGCCGACCTGCTGCTCGTGACCGGCCCGGTGTCGCGCAACATGGAGACCGCGCTCCGGCGCACCTACGACGCGGTCCCCGACCCGAAGCTCGTCGTCGCGGTCGGCGACTGCGGCTGCACCGGCGGGGTCTTCGGCGAGAGCTACGCGAGCTGCGGCCGGGTCGCGAACGTGATCCCGGTCGACGTCGCCGTGCCCGGCTGCCCGCCGACGCCGACGGCGCTCCTGCAGGGCATTCTCGCCGCGATCACCGGCCGCGCGCGCGGCTGACCGCGGCCCCCGGTCCCCGGCCCGCGGCCGGGAACGGCCGGTGATATTTGAAGCATCAATAATTAAGCGCTACGATTGAGTTTCTTGGCTTGATATCGTGAAGCTCAGGCTTGGCGCATGATCACCGCCGCGCAGCTCCGCGCCGCCCGCGCGCTCCTCGGCATGGATCAGCGCGCGCTCGCGAAGGCGTCCAGGCTGTCGCTGCCGACGATCCAGCGGATGGAGGCGAGCGACGGCGTGATCCGCGGCAACGTCGAATCGCTGATGAAGCTGATCGGCGCGCTCGAGCGGGCGGGCGTCGAGCTGATCAACGACGGCGCGGTGAGCGAGCGCGGTGGGCGCGGGGTGCGGCTGCGGCAGCAGGCCGGACCGCGGACGCGCTCCCGCCCCGCCTGAGCTAGGCGCGCCATGGCTCTGGAGGGGCTGTTGTGGTGCTCCGCAGTCCTGCTCGGCACGAGCGTGGCGGCGGTCGTGCTCGTCCCCAGGCGGGCGGCAACCCCGATCGTCTACGGCGTCGCCCTGGCCGCCACCGTGATCGCGCTGTCGGTCTCCGCGCGGTCGCTCCTCGCCGGCGGCGGCGCCGAGACGCTCGCGCTGCCGGTCGGTCTGCCGTGGCTCGGCGCGCATTTCCGCCTCGATCCCCTCGCGGCGTTCTTTCTGCTGGTCGTCAACCTCGGCGGCGCAACCGCGAGCCTGTACGGCCTCGGGTACGGCCGGCACGAGGAAGCCCCCGCCCGCGTGCTGCCGTTCTTCCCCGCCTTCCTGGCGGGGATGAACCTGGTCGTCGTCGCCGACGACGCCTTCGCGTTCCTCTTCACGTGGGAGTTCATGTCGCTCTCCTCGTGGGCACTCGTGATGGCGCATCACCGCCGGCCCGGCAACGCGGCGGCAGGCTACATCTACCTGCTGATGGCGAGCCTGGGGACGCTCGCGCTGCTGCTCGCTTTCGGTCTCCTGGCGGGCGCGACCGGCGGCTACGCGTTCGACGCGATCCGCGACAGCGCGCCATCGGCGAGTGTGTCCGCCGTCGTGCTCGCGCTCGTGCTGATCGGCGCCGGCTCGAAGGCGGGCCTCGTGCCGCTGCACGTGTGGCTGCCGCTCGCCCATCCGGCCGCGCCGAGCCACGTCTCCGCGCTGATGAGCGGCGTGATGACCAAGGTGGCGGTCTACGGCTTCGTGCGCGTCGTATTCGACCTCCTGGGGCCGCCGAGCTGGTGGTGGGGCGCGCTTGTGCCGGCGCTCGGTGCGGTGACCGCGGTGATGGGCGTCCTCTACGCGCTCATGCAGCACGATCTCAAGCGCCTGCTCGCCTACCACACGGTCGAGAACATCGGGATCATCTTCATCGGGCTCGGCCTCGCGCTCGCCTTCCAGGCCGCCGAGATGCAGGCTGCCGCCGCGCTCGCCCTCACCGCGGCGCTCTTCCACGTGTTCAACCACTCGGTGTTCAAGAGCCTGCTGTTCTTCGGCGCGGGGGCGGTGCTCACCGCGACCGGCGAGCGCGACATGGAACACCTCGGCGGCCTCATCCACCGGATGCCGCGCACGGCCTTCTGCTTCCTCGTCGGCTCGGCGGCGATCTCGGCGCTCCCGCCGTTCAACGGGTTCGTCTCGGAGTGGCTCACCTTCCAGGCGATCCTCCTGAGCCCGGCGCTGCCGCAGTGGCTGCTCAAGTTCCTCGTGCCCGCGATCGGCGCGATGCTCGCGCTGTCGGCCGCGCTCGCGGCGGCCTGCTTCGTCAAGGCGTTCGGCGTGACGTTCCTGGGACGGCCGCGCACGCAGGTCGCGCAGGACGCGACCGAGACGGATCGGCTCTCCCTCGCCGCCATGTACGTGTTCGTCGCGCTGTGCCTGATCGCCGGCGTCCTGCCGGGCTATTTCCTCGACGCGCTCGCGCCGGTCACGCAGGCGCTGGTGGGCGCGCGCATGCCGCCGCAGGAGAGCTTGAGCTGGCTCACGATCGTCCCGATCGCCGAGAGCCGCAGCTCCTATGACGGGCTGCTGGTCTTCATCTTCATCGCGATATCGACGCTTGCCGCAATAGAGATCATCCACCGCTTTGCCTCGCGCGCGGTGCGTCGCGGTCCTGCCTGGGACTGCGGCTTTCCGGATCAGAGCCCGGCCACGCAATACACCGCCGGCGGCTTCGCCCAGCCGATCCGCCGCGTCTTCAGTCCGCTGTTTGACGCGCGCGAGGAAGTCGCGATGCCCGCGCCCGGCGAGATCGCGGTTGCGCGGCTCACCATCAGGCTGCGC
>Ga0335082_10005672_pt1 | contig 13678 bp, 11 predicted proteins | sample Lox_Sample_41_FD_206718 | JGI IMG/M metagenome (GOLD analysis project Ga0335082, IMG submission 206718) | Soil microbial communities from Loxahatchee National Wildlife Refuge, Florida, United States - Lox_Sample_4.1 | ecosystem: Environmental > Terrestrial > Soil > Wetlands | place: USA... | reverse complement strand
TTGCCGTCGATAACCTGCGGGCGAAGCCTGACCTTGTCGTCGTGGGCAACGCCATCTCACGCGGCAACCTGGAGCTGGAACACGTTCTCGACCAGCGCATCCCATTCTGCTCGCTGCCGCAGATCTTGCATGACGAGTTCCTTGTCGGCAAAGAAGTCCTGGTCGTCGCCGGTACACATGGCAAGACTACGACAACTTCGATGCTCGCTTGGATCTTTGAATCAGCAGGCATGCAGCCATCTTTTCTGATTGGCGGCATCGCGGAGAATTTTGCCAGCAGCTTCCGGCTTGGCCAGGGCAAGCACTTCATTCTGGAAGGTGATGAATACGACACGGCCTTTTTCGATAAAGGGCCCAAGTTCATGCACTACTTTCCGGACTCCGTGATTCTGACCTCGGTGGAGTTCGACCACGCCGACATCTACAAAGATCTCGACGCGGTGGAGACCGCCTTCAAACGCCTGGTCAACCTCGTGCCCCGTCGCGGGCGGATTGTCGCCTTCGACACAGGTCAGAGCCTCGAACGCTGCCTGGCGCGGCCATTCTGCCCGGTGGAGCGGTACGGGGCCATACCATCGGCAACCTGGAAGATTGCAAACCTGCGTCTCGATCCTGCGCGCACGACCTGGTCGGTGTTCCACAACGGCCAGCCCTGGCAGGATTTCGAATTCTCTCTTGCCGGGGAGTACAACGTTTGGAACGCCACCGCGGCAGCCGCATTGGCCGCTGGGTGCGGAGTTCCTCAAGAAGCGATTGCAGATGCGTTTAAGACTTTCAAGAGCGTGAAGCGCCGACTCGAAGTCCGGGCGGTGGTCAACGGTGTCACCATCATTGACGACTTTGCCCATCACCCCACAGCGATTGCCGGGACACTGTCCGCCCTGCGCTCCCGTTACCCCGGCGGCCGTCTGTGGGCGATTCTGGAACCGCGTTCCAATACTATGCGGAGAAATGTCCTGCAGAACGAGCTGGCAAAGAGCCTGGCGCTGGCCGATGAAGTCGTAGTGGCCAATGTCTTCCGCTCCGAGGCGATTCCCCAAGCCGAACGCCTCAACCTGGACGCGGTCGTCGCACACATCACGAAGCAGGGACGACACGCCAGGATCGTTCCCACGGTGGATGCCATCGTGCAGCTCGTGGCGCCGGAGATGCGCTCCGGAGATGTCGTTGCCGTTCTTTCCAACGGTGGCTTCGACGGCATTTACGAGAAGCTGCCGGCACGCTTGCAGTCACTATCCGGGAGCAAATCGGCGGCCGCTGCGCCGCTTGCCGGGGGGCGGCAATCATGATTCGTACCCTGATGATGCTTACCTTCTGGGGACTCTGCCTTCCGCCCGCAGCCCTCATCTTCATGCCGTGGACGTTCATCACTGGGGACATCACCGTGATGTACTGGGCCTTCATGTGGGGGGCCCTGGCAGGTGTGCGGCTCGCCGGTATCCGCGCTCGAATTATCGGCCTTGAGAAGCTTGATCCCCGCCGCACCTATATCTTCATGTCCAATCATGCGTCGAACATCGATCCGCCGCTGATGATCCCGTTGCTGGGCCGGCGGACCTCCGTGCTGGTGAAGCAGGAGCTGTTCAAGATTCCGCTACTTGGAAAGGCCATGCGGATGGGGGCGCTGATCCCGGTCAACCGCGGTAACCGCGAAGCCGGGATTGCCGCCGTGCAGGCCGCCCAGGAAGTCGTGCGCCAGGGGCTCAGCATGACGATCTATGTCGAGGGCCATCGTTCGCTCGACGGCAAACTGCTGCCTTTCAAGAAGGGACCGTTTTATCTCGCCATGGAGTGCAAAGTGCCGGTGGTTCCGGTGACAATTTCTGGCAGCCACTACGTCTGGCCGAAGAGCAGATTTTCCATCAAGCCGGGCAGGATCGATATCACCTTTCATGACGTGATCGAACCCAAGGATTTCGGCAGCCGCGAGGACCTGATGGAGAACGTCCGCCGTGTGATCGAAAGCGGATTGGCTCCGGAGTACCAGACGCAGAATGTCAGCAGTACAGCCACCATGGAGATGCAAAGAGGAACAGCTTAGTTTTGTCATTCAGAGCGGCCTTCAGGCTGCGAAGGACCACCACTATGCTGAGTTGAAGATGCATAGATCCTTCGCTCAGGGTGACAAATCATCCCGGCTGCTAGAATTGCCCCGCCTTTCTACTTCCGCTTCGGAGGTCGCGTATGCACAGGCTCGCACTGTTCCTTGGCGCAGCATTCCTACTCGTTTCTCTAGTCGCGGCACAACACGCCCAGACCGGGCAGATGGTCTACGAGGACCACAACAACCAGTGGTTCGAGGGACCGTCCGGGACCGTCGAAATATCAGCGGACGGGCAGTGGGCCCTGTTTAGCCGCTGGGGCCGCGCGCAGCGACTGGTCTCGTTGAAAACCGAAGCCGCGGACCCCGAGCGCCTCAAGTCTGGACTCGATTCCGTGCAGAATGCCGCTTTCTGTGGCTCTGGCTTGGCACGCTACGGCCAGCGCGGATCAGCAAACGGATGGTTTCTCTCCTCCTCAGCCAGCGCTCCCGTTGAGGGCATTCCTGCTGACGCAGTCTTGCAATGCTCATCTGACGCCAGCATCGTTGCATTCTACCGCTCCGGCGCAGCTGACCAAGGCATATGGGCCGGCCATCCGGGAGACTTCAAGAACTACGAGATTCCCGGCCACGTGATCGGCATGGCATTCTCGCCCAAGGGAGACGTGCTCTACGGCCTGGGCTTCCGCGCCGACGGCGCATCTTCCCTCCTTCGCATCAACCTAGCCACCGGCGCTCTTACCACGGTGGCGACGGATCTGGACGCCAGCCCGTTGTCCAGCAGCATCGCCGTGAGTGCCGATGGGACCAAGCTCTATCTCGCGCTCGCAGGCCCCGGCGCCCCGAACAACGAGCAACGCCATCAGCCGGATGCTCCGCGTTGGTTGAAAATCTACGAACTTGATCCCGCAACTGGCTCTCGCCGTCGGGTGATCCAATCTGCGAATCAGGATAACTTCAGCCCGAGAATAGTCAGCGGCGATCTCTACTGGGTGCGGAACAGCGTTCACAGCTCGATCGCCATTCTGCCCGCTCAGGGCGGGGAAGCGAAAGAACTTGCCGATGGCTTCCTGCCCATGTGGAGCCCCGACGGGCACAAGATCTCCTACGTCTTTGGCGGATGGCGCCGCGCGGACTGGGGCTTGGACTTGGATACGGCGGTGGTCAAGCTTGATGCCGAGGGCAAACGCGTCTCCGGGCCCGACATACTCATCTCCGGCTATCACGAGGATTTCCCCGCCGCCTGGTCGCCCGATGGCCGCTGGATCGCCTACCACTCTCATCGGGCGAAGACCGCCGTGCCCGAGTACGGCAGTCCCGACAGCACCGACGACGTATACCTTCGCCTCGCCGATGACGTCCACGCCCCAGAGATTCGGCTCACCGATTTCGGCTGGGAGACTGGCCCCGCCTACTGGTCTCCGGACGGGCACACGTTGATTTTCAGTTCGTGGGTGAAAGGTGGGCAGCCCGGCATCGATAAAGTCTGGACCATCACGCTCGATCCCAGGACCGGCCAGGTTCTGCATACCGATCCCTTGCCTCTACCGAGCGAGATTCGTAGCGCTCAATGGCAAGCCTGGTCTCCGAACGGAAAGAGTATCGCGCTCGAGGACAACCAGGGCGGAGCGAATCGCAGCATCTGGATTGTTCAATCTGACGGCTCACATGCACGCAAAATTCTCGAGTACAAAGGCACCACCTACGACGGGCTCTCCTGGACACCGGATGGCAAAGCCATCGTGTATGGCGGCCTGGCCGAGGAGGGGATGCAGTTGTTCATGGTTGCGCGTGACGGCGGCAAGCCCCGGCAATTGACTCACGTGGCGGGCAATCTTATGCATCCGATGCTTTCTCCAGATGGAAGGTGGATCGCCTGCACGCGCATTGTGCAATCGCAGCAAATCTGGAAAGGGAAACCATGAAGCTCAACAGTATTGTCATCCTGAGCGGAGCATGAACTTCGCAACGCGAAGTTCACGCGAAGTCGAAGGACCCCTAATCCGTTTTTCTCGGCACACTGGCTGCGAGGTGTTTTTTCTCCGAAGTTGTTGGGAGAATTCCCTGAAGGGTCTTCGCGAATACAAGGGGTCCTTCGACTGCGCTGCTGCTTTGCGGCGCAAAGCAGCAGCTTCGCTCAGGATGACAAACGATGAGGAGCGAGGATTGCCGCGGGTTGTGCACTGCCAAGTGCACAGCTAGCTTTTCTTTGATCGCAGCATCCTCGCCATCTCCGGCAGTTTGCTCAACAGCGCAGAGTATTTCAGCCACAACCGGTGGTCCACCGCCGGTGCCCCGCTGACGATGGTTCCCGCCTCGATGTCGCCAGCGACTCCGCTCTGCGGCGTAACGATCGCGCCGTCTCCGATCTTGCAATGACCCACGACGCCCACTTGCCCGGTGAGGATCACTTTATTTCCAACTTCGGTGGATCCCGCCAGCCCGACTTGCGAGGCCAGCAGCGAATCCTCTCCGATGTGCGAGCCGTGTCCCACCTGCACGAGGTTGTCTATCTTCGTGCCCCGGCCCACGCGAGTTTCACCAACACTGGCGCGATCGATGCAAGAGTTCGCCTGGATCTCGACATCATCTCCGATCACCACGGGCTGTGGCTGCGGAATCTTGTTCCAGTGTCCGCTGTTGTCTTTGGCAAAGCCAAAGCCATCTCCGCCGATCACGACTCCGTTTTGCAGCAGGACGTTGTTTCCCAGGCGGCAGTTTTCCCGCACCACCGCGTGGGCGTGGGCAAAAAAGTTGTCGCCAATTGTTACGCCAGGGTAGATCACCACGTGTGCGAGCAGCACGGCTCTCTTGCCGATCTCCACAGCTTCGCTCACTACCACATAAGGGCCGATGTGAGCGCCGTCGCCGATCCGTGCTGATGGATGAATTACCGCCGTGGGGTGGACACCGCGTGGGTATTTTTTCGGTTCGTAAAACAGTGCGAGGGCCTGCGCGAAGGCCAGATACGGATTCTTGCTGCGCAGTATGGCCGTCGGGACCGCCGGAAAATCTTCGGCAACGATGACGGCCGCGGCCTTGGTACTCTTCGCTGCGGCTGCATACTTGGGGTTGGCGACAAATGTAAGCTCACCCGCTCCTGCGGAATCGATCGCTGCGATTCCAGTAATCTCAGTGTCGGGTGAGCCGTTTTCCAACTGCACCTTCAGCTTGGAAGCGATCTGTGCCAGCTTCATGAGTTAGTTATTTCTTAGGCCGCGACTCTGGAGGCACCAGGCCGGCTACCCGGTAGTAGACCGCTAGTTGACCATAGTGCTCTCCCGAATGCTCAATCAAGCCATACGCCATGTCACTCACGCGCACCTGCTGGTTCGCGTAAGGGTCCACCACTAGCTTGCTCATGCCGTTATCGCCCAGCGACTTGATGGCATCAGCTCCATCAGCGAATGACTTCTTTACGAACGCCACCACGTCAGCCTTCGTCTTGTATTGATCGCGCTTGGGGTCTTCCTCCTCCGGAGGTTTCTGTCCCATCACAATCTTGGTGAAGAAGTAGTTTGCGCCGGCAGCGTGGAGAAGTTGCTCGGCAAAGCTGCGCTGTGCAGGGGTGGGCTTGAACTCGTACTTGTCTTCGGGGAAATCTTCGGCCATCGCGATGAGTTTCCGGCCGATCTCGTTCCAGGAATCCAGAACGGCCGCCGACGCGCTCATCGCGGGCTTTGGCGAGGCATCTTTCTTCGCCATGTCTTGGGCGAAGGCGGGCAACGCGAGCACTGCAGCCACCACAGCCACGAATACGCTTGTCTTCATGGGTCTCTCCTCAGAATCGCTCAGGATGCGACCCATTGTACAAGACTGGGCCGCGGCAGGTGTCCTCACCTGCCGCCCTACCGAAGCTCCGCAGTTCTTCAGTCTTCGGGCTTCTCCGGCTTCAGGCTGCAGAATCTGTGGACCCGATCGAGATTCAGGCCCCAGGGCGAGAATTCGGCGATCTGCGGGCCGTTGGGCGTCTGAAATTCAATCTTGAAAATTCGCGATCCAATCATCTCTCGTGCCGTGTCTTTGTCCATGGCAAGGAAATGCCCATTCACCCAGTTCCAGTTGTGATTGCTGTGGCTCTGGTCGACACGCACCCGCACCGACATCTGCGGCTTGCCCGACCACCAACTGGGCCGGTTCGGTCCTTCCATTTTGGTGTTGGGGCGAAAGTCGGCCAGCTCTAGTTTCCCATTCGTGCAATAAAGGACGACCCGTGCGCTGGAATCATCGTTGCCTTCATTGTCGGCGGGAAGCTCAAATCGGACTCGCTGCGCAGCGGTCATTTTGTCTTCGGCATGAAACTCCATCCACTTGCCGCCGGCGCTTACGCCGATCTTCTCGTCCGCGGATCCCACCATCGCAGTCAGCAACAGCAGGCCGGTAGCCGCAACTTTCGCTGCCTTGCCGGCTCTTTTTATGAGTTCACTGAACGCTATCATTCGACACCTACCCCCTGTTCTCTCAATTGTATAAACCCAGTGGTACGTGAAAGTTGCACCGGTGCACGGGCGGAACCCGTAAATTACCGGCGTAACCCCAAATCGCCGAACCTCGTTGTTCAATCAGGGTGGCGGGCCGCAATCTACTAAAGAGGCCTCTGGCTTGAGGTTGCGCTCAAAGGCATGTCCGAGGAGGAGCTTTGTTGCAGCCCGCTTTACCTTCCTATCGAACAAAACTGGTTGGCAAGACCGTGATCGTGAAACTGTCTTTGTTCAGCCGCGCCTTCACCGGCAAGATTATTGCGGTGGATGAGGTCGGTTTCTGCTTTGTCAGCGACGCCATGGTCGCCGCCCTGCGCGAGGTCACCGGCACTGCCATGGCCAATCTGGACTCACCCAGCGTCTACCTGCCTTTCTCCACTTTGGAGTGGCTGGTTTCCTCAGAAGCAAAGGCGGCCGCAGCCTCCGGGTGAGCCTGCCTGGCGTCGCCCTACAGCAAGACCCCTTGCAGAATCACGCTGGCCACCGAGAAGTAGATGATCAACCCCGACACATCCACCAGCGTTGCCACGAACGGCGCGGAGGCGCTGGCGGGGTCCAGTCCGCAGCGCCGCAGAATAAACGGCAACATCGAACCTGCAATCGTCCCAAAGGTCACTACGCCGACCAGGCTACAGCCGATCGTCAGCGCCACGATGAAATAGTGCTCTCCATAAGTCCCGCGTAGCGTGTGCCAGAGGATGATGCGCGATATCCCGATTGTGCCCAGAATCGCCCCGAGGACCACACCGGCCATCAACTCCCGCCGGATGACCCGCCACCAGTCGCGCAAGCGGAGTTCTCCAAGCGCCATCGCTCGAATCACCAGAGTCGTGGCCTGGGAACCTGAGTTGCCGCCGCTGCTGATGATCAGTGGAATGAAGAGAGCGAGCACCACCGCCCGCTCGATTTCTCTGGAGAAGAAGCCCATGGCGGTCGCCGTCAGCATCTCGCCCACGAAGAGAATGGCCAGCCATCCCGCTCGTTTCCGGACCATCTGAGCGAAGGTTACTTCCAGATAAGGGCCCTCCAGCGCTTCCATGCCGCCGATCTTCAGGATATCTTCCGCCGCTTCCTCCTGAACAATGCCGGCTACGTCCGCGCTGGTGACGATGCCCAACATGTGCCCTTCCGGGTCGAGTACCGGAACCGCCAGCAGCCGCCGTTTCGCCAATAGTTGAGCGACAGTTTCCTGGTCCGCATCTTCCGCGGCGAAGACGTAGTCTGTGTGCATGATCTCGCGAACTCTCTTGGAGCGTTCTGCCGAGATGAGTTCGCGGAATGAAACCACGCCCAGCAGATGCTGCTCGTCGTCCAGGGCATAGGCGTAGTAGATCATCTCCACGTTCCCGGCCTGCTGGCGCGTCTCCGCGATCGCTTCTTCCACGGTGACGTCGGGCGAAATGCGAACGTAACCGGCATGCATTAAGGCGCCGGCTTCATCCTCCGGATAAGGCGATGCTGCCCGTCCGTGGCGGCTGCGCTCGGCGACTACCGTGACCTCCATCTCGCTGGCTTCCTGCAGCACCTGTTCGGTGAAATCCAGGCCGGGCAACCAGCGCCTTCGCGGATCCGTGCTGCGGGTCAGGAAGATCTGGGTCACTCCGTTCTTGCGCGCGTAATCGACCAGGGCTTGAGCCCGGTTTTTCCCGTGAATGGTTTCGGTGGTGATGTGGAGATTCTCTGCGAACCGCAGATGGCGCTCGATGGTGGGCCGGTCCTCGGCCGGCAGAGCTTCAGATTCCTTCTTGGAGTACACATAGACTGCTATGCACACGGCCTGCAGATGATCGGCGACCCGCCGAGCGCGCCGTAACAGCATGGCAGTGGAAGGATCGGCCGTGACGTTGACCAGAATCTTCTGCACCTGCGACCCAGACGGCCGGACTTGTCCCGTCTGCCGCGCCTCCAGCGCCTGGGCGGTTTGCCGGATCGCCAACTCCCGCAGGGCCACGAGAACGGGTTCCTGAAAGACCTCTGCCTCACTCTTCGCTCGATCGGGCGGGTAGATCGCACCCCGCTCCAGGCGATGCATCAGCGCCCGCGGCGTGACATCCACAATGACGACCTCGGCCGCCTGCTGAAAGAACCAGTCGGGCACTGTCTCACGCACTCGCCGGCCGGTGAGTTGCCAGACCTGGTCGCTAAGGCTCGCCAGGTCCTGCACATCCATCGTAGTGAGCACATCAATACCCGCCTGCAGCAGCACCTGAACGTCCTGCCAGCGCTTCTGTCGCGCCGAGCCTGGCGGATTCGAATGCGCCAGATTGTCCACTACGCACACGCGAGCGCCCCATTTCAACACCGCCTCCACATCCATTTCTTCACTAGTACCACTGCGGTGGACGACTCGGGTCAGCGGAATGCTTTGCAGCCCCTCCAGTTGTTCACGTATGTCGCTGCGGCCGCGCGCGTCTACGACTGCGACCACCAGATCTGATCCGCGGGCCTTCAGCTCCCGGGCGTCCTGAAGCATCCGATAGGTCTTCCCGACTCCCGGAGCGTAGCCGAGATAGATTTTGAGGCGGCCTTGAGGAGTAGTGTTAGTCATAGCAAGTCATCTTCGTTCAATGTGGAAAGACGCGGACGTCCATGCCTTCCGCCGCCCGGATCAAACGGCTTACAGGGGTCCCCCACAATCGCGTTCTCCAATCCTTCTTCATGCTGTGTCCGACAAAGATCTGGGTCACACCGTGGGTGCGGGCATATTGCACAATGCTCTCGAGCGGATCGCCGCCTTCCAGCACATCCACATGGAGGCCCGCCTCCCGCGCGCGCGCCAGGGTACTTTCCATGTCTTGTTGTTCTGCGGCGGATTGATGAGAGGTTCGCACCGATACCGCCAGCACATCACAATGAAAGCGCGCCGCACTCTGCCGGGCGCTGGCGATCATACGATCGACATTCGCGCGGGCGGTAATGCAGACCAGGAAGCGCTCATGCGTCCGCCATGCCGGCTCAATTTCATGGGCCTGCAGATAACGCCGCAGGCCAACGTCAATGACGTCGGCCGACAGCACCAGCGCCATCTGGCGCAGTTGGATCAGTTCTGGAGGCGCTCCCTCGGTGGGAGCATCCACCACCACGATCTCATCTGCCGTGTTGATGAAATCCCGCGGGATGGTCTCGGCCACCTTCTGTCCCGTCAGCTTCTCCACCGCCTCACGCTGATCTTCGACGTGTTGCAGATTGACCGAGGCCACCACGGTGATGCCTGCATCCAGCAACTCATCGACATCCTGCCAGCGATGAACGTGCCGTCCCCAAGGGCTGTCGTAGGCCAGCCCGTCAATAATGCACACCTGCGGATGGCGGCTGAGAATCGCCGGCACATCAATGACCGGCACGCTCCTGACTTCAAGTGTCGGCACGATCTCTAATGAACTCAGAATGGGCTGAAGTTCCGGTGGCACCTCTGGCTGCAAGGCCCCGACCACGACGTCTTGCCCGCGCTCTTTTCGCCGCCGTGCTTCATCGAGCATGCGAAACGATTTGCCGACACCCTGGGCGTAGCCCAAGAATATTTTCAGACGACCGCGTGTGGGAGTTGGATCAGATTCAGGCATGGCCTGACGATTGTAGCGCCTGAATGGCTGGCTTGAAACCTCGGAGTGTTACAAAAAAGAAAGGCGGCCATCGGACGGCCGCCCCGGAAACTTCGAGCAAACTTTACTACTTGGTCGTCTTGGTCCGTTCCGCTGCCTGCTCTACGCCGGTTGGCTTGATCGGACCGTTCCGGTCCACCAGCCGGGCATAATCGTCGGCGTTGAACGGATAGTTGCGGAGCGATTCCTGCCCCGTGGTATTCAACGTGAGGTCCACCCGGCGATTGTAGGCCAGAACGAGGTTGGTGAGGTGCTGTAAGGCCGCCTGTCGTTCCGCATCGCTCGCGTTCGGATTCTGCTGCAGCAGTTCCTTCACTTGATCGTCGGTCAGGTTCTGCTCCTTGCCGAAGGCCTGGGTTTCGAGATTGGCCTCCGGGACCCCTTGCTCGATCAGGAAGCGCTTGGCAATCTCGGCCCGCCTCTCGGAAAGAGGCTTGTTATAGGCTTGCGGGCCTCGCTTGTCGGCATGTCCGGCAAGAACGAGGTGGGCATCGGGTTTGTTTGTCAGCAACTTCTTGAAGTCCTCCGCAATGGACTTCAGCGTATCCTGCTCGCTCTGCAGCAGCCCGGCATACGTCTTGACCGACTTCGGCCGGTCGGTGGGGAAATAAACGCTGCGCATGGTGAGCTTGGTCTCCAGCGGCTCGATCGTGCCCACAATGTGCAACGCCGCGGTGCGGGTCTCCTTGGCCCCACAACCATTGGTGGCCGTGAGGGTGTAGTTGACGGTCTCATCGACCGGGCCGGGGTCGGTCTTGTGCGGAATCACAGTCAACGTGCGGCTGCCGTTCGTAGTGACGGTCCCCAGGGGATCGATTGAGACATTGGAGGCGTTGGTGGCATTCCAATTCAATGCCGGGGTGGCCGTCTCGACCACCTGATCGCCGACGCGCTTGTAGTGAATCTCAGACTGCGAAAGCCCGAGATCGGCTTGAATCGCATTGTTCACATTGACCGTGGTACTGGATGTCGTCGTGCCGCCTGGGCCCGAGGCGGTAAGTTGGTAGGTTGTGGTCTGAGTGGGTTGGATCGTTTGCTCGCCGGTCGCGGCCACCGTTCCCACCGGAGTGATTTCGACGTGCGGCGCGTCGGTGGAAGTCCACTTCAGCTGCGAGGCATCGCCGCAGTTGATCTGCGCCGTGGTCGTCGTCAGCTGAGCAGTTGGTTTGGCCACCGCCACCGTGGCGCTGGCCGTGCCTGCCTTGAAGCGTGGGATCCCAGTCAGTTTCTCACCCCGCGGCCAGGACACCGTCTTGCGGACCCCTTTCGGGATGTCCACTACAACGCGTTTATTGGTGGACACCTCGACCGGGCCCGACCAAATCTCTTTGTCCGGACCAAGGACGGTCAATTGGTGTGTGCCCGGCGGCACCACCAGTTCCTGCTTCCACCACCAGTCGTGATTGAATTCGTCGCCGTGCCCCACCAGGTAGTCAGGCGTCTTGCCGTTCAGCAGGATGGCATCGCGGTTCGCGCCTTCAATCGTCATCGCACCGAAAGGCGCAGACACCGTGCCGGCTACCGGAGTCATCGTGACTTCGAGATCAGTATTCTTGCCGGCAGTGATGGAAACCGTGCGGGTTGCCATCTCGTACCCGTAGTTGGCAATTTCAATTTTGTGATCGCCCGCACTCAGGGTCAGAGAGCGGTGCCTGCTGACTTCGCCGACGGCGCGGCCATCCACAAAATAGTAGGCCTGCCGGGGAGTGACATGAAGAATGAGTTTGCCGTCCTGCGTGAATGCTGGAGTGCTCCAGACCAACATAAGCAAGGCGGCAGACAGAATGAGACGAAATGCCTGCATTTCGGATTTCATTAAGATCTCCTTGGCATGGAATCAAGATCAGACAACGCGGTGAAGATAGGGAAGTGGCGTTTTTCCATCGCTAACAACCGCGGTGACAGTGGAGGTTCCACCACGATCCGCCCTCGCTGATTTCTGGGCGTTCCCGGGAGAGTGCTTGCTGCGTAGTTCCCGGCTTCTGCTGAACAAGCTTCGCTGAAAGTATAGCGCAAATTGAAGCTGGGCGATGCGTCGTACTGCCCGCATGGCTGCGGCCAGCCTGGCGTTGTACAATCCGCAGATTCGTATCTTTGCAGGTTGCACGAGCAGGGACTTCCATGGCCGACCCACAATCCTCCCACCACTACGATGCCAACTACGGCAATTTTCAGACGGACCTCTATGCCGAAATCCGGCGGGAAGCCTTCGGCGAGGATATCGGCCAGAGCAGCTGGCTGACCGCTGACGAGCAGGACAGATTTCTCGGGGCCCTGAAACTCTCCCCAGGGAAGAGACTACTGGACGTCGCTTGCGGCTCGGGCGGTCCAGCGCTCCGAATTGGGCAAAAGACCGGCTGCTCCCTGGTTGGCATTGACCTTCATGAAGATGCCATTGCAACCGCGCAAGCGCTTGCCGGCGAGAGCGGAATGAACTCGCGCGCGGAGTTCCAGGTCGCGGATGGCGCGAAGGACCTGCCATTCCCCGATGCGCACTTCGACGCGATCACCTGCATCGATGCCATCAACCACCTTCCCGACCGGCGGAGCGTCCTTGCCCAGTGGACGCGCGTGCTCAAGCCTGGAGGTCGGCTGCTGTTTACCGATCCCATTACCGTGACCGGGCCTCTCACCAAAGAAGAGATTGCGGTGCGCAGTTCGATCGGCTTCTTTCTGTTTGTTCCTGCTGACTACGATCGCCGCCTCATTGCCGCAGCCGGTCTGAAACTGCTGGTCTGTGAGGACGTCACCGACAATATGGCCAGGCTGGCAGAACGCCGAGGGGCCGCACGCGCATCCCGCGCGGAACTGCTGCGAAAGATCGAGGGAAACGACGTGTTTGAGAAACAGCAGGAGTTCTTCTCCGTAGCCGCCCGCATTGCGACCGAATGCCGCTTGTCACGCTTTCTTTATGTGGCCGAGAAACCATGAAGCTGAGTTAGGACTCGCTGGTCGAATCGGATTAGTCAATCGGTTTGCCTGAGTCCAGGTGAGATACCTTGCTCGGTACTGAACCCCATGTACGATGGCCCAGGCGCAGGGTTAGTTCGGTTCAATCTCGTGATTGGCTGTCTTGCCCTTATTCCCGTGGTTCTGATCCTTGTGCTTCTGTTGGCAGGCCTGGGAGGTCGAGTGCTCGGCGATTGGATAATGATTCCAGGCCTGATTGCGACGTTGCTGCTCGCTGGAATCGCGGAGAGTCCCTACGTGGTAGTGATCCCTTTTCTACTTGCTCTCATCTTTCTGCGGCGGCTTCTTCGATCCCAGGAGATTCCACCTCGGGTCAAGAAGCAAACTGCCCTTTTCGTGACGGGCGCACTGGTGGGTATGCTTGTCAGCGCGGGACTGCTTTATCTGGCGTATCGCGCGGGGCACTTCAAAGGTTTGTTCACCTGACCGCAATCGGCACGATGCGTCAAGGTCCGCCGTCAGCTCTTCTGGGCAAGCACGGCTACATCAAACTTCGAGTAGTACTTCTTCACATCTCCGGTCCCATACTTTTCGCGGAACTTCTCCACGATTGACGCGACCTGCTTAGCATCGGTCAGGGGAAT
>Ga0335082_10005670_pt1 | contig 13679 bp, 16 predicted proteins | sample Lox_Sample_41_FD_206718 | JGI IMG/M metagenome (GOLD analysis project Ga0335082, IMG submission 206718) | Soil microbial communities from Loxahatchee National Wildlife Refuge, Florida, United States - Lox_Sample_4.1 | ecosystem: Environmental > Terrestrial > Soil > Wetlands | place: USA... | reverse complement strand
GCTCAAGCGTCTTGTTCGACAGCCGGCAGCCTGCGGACTCGCGAAACCAGGGTAAGGTCAGAGTCTGCGTCTCGAGCCTTTCCAGCGTTTGAATGACAGGACTGCGCTCCAGGCAAGGAGTAGGCACCCAAGCAGGAGACCGCCGAGGAAAAGAAAGACCACGTCATCTAGGTCACTTTCGTTGCCTTTGAGGCGTCCAAGCAAGCCTGAACCCCTGAGTTCAGCCAGGGTAATGCCGAGTATCATCACGAAAATGCCATGCCACCAGCGGGGAAAGCCATTCCGGAGATTTGTCATGAGGCCCTCTCACCTTAGGTGCTAAAGCCGCTCATTTCGCGGGCGCACTGCAATCACCGAATCTGGGTCGAACTTCGGTGGGGAACGCTAGTTGCTGCTTTCGCCAACCTTCAGGACTGCCAGGAAGGCTTCTTGCGGGATGTCGACACGGCCGATGCGCTTCATGCGCTTCTTGCCTTCCTTTTGCTTTTCCAGCAGCTTGCGTTTGCGCGTGATGTCGCCGCCGTAGCATTTGGCCAGGACGTTTTTGCGCATGGCATGGACGGTTTCGCGGGCGATGATCTTCGCTCCGATCGAAGCCTGAATCGGGACTTCGAACATCTGGCGCGGAATGAGCTCGCGCATTTTCGAGACCAGCGCTTTGCCGCGCTCGTAGGCGAAGTCGCGGTGGACGATGATGGACAGCGCATCGACAGGGTCGCCGGCGACAAGAATGTCGAGCTTCACCATTGGCGAGTCCCAGTATCCGGCCAGGTGGTAGTCGAGTGACGCGTATCCACGGGAGACGGACTTCAGGCGGTCGTAAAAGTCGAGGACGATTTCATTCAGCGGCAACTCGTAGTGGAGCATCACGCGGGTGGAGCCGACATATTCGAAAGTCTTCTGCTTGCCACGCTTTTCTTCCACCAGCGCGAGAATTCCGCCGACGTATTCTTCCGCAGTGAGAATGGTCGCGAGGATGACCGGCTCCTCGACTTTCGCAATCGCGGTAGGATTCGGCCAGCGGGAAGGGTTGTCGACTTCGAGCAGAGAGCCGTCGGTCATCGTGATCTTGTAACGCACGCCGGGCGCTGTGGTGATGAGGTCGAGTCCGAATTCGCGCTCCAGGCGTTCCTGGATGATCTCCATGTGGAGCAGGCCGAGAAATCCGCAGCGGAATCCGAAGCCCAGGGCGACCGAGCTTTCAGGCTCAAAGAAAAAACTCGAATCGTTGAGGCGGAGTTTTTCGAGGGCCTCGCGGAGTTGCGTGTGCTCGTGGGCGTCGACGGTGTAGAGTCCGGCGAAGACCATCGGCTTGATTTCTTCGAAGCCGGGAAGCGGTTCGATCGCGGGGTTGGAATCGTCGGTGATGGTGTCGCCGATCTTGGTGTCGGCAACATTCTTGATGTTGGCGATGAGGAATCCGACTTCGCCGGCCTGGAGTTGATCGATTTCAACCGGCTTGGGTGTGAGGACGCCGAGTCCTTCCGCGTCAAATGTAGTTCCGTTCCACATGAGGCGGATCCTCTGCCCTTTGCGCAACGTGCCCTGAAACACGCGGGCTAACACGATGACACCGCGGTAGGCGTCGAACCAGGAGTCGAAGACCAGCGCCTGAAGCTTGTTTCCGGGCTGACCCTTCGGCGGCGGGATGCGCTTGACGATGGCTTCGAGAACATCGGGGACGCCCTGTCCCGTCTTGGCGCTGATGAGAACAGCGTCGGAGGCGTCGAGGCCGACGGCGCTTTCGATCATTTCTTTGGTGCGCGGGATATCGGCCGACTGGAGATCGATCTTGTTGATGACGGGGATGATTTCGAGTCCGTGATTGATCGCGAGGTAGGAGTTCGCGAGCGTTTGCGCTTCTACGCCTTGCGAGGCATCGACGACGAGCAGAGCGCCTTCGCAGGAGGCGAGCGAACGCGAGACTTCGTAGGAGAAGTCGACGTGGCCCGGCGTATCGAGGAGGTTGATCTGGTAGGTTTCGCCATCGTGCGCGGTATAGTTCATGCGGACGGCGTGGGCTTTGATGGTGATGCCGCGTTCGCGCTCGAGGTCCATGGAGTCGAGGACCTGGGCCTGCATCTCGCGCGCGGAGAGGGATCCCGTAAGTTCCAGCAGGCGATCGGCGAGCGTGGACTTGCCGTGATCGATGTGCGCGATGATCGCGAAATTGCGGATGTGCTGGGAATCCATGGGGAGCGGTAAATATTGATTTTAGCAGGTGAATGAGGGAGTACTCTGGGTTGCTCCATCTTGAAGGTTCGGCGCAACTGATTTAACCTCGCTTCCCGAGCCGAAATCATGATTGGAAAACATATTGTCTTGACGCTGATGGTGGGTGGGGCCGCCTGCTTGTTGACCTGGCAGTATGCTCCGGCGGAGTGGAGTGCGGTGCGGATCGCGGGGTTGTGTCTGATGATCGCGGGATTTGTCCTGTGGACGGTGGCGCGGTTTCAGTTAGGCGCTTCGTTTACCGTGCAAGCTGAAGCGCGGCAACTGGTGACCCGCGGGCTCTATTCGAAGATTCGCAATCCGATTTATGTGTTCGGATCGTGCGTGATCGCCGGAGCGATCTTGTTGTTCGGGCGGCCGGTTTACCTTTTGATTTTTGTTGTCATCATTCCATTGCAACTCTGGCGCGCCGGGAAGGAATCGGCGGTGCTGGAGGCAGCCTTTGGGGATGACTACCGGAGGTACAAGGCGGGGACGTGGTTTTGAGAAGCACTGACGCGAGATCCCACTAGGGCTAAAGCCCAAAATCACATTAGTTGACTTAACGCGGCTCTGGAAGGGTCGCTCTTCCAAGGAGAATCTTCTATGCGCATGGCGATCTCAGTCTTTCTTCTGACATGTTCTTTTGTTTGGGCGCAGACGTTGTCTCCGGAGGTGAAAGCGTTTGTGAAGGTGGACGCGCCTGTCGTTGCCCTGACGCATGTGCGCGTGATTGATGGGACCGGCGCGGCGGCACGCGAGGATCAAACACTCGTTATCAGTGCGGGGAAGATCTCGTCGGTGGGCGACGCTGCGTCGGCGAACGTGCCCAAAGATGCGCAGGTGATCGATCTGCACGGGTACTCGGTTATCCCGGGGCTGGTGGGAATGCACGATCACATGTTTTATCCCGTGGGCCGCGGCGTGTTTGGCGAGATGGCGTACAGCTTTCCGCGGCTCTATCTTGCCGGCGGGGTGACGACAGTACGCACGACGGGATCTCTTGAGCCATATACCGACCTTGAGATGAAGAAATCGATTGATGCCGGGCAGATGCCGGGTCCGAAGATGCATGTGACTGGGCCTTATCTCGAGGGGAAGGGCTCGTGGGCGTTGCAACTGCATCAGCTCAGCGGGCCGGAGGATGCCGTCAAGACGGTGAACTACTGGCTGGATGAAGGCGTCGACAATTTTAAGGCCTACATGTTTATCACGCGGGCAGAGCTTGGGGCGGCGATTCAAGCGGCCCACAAGCGCGGGGCGAAGGTCACAGGGCACTTGTGCGCGGTGACGTTCCGCGAGGCGGCGGATCTGGGGATTGATGATCTGGAGCATGGGCTGTTCGTCGACACAGAGTTTCTTGCAGGGAAGAAGCCGGATGAATGCCCGGCGGAGCCCGAAGATCCAGTCGCGATGGCGAAGCTTGATGTGAACTCCGGGCCACTGCACGATACGATTCAGTATCTGGTGCAGCATCATGTGGCAATGACGTCAACGCTGCCAGTATTTGAGATGGGAAGTTTTCCGGGGCGTCCAACTGTTCAGAAGCGCGTTGCTGACTCGATGACGCTTGAGGCGAAGAATGCGTGGCTCGCGAACCGCTTGCGCTACAGCGACGCGGCATTCTTAAAGCGCAACTTTGGGAGCGAGGAGTCGCCTCTGCCGGCGGCATTCAAGAAAGAATTGGAATTTGAATACGCATTCTCGAAGGCGGGCGGGTTGTTGCTGGCCGGACTCGATCCGACGGGTATGGGAGGAGTCATCGCGGGGTTTGGCGATCAGCGCGAAGTGGAGTTGCTGGTTGAGGCGGGATTTACTCCGTTGGAGGCGATTCACATTGCGACATACAACGGGGCGCAGTATCTGGGAGAGTTGGATCGCATTGGGACGATCGCTGCCGGGAAGCAAGCGGATCTGGTCGTGATCAAAGGTGATCCGTCGAAGAACATTGAAGACATCGAGAATGTGGAGACCGTATTCAAGGATGGCAGAGGATACGATTCCGCGAAGTTGATTGACGCTGTGCGGGAGACGGTAGGAAGCCGGTAGAGGCAGGGACCAGGGGTTAGGGATCAGGGGCCAGAATTTTGCTGCGCCATTTCTCGATGACTGAGTGTCCGTTTAGTGCGATTGATCATGTGCAACTGGCCATGCCTCAGGGCGGCGAAGAACGGGCACGGGCATTTTACGGCGGCCTGCTTGGGATGACAGAAATTCCGAAACCCGCCGAGCTTGCGAAACGTGGTGGATGCTGGTTTGAGTGCGGGGCCGTGCAGATTCATCTCGGGGTGGAGGCAGATTTTCGTCCGGCGCGCAAGGCGCACCCCGCCTTGCAGTGCGTCGATTACGATGGGCTGACAGCCGGTTTGCGTACCGCTGGCGTGGAAGTTAACGAAGACCACAGCATTCCCGGTGTGCGGCGGTGTCACATTTTCGATCCGTTTGGAAACCGGATTGAGTTGATTCGTGAGTCAGCGCATCTTTAAAAGGTCCACTTCTCGCGCACAAGGCGCGTCGAAAATTGGGCACCCAGATTCCGTTCGGTAGAATCAATCCTCATGCTTGTGCTTGCTTCGGCTTCGCCGCGTCGTCAGGAACTTCTGCGCTGTGCAGGCCTTTCTTTTGTAGTGCAGCCGGCGGATTTGGATGAGACGCCCCTGGCAGGAGAGTCGGCGCGCGATTGTGCCGAGCGGCTGGCGCGAGAGAAGGCGCTCGCGGTGTGGCGTCAGCGCCCGCAGGATACGGTGCTGGGCGCGGATACGGTGGTCGTTGTCGACGAGGAGAATCTCGGCAAGCCCGCCGATGCGGACGATGCCGCGCGTATGTTGCGGAAGCTCTCCGGACGCGTGCATCAGGTGATTACGGGTGTCTGTCTGGTTAAACCAGTACCCAGTACCGAGTACCGAGCACCGAGCGAGATCACAGCTGAGAGTCGTGAAGAGGATCGAACTGAGAACTGCGAACGGAGAACTGCTTCGGAGACCACGCTGGTGACGCTGAATGAGATCTCCGATCAGGAGATTCGCGATTACGTGAACACCGGAGAGCCTATGGACAAAGCGGGCGCGTATGCCATCCAAGGGATTGCGTCGCGGTGGATTCCCCGGATCGAGGGTGATTACAGCAACGTGGTGGGCTTGCCGGTGGCGCTGGTGTACCGGATGTTGCGGGGCAGGTGAGGGCGGCGACTACGATTTCTTTTCTTCTTCCTTCTTCTCTTCTTCTTTCATGGCGGACTTGAAGTTGCGCAGCCCCTCGCCAATGCTCTTGCCGAGCGACGCGAACTTACTGGGGCCGAACAACAGAAGGGCGATACCGACGATGAGGAGGATCTCCCAGATTCCGATTTTTCCTTCCACATATCCTCCTCGAAGTTCTCGCTGCAGTGGCGCCAACGGCGAGTGTGGTACTGCTAACGAAAATTCTAGGCTACATGTCCGAGAGAGTCAAAATGCGGGATGTTGGCCGAACTTCGTGAATGCTCACGAAGCAGGCGACTTGGAGTCTATGTGAGGAAGCGGCATTCAAGGGGTGGAATCATGCAGGTATTCAGAAGTGCGATCGTCACTTTATGTCTTCTGTCGTCGATTGCCTGCGTCGCATCGGGAACAGCGCCCGGATTCGGTCTCCAGCAGCGCAGGACCAGCGATCCGTACACCGGCGACCTGTCGATCTTCGATTCGGCGGGGCGCGACGAGCGCCTGCAGATCAATCGGGTGATGGATATCCTCGGCTTGAATGCGGGGAAAGCGGTGGCGGATATCGGCGCCGGCTCGGGATGGTTTACGGTGCGGGCGGCGAAGCGCGTGGGCGGGCTGGGGAAGGTGTATGCGGTCGATATCAATCCTGAGGCGATTCGTTACATCGATGAGCGGGCGCAGAAGGAGCAGTTGCAGAATGTGAAAACTATCTTGAGCAAAGAAGATGATCCGATGGTGCCAGCGAATTCCGTGGACGCGGTATTGCTGCTGAAGACGTATCACGAGGTCGCACACCCGGTGGAGCTGCTGCGAAATCTGCGCGGTGCGCTTCATGGCGGGGCCAAGGTAGGGATCATCGACCGCAACGGAAACGGCGAGGACCATGGGATTGGCAGCGATGTCGTGATCCGTGAGGCCAAGGAAGCGGGGTATCGATTGATTGATAAGTACGACTTTGTAAAGGGCGACAAGATGGATTATTTCCTGGTCTTCACCGCCGAGTGATCTCCTCGACCACCGACCAAGTGGTGCGGGTCATATCGGCAAACAGCGGAAGATCGGCGTCGGAAGCGGCGCCCTGCGGGCTATTCCACGCGGCTTCCATCGACTCCCGATTGACAAAGTAGAGTTCGACGATGGCGTCCCAGCCTGGGTGTTTGCGCTTTGGATCTGAGGCGACATGGTTTAGTTTGTAGTGCTTCAGTCCGGGAAGAGCCTTGGCCAGGGGTGCATGAACTCGTTCCAGGTGACGTCGGAATTGTTCGGTCGTAAGGTCGGGGCGGCGATAAAGGACAACCATGAACTTGAGCATGGGGTCCCTCCAGCGATTTTCGGTCGACTATTCACTTAGAGCTGCTGCCTGGGAAATCCCCACTTCTCGCACAAACCGCACGAGAAATGGGGCACCCGGACTACGCGTTTTCGATCATCCCGGCCAGCAGCAGGGCGCGTCGCGGGAGTTCGCTGATCACAATGTGTTCGTGGATGGCGTGAGCCCCGGCGCCGACGCCACCCATGCCGTCGAGCGTGGGGATGCCGATGCCTGCGGTGAAGTTTCCGTCGGAGCCTCCGCCGACTGCGGCTTCTTCCAGCTTCCAAGCAATCTGCCTGGCGATGGCCTGCGCCTTCTTGTAGAGCGCGACAACTCCTGGGTTGCGCTCCATGGGCATACGGTTGATGCCGCCTGCGACCGTGAGTTTGCAGTGTTTGTCGAAGGGCTTCAGGGCGTGCATCTCCCGGTCGAGGCCCTTGGCTTGCTTCGCGCTCTTGATGCGCACGTCGATTTCTACGCTGGCTTCGGCGGCGATGACATTGGTGCGCGTGCCTCCGCGAATCACTCCGGGATTGACGGTGATCCCATTTTTCAAGTCATTGAATTTCGCAATGACCCCAATCTGGCGGGCGAGTTCCACGATAGCGCTGTGTCCCTTGCCCGGATCGAGCCCGGCGTGCGCAGCGACGCCTTTGACGTCAAGGAAATAGTCTCCCACGCCTTTGCGGGCGGTCTTTACGGCGCCTTGATTGCCTGCTGCCGGCTCGAGCACGAGGACGGCTGCAGATTCTTTCGCCAGGGATTCGGTGATTTTGCGGGACGAACTACTGCCGACTTCTTCGTCCGAGACGAGGAAGACAGTGACAGGCCGCGGTAATGCCCCGTGCCAGGTCTTCAGCGCTTCGATGGCCGACATCATCAGGGCAATGCCGCTCTTCATATCGAGAACACCCGGACCATGAAGGCGCCCATCGAGGGTCTGGCACGGCATCTTCGATAGCGTGCCGAGCGGATACACCGTATCGAAGTGGCCGAGCAGGAGGACGGGCTTGGCGGAGTCGCGACCTCTGAAGTCAATCTGGATATTGTCGGCGTAGTCGCTGGTGCGGTGGATGCGGGCGCGTCCGCCCAGAGCCTCGAATTTAGCTGCCAGCAAGGCACCGAGACGGTCGGAGGCGAGTTTGTTGTCGCTGGGCGATTCGATGCCGACAAATTCGCGGATGGTCTCGACGAGCGCTTCGTTGCGGGATTCAAGGTAGCGGAGACGATCGAGGTAAACATTCGCACGCTGATCCGTAGACTTCGAACGTGATTTCTTAGTCGGCATCGATGCCTTTCAACTTGAATGAACCCTCTGTGGGACCAGAGTCGCGTGGTGTGGCTGATTGCTCCACGGCGCCCAACCCGCCGCTCCCCAACATTGGAGTGGGAGTCGTACAGTATAATCTTCAGGCTGATTGACGCGAACTATGAATGAGAGCACCTCTGCACCCTCGTCGAATGACGGGAAGAGCGGGTTTGATATCCATCAGATTCTTAAGATTCTGCCGCACCGGTATCCACTGCTGCTGATCGACCGGGTTCTGGAGTTGAAGCGGAAAGAGCGCATTGTCGCCATCAAGAACGTCACCATCAATGAACCTTTCTTTAACGGGCATTTTCCCGGGCTGCCGATCATGCCGGGAGTGCTGATCGTTGAGGCGATTGCGCAGGCTGGTGGCGCGCTGCTGTTGACCGAGGTGGAAGACCGCAACGACAAAATCATGGTCTTTACCGGAATCGATCGCGCGAAGTTCCGCCGACCTGTAAGCCCCGGAGATCAACTGCGCTTGGAAGTTGAGGTTAAGGGCTGGCGGCAGGTTCCCGGCATGACCGCAGCGAAAATGCAGGGCTATGCGTATGTCGGAGAGAAGCGCGTGGCCGAGGCGGGTGTGTCGTGCCAGTTGATCGACAGTGCTCGCGGGCGTGGGTCGGCTGGAGATGCGGAGTAGTTACTGCGTACTTCCCTTCACCACCGGAGCCCCGAGGATCACGGGGGGAACTCTCTCTAGACCGTCGTATTCAGCCCTTCATTCATGACAGCTTCTTCGAACATTCATCCCACGGCGATCATCGACCCTAGCGCCCAAGTACCCGCTTCTTGCAAAGTGGGCCCTTACTGCGTGATTGGAGCGGGCGTCGAACTGGGCGAGGGATGCCATCTCGTGTCGCACGTCGCGATCGGCGGGCCGACGAAGATCGGCGCTGACAACGGGTTCTTCCCGTTTAGCGCGATCGGGATGGCACCGCAGGATGTCTCCTATAAGGGCGAGCCAACGCGGCTGGAGATTGGGGATCACAACGAGATTCGCGAGTACGTCACGATCAATCGCGGGACCGTGAAAGGCGGAGGACTGACTAAGGTCGGCAGCCATATTCTGATTATGGCGTATACGCATATTGGGCACGATTGCGTGATTGGCGATCATGCGATGCTGGTGAATGGTGCGACTCTCGGTGGGCATGTGACCATCGAAGAATGGGCCGTGGTGGGCGCACTCTGCCCTGTGCATCAGTTCGTGAGGGTTGGCGCACATGCCTACATCGGCGGCGGGACGACGATCACACAAGATGTGCTTCCGTTTTCCATGACTTCAGCGGCACGAGAAACGCATGCGTACTTGATGAACAAAGTCGGCCTTCAGCGCCGTGGATTTTCGAAGGAGAGGATCGCGAAGATTCATCACGCATACAAGATTCTGCTCGCGTCGAAAATGAATACCACGCAGGCGGTCGAGAAGCTAAAGTCCGAAGCGGACCGCGGGGAAGATGTAGACATGCTGATCCGGTTTATTGAGTCGAGCGAGAGAGGCGTTATTAAGTAAGCGGCCCGTGAACTTCGTTTGCTATTGGGGACCGGCTATGAGTGAAATTTGGATGTTACGTCAACACATTGACGAAAGTGTGAGAGTTTCGGTTACACAGGCGATCAGTAGCTTCCGGCCGAAGTCTACTTTCCGGTGATCTCCTTATTTATCGAGCAGTCTTTCCATCTCATCCATTACCCGATTCATCTTCTTCACCGTCAGTTCCAGGGGTTCGTCGGAGGTCATATCGACCCCTGCGTCTTGCAACAGTTCAATCGGGTAGCTCGATCTTCCCGCCGAAAGGAACTTCAAGTACCGCTCCGTCGTTCCCGGCTCGCCCGCCAGGACTTTCTCCGACAATGCCGACGACGCGGTGTATGACGTGGCGTACTGATAGACGTAGTACGAGTTGAAGAAGTGCGGAATCATCGACCACTCGTTGGCGATGTAGTCGTCGACAATGCAGACGCCTTGTTCGTGACCGTAGTACTCCTTCACCAACGCGTCATAGAGAGCCGATAGAGAGTCTCCGGTGAGCGGCTGACCCTTCTCTACCATCTCGTGCATGCGCAGTTCGAATTCGGCGAACTGCGTCTGACGAAAGACCGTCGCCTTAATACTCTCCAGATAATTGCCAAGCAGCGAGAGGCGCGTCGCGTCGTTCTTGATCTGCTTCAGCATGTAATCGTTCAGCAGAGCTTCATTGAACGTTGAAGCAACTTCCGCCACAAAGATGGTGTATGAGCACAACGGGTACGGCTGCGTCTTGTTGGAGAAGTAACTGTGCATGGTGTGGCCGAGTTCATGGGCGAGCGTGCTCATGTCGTCGTACTTGCCGTTGTAGTTCATCAGCATGTAGGGATGAACATCGTAGGCGGCGCCGTTGGAGTAGGCTCCGGCCCGCTTGCCTTCGGTGGGATACATGTCGATCCAGCGCTCGGTGAAAGACCGGTTGCTGACCGAAGCGTACTCGGAGCCGAGCGGGGTAAGGGCGGCGAGGATGTTGCGCTCAGCCGCTTCGACGGAATATTTCGAATCGACGGACGGGACGAGTGGTGCGTAGAGGTCGTAGTAGTGGAGTTCTGAGAGTCCCAGCATGCGCTGGCGCAGCTTCAGGTAGCGGAAGAAGGTAGAGAGATTGCGGCGGACCCCCTCGATCAGCTTGTAGTAGACCGTGACGGGAATATTGTGCAGGTCGAGAGCCGCTTGCAACGATGTTTCGTAATTGCGAGCGCGTGCATAGAAGACTGACGTCTGCACGTTCGAGTTCATGATCGCGCCGAAGGTGGCGCGATATTTCGCCAGCGCCGTGAAGAACGCTTCCATTACCTTCTGACGGTCTTCGCGGACTGGTGAGGCGCGGTGGAGAGCGAGTGCGGCCTTGCTGATCTTGACGTCCTTGCCACCGCTGAGAGTCACGGACGGATATGGGAACTCGGCGTCGGCGAAGACTCCGTAGACGCTCGAGGGGCCGCTGGCCATGATGGATGCGCCAGCGAGCAGCTTCTCTTCTTCGTTGCTCAGGGTGTGAGCGCGGCGGCGGGCGATGTCTTCCAAGTACTGGCGGTAGACGTGCAGGCGAGGCTCTTCGGCAAGGAAGCGCTTGAGGACCGCGTTGTCCATCTTGAGGATTTCTGGCTCGATGTACGCGGATTCGGAGCCGAGCACGGAGCCGAGCTGAATCATCTCCTGCTCCATGCCCTGGTAGAGACTGACACGCGTGTCCTGATCGGAGCACATGCTGGCGTACACGAATAAACGGGTGAGCTCCTTGTCGAGATCGCTCTGCAGTTCGAGTGCGCTGGCGAGCGTAGATGAAGAGGCAGCGAGGTTGCCCTGAAAAGCGCGCAGCTTGGGGAGTTCAGTGGCCAGCTTCTCTTTCGCGGCGCGCCAGGCGTCGTCGGACGGATAAATCGCGGTAAGATCCCATTTGTGTTCGTCGGAAAGTTTGCTACGGTCACGCTCCTGCGATTCGGCCACGAGGGTGGACGTGGAACGGTGAATGAGTTCGGGATCCATTGGCATGAATGAGGACTCCTTGATGTTTCAAAAACTCCACCATCGATTCTAAGTGCTAGACTGGCTCGGCGTCTGGCAACTTTCATAACTATGGCCGGTACGAAAGAGAAACTCGGTTTGATCGCAGGCAATGGCAAATTTCCATTTCTTGTGCTGGATGCCGCGCGGGCGCAAGGGTATGACGTTGTGGTCGCGGCGATCAGGGAGGAGACGGCTCCCGAGATCGAGTCTCGCGGGGCCGCGGCTGTGCATTGGGTGTCGCTCGGGGAGTTGTCGAAGCTAATTGAGACGTTTCAGCGCGAGGGCGTGCGCCGTGCTGTGATGGCAGGGCAGGTGAAGCACAGGCAGATCTTCTCGAGCATTCGTCCGGACTGGAAACTCGCGAAACTGTTGTTGTCCCTGACCACCCGGAATACCGATTCGCTGCTGGGTGCGGTGGCGAAGGTGTTGGGGGATGAGGGGATCACGCTGGAGAAATCCACGTGGTTGCTGGAGCCGTTGCTGGTGAAGACGGGGGTGCTGACGCGGCGCGTTCCCACAGAGCAGGAGAAGAAGAACATCGAGTATGGGCGAGGGGTGGCGCGGCAGGTCGCCCAGCATGATATCGGGCAGACGGTGGTGATCGCAGAGTCGGCATGCGTCGCGGTAGAAGCGATGGAAGGAACGGACGCGACGATCGAGCGCGCGGGCCAGATCATGCGCTCGCTGCAGGGGGATGCGTCAACCCTGAGCCGGGATTTGACGGTGGTCAAGATAGCCAAGCCAAATCAGGATATGCGCTTCGACGTCCCCGTGATTGGGGTGAAGACGATTGAAGAGATGCGGGCGGCCGGCGCAACTTGCCTGGCAGTAGATGCGGGGAGGTGTTTGCTGCTGGATGGGGACAAAGTGATTGAGGCGGCAAATGCAGTCGGCGTTTCGGTTGTTGCCGAGTGAAGAGAGTCTTATGACGAAGAAGATTGCGGTCAGTGAGTCGGGGCGGATTGCCGATCAGCTCCACCGCGCGTTTTACGGGAGCGCGTGGCACGGGCCGGCGGTGTTCGAACTGCTGAGAGATGTGGATGCGGCAACGGCCGCAGCGAAACCATTACCGGATGTCCACAGCATTTGGGAACTGGTATTGCATATTGCCGCGTGGGATCGAGCCGGTTTGCGGCGGCTGGGCGGCGAGAAATGCCAGCTCAAGGCAGCGGCGAATTTTCCGCGCGTGCCTGTAGCGACGGAATCGGCATGGCGCGAAGCTGTCGCGGCCGTGAAACGGACGCATGACACGCTCGTCGAGACGGTCGCCGGGTTGCCGGATAAACGCTTGCGCGATCAGGTGCCGGGGAAGCGGTATGACTTTTATCACATGCTGCATGGGATTGCGCAGCATGAGCTGTATCATGCGGGACAGATTGCGATTTTGAAGAAGATCCAAGAGGATTGAGTAATTGCACAATTACCACGTCGTTTTCACCACTTCTTGAAGATCACGGCTACGGCGGCGACGATCAGGGCGAATCCGGCTATGTAGTTCCAGCGCATGGGTTGTTTGAGATAGAAGACCGAGAAGGCGGCAAAGACCGTCAGGGTGATGACCTCCTGGATTGTCTTCAATTGCGCGGCCGTGAATTCGTAGGAGCCAATGCGGTTGGCGGGGACCTGGAAACAATATTCGAGGAAGGCGATCATCCAACTGACGATGATCACTTTGGCGAGCGGAACATCGCGGTATTTCAAGTGTCCGTACCATGCGAAGGTCATGAAGATATTCGAGATCGTGAGTAGGACGATGGTGCGCATCGGCTTGCTTTCTCCTCCTGGCCCGGATAGGTGCTTCAGTATCAGGCGATGATCCAGATGCTCTTTGCGGCGAATGCGTTTACAATTTCCTTCCGGCAACCGGCCATCGAGAATTTCTCCTGCCATCCAATCCGATTTCCGTCGCCGTGGTGGGCGTGGGCGTTTTTGGACGCAATCATGCCCGAGTCTACAAAGAACTGGAACAACAAGGTGAGGCTGTTCGGCTGCTGGGAGTTGTCGATCCAGATACCAGTCGCGCCGACGCGGTGGCGCGCGAGTTCGGATGCAAGGCATTCGGCTCGGTGCAGCAACTGTTGACGACTCACAGCGAGGTGCAGGCGGCCA
>Ga0335082_10005669_pt1 | contig 13679 bp, 12 predicted proteins | sample Lox_Sample_41_FD_206718 | JGI IMG/M metagenome (GOLD analysis project Ga0335082, IMG submission 206718) | Soil microbial communities from Loxahatchee National Wildlife Refuge, Florida, United States - Lox_Sample_4.1 | ecosystem: Environmental > Terrestrial > Soil > Wetlands | place: USA... | reverse complement strand
CGCCAGCGCCCATCCGCGTGCATAAGTCCCCCTTGCGCGCGGGCCGGATTTCATAGCAACGTCGCCGCGCCATTCATTGGGGGGCGGCAATGAGCGCACACGAAAATCTGGAACATGCCGAGCACGCCGAGCATGCCTCGCACGGCGGCAACAAGAAGATCGCGCTGCTGATTTCGGTGCTGGCGCTGTTCCTGGCTTTTTCCGAAACGCTCGGCAAGAGTTCGCAGACCTCCGCCATCACTTACAACGTCACCACCAATGACCTGTGGGCATTCTACCAGGCCAAACATATCCGCAGCACGATCCTGCGCACCGCGGCGGAGCAAATGCAGCTCGCCGCCGATCGCGTAACCGAACCGGATGCCAAAATGCGCCTGCAAAAGGTCGTCGAGGCTTGGAAAAAGACGGCCGACCGCTATGACGACGACCCGCAAAGCCATGAGGGGCGCAAGCAACTGGCCGAGCGTGCCAAGGAAACCGAGGAAAAACGCGAACACGCTTTGGCACGCTATCATCAGTACGAATTGGCCTCGGCGGCGTTTCAGATCGGCATCGTGCTGGCCTCGGCCGAAGTCATCACTAGCATGGCCATCTTGGGTTGGCTGTCCGGACTGGCCGGCGTCATCGGCCTGAGCTTCATGGCGCTCGGCCTCTGGGCGCCGCACGCGGTGCATTTGTTCTGACGCCGGCACGCGTCAAACGATGCACCGCGCCGCGTCGCATCAGCCGGGATGACGCTTCGTTTTCGGCTTTTCGGCTTTTTCGGAAGCGGAAGAGCCGGTGTAGAACTGATTCGGTTCGCAGAATCCGCCTTCCGGTCTAGCCGATGCTTCGCACTGTTCCTTCGTCACGTAGCCGCAATTGGAAGCGCCCATTCCGCCCGACGTGACCGCGCACCATTTGTAGTTGTCAGCGCTTGCGGGACTGACTACGAAGAAAAGCAAAGCCGGTATTCCAGCGAGACTAAGAAACGCTTTGCGCATGTCGCCCTCCTGATTGAGTCTGGCATATTGCCTGCCGTCGCAGAAAAAAGCGTATGGGCAACAGTGCGCCGCGCCAACTCAACTTTCAGTAACGGGAATTTGGGGTTTTGCTCACGCGCCCGTGATCGGCGTCCATCCCGCGGCTCATGCCGCGTGGCTGCGATAGGCGCGGCGGCGCAGCCGCATGAAGCGGCGCAAAAATTTTCCAGCGCGCTGGGGTTTCAAGAGCCACATCAGTTGACGCATCCGCTCGCGCACCGGCTCGGTGATCTCGTGCGCCCGATCGCGCGCCCACATGAACCAGTTGTACATGCGAACGAACCAGCGCATCTGCAGCAGCTTGTCGCGCGTCGCGTCGAATACGAAAGCGGTGACGCCGAGGCCGAGCAGCTTGGCGAGGATCAGCACCAGGGCAGCGGCGAGCCATTGCCGCTTTGCAATAAAGAATACCTCGAGGAACTTGAGCGGCAGCAGCACGATGAAAGGCACGATGAAGACGCCGAGCGCCGCCCATGGCGGCAGGTCTTCGATCAATCCTTTCAGCCAAACTTTGACCCGGCCCCAGGGAATGAGATTGACGATGCGCGCGACGATGGGTTCGAGATGGTCCCACAGCCACGCTTCCAACAGGAATAAAAGCGCGAGAACGACCCAGAATGGGCGAAGCCAGCGGCGCATTGCCCAATTATAGGATGTCCTGCCGCCCCAATTAAGGCGGCTCCCGTCAGGACCTGACTCGCCCGCCGTCCACGTTCAGTGTTTGCCCGGTAATAAACGCCGCGTCGTCACTGGTGAGGAACGACGCCGCGCCGACAAGGTCCTCCGGCACCTCCACGCGCTTGATCGCCTGCATCTGCGCGACAGCGGCAAACTCCTCGTCCATGGTCTTGAACGCCGGACGCGGCGCACGCACCAGTGTGCCGGGCGAGCGGGTCAGGCCAGGCGCGATGGCATTCACTGTGATGCCGTCGCCGGCGAGGTCGGAGGCGAGCGCGCGGGTAAAGCCGACGATGCCGCCCTTGCTGGCGACGTAATGCGCAAAACCGGTAACTACCGAGCCGAGCGTCGACGACGCCATGTTGACGACGCGTCCCCATCTGCGGTGCCGCATGCCCGGCACGAACGCCGCCGTGACCAGGAAGGTGCCGTCGAGATTGATCGACAGCACCTGGCGCCAATCGGCAAAGCTCATTTCGGGAAAATTCTTCTGCGGAAAGATGCCGGCGCAGTTGATCACAATGTCGACGTGGCTGAATTTGGCGTCGACCGCCTTGGCCATGGCGGCGACCGATTGCTCCGACGCCACATCGCATTTGACCGCGATCGCCTGGCGGCCGGTATTTTCTACCAGCTTCACCGTCTCACTGCCGTCGCCGAGGTCGACAATCGCGATGTGCACGCCGTCTTCGGCCAGCCGTTTGGCGAAGGCCTGCCCGATGCCGTTGGCCGCGCCGGTGATGACGGCGACCTTGTCTTTATGACCTTTGGCCATTTTCACTCCCCGAAATTGTTCTTCCGAGGAAAGTATCACATATGGATGGCGCGTTTCGCCACCGCCATGGCCGCTTCTTTGACCGCCTCGGGCAGCGTCGGATGCGCGTGGCAGGTGCGCGCGATGTCCTCGGCCGAAGCGCCGAACTCCATGGCAAGCACGGCTTCCGCGATCATATTGCCGGCATCGGCGCAGATCATATGAACGCCGAGCACGCGGTCGGTCTTGGCATCGGCGAGAATCTTGATGAAGCCTTCGGTGGTCTGATTGACCTTGGCGCGACCGTTGGCGGTCATCGGGAATTTTCCGATGTTGAACGCAACGCCTGCTGCTTTCAACTCTTCCTCGGATTTCCCGACGGTGGCGATTTCCGGATAGGTGTAAACGACGTTGGGAATCGCGTCGTAGTTCACGTGGCCGGCCTGCCCGACCAGGATTTCGGCGACCGCGACGCCTTCGTCTTCCGCTTTGTGCGCCAGCATCGGCCCGGCGATGACATCGCCGATCGCCCAGACGCCGGGGACATTGGTGGCGTAATAATGATCGACGATCACGCGGCCGCGTTCGTCGAGCTTGACGCCGGCCTCGTTCAGTCCGAGCCCGTCGGTGTAGGGCACGCGGCCGATGCAAACGAGCACGACGTCGGCCTCGATGGTTTCGATAGCGCCGCCTTTGGCCGGCTCGACGCTCGCCTTGAGCTTCGTGCCCGACGTGTCAACCGCCGTGACCTTGGACGACAGCCTGAAGCTCATGCCCTGCTTCTCGAACAGGCGCTGCGCCTGCTTGCGCACCTCGCCGTCCATGCCGGGCAGGACGCCATCGAGGAATTCGACGACAGTTACCTTTGAACCAAGACGCCGCCAGACCGAGCCGAGCTCGAGTCCGATCACGCCGGCGCCGACCACCAGAAGATGCTCCGGCACCTTGGGCAGCGCCAGCGCGCCGGTCGACGACACGATACGTTTTTCGTCGATGTCGATGCCCTTGAGCCGCGCGATGTCCGAGCCGGTGGCGATGACGATGGACTTGGTCTCCAGCGTCTGGGTCTTGCCGTCGGCCGCCGTCACCTCGACCTTGCCGGGAGCGGCGATGCGGCCGGCGCCGTGAAATGTGTCTATCTTGTTCTTCTTGAGCAGGAACTCGACGCCTTTGACGTTGCCGTCGACGCCTTGGTTCTTGAACGCCATCATCGCCGCGAGATCGAGCTTGGGCGCAGAGACGCCGATGCCCATGCCGGAAAACTTGTGGCCAGCCTCTTCGAACAGCTCGGACGCGTATAGCAGCGCCTTCGACGGGATGCAGCCGATGTTGAGACAGGTGCCGCCGAAGGTCGCGCGTTTTTCCACCACCGCCGTCTTCAAGCCGAGCTGCGCCGCGCGGATGGCGCACACATAACCGCCCGGGCCGGTGCCGATGACGATGAGGTCGTAGGCCATGGGGCTACAAATCCAGCACCATCCGCGCCGGGTCTTCCAGACCCTCCTTCACCCGCACCAGGAAGGTGACCGCCTCGCGGCCGTCGACGATGCGGTGGTCGTAGGACAGCGCCAGATACATCATCGGCCGCGCCTCGATCTTGCCGGCGTGGACCATTGGCCGCTCCTGGATCTTGTGCATACCCAGGATGCCGGACTGCGGCGCGTTCAGAATCGGCGTCGACATCAGCGAGCCATAGACGCCGCCGTTCGAGATGGTGAAGGTGCCGCCCTGCATCTCCTCGATCTTGAGCGCACCGTCGCGCGCGCGTCGGCCGAAGTCGGCGATGGTCTTTTCGATCTGCGCCAGCGACATTGCATCGGCGTCACGCACCACCGGCACCACCAGGCCACGTTCGGTGCCGACGGCGACGCCGATGTGGTAATAATTTTTGTAGACGATGTCGGTGCCGTCGATCTCGGCATTGACCGCGGGGATCTCCTTCAGGGCCTGGATGCAAGCCTTTACGAAGAAACCCATGAAGCCAAGCTTCACGCCGTGCTTCTTCTCGAACAGATCCTTGTACTGATTGCGCAGACTCATCACCGCGCCCATGTCGACCTCGTTGAAGGTCGTCAGCATGGCGGCGGTGTTCTGCGCGTCCTTCAAGCGCCGCGCGATGGTCTGGCGCAGCCGCGTCATATGCACGCGCTCTTCGCGCGCGGCGTCGTCGGCCGGCGACGGCGCACGCATCTGCACTGCGGCAGCGACCGGGGTCGGCGCGGCGGCGGCGCGCTCGATCGCCGCCATCATATCGCCTTTGGTGACCTGACCACGCACACCGGAGCCTTCAATCTTCGACGGATCGATACCGCTTTCAGCCGCCATTTTTCGTACCGATGGCAGCACGGGCATTTCATTCGGCTTTTCGCCGAGCGGCATTTCATTCGACTTTGCGGGCGGCGGCGGGGCGGACGCCGGTTTCGGCGCCTCGGACGCCTTGGCGGCGGGCGTCGCCGATTTGGCGCGCGTGGCACCGGCGCCATCGGTGATTTGGCCGAGTAGAGCGCCGACCGCGACGGTATCGCCCGCTTTCACCGCGACATCCGACAAGACGCCGGCGGCGGGTGCCGGCACTTCCAGCGTGACCTTGTCGGTTTCCAGTTCGACCAGCGGCTCATCCACGGCAACGCTGTCACCCGGCTGCTTAAACCATTTCCCGACGGTCGCTTCGGTGACCGATTCGCCGAGGGTGGGCACGCGGATGTCAGCCATGATTGAACTTTCTCAAATCGCGCGAATGATAATTGCGATCACCCCAGCGCCTCTTCCAGGAATTGCTTGAGCTGCGCCAGGTGCTTCGACATCTGCCCGACCGCGGTCGAGGCCGAAGCTGGCCGCCCGGCATAGCGCACGATGCGATGCTTGGCGCCGATCTGGTTGAGGATCCACTGCAAAAACACGTCGACGAAGAACCAGGCACCCATATTGCGCGGCTCTTCCTGACACCACACCATCTCCGCCTGCTTGAAGCGCGACAGCTCGGCAATCAGCGCCTTCGCCGGGAACGGATAGAGCTGCTCGAGGCGCAGCAGATAGATGTCGTCGATGCCGCGCTTCTCGCGCTCCTCATAGAGATCGTAATAGACCTTGCCCGAACACATGACGACGCGGCGAATCTTGTCGTCGGGTTGAAGTTTGATCTTCTCGCCCGGCAGCGCCTGCGCGTCGTCCCACAGCAGGCGGTGGAAGGCAGTGCCCGCGGCCATCTCGTCGAGCCGGGAGATCGCGCGCTTGTGGCGCAGCAGACTTTTCGGAGTCATCAAAATGAGTGGCTTGCGGATTTCGCGCTTCAATTGCCGGCGCAGGATGTGAAAGTAGTTGGCCGGCGTCGTGCAGTTGGCGACCTGCATGTTGTCTTCGGCGCACAATTGCAGGAAGCGCTCGAGCCGGGCGGAGGAGTGCTCCGGCCCCTGCCCCTCGTAGCCGTGCGGCAGCAGGCAGACGAGACCGGACATACGCAGCCATTTGCGCTCGCCCGAGGAGATGAACTGGTCGAACAACACCTGCGCGCCGTTGGCGAAGTCGCCGAACTGCGCCTCCCACAGCGTCAGCGCGTTCGGCTCGGCGGTCGAATAGCCATATTCGAAGCCGAGCACGGCCTCTTCCGACAGGCTCGAGTTGAGCACTTCGAAACGCGCTTGACCCTCGCCCAGATGATTGAACGGCGTGTGGCGCTCTTCGGTCTGCTGGTCGAACAGCACCGAATGACGCTGCGAGAAAGTGCCGCGCTCCGAATCCTGGCCGGACAAGCGAACCGGATGACCTTCTTCAAGGAGCGCGCAGAAGGCGAGCGCCTCGGCGGTCGCCCAGTCGATCCCCTCGCCGGTGTCGATCGCCTTGGCGCGGTGATCGAGGAAACGCTGGATCGTCCGGTGAACGTGAAAGCCCTGTGGCACCGTCGTGATCTTCTTGCCGATCTCGCGCAACTCGGCAATGTCGACCCCGGTATTGCCGCGCCGCGGGTCTTCGATCCCGCGCGCGGCCTTCAATCCCGACCAGCGGCCGTCGAGCCAATCCGCCTTGTTCGGCTTGTAGCCGCCCGCCGTTTCGAACTCGGCATCAAGCTTGGCGCGCCACTCCGCCTTCATCTTGTCGACGTCGGCCTGGTTGACGACGCCTTCGCCGATCAATTTCTTCGAGTAGATTTCGAGCGTCGTCGGATGCGACCGGATGGTCTGGTACATCAGCGGCTGGGTGAACGACGGCTCGTCGCCCTCGTTGTGGCCGAAGCGCCGGTAGCACCACATGTCGATGACCACCGGCCGCTGGAACTTCTGCCGGTATTCGGTCGCGACCTTTGCCGCGAAGGTGACCGCCTCCGGATCGTCGCCATTGACGTGAAAAATCAGCGCCTCGATCATCTTGGCAACGTCGGACGGATAAGGCGACGAGCGCGAATAGCGCGGGTAGGTGGTGAAGCCGATCTGGTTGTTGACGATGAAATGGATCGAGCCGCCGGTGCGGTAGCCTTTCAGATCCGACAGGCCGAAGCATTCCGCCACCACGCCCTGGCCGGCGAAAGCCGCGTCGCCGTGCATCAGCAATGGCAGCACCATGGTGCGCTCGTTGGGCGTCGCGCCATGCTGATCCTGCTTGGCGCGCACCTTGCCGAGCGTCACGGGGTCGACGATTTCCAGATGCGACGGGTTGGCGGTGAGCGACAGGTGCACCTTGTTGCCGTCGAACTCGCGGTCGGACGACGCGCCGAGATGGTACTTCACGTCGCCGGAGCCTTCGGTTTCGTCCGGGGTCGATGAGCCGCCCTTGAATTCGTGGAACAGCGCGCGGTGCGGTTTGCCCATCACCTGGGTCAAGACATTGAGCCGCCCGCGATGCGGCATGCCGATGACGATTTCCTTCACGCCGAGATTGCCGCCGCGCTTGATGATCTGCTCGAGTGCCGGGATCAGCGACTCGCCGCCGTCGAGCCCGAAGCGTTTGGTGCCGGTATATTTGACGTCGAGGAATTTCTCGAAGCCTTCCGCTTCCACCAGCTTGTTGAGGATGGCGCGCTTGCCCTGGACCGTGAAGCTGATCTCCTTGTCGCGACCTTCGATGCGTTCCTGGATCCAGCCTTTTTGCGCCGGATTGGAGATGTGCATGAACTCCACGCCGAGCGTCTGACAGTAGGTGCGGCGCAAGATGGTGACGATTTCGCGCATCGACGCGAAATCGAGGCCGAGCACCTTGTCGAGAAAAATCTTGCGATCGAGATCGGCTTCCTGGAAGCCGTAGGAGCGCGGATCGAGTTCTTCTTCGTTCGGTTCGGCCTGGATGCCGAGCGGATCGAGCTTGGCGTGGAAATGGCCGCGCATGCGGTAGGCGCGGATCAGCATCAGCGCGTGGATCGAATCGCGCGTCGCCTGCTGCACCTCGGTCGAGGAGATTTCGACGCCCCTGACCTGCGCCTTGGCGGCGATTTTTTCGCCGAGCCGCCTTTCGGTTTCCGCCCATTGTCCGTCGAGCGCCGCCACCAGGTCGCCATTCGGGCGTAACGGCCAATTCGGCTTCTTCCAGGAAGCGCCGCGTGCGCTTTTCTCGACGTCGGAGGGCGAGTCTTTCAGACCGGTGAAGAACGCGCGCCATTCGGCGTCGACCGAGGCGGGATCGCTTTCGAATTTCGCGTAGAGGTCTTCGATATAGGCGGCGTTGCCGCCGTAGAGGAAAGAAGTGCGGGCGAAGGCGGCATTGGCGTCCTGGCGGGACATGGCTGATCCTTGCAAAGCTTCAAACGGCACGTCGCAAATGGCGACGGCCCGTGGGACCGGCATCCAACGGCGGACTGCTGTTTTAACTCTATTTATGACGCCTGTAAGTCTACAAAAGACCTAAGCACTGAATCATGATTTCAGCACTTCTACCAGGGTTTTGCCGATTCGGGCCGGTGACGGCGACACCTTGATACCGGCGGACTCCATGGCGGCGATCTTGGACTCGGCATCGCCCTTGCCGCCGGAAATGATGGCACCGGCGTGGCCCATGCGGCGGCCCGGCGGCGCGGTGCGACCGGCGATGAAGCCGACCGTTGGCTTCTTACGGCCGCGCTTGGCCTCGTCCTTGAGGAACTGGGCGGCGTCCTCCTCGGCCGAGCCGCCGATCTCGCCGATCATGACGATCGATTCGGTCTTGGGGTCGCCGAGGAACATCTCCAGCACGGAGATGAATTCCGTGCCCTTCACCGGATCGCCGCCGATCCCTACGGCCGTTGTCTGCCCGAGGTTCTCGCGCGTAGTCTGGAACACCGCTTCGTAGGTCAGGGTGCCGGAGCGCGAGACGATACCGACTTTGCCCGGTTTGAAGATGTTACCCGGCATGATGCCGATCTTGCACTCGCCGGCGGTCATCACGCCCGGACAGTTCGGCCCGATCAGCCGCGACTTGGAGCCGGAGAGCGCGCGCTTCACCTTGACCATGTCCATCACCGGGATGCCTTCGGTGATGCAGACGATCAGCGGGATTTCCGCCTGGATCGCCTCGCAGATGGCGTCGGCGGCACCCGGCGGCGGCACGTAGATGACGCTGGCGTCGCAGCCGGTCTTGTCTTTCGCTTCCGCCACGGTGTCGAACACCGGCAGATTGAGGTGCGAGCTACCGCCTTTGCCGGGCGAAGTGCCTCCCACCATCTTGGTGCCGTAGTCGAGCGCGGCCTGCGAATGGAAAGTGCCGTTCTTGCCTGTGAAGCCCTGGCAGATGACCTTGGTGTTCTTGTCGATGAGGATGGACATTACGCGGCGTCCTTCACGGCTTTCACGATTTTCTGCGCGGCGTCGTCGAGGTCGTCGCCGGAGGTCACGTTGAGCTTGGATTCTGCGATGATCTTTTTGCCGAGATCGACATTGGTGCCTTCGAGCCGCACGACCAGCGGCACCTTCAGCCCGACTTCCTTCACCGCTGCCACCACGCCCTCGGCGATGACGTCGCACTTCATGATGCCGCCGAAGATATTGACCAGGATGCCCTTCACGCTCGGATCGGAGGTGATGATCTTGAACGCCGCCGTCACCTTTTCCTTGGTGGCGCTACCGCCAACGTCGAGGAAGTTGGCCGGCGCCATGCCGTAGAGTTTGATGATATCCATGGTCGCCATCGCCAATCCGGCGCCGTTGACCATGCAGCCGATCGAGCCGTCGAGCGCGATGTAGTTGAGATCGAATTTCGAGGCCTCGGTCTCCTTCTCGTCCTCTTCGGTCAAATCGCGCAATGCAACGATATCGGGGTGACGGTAGAGCGCGTTGTCATCGAAGCCGACCTTGGCGTCGAGGCAGATCAGCTTGTTGTCCTTAGTGACGACCAGCGGATTGATCTCCAGCAGGCTCATGTCCTTGTCGATGAAGGCAGTATAGAGCTTGGGCAGGATGACCTCGACCTGCTTGGCGAGATCGCCGGAAAGCTTGAGCGCCTGCGCCACGCGGCGGCCATGATGCGGCATGATGCCGGTGGCCGGATCGACGGAAAATGTGAGGATCTTCTCGGGCGTCTTGTGCGCGACTTCCTCGATATCCATGCCGCCTTCGGTCGACACCACGAAGGCGACGCGCGAGGTCTCGCGGTCGATCAGCGCCGACAGATAGAACTCGCGGTCGATGGCGGAGCCTTCCTCGATATAGAGCCGGTTGACCTTCTTGCCGTGCGGGCCGGTCTGATGCGTCACCAGCGTCGAGCCGAGGATGCGCGCCGATTCCTTCTTCACGTCGTCGATCGACTTGACCACCTTGACGCCGCCGGCCTTGCCGCGCCCGCCGGCATGGATCTGCGCCTTCACCACCCAGACCGGACCGCCGAGATCTTTGGCTCCTTTGAGCGCCTCATCGACGCTGAAGGCCGGCACGCCGCGCGGCACCGGCACGCCGAATTCACGCAGTACCGCTTTGGCTTGGTATTCGTGGATATTCATTGGGACTTCCTAAGCTTGATTCCGGGCGCATTGCGCGCCCGGAAGCACGATGCCGATCAGGCGAGCGTGGGAGCGATTTTCTTGCAGGCTTCGACCAGACCCTGCACCGAAGCGACCGATTTCTCGAACATCGTGTGCTCGGCACTGTTGAGCTCGATTTCGACGATGCGTTCGACGCCCTTGGCGCCGATCACCACGGGCACGCCGACATAGATATCTTTCACGCCGTATTCGCCGCTGAGCCAGGCGGCGCAGGGCAACACGCGCTTCTTGTCGAGCAGATAGGTTTCCGCCATCGCGATCGCCGAGGCTGCCGGTGCGTAGAAGGCCGAACCGGTCTTGAGCAGCGCGACGATCTCGCCGCCGCCGTTGGCGGTGCGTTTCACGATCTCGTCGACGCGCGCCTGCGTGGTCCAACCCATCTTGACCAGGTCGGGCACCGGAATCCCGGCGACCGCCGAATAGCGGATGAGCGGCACCATGGTGTCGCCATGGCCGCCGAGCACGAAGGCAGTGACGTCCTCGACCGAGACGTTGAATTCGTCAGCGAGGAAATAACGGAACCGCGCGCTGTCGAGCACGCCGGCCATACCGACCACCTTCTGCTGCGGCAGGCCGCAGGACTTCTGCAGCGCCCAGACCATGGCGTCGAGCGGATTGGTGATGCAGATGACGAAGGTATTCGGCGCGTATTTTTTGATGCCGGCGCCGACCTGGCCCATCACCTTGAGATTGATGTCGAGGAGATCGTCGCGGCTCATGCCCGGCTTGCGCGGCACGCCGGCGGTGACGATGCACACGTTGGCGCCTTCGATCGCCTCGTAGCTGTTGGTGCCGGTGAATTTGGCATCGAAGTCGTTGACCGGCGAGGATTCGGCGATATCGAGCGCCTTGCCTTGCGGGATGCCTTCCATGACGTCGAACAGAACGACGTCGCCAAGTTGTTTGAGGCCGATGAGGTGGGCGAGTGTGCCGCCGATCTGACCGGCGCCGATCAAAGCGATTTTATTACGCGCCATGGTGGGAAAACTCTCGAATTGATGAAGCCGCGGACCGCGGCCATCGGTGGCTTATCGAGTTTGCTGTAGTGCAGCAATACGGGCCTGTACCTAAACAGGCCCTGTATACAATATACCAACACATTGTCGTCTTGAGTCCAGCCCCATTCGGTAACCGGATGACGGCAGTTGACGTTTTGTGGCGCCTAGCGCTTGCGGAGCGCCGGATCCTGCATCAGCTCCAATTGGATCTGCTGAATTTCCGCCAAGCGCTCCCACTGCCGCGTCAGGATGTGATCGATTTTTTCATGCAGGTGCCGGATTTCCAATTCGGCCTTGAGGTTGACCCGGAAATCGTTTTCCGATCGCAAGCGATCCTTTGCCTCCTGTCGGTTTTGACTCATCATGATGATCGGCGCCTGGATGGCGGCGAGGCAAGACAGCACCAGATTGAGCAGGATGAAGGGGTAGGGGTCGAAGATGTTTCGCTCGACCGCCAGAATGTTGAAGCCCATCCAGACCACAAGGACCACGAAGAAGATTACGATGAAGGTCCAGCTGCCGCCGAAAGCCGCAAGCTGATCGGACAGCCGCTCGCCGAATGTGCGGTGGCCGGCGTATTCGGCTTCGATGTTTTCGGCGAGCGTCTCATGATCGGCGAGGCTCTGCACCACCTCTTGCTCGAGCTTGGTAAGTTCGCCGCGTTCCTGACCCAAAAGCTCCGAGACATAGCGGGAGCGGAAGCGATCGAGATCGTCGCTGCAGATGTAACCCTCCGCCGGGAGGTCGGGGTAATCGGCTTTGACCCGGTCGAACAGGCTTGGACGCACGACGTCAAGTTGAGTGACGTCGCGGGCGGGCCGCTCCCGGCCGCAGATGACGCAGGGAAAGCGGACCGGCCGCACGCGCTTCGGTCTGACGGGCGGCGTCTGTACTGAAGTGTCGCCATTGCCTGTCGCTTGAGCGGCAGCGTTCTCGTTGCCCTGAGCAACGGTTGCAGCCGTGGCAACGTCCGGCGCAAACGGTTGATCGGCCATCTGCGGCTCCCCCGTTTCGTATGCTCCCCAGCGCCGACTTGTGGCGCGGGATGACGCGATTGGCAATGAAAATTCGACGGCGCCGATAACTTAATCGCGCGTCACGTCTCCACAATTTCGTCCGTATCGATTGCCGGGCCTTGCTTTGGTCCGTGCGGCAATCCGAGATAGGACTGAGAGCGCATCTCGATCAGGCGCGAGGCCGTGCGCTTGAACTCCTGCGCCTCGTAGCCCTCGCTTCCCATATACAATTCATCCGGCTGAGCCTGCGCGGAAGCCAACAGCTTCACGGCGTGGTCGTACAGCGTATCGATTAAGATGATGAAGCGCTTGGCCTCGTTGCGATGGGCGTAGTCCATGACCGGGACGCGGTCCAGCAGCACAGTGTGGAACTCGTGCGCGATCTTGAGGTAGTCGGCGGCCGCCAACGGCTGCGCACAGAGATCGTCAAACGAAAAACGGGCGACCCCCATCGCCGCTTTCGGTACGCTTACAATGTGTCCCTTAACCACCATTCGGTGAGGTGCGCCGGCATGGGCGCCGGCTAGCCGCCGCCAAGCATCGTCGAGTGCGGCTTCAGCCTTCGCGTCGGCCGGTACATACCAAGTCGGCATTCCGGTCAGTTTTTCCAGGCGGAAATCGGTGCGCGCATCCAGCCGGGCAACCTCGCAATGCTGTTGCAGAAGGCCGATGAACGGCAGGAACAGCCCGCGATTGAGTCCGTCTTTGTACAATTCGCTCGGCGCCAAATTCGACGTTGCAACCACCACAATGCCGAGTTCGAACAGCCGCGTGAACAGGCGGCCGAGAATCATGGCGTCGGCAATGTCGGTGACGTGGAATTCGTCAAAGCAGAGCAGCCAGGTCTCGTCGGCGATCGCCGCGGCGGTGAGTTGAATCGGATCCTGTTCGGCGAGCGCGCCGTTTTTGATTTCCTGGCGATACTGATGGACGCGTTCATGAACATCGGTCATGAATTCGTGGAAATGCACCCGGCGCTTGCGCTTGACCACCGTGGTCGCGAAGAACAAGTCCATCATCATGGTCTTGCCGCGGCCGACCTCGCCGTGGATGTAGAGGCCTTTCAGCGGCGGGCCGGCTTGTTCGCGCTTGGCGAACAGCCAGCCGAGCGACGAGGATTTGCGCGCTAAGCGGCGCTGCTCAAGGCGATGCGCGAGCGCGGAAAACTGTCCCGCCAGCATCAACTGTCCGGGATCGGCCTCGATCTTTCCCTCGTCGATGAGCGCCGCGTACTGCGTCCTGAACGTGTCGGGCATGAGCTAGCACATTGCGGAC
>Ga0335082_10005667_pt1 | contig 13680 bp, 11 predicted proteins | sample Lox_Sample_41_FD_206718 | JGI IMG/M metagenome (GOLD analysis project Ga0335082, IMG submission 206718) | Soil microbial communities from Loxahatchee National Wildlife Refuge, Florida, United States - Lox_Sample_4.1 | ecosystem: Environmental > Terrestrial > Soil > Wetlands | place: USA... | reverse complement strand
CGTTTTCTGCGGCATGAAAATCACGGACGGCAGCCCGAGTTGTGAGCCTACGTACGCGACGGCCTGCGCATGGTTCCCACCGCTCACGGCGACCAGTCCCTTACCCCGCTGGTCCTCGGGGATGCTCAAAACCTTATTGAACGCGCCTCGCACTTTGAACGATCCGGTCTTTTGGAACAGCTCCAGCTTCAGGTACACTTTGCAGCCGAGCTCTTTGCTTGCGGCTTCGCTCGAGACTAGCGACGTGCGCTTCACGCGTCCGGTGATGCGTTCCCGGGCGGCTTGAACATCTTGAAGAGTGATCATTCGATTAACGTTTGGAGAGGTCGCGGACCATCAAATCTTTGAAACGCATGTTCCCGCGGCCGCCGGAATGAAGCTGCAGAGCGATGCCGCCATCGGAGCCGAACGGCTTGGGATCCGTGTAGTCTACCATCTGCACGCCGTTCAGACGCGCGACATATCGGTTGCCTTCCACCTTCAACAGATATTCGTTCCAGTCGTCGGCGCGGACCACCGTTTCATTTTCAGGCGCCGGCCACACCAGCCAAGCGCGTCCGACGTCATAAATTCCGCCGGTGTGTTTGCCGATGCTGCAGTCGATTTCAAATTGCGGGCCTTGGACGACATCGGCTGTTCCGGGCTTGAACTCCGCGTGAAAGAACACGCCGCTGTTGCCATCGCCCTCGCATTTGAAGCGCAGCGACATGTGGAAATCCTTGAAGTTGGTTTCGGTCCGAAGGTATCCGTATCCGTTCGTGGCGGCAACACCATGGATGGCGCCGTCCTCGACCTCCCATTTTTCGTTCCCGATCTTGATCCATCCGGAGAGGTCCTTCCCGTTGAACATCGGGACCCAGTCTTCACCTGGAAGTTTCGGCTTCGTTGTCTGCGCGGAAAGGCTGATGGCGATCAGTACAGGAAGGAATCGAAGGAGCATTGCTCTATTCTGCCCCTAACTCCGACTGAATTTGTGAAGCAATCCGGTTTGCGAACGTTTCCACGCGCTCGATGTCGGGACCTTCCACCATGACACGCGCCAGAGGTTCGGTCCCTGAAAAGCGCACCAATACGCGCCCGGAATCGCCGAACGAGGCTTCCGCTGCACGGATCTCCGCGGCCACGCCCGGCAGCTTTTCGAGTGGCTTTCGGTCGCGCACGCGCACATTCACCAAACGCTGCGGATAGACCTGCAGTTCGCGCGTCAGCTCATCAAGTCCAGCTCCCATATGCCGCATGACTTCGAAAACACGCAAAGCGGTAAGCATGCCATCGCCTGTAGTGGCGTAATCCAGAAAGATCACGTGGCCCGACTGTTCGCCTCCGAGAGTGGCGCCTGTGCGCAGCATTTCCTCGAGCACGTACTTGTCTCCGACTGGGGTGCGCAGCATTTTGATTCCGTGAGAGGCAAGCGCGCGCTCCAATCCGAGGTTCGACATCACAGTCGCTACCACCGTCGGATGGCCGTCCGGTCCGGGAAGACGCCCGCGATCCTTCATGTAGCGAGACGTCAATAGCAGGACCGCATCACCGTCGATCAGCTTTCCCGAACTCGACACAAAAAGCGCGCGATCCGCATCCCCGTCGAAAGCCACGCCCGCATCGGCGGATTCAGCGAGCACCGCCTCGCGCAACGATTCCAGATGCAGCGAGCCGCAATTCAGGTTGATGTTCCTGCCGTCGGGGGTGCAATGGAGTCGCGTATCGTGCGCGCCGAGCCGCTCAAATAACTCCGGCGCCAGCAGGGACGCCGACCCATTAGCGCAGTCGCTTACGATCCGCAAACCGGCGAGTCCATCGGGCAACGTATTTGCCAGGTGATCCAGGTAGGTGCGATCCAGTCCTTCGTCGATCTTGAGCGAAGCGGGCGCAATCGCAGTTTCCTCGCGAAGGACCGAGAAGATGTCGGTCTCAATCGACTCCTCTTGCTCGTCTGGAAGTTTCTGCCCGTTGTGACCGATCAACTTAATGCCGTTATCGCGAAACGGATTGTGAGAAGCCGAGATCATGACCCCGGCGGCGAACGGTCCATGCTTCGCAAGATAGGCAACGCCGGGAGTACTGGTGACCCCAGCGAATTCGGTTGTGACTCCCTGCTGAGCCAACCCGCCGGCGACGGCGGCAGCAAGCCACGATCCCGACTCGCGCGTGTCCATCCCGATCACTACGTGTGGCTCTTGCTTCGCTTGAATCACCCACTTGCCGAGTGCCGCTCCGACTGCGGAGGCGGTCTTGCGATCGAGCGGGTAGGTCCCGGCGACACCGCGAATTCCGTCGGTGCCGAAAAGAGTACGAGCCATTATTTCGTAGCCTTCCTGTCTGTACGCTGGAGAGTTACTTTCACGATGATGGGTGTGGGATTTTCGACTCTCAATTGGGCATCACCGACATTCACATGGGTGCGAAACTGCGCTGTTCCCACCACAGCGCTCAGGTCGAGCGGGTCGGTGGCAACCGACGTGATGTTCTTGACTCTTTCTTCGGGGCCCCGGACGCGGATTCTCGCTGGCTCGACTACTTCGGCAGCCAGCCGATAGCCGTCGGGCACCTTGGTATAGAGTGGGTGAACATCGACGTTACGAGTAAGCAAACGATCGAAGTGCAAAGTGATCTGCGAGGGCACGGAGCGATAAAATGCGACGCCCGAAGGCAGGTTGATGTTGTTCGACCGGATTGAATAGGTCCGGTCACCGGCACGAGCATCGGATAGATCGAGAATCACGGCGAGGGCGGAAAGATTATCCCTGGACAACAGACCGGAAGGCCCGCGGATCTCGATACGTACCCGATCGGGGATGTTCGATCCAATATCCAGCTCGTCGGGGATGTTCTTGAACTCGATGGGCACGGAGACTGAAGTAGCGAGCTCAGGCTCGCGCGCCACGGTGATCCACAGCGCTACGGCCAGAAACAAGGAGACTAGCTTCCATCCAATGTTGTGCGTTAGCAGGTCTATCATGAGCGGTCAAAGCTCTGTTGCCGTACGGCCGCGGAACTTTGCGACAACGCGGTGGAAGTATGGATGTCGCGGCGCTCGAGGCGTCCGGTAATGAGCTGCTCGACACGTTCGATGGAGACATCCAATTCGATTTCGCCGAATGCGGCGATGGAAATTCGGCCGGTTTCTTCGGAAACCACCACCGCCATGCAATCGGACTCCTCGGTAATCCCCAGCGCGGCACGATGGCGCGTTCCCAATTCAGTCATCAGATGCGGATTGGTGGTCAGGGGAAGAAAGCAGGCCGCGGAGGCAATCCGGTCGCCCTGGATGATCACCGCGCCGTCGTGCAGCGAGCCGCCGGGATAAAAGATAGAACACAACAGATCCCGAGAAACTGCCGCATCCAGATTCACACCGCTTTCCACAAACGTCCGCAGGCCGATCTTACGTTCCACGACAATCAGCGCGCCGAAGTGTTTTTGTGAAAGATGCGCTACGGCGAGCAGGATCTCCTGCGCCAATTCGCGACGCTCCAGTTGACTGACACCAAGGAAAGGCTTGCGCCCGATACGAGCGAAAGTGCGGCGGAGCTCCGATTGGAACATCACGATCAGCGCAATGGCGGTATAAGGGGCGAGAGTCGCGAGGATCGTGCGCAGCACTTCGAGATGCGCCCAGATCGCGGTTACATAGGCCACTCCAACGACACACAGGCCGAAGAGAATGTGAGCGGCTCGCCGGCCCCGGATGATCATCAGGAGCTGATAGATGAGTATGGCAACGATGAGGATGTCGATCGCTGCGGTTATAGTGAGCTTCGGGACTTCGGCAAGAGGCGAAGAAAAGAAGCGCACCATACAGAGATTATCTCTTGAAGAAGCTAATTATTGTTTGGGTGGATTTTGATGCAGGCTTCACGCAGGTCAGTGACCTGCGCCACGCTTTGGCGTTACGATCGCCAGATCGCCGATATCTTCTCTAGTCACCGGCCCTTGCACCCGGACGTCATGCTGGCTCAGCAACCATAGTTCCGGTATTATTTCGGCAGTTAGCTTGCCGTGACAGAAGACCCGAACCGTGGAACTCTCCGATACTACGATCGCGACGGCTTCGGTGGCTGCCGAGATCGAGGCCCCTGCAATATGGCGGCTCCCGAGTCCCAGCGGCATTTCGGGGGTCGCTCCCGTGGTCTCAAGATACCGGCACGCGGAAATGAACACGCCGTCAGCGCTGACGACGAAACCGCCGTCCAGCTGCGCTAGCTCCTTGATCGTCCCGCGAAGGTTCGGATCAGTAACGTGCTTTGCGGAATCCGGATGGCCGGCCAGGGGATCGAGGATCAGTAAGCGAGAGCGCTGTAACACCGCCTCATGGTCCCCCAACGTGAATAACGTACCGATCCGCCGCCCCTCCCGGCCCTCGCGCGCGATCTCGACTGACAATTCGATCAGCGCTTGCAAGAGATCGGGATCGTACTCGGTAACCTGGCAAAGAATGCTTTCAAACATGACTCATTGAAACTCGATCACCACTTTGTCCACGAAACACCAGCCCCACGACTCGCCGGGCTGCAACGATCGCATGATGGCGTGATCGCTGGCGTGAAAGTGCTTGGTAGCGTGCTTGTTTTTGGAGGAATCGCAACATCCGACGTGCCCGCAGACCATACAGAGGCGTAAGTGCACCCAACGGTCCCCCATCTTCAGGCACTCCTCGCATCCCTCAGTTTTCGGTTCAACGTCTTGCACTTGATCGAGATGGCTACATTGTTCCATTCCGTTAAGCTTACTCCTTCGCGTGCGACTATTGGATGAAAACTGGGAGTCAGACGTTTCTTGTTATCTGGCAGACTCACGATTGGCCCCGAAGAGCGTCCAACTACCAATTCCTCGGGAAGGTCATGAACATGCTCCAAGATGCACGATTCGCTTTGCGGACGCTTCGCAAGAATCCCGGATTCACCTTCGCCGCCGTGTTTGCGCTGGCGCTGGGCATCGGGGCCAACAGCGCGATGTTCAGCGTGATCGACGGAGTGCTGCTGCGCCCGCTGCCATTCCCGCGTTCCGACCGGCTGGTGAACGTTTGGGAGACCAACTTGAAGCGCAACCTTCCGCGCTTTCCGGTGGCTCCTGCCAACTACACCGACTGGCGGGCACAAAACCAGGTGTTTTCGAGCATGGGCGCCTACGCGCAGACAACTTTCAATTTGGCTTCGACTGAGGGCGAGCCCGAGCGGTACCTCGGCGCTATCACGGATCGCGGCTTCTTCGACGCTTTGCAGATGCCGCCGGTGCTCGGACGCGTTTTCACCGCGGACGAGGACGATCCCGGAGGCGATGGCGTGATCATCCTGTCTTACAGTCTGTGGCGCGGGCGATTCGGCGGCGATCCCACAATCGTCGGGCAGTCGCTCACTTTCGATGGCAAGCCTCGCACGGTAATCGGGGTGATGCCGGAGGGCTTCCAGTTTCCGGGACAGTCCAACATGTGGGCGCCGCTCGGCTTCGACAATGCGATGAAGACTCGGCGCGATCTGCACCGCGTTCGGGTGATCGCGCGATTGAAGGATGGGATTTCGGTGGAACGCGCCCGCGCGGATTACCAAACCATCGGATCACGTCTGGCCGATCAGTACCCGGAGTTCAATCGGGACGCGAACGTAGCGGTGTACTCGCTCCTTGAGGATACGGTCGGTCCGATACGCCAGGCTCTCCTGGTGCTGTTAGGCGCGGTGGCATTCGTTCTCCTGATCGCTTGTGCCAACGTCGCGAATCTTTTGCTTGCAAAAGCCGCCGGCAGACAACGCGAGATCGCCATCCGCAATTCGTTGGGGGCTGCCCGCTCCCGCATCTTCCGTCAGATGTTAACCGAGAGCACACTGCTTTCGGTCGCGGGCGGACTCATCGGATTGCTGATTGCCTACGCCGCATTCAAAGGCCTGCTCTCGCTAGCACCGCCGGATCTGCCGCGGATGAAGGAAGTCGGGTTGGATTGGCGCGCGCTGGAATTCACGCTGCTGGTGTCGATTCTTACGGGAATCGTTTTCGGCTTCGCGCCGGCCTGGCACGCTTCCCGCACGGACGTAAATTCGCTGCTCAAGGAAGGATCTCGTGGCTCCAGTAGCCGGAGCGGACTGAGGAATGCGCTGGTAGTCGCGCAAGTCTCAGCGGCCCTCATCCTGCTGGTGGGCGCGGGACTATTGATCCGCAGCTTCTACGAAATCGAGCACGTCGACATGGGATTTGAGCCGGAGCATTTGATGACTATGCGCCTCACGCCGGCGGCGTTTAAATATCGTGGGCATGATGACCAGCAGATCCAGCTCGTGCGTGGAATCCTGCGCAATGTGTCCGCATTGCCCGGCGTGAAAAACGTGGCCATCGCCTCGGACGTGCCTCTGCTCGGCAATCCCATTTTCATCATGCGCTTCGAAGGACGCGCGCCTGTTACTCCCAGCCAGGCACCGTTGGCGAACTACTTCGCGGTGACACCCAGCTACTTCGAAACGATGAACATGCGCATCCTGCGTGGGCGTGCGCTTTCAGAGCGTGATGTGATCGGCACGCAACCGGTCGTGGTGGTGAACCAGGCTCTGGTAGATCGATATTTTCCGGGGCAGGACCCTATCGGCAAGCGCCTCGAAGTGGGCTTTGCTACTCCGCCGAACTGGCGCGAGATCGTGGGCGTTGTGGCCGATGTTCGCAGCGCTGGTCTGGATCAGGACTCGCCGGTGCAAGTCTACGCGGCATACTACCAGCGGCCGACCTTCGTTTCCGTTCTGCCGTCCAACCTGACGGTGGTGGCGCGAACGTCGCAGGATCCGGCGGCTGTAGGCACGGCGATGAAGTCGGCAATCCTGAATGTCGATCGCGCCCAACCCATCTACAACGTGCAGCCCATGACCACGGTAGTTTCTCAATCCGTGTCCCAGCGCCGGTTTTCTCTAGTGTTGCTCGCGTTCTTCGCAATCGCGGCTTTGTTTCTCGCAGCATTAGGACTTTACGGAGTGATGTCGTACGCCGTGACGCAGCGGACCGGGGAAATCGGCATTCGCATGGCGTTAGGCGCTCGGGAGTCGCAGGTGTTGCTTCTTGTACAGCGGCAGGGAATGCTTTTGGTGCTGGCGGGCTTGGCCATCGGGATCGTAGGCGGCTTGCTGCTAACGCGACTCATGACCGCACTGCTGTTCCACGTCGCGCCGTACGATCCGATGACGCTGCTGGCCGGTGGCGTGACGCTCGTTGTTGCATCGTGGCTGGCGTGCTATCTTCCGGCGCGGCGAGCCGCGAAGGTGGACCCGTTGATCGCGCTGCGATATGAATAGGAGTCCGAGTCTCTTCGGAGTGCTCGGCGCAAGTCGTGGAACAAGGCTCGGGCTTGTTCTGGACAAACCAGAGGTGTGTCCAACGTCGTAGTCAGTCCTGGTCCCTCACGCGAGAAGCAGGATCTACAGCGCCAGCTTGCCCTGGTACACCATCTCAGAAAGCTTGAACTTGTGCTCCAGCTTCATCCCGCGATCCTCGAAGTGAAACGTGACTTCCTTGTCGTCGGCTGAGATAGGGTGCTCCTTCGGGAAAAGATAACGAATCGCAATCGAGCCGTTGCGGCCCTCGAATTGTACGTCCTCGGCAGCGATCGGCGCCTTGCCCTTGGGCGTCAACTGGGCGGAATCGAGCAGGCGCGAGCGGAGCGTTTCGTTGTTCTCGTTACCGTCGTCTTGTTCGCCCGGCATCCGGCCAGGCAGGTGCAGTCCGAGCAAAGCGATCACATAATCCTTGTCCTTCGGCTGATCGCTCGCCGGTTTGGCTGCATCTCCTTCCTGCCGCAGCAGTGCCTGCTGAACCGGAAGCGCGCTCTCCCAACGAATGACGACGCTCGAGCGCGTCGCGCCACCGCCCTGCCGGTCATCAGGATATCCTCCTCCGCCGCCACCCGGATAGCGACCGCCTCCCGCGCCAGGATAACCTCCCCCGCCCGGGAAGCCGATGCCTCCGCCCCGCCCGCCGTAACCGCCGCCTCGACCCTGCCGCCGCTCTCCCATCCCCGACTGATCGATGACCGTCTTCTGCTTCGCCCAAGGAGAGTCGTTCAAGACCTTGTTGGTTTCTTCAGAAGTCCATTGCGTGTAGTCTTTTGTATTCCAGAATTCAGAAGCGTATAGCGCGAGGGCGCAAACCGCGCCGCCCAAGACAACCTGCCCGAGTTTTCTTGCTTGCATCTCGTTGGGGCAGACGCCCATAGCACCGCTCCCGTTACGCTAAACTCTTCTGTGGTAGTGTCGAAGATTGTGATGTTTTGTAAGCAATTCCACTGCAGGGGTATATTTTCCCGTTAACCGGGGTTCCAGTACATACGTCCTTATCTGTTTCAACATGAAAACATGCTTGTGTCTTCTCTCCTGTCTGGCCTGTGGCACGCTAGTCGCCTCAACGCCAGATCCAGCTCAAATCCTGGCGGCTTCCCCGCTGCGTTTCGAGGCGTCACCGGATAGCGATACCGCGCGATATGTAGCGCGTGGAACGCGATTCCACTTCTCCTTCACCGCGCAGGAGGCAGACTTCGAGAGAAATGGCAAGAACGTAAGACTTCGATTCCAGGGCGCGAACCGCGACGCCCGGATCGAGCCTATCGACAAACTGCGCTCTACAACCAATCTCTACCTCGGCAACGATCGGGCGAAGTGGCGGCATGCGATTCCCAATTACGGCAGGCTCAAGGTGCAGGGATTGTACCCGGGCGTCGACCTGGTTTACTACGGCAATGCGGGCGAATTGGAATACGATTTAACAGTGCTGCCCGGCGCAGATCCTCGCAAGATCCGATTGCGCTTGAATGGCTCGCGCGCTCACGTGGACGACGAAGGCAATCTCGTCGCCGGCCTCATCCAGAAGCATCCGGCGGCCTACCAGATCGCTGCGGACGGCTCGCGGATTCCCGTGTCTAGCCGCTATTCGAAGAACGCGGACGGTTCGTACGGCTTCCAACTCGGCGCCTACGACCGGCAACGAGAGCTCGTGATCGATCCGGTACTGACATTATCAACCTATCTGAGCGGATCCTACGAGGACATTTCTTACGGGATCGGCCACGACAAGATCGGCTTCCTGTACATTGCGGGCACCACGCAATCCACCGACATTCCTTTAGCCGGCAATTCGTATAAAACAACGCCGGGGGGCACTTCGGATCTGTTCGTCGCCAAAGTCGATCCCAACGCCGCTCCCGGAACGCAAATCGTCTACTCAACTTACTTTGGCGGCGCTGCGATCGAAAACTTCGGAGGGATGGCCGTGAGTCCGAATGGTGACGTCTACTTGACCGGAAACACCGCATCAGCCGACCTCCCGCTGGTCAACGCAGCGCAAGGCGCCCTGATCGGCGGCTTCGACGCCTTTGTGGCCTGGTTCGATTCGTCGCAGAATCTGGCTTATTGTTCTTATCTCGGAGGCACTGCTGACGATTTCGGAATTGGCGTGAATTACGATTCCAAAGGCTTGATCTATGTCACGGGCGGCACGGAGTCCGATGATTTTCAATACGTAACCAGCGGCTACCAGATGACCCGCGCCGGCCAACAGGATGCTTTCGTCACAGTGTTCGATCCATCGCGCGACACAGCGAGCACGATCATCTATTCCACATACATTGGCGGCAGTGGTTGGGACATTGGGCGCGGCATCGCCAAGGCGCCGGACGATTCGGTATGGGTGGTCGGCGGGACTTACTCCTCCGACTTTCCGTTGATCGGATCCAGCTATCAGGGAAACTACGGGAGCGGCGGCGATGCGTTCGCGATCCAGCTCAGGCCGAATCTCGGCCCGAACTCGCTGCTATACACTACTTATCTCGGTGGCACCGACCAGGAGGAAGCGCGGAACGTCTTAATCGATCCGGCGGGCCGGGTGATTCTTTCCGGATGGACGTTATCTTCCGATTTCCCCGTCACTCTCGATGCCATGCAAAGAGTCTACGGCGGCGATACAGACGTCTTCGTGGCCATCCTGAGTTCGACCGGCCAATTGGTGTACGCCACCTATTTCGGCGGCAGAGGCGGCGAGTCTGCATTCGATCTCAAGCAGGACGCGGCAGGCAGCTTGTACCTGGCCGGCTTCACGGTATCCTCCGGTCTGGCGGTGACGCCCAATGCTTTGCAATCGAGTTATGACGGGAGCGTCGACGCGTTCGTGTTGAAGTTCGATCCGACGAAGCCCGGTCCGTTGGCGATTCAATATTGTTCGTATTTGGGCAGCGACGGGTTTCAAATTGCCTACGGAGTCGATTTCGATCAAACCGGCAAGATTTTCGTGACCGGCTTCACCAGCGGTCCGATCTTTGACGCCTTCGGTGGCGCGGGAAAGCCGAGCTCGGCGGGGAACCGGGACGCGTTCGTCATCGGCTTCCAACCGAACCAATAACGCCTACACGGCGACCGTTCCTTTTTCGGTCAACGCAGTGACACCGGGCAGCTCAATGCCGGATAGAAATTCCAGCGACGCGCCGCCACCTGTGGAGATGTGCGAGATCTTATCCGCAACGCCGGCGGACTTGATGGCCTTCTCAGAGTCCCCACCGCCTACAACCGACACTGCGCCGGAAACCGCTACCGCCTTGGCCAGCGCGACAGTCCCCCGGTCGAACGGCGGCTTCTCGAAAACGCCCATGGGACCGTTCCAGATAATCGTCTTTGCTTTGGCGATCACGGCGGAAAACAAATCGATGGTCTCCGGCCCGATGTCGAGCCCCATCATCCCATCGGGAACTTCATCCACGACGCGATGGTCCGCGCCTTCCTTGAGTTCGGCGGCCACGACGTGATCCACCGGTAGCATCAGTCTGTTTCCGGCACGGGCCAGCAAAGTCTTCGCTAGTTCCACTTTGTCGTCTTCGACTAGCGACTTCCCGACCGGCTTTCCTTGCGCCTTGAGAAACGTGTAGGCCATCGCGCCGCCGATCAGGAGCTGATCGACGAATTTCATTAGATTCTCGATCACTTCGATCTTGTCCGAGACTTTCGCCCCACCCAAGATGGCGACGCAGGGCCGCTGCGGATTTTTCGTAGCCTTGGTGAGATATTCCAGCTCTTTGTCCATCAACAGACCGGCCGCGGCCTGCGTGACAAACTGGATCATCCCTACCGTCGAGGCGTGCGCGCGGTGAGCCGAGCCGAACGCGTCGTTAACATACACGTCGCACAGCGAGGCGAGTTGTTTGGAAAACCCCGGATCGTTCTTTTCTTCCCCGGCATGAAACCGCAGATTCTCGAGCAGCAGAACTTCGCCGGGAGCCGGACGCATCTTCTCGACTTCGGGGCCGACGCAATCGGGCGCCATTTTCACCGGACGTCCCAGCAGTTCGGCCAGCCTCACCGCCGCGGGCTTCAGGCTCATCTCCGGATTCGGCTTGCCCTTCGGGCGCCCCAGATGACTGGCTAGAATCAATCCCGCGCCGTGATCGAGCGCGTATTGAATCGTCGGGAGCGACGCCCGAATGCGCTTATCGCTGGTGATCTCCTGCCCACCGGGCGCCAGCGGTACGTTGAAGTCGACGCGTATGAAAACGGTCTTGTTCTTGAGATTCAGATCGCGAATAGAAAGTTTAGACATGATTCGGGAGGGCTAGAACTCCGATGCTAACACGTCGTAGAAGATGTGTATCCCGTCGAGAAATTCTCTCACCGGTATTCGTTCCTTGTCGCTGTGCATAGTCGCCGCAGTGGCTGTGTCCAGGATCATCGGCGTAAAGCCGTACTTGATGACGCCGCGTCTGTGCAAATAGGCGGAATCGGTTCCGAACGGAACGATCATCGGCGTTACGATGGCATCGGGATGCCGCTTCAGGATCGCCTTGCGCATCGCTGCGTACAGAGGCGTGTCGGTGCGGCTCACCCCGGGATCGGGTGCAATGTTGATGATCTCAATCGAAACACGGGGATCGTTGATGCGCGCCTTCATGTCGGAAATGAACTCTTCCGTATTGGTACCGGGCATGACGCGGCAATCGAGTCCCGCTTCGCTCGCCGAAGGAATCACGTTGATCTTGGGCGGCGTTCCGACGCCGGCGGCGAGAGTCGTCAGCGAGATGGTGTTTCGCTGGATCGCCGAAGCAAATTTGTTCTGCGCCAGCGGACCTCCGATGGACCGCTTCATCTCTTCGACCACCGGACTCGCCTTGCTGCCTTCCGGAATCGCCATCGCCTTCCGGATCGCGTCCAGCAAAATCAGATTGGCGTTGTCGGGTATAGGCTGCGATCCATGACCGGCGGTTCCCGTAGCGTGGACGTGCAACCACACGAGGACCTTATCGCCCACCGAAATCCCGTACACCAGCTTGCCGGGAGCGAGCGCATCGCGCGACCCCATGCCGCCTTCATCCAGCACATACTCGGAATCGATGTCGGCGTAATGATTCTCGATCATCCATTGAATCCCGCGCGATCCGCCGCTCTCTTCATCAGCAGTGCAGATCATCACGATATCGCGCGCGGGGACGATGCCGGCATTATGGAGCGCGATCAGCGCGGTCATTTGCTGGACGCCGATGCCTTTCATATCCAACGTGCCCCGGCCCCAGATAGAACCGTCGCGAATAAGAGCCGCGAAGGGATCCATGCCCCACGCCTTGGCATCCACCGGCACTACGTCAAGATGGTTCAGCAACAGCAGCGGCTTTTTCGAAGAATCCCGGCCTTTCAACCGGACGACGAGATTCGTCTGACCACCTGGGCCACTGTGGTAGATCTTCGGTATCAGCCCATTCTTCTCCAGCTCACTTTGAATGAGCGCTGCCGCGGGCGCGGTGTCAGCTGGTGGATTCACCGTCGCGATGCGAACGTACTGCTGCAGGAATTCGAGCGCGTGCTTCTCTACCTGCGGCCAATCCGGTTCCGCCGCATGCGTCGACACGATCAGCAGCAGCGCACAAAGCAATCTCATGGCTTCTCCTCCGGAACATTGGAAAGCTTACAACTAATTCCCGCAGCGCGATAGGACTCCAGCAATGCGCCCGCAGCCGGACCGTGAACCGGAGGACGGACTTGATTGCCCTCCACAGCCTCCACCATCCGGCGGAAGGTGGCCAGGACAATGCTGCTCCGAAACACGCCGCCGATGTAGGCCACGCGCGCCGCTTCGCCGTCATCGAACAACTGATCGTGTACTGCGCCTGCGAGCGCTGCCAGTTGTTGCGCAGCTTCCGCGAGAATGTCACGCGCGGACTGATCCCCGTTTTCTGCTTCCTGGTCCACCAGCTTCGCGAACCCGGCGACGCGCGGTCGTGGAAACTCGGTGGTGTAGAAACGATGCAAGAGTTCATTGATGTTCTTGGCGCCGGTAGCATCGAGCAAAGCCGGCCGCAAAGAAGTCGGCTCGCCCCATCCCTCTTCAAAGCGCAGAGCGGCGCGCAAAGCCTGCCGCGTGATGTAGAATCCGCCGCCTTCGTCACCAAACAAATAACCCCACCCGCCGGCTCTAGCCGATTCACCCGACGCGATTCGGCCGAAGGCAATCGATCCGGTCCCCGCAATCGCAATCAGCCCCGGCTCGCCGTCCGTGGCGCCTGCGAGAGCGATGAGCGCATCATGCGTGACGATGGTGCGGTCGCTAGGCAGGATTTCCTTGAGGATGCCGGTTTTATCCGCCGGCCCGCCGCTGAACCCCAAGCAGGAAGAACTGAAACGAATGGCCGATCGATCGACTCCGGCTTCCTGGCACGCCGCCGCCAGACACGTTTCGATAGCACTT
>Ga0335082_10005666_pt1 | contig 13680 bp, 11 predicted proteins | sample Lox_Sample_41_FD_206718 | JGI IMG/M metagenome (GOLD analysis project Ga0335082, IMG submission 206718) | Soil microbial communities from Loxahatchee National Wildlife Refuge, Florida, United States - Lox_Sample_4.1 | ecosystem: Environmental > Terrestrial > Soil > Wetlands | place: USA... | reverse complement strand
GGTCGACCCTGTAGGTGTTGGCGTCGTAGCCGCGGCGCTCGAGCTGATGGATCTCGTGGCGCAGCTCGCGAATCGAGAGGCCTGCGCTGCTGACCTCCGCCTCCAGGTCGCGACCGAGCTTGGTGAAGGTGTCGGCGGGGACCTGGGTGGGCCCGTCCGGCCCCACCTCGATGCGCTCAGGATCGTGCAGCTGCCAGACTCCAGCGCCGACGTGGCGCGCCTCGTCGGCGTCGGTGCGGCTTCGCGGCAGGCCGTCGCCCCCGAGCTCGTAGACGGTCAGCCCCTGCGCGAAGCCGCGCAGCGGGTCGATGCGGGAGACCTCGTAGAGGCGGTCGCCGGCGCGCGTCCACACCGAGATCCGCTCGGTTGCCTCGTTCTTGATCTCGAAGCGCTTGATCTGGCTGGCGCGGGCCGTGGCGTGCGGAACCACCTGGTCGACGATCGCCTGGTAGAACAGCGCCACCACGCCGCAGACCAGCAGGATCGGCAGCACGGTGCGCAGGCTCGGCACGCCGCAAGCGCGCATGCCCAGGAGCTCGCCGGTGACGCCGAGCAGGCTGACCGTGAGCGCCGCCCCCACGAGCAGCGCCATCGGCACGACGCGCGCGACCAGGAGCGGCATGCGCGCGGCGTAGAAGCGCGCCACCTCGTCGATCGTCGAGTGGTACTTGGTGAACCACTGCAGGTTGTCGATCACGTCGATCAGCACGAAGGCGACCAGCATGGCGGCGAAGCAGAGCGCGCTGGTCTCCGCGAAGCGGACGCCGACGTAGCGGTCGAGCACGAGGCGCCGCGCGCGCAGCGGCCGCTCCGCCGCGGCGCGCCGCGTGCCGCGTACCGCGGCGCGCCCGGCATCGCGATCGCTGCGCCACGGTCGTCGTGTGCGGACCAGGAGCACGAGCGCGGCGATCCCGAGCACGAGGTTCGGGGTCCAGACCGCCAGCGCCAGCGGGAACGCCGGAACGCGCACCAGCCCGTTCGAGAGCTGGAGCAGGCCGAAGTAGACGACGATCGCCCCGAGGCCGAGCACGACGCCCGCCGAGCGCGAGTGGTGCCCGCGCGAGAGGAAGAGCGGGACCGCGAGCAGCCCGAAGATCGCCACCGCGGCCGGCATCGCGAAGCGCCGCTGGAGCTCGGCGGCGGCATCGCGCCGCTGGTCGTCCTCCGGCTGGGCGCGGACCATCTCGGCCAGCTCCGAGAGCGGTGCGGCCGAGAGCCAGTCGGCTGCGTCCTTGGCCGCCCCGTTCTCCTCGGGGTCCATCAGCTCCTGCATGCGGTCGAAGCGGACATAGGCGGGCCCGTCCTCGGCGTGGCGCAGCAGCACGCCGTTCTCGATCAGGACGCGCTTGCCGCCGCTCGGATCGGGGGAGATCTCGGCGCTCTGTGCGAAGATCGTCTCCCCCATCGACGGCACGTAGAGCGCCACGCCGCGCAGCTGGTCCCCGCGGCTCGAGACCTCCTGCGCCTGGATCCGCCAGCGACCGATGGTGTTGACGATGCCGCTGCGGAGGACCGTTCCGACGTTGCGCTCCGCCCCGGCGACGAGCGCCGCGTCGAGCGCTCGGTTCGCCCAGGGGCCGGCGAACGCCGTGATGGCGAGCGCCGCTCCGCCGAACAGAAGCGCAAAGCACGTGACCGGCGCCGCCAGGCGCCGCGCAGACACGCCGCTCGCCTCGAGCGCCAGGATCTCGCGGTCGGCGCCGAGGCGTCCGAGCGAGACCAGCGAGCCGAGCAGCACGGAGAACGGGATCACCCGCCCGAGCAGCGGCGTGGCGCGGAAGAACGCGATCTGCGCGACTTCGCGCGCCCCCCAGCCCCGGTTGACCACGAGATCCGAGTAGCCGACGAGATCCGCCGCGATCGCGAGCAGCGTGAGGCCGGCGAGCGCGAACAGCGTGGGGAACGCGAGCTCGCGCACGACGTAGCGCGACAGCCGCGGACCGAGCCGCCAACGCCGCGCGGCCGGCTCGTCGGCGGAAGACTCCGCGACGCGCTTCGCTTCTGCTCGCATCACGCTCGTCGGCGGGTGCACCGCTCTCTCGTGGACGCGGTCGAGGCGATCGCAGGCTACGCAACACCGCCTCCGCTCGCCAGCGAGGCGAGGCGGACGCCCGCGGGGGAGTCCAAGGAGGAGCCGGAGCGCTGGACGACCCGATCGCAGGGAGTACCTTCCCGCACGTCGCTTGCGGGGGGAGCCTCTTGTCTGCGATCGACTTCGAGGCGCTCGAAGGCGCCGGCCTGCGCGCGGATCCGTACGACCACCTCGTCGTGCCGAAGTGCATCCGCCCGGAGGCGCTGGCGGCGCTGAACCGCGATTTCCCGGTGCTGCCCGACGCGGGGACCTACCCAATCGACGGGCTCGAGCACGGGCCCGCGTTCGAGGCGTTCTGGAAGGAGATCCAGACCCCGGAGTTCCGCCGGGCGATCGAGCGCAAGTTCGGGATCGACCTCGCACACCATCCGCTCATGGCGACCGTGCGCGAGGTCTGCCAGCCGACGGACGGCGCGATCCACACCGACTCGAAGACCAAGGTGATCACGATTCTCTTCTACTTCGAGGAGAGCTGGCCGCACGAGGGAGCGCGCCTCCGGATCCTCCGCTCGGGAACGGACCTCGAGGACTTCGTGGACGAGATCCTCCCCTGCGGCGGCACCATGCTCGCCTTCCGGCGCGGCGAGCGCTCCTTCCACGGCCACAAGCCGTACGACGGGCGCCGGCGCATCCTGCAGATGCACTGGGTGGATCCCAAGCGCATCGAGCACAACGAGCGCAAGCGGAGGACGCTGCGCTGGAGGCTCAAGAAGGCCCTGCGTCTCGGTTGAGCCGCCTGCCCCCGGGGGCCAAACGCGCTGGCGATCGAGGCGGGCTTCACTAGCCTAGGCCGCGCGTCGATTGGTCGGGTAGGGGGGTTCCTCGATGCAAGCGGCAGCCCGCACGCCGCTCCGTCCAGCGCCGGGTCCCGGGGTCGCGCTCTCCTCGGCCGCCCTGCGTCGCCGATTCGCGGATGCCTTCCGTCCGCGACCCGCGGTCTACTGGTTCGACCTCCTGGCGTCGGCCGGCACGGGATGGGGATCGTTCGTCGTCTCCTGCGCCACGCGCGGCGCAGTCGCCGCGCTCGCCCTCGTCGTCTCGACGCTCGCGCTCTACCGCGCGGCGCTGCTGATCCACGAGCTCGCGCACCTGCGGCCGGGCGCGGTCCCCGGCTACGAGACGGCGTGGAACCTGATCGTCGGCCTCCCCCTGATGGTGCCGAGCGCGATGTACGTCGGGAGCCACGCCGACCATCACAAGCGCTCGACTTACGGAACCGCGGCGGATCCCGAGTACGAAGTGATCGCCCAGTGGTCGCCGCTGCGGCTCATTGCGTCAACGCTACTGATGCTGGTGCTCCCCGCGGCCCTCGCGTTCCGGTGGGGCGTTCTCGGTCCGCTCTCGCGCGCAATCCCTCAGCTTCGCCGTCCGGTGGTCGAGGCGATGTCGACGCTCGTCATCAATCCGGCCTATCGGCGACAGCTTCCGGACGGCCGCATGGCCTCGCGCTGGGCCCTCTGCGAGCTCGGCGGAGCCCTCTACTTCTGGGCGGGCGCCCTCGCTCTCGCGACGGGGCGCGCGCCGATGGCCTGGGGCGTGCGCTGGTACGCGGCCGGCTGCGGCATTCTGGTGCTGAACCACCTTCGGACGCTCGTCGCGCATCGCTACGAGAACCTGGGCGCGAGCCTCGACGGCATCGGCCAGCTGCTCGACACGATCAACGTGCGCGGGATCCCGGGGCTGACGGCGCTCGCCGCCCCGGTCGGCCTCCGCTACCACGGGCTCCACCACCTGCTCCCGGCCCTGCCCTATCACAGCCTCGGCGCCGTCCACCGCGCTCTCCTCGCGGAGCTGCCGGGTCACTCGCCCTACCGCGCCACCGAGGAGCGAACGCTCGCGGGCGCGCTGCGGGGCCTGTGGCTGCGCGCGGCGCGCAATGCGCGCGCGCGATCCGGGCTAGCGCGCCCGCTGCTCAGCGAAGCGCGCGCCGTCGCAGCACCCGAAAGAGCACGGGCCATCCCCAGAGCATCGGACGCCGGCGCTGCCTCTCGGTGAGCTCGATGTGGATCCCCGTGTGGCGCTCGAGCTTCCACAGCGCATAGGGCGCCCAGCCATCGAAGGTGGCCGGCGTCTTCAGCAGGCCCGCGATGGCGATCGATTTGGCGAGGAGCCGGCGCACCCGCCAGGTCCTCCGCGCGCGAGCGCGCACCCCCGGATCGCACTCGACCTCGAGCCATGCGTCCGCGCGCGCGAGGCGCAGCCGGCCTAGCGACTCGAGATCCCGCAGCGCCAGCACGGCGACGCGGTCGAAGCGGTCGGCCTGGCTCTCGTAGAGCGCCGCGACGCTCTCCGCGCTCTCGGTGCGCAGCTCGGCCCGGTAGGTCTCCCGAAAGCCCCCGCGCCAGAGCTCCGCCGGGCGGAAGCGTTGGATCGCGCCCTCGCCCGGCAGCCAGACGCGCATGCGATCGACCGCCGTCGTCGTCGCCTGCACGACAGCCTCGAGCGCGGCGCGGCGCGCCGCGGCGTCGCGAGCGAAGACGAGCCGCGAAGGCTGGCAGAATCGCGCCCAGATCCGCCCGTCGAGAGGCCGCGCAGAGGTGGCAGCGAGGAACTGGCGGGTCGAGATCACCGCGTACTTGACGCGCAGCGCCCGCTCGCCGACGCGATGCTCGAGGTAGAAGACCGAGGGCGGCAGGAGCCAGTTGAGCCCCGCCAGCGCGGGCGAGCGATGCACGGGTCGATAGGCGTCGACCAGCACGTAGAAGTCGAGCACGCCCTCGACGCTCATGCGCCGGAGGCAGGAGCCGTAGAAGAGGATCGCCGCCACCGCGTCCCCGTGGCGGCGGCGCACCGCCTCGGCGACCTCGGCCACGCCATCCGGCGCTGCGCCCGCCAGCTCCGAGGAGAGGAACGCGGAGAGATCGTCGGGCGCGTCAGGCACGCAGGAAGCGAACGCCCTCGACCGCGCTCGTGCGCACCAGGCGGTCGGCCTGCGGCTCGACGAGCTCGCCGTCGAGCACCATCCCGGCGTCGAGCTGGACGGCGAACGTGCGCACGTTGCGGCTCGTGTAGCCGTTCTCGGGAACGCAGTGCGCCGGCGGCCGTCCCCACATGACCCCGGGCGCCGCGCGCCACAGACCGCGCGCGCCCGCCTCGATGACGGTCGTATGGACGGGGGCCGACTCTCGGCCCCAGAAGGGCCGAAGGCGCAGGAACAGGTGCTCGAGCGAGGTCGCCATCCCGAGCACCACCTCGCGGGGCGCTTCGTCCTCGCCGTCGCAGGCGATGCGCATCTTGTCCGGGGTGAGAACGCCGTGCTCCCCGCTCGTCGCGGCGCGCGCGACGAGCGCCATGGTGACGAGGCCGGCGCCGAGCACGCCCTGCGCGCGACCTTCCGGGAATGCCCGGTGCACGAGGGCGACCGCACGGTGGAGCATCCCGTAGCCGAGGAACATCCCGTAGCGCACGGCACCCGGATATTCGATGCGGAGCACCGGCCGGATCACCTCGCAGTCGCCGAGCCGTCCGGCGCGCTGCGCCTCGATCAGGGCCGCCAGCCCGGCGACCGCGCTCCGGCGAACGCCGAGGTCGATCGCCGTCATGTTGGTGCGACCGCCGCGGATCGGCGCGAGCACCGGGCGCCAGCCGCCGTCTCCCGCCCCGAGCAGGTGGGTGAGCGCGTGCTGGATCGTCCCGTCGCCGCCGTTCAGGACTAGCACCTCGACGCCGGCGCGCTCGAACTCCGCGAGCGCCTCGGGGAGCGCGCCGTCGCTGTCGGTCTCGAAGTGGGGGATATCCGGATGCGAGCGCAGGAAGGCCAGCAGCTCCTGGACTCGCGAGTCTCGCTTCCCCGCCCGGAGGTTGTTCAGGACGCCGAGGCGCATCACTGCCCTCCCGCCGCGAGCGACGAGTCGCGATGACCGGGCGGAAGCGGGTTCGCGTAGGTGACGCGCGCGACGCCGGCTCCGGTCTGGCGCCCGCCGCCCGGCTGCGCGAGCTCGAAGCGCGCGGGGCTCGCCAGGAGGCGCGGGTTCGTCCGCGTGAGCACCGCCCAGCGCACCGGCGCCGCGAGCCTCTCGGTCGGGTCGTAGACGACCGCGGGCGGCGAGACGTCGACCGTACCCGAGACTCCGCCGGGCGCCGTGAAGCGCACGCTCGCCAGCTGCGGGTACCCGGGGTCGCTGGAGCTCTCGCGCCAGGCCAGCCGCGCGGAGTCGGGCGCTCCAGCGAAGACGACCCGGTCTCCGTGGCTCACGAGGAGCCAGCGCGCCGTCCCGCCGTCCGGCTTCGCGATCTCGGTGAAGTAGATGCCCGTCGGACCGTCGAGCGAGAAGAGCTCGACGCGGCGGAGCTCGCAATCGGCCTCGAGCCCGTTCGAGATGCGATGGGTCGCCGAGAGGCGACCCTCGAGCGCGACGGGCGCCTGCGCTCCAGGGCGCGAGAGCGTTCCGGAGACGGGCGCCGCGCTCGCCAGCACCTCGAAGGGACAGCCCGGAGCGAGGGCCGTCGTGGGTCGGGCCAGCGGGCTGCTCGAGCGCCCGGCTCCTCCTTCGCCGTGGATCGCGAGATCGAGTCGGAGTTCGTCCCTGTCGACGGCGAACCGCCAAGTCGGGCCGCTGCGGTCGAGGACGATCGAGCGGAGGTCGAGGCGCAGCCCTTCGCTCGACCCGTGGCGCTCGCCTTCGCGCTCGCTGCGCGAGAAGCGCTGTGCCAGGCCATTCGGGTCGACCAGGAAGCCGACCACCCCAGCCTTGTCGTCCCCGAAGCCGATGTCCCCGACGCCGGCGACGGCGAAGAGGAGATGGCCGGAGGCGAAGTGCGCGACGAGCTCGTAGGTGTCGCCGGGCGCAGCCGCGGAGGCCGCCGCAAGGACGGTTGGGAGAGCCAACGCGACGAGGAGCCCGAGCGCCGAGAGCGCTCGCTTCGCGAAATGGTCCAAGAACTACCCCGAGTCTTCTTCCCGAGCCCCCGACCGAAGTCCCTGGCCGAGCCCGACCGAGCCTCCAGGCCCCCTGGGGCAAGAACGATGGAAGCGCGGACTGGCCACGCGCCGACCGGGCCTTATCGTAACGCCGTCATGAAGGACCGCCCCCTCTCCAAGGAGGAGCCGGCGGCAGCGCGGCCCTTTGCGCTGGCGCACCTCTCCGACCTCCACGCGACGGCCCCGCGCATCGAGAGCCCGTTCGACCTCCTGGGAAAGCGAGGGCTCGGCTGGCTCTCGTGGCGCCGCAGTCGAAGCAAGGAGCATCTCCCGCGCATCCTGGAGGCGCTGATCGCGGACCTCGAGGCCGCGGGCGCGGACCACGTCGGCGTGACCGGCGATCTCACCCAGCTCGGTCTCGACTCCGAGATCGAGGAGGCCGCGGAATGGCTCGCGCGCCTCGGTTCTCCTTCGCGGGTCTCGGTCGTGCCGGGCAACCACGATGCATACGCGGGCCGTTCTGGGAGCGAGCGCTGGTCGCGCTGGGCCCCGTACATGACCTCGACCGACGCTGCGGACTCCGTGGACGGGGGCTTTCCGTTCGTGCGCCGGCTCGGGCCGGTCGCGCTCGTCGGCATCTCGTCGGCGCGTCCCACTGCGCCGCTGCTGGCGACCGGGCGCATCGGCGGCTCGCAGCGGGAGCGGCTTGAAGAGCTGCTCGCGCGTCTCCGCGAGGAGGGGCTCTGCCGCGTGGTGCTCATGCACCATCCGCCGGTGCCGGCCGGCCAGTCGCGGCGGCGCCAGCTCGACGACGCCGCGGCCGTCCGCGAGCTGCTCGAGCGCGCGGGCGCAGAGCTCGTCTTGCACGGGCACACCCACCGCACGAGCTTCGCGCGCATCGCCGGGCCGAGCGGCGCCATCCCCGTGGTGGGCGTCCCGTCCGCGTCGGCGCTCGGGCATCGGCCCGACCGGCGCGCGCGCTACCACGTCTACCGGATCGTCCCGACGGGTGGAGCCCCCGGGTCGTTCGAGCTCTCGCTCTGCGTGCGCGCGTTCGACCCGCTGCGGGGTGGCTTCGCGGTGGTGGAGGAGTCGGCGCTCTGAGCGCGGGCCGCGGCGACCTCGCGCGCGATCGCGAGGTCGGCGGGCGAGTCCACGTCGATCGCGGCCTCCGCAAACTGGAGTCGCACCGCCGCAACGCGGACGCCCATCGCGGCCGAGACGCGCGCGAGCGCCTCCTCGAGATCGAGCCGGCCCAGCGCGAAGCGCAACAGGGCGCCGGCGCCGAAGAGCGCGACCAGCCGCCAAGGCCGCTTGCGGAGCGCCTCGGCACGCGTCCAGAACTGCGCCGCGCGCGCGCCCTCGCGCCCGCGGAACCAGAACAGGTTCGCCCCGGTGACAGCGCCGCCCCGCAGCGGAACGAACGTGCGCCTCACCGAAGGGAAGCGCGCGCGGAAGAGCGGCTCCTCGACCACTGCGACCACCAGATCGGCGCCCGAGGCCCGCGCTTCGCCGAGGAAGCTCCTCACCATCGGCGCCGTCAGCAGCGCGTGGTCGGCGGTGGTGACCAGCACGGGGGCGGCGTCGGCCGCGCTCTCCACGAACTCGCGCACGCTCGCCGCAGGCGAGGGCCCGCTCGCCCGGCGGCGCAAGGCGCCGGCCGACACGAGTTCGCGCAGCTCGGGCGTCGCCTCGAGCAGCGTGGGATCGTCCGTGCTCACGGTGATCGGGAGCAGTCCGCACGCCTCGCGCACGCAGCGCACCACCCGCAGCAGCGCCGGCACGCCGTCGACGAGGGCGAGCGCCTTGTGGCGGGTGCCCGCGGCCTCGGCGGCCGGGTCGACGCCTGGGCGGCGGCCCGCCAGGATCAAGAGCTGCTCGGCCGCAGGGAGAGCGCCCAGCGTCAGGCCTTCGCGCTTGGCCGCGCCGACACCGTCTCGTGCCAGCGCGACAGGTTCTTCTGCTCGGGCGCGATGCGGATTCCGACGACACGGCCGAAGTCGATCGCGACGAGCGCCGTGATGTCCGCGATCGTGTAGCGGTCGCCGGCGACGAACGGGCGGCTGGCGAGCTCGCCCTCCAGCCACTCCAGGCGCTTCGCTGCGGTGCGGCGGCACACCTCGCCGAAGGCCGGCACCTGCTCGATCCGACCCTTGAAGAACTCGTGCGAGTTCTGGAAGCAGCCCGTCACGTGGCGGAAGAGCTCGAGCTCCATGCGGCGCTGCCACATCTCGATCACCGCCTGCTCGACGGCGCTCGTCCCCAGCAGGCGCGGCTCCGGGTGCAGCACCTCGAAGTAGCGGCAGATCGCCACGCTCTCGGCGATCACCGTGCCGTCGTCGAGCTCGAGGTAGGGGACGCCGCCGAGCGGGTTCTTCGCGAGGAAGGGCGGCGTGCGGTTCTCGGCCTTCGCGATGTCGAGCTGCACGGTCGGGACCGAGACCCCCTTCTCGGCGAGGAAGATGCGCACGCGCCGCGGATTGGGCGCCATCGCGTAGTCGTAGAGCTTCACGCGGGACTCTCCTTCGACCGGGATGGTTGCACCGGCCGCGGGAATCCGCTTTGGGAAGCCGGGAGATCTAGATCAGACCCATCGTGTAGAGCTTGAGCGCGACCTTGGCGGCGAGCTTCAAGAGCTGGCGCAGCTGCTCGCCGTAGCTCATCCCACGGTACTCCGGGCAGAGCTGGTAGCGGCGCTCGGAGAGCCGGGCGATGTGGTCGAGGGTCGCGTTCTCCCAGAGCTCGTTGCCGCGCTCGCGCGCGAGATCGGCCACGTCCGCGAAGTGCGCCATCTGGTGGGTCAAGCGCTGGCACTCCGTGTGCGGAAGCCGCGGCGCCTCCTCTGCGCTCGCCCGGAGCGGCGCGAGCGCCAGCAAGGCGGCGACAATCGGGAAGAACCAGCGCATCCGGCCCCCTCGGTCCTGGAGAGACGCCCTAGGCCTATCGGCGGGAGCGGCGATCGAGTGAAGCCCCCGCGCCCATCCCTCGCAGCCAGGCGAAGGTCCCCTAGGGGAGAAGCAGAAGCTGACTCAGAGGCGCGCAGCGAGGGCTTGGGCCGACCGGCGGGCGAGCGCCATGCCCGTGAACATCGGGTTCACCGCGGGGCTCATCGGGAAGACGCCCGTGTCGACGACGTAGAGGTTGTCGAGGTCGTGGGCGCGCAGGTCCTCGTCGACCACCCCGCGGCGCGGGTCCCCGTTCATCCGGGTGGTGCCGAAGACGTGGGTCGAGGCGACGATCATGTCCTTCGCCCCCGGCACCCGCCTGCGCAGGACCTCCGCTTCGCCCAGCGAGTGCATCTCGTCGGCGAGGCTCGCTACGCCGGGAACGACCTTGCGCGCCCCGGCGGCGAAGAAGATCTCGCAGAGCACCCACACCGCGCGGCCCAGGATCGCCGCGTCCTCCGGGTGGAAGCGCCAGCTCATCGCGGGATTCAGGCCCCCGCCGCCGAGGCCCCGGCGCTCGCGGACCCGGCCGCGCGAGCGGTGGCAGCTGGCGATCGCGTCCCACACCGTCGCGTGTCCGAGATCGCGGAGCTGACTCTTGAACTGCTGGCCGAAGCCCGGCATGCGCACGGCGAGCACCGCCGGGGGCGCCCAGAGCGTCTCGAGCTTGAAGCCCTCGCGCAGGAAATGCAGCGACTGGTAGCCCTGGGTGGCTCCGAACACGGGCTCCACCGGGTCGGGGAAGACGCCGAGCACGGAGGTGCCCGGGTGGAACTGGAGGTTCTCGCCGACCTGCCTCGAGGAGTTGGCGAGGTCCCCGCTTCGCTGCAGCAGGATCGGGGTGGCGAGCACGCCCGCCGCCAGCACGACCGCCTTGGCGTCGACGCGGAAGCGCGGGCCAGGACGCCCCGAGAGCGGCTCGACGACCTGTCCCGAGACGCCCGTCGCGCGCCTCCCGGTTGCGTGGACCTGCTGCACCTGCAGCGACGTGAGCACGCGAGCGCCGAGGCGCAGCGCGCCGGGCACGTAGGAGATGTCCATCGACTGCTTGGCGCGCGCGCGGCAGCCCGTGAAGCATTCGCCGCTGCCGCGGCAGCCCACCGCGTTGCGGGCGGTGGGCTCGGCCGAATAGCCGAGCGCCTTGCAGCCGTCGCGGAACAGCAGGTTGCGGCGCCCCTGCACCTCGTCGGGGGTGGGCGCGATCCCGAGGAACTCGGCGACGGCGTCGTAGTGCGGCTCGAGGTCCTTGCGCCCGGTGCGCTCGAGCTCGGCGGCCGCAGCCCACTCCTCGAGGCGGAAGTCGGGACAGCGCCCGCAGATCGCGGAGTTGACCAGCGAGCCGCCGCCGAGCGCGATCGCCTGCATGGTCGGCATCACGTAGCCGCTGGTGAAGCGCAGACCCCCCTCGCGCATCGTGCGCGCCATCGAGAGCGCGCCATCGATGGTGAACTCGGAGGGCGTGAAGGGAGGACCCTCCTCGAGCAACGCCACCCGCCGCCCGGCGGCCGCGAGCTCGTAGGCGGCGACGGCGCCGCACGGCCCCGAGCCCACCACGACCACGTCGGCCTCCTCGCAGAAGTCGCGATCGTAGTCGGCGAACACGCGCAGCTCGCCGGGCCATGCGCGCGGGTCGCTCATCGCGGAGCCTCGGGCTCGGCGAACGCCGGATGGAGCGGGCCGCGCGGGTCGAGCGGCGCGCGCGAGACCGTCCGCGCCCGGTCCTCGGGTCGACATTGGACCGTGTCGCGACCGCGACCGATGCGCGGGTAGAGGAGATCGGCGTCGACGACCGGCGTCTCGATCGCGAGCGGCGCGAGCCCGGTGGCGCGCAGCACGGCGGGGCTGTCGAAGTAGCCCATCGTGAGGATCGTCCGCAGGCTGGTGAAGACGATGCGGCGAGCGCGCAGGGGGCTCCGGCTCCAGCTCTCGAGCACCGCGATGCGCTGCGCGGGGTCGAGCTTGCTGAAGCGTCGGAACCCGCTCGCGCCGGGCCCGGGGAAGAAGAGCGTGGCGTGCTCGAAGAAGACGAGCAGCAGGCGGATCAGCAGCCGGTTCCGGCCCGCGAGGGCCGCGAGGTAGCGGTCGAGGTGGCCGGGCACGCCGGCCTCGCTCCCCGAGAGCGGGACCGCGCCGCCCGGCGGAAACGCGGCGGCGGCCGCCGCCGCGCCGAAGGCCGCCGCGCGCCGCGAGAGCTGCGCGAAGGCGCTCGGCGGGTAGCCGAGGAAGAGCCGCGCCACGGCCCATGCCGCCAGCGGGACGAGAGCGACCCAGAGCCACATCGCGCGGAGCATAACGTCCGCCGCGGCACCCCCGCTCAAGGCCCCTCGCTCCGGGGCCGAATCGATCGGCATGCACGCGCAGGTCCTGCTCGCCACGGCCTCGGCGGTCGTGAGCGTCTACGCCGCGCTCTTCCACGGCTGGGTGTTCGCCCAGCGCCGCGCCTCGCGCGACCACCTGTGGGTCGCGGTCACCGCCGCGGGGGTCGCGCTGGTCAGCTTCGGGACGGCCGCGATGTACCAGGCGGCGGACGCCGACCAGGCCTTCCGCGCCCAGCGCTTGCAGGTGCTGAGCGTTCCGGCGCTGACGGTCGGCCTGCTGCGTTTCACCGCATGCCGCTTTCGCGTGTCGGCGCCGAGGCTGCTGCGCTCGGCCGACCTCTTCTACGGAGCAATCGCGGTCCTCATGCTCTTCTCCCCGCAGCTCCTCCTCGAGATCGACCGCCCGCCGCTGCGCGTCCGCGGCTTCGGCTTCTCGTTCCTGCAGCTCGAGATGACGCCGCTCGCCAAGGCGGTCCTGGCGGTGGCGATCGGGTACTTCCTGATCCCGCTCGCCTTCTGCATCCGCGCCTATCGGCGCGGCGAGCGCGGAGCCTCCTCGCTGCTCGTCGCGCTCGGCGTCTACCTGCTCGCCAGCTTCAACGACGTGGCGGTGGGGGTTGGGCGGTGGGACGCCCCCTACCTCATGCCCACCGGCGGCTACCTGGCGCTCGTGATCGGGATCTCCTCGATCCTGATGCGGGACCTCGTCGCGATCAAGGAGGAGTCGGAGCGGCTTGGCACCCAGCTCCAGGCGTTGGCGCGCTCGCGGACGGACGCGCTGCGCAGCGTCGACCTGCAGCTCGCGCGCGGCGAGCAGCTCGCCGCGATCGGGACGCTCGCGGCGGGCGTCGCCCACGAGATCAACAACCCGCTCGCCTACGTGAGCGCAAACCTGAACCAGCTCGAGACGCTGTGGCGCTCGCGCCAGGATCCCCGCGAGGTGGAGGAGATCCTAGGCGAGTGTCGCGAGGGCCTCGCGCGCGTGCGCGCGATCGCCGACGACCTGCTGCGGATGGCGCGGGAGGACGCGGGCGCCCAGGACGAGTTCGACCTGTCGGAGGTCGTGCGCTCGGTCGTCCCGCTGGTCGAGCGCGAGGTGGGCGCCTCGATCCGCCTCCACGCGGCGCTCGGCGGCCCGCTGCCCGTGCGCGGGAGTGCCCGGCTGATCGGGCAGGTCGCTCTGAACCTCCTCTGGAACGCCCTCCACGCCCTGCACGCGGGGGGCTCCCCGCGGCAGGAGGCGCGCATCGACGTGAGCACGCGCGCGGCGTCTGGAGGCGCCGAGCTGCTCGTCGCCGACAATGGACCGGGCATTCCGCGGGAGGTGCTCGGGCGCGTCTTCGAGCCCTCCTTCACGACCAAGCCGATCGGGCTTGGCACCGGCCTCGGCCTGGCCCTCGTGCGCCTGATCGTGACGCGGCACGGCGGCGAGATCCGCGCGGAGAGCGGCGCGCGCGGAACCTC
>Ga0335082_10005665_pt1 | contig 13680 bp, 13 predicted proteins | sample Lox_Sample_41_FD_206718 | JGI IMG/M metagenome (GOLD analysis project Ga0335082, IMG submission 206718) | Soil microbial communities from Loxahatchee National Wildlife Refuge, Florida, United States - Lox_Sample_4.1 | ecosystem: Environmental > Terrestrial > Soil > Wetlands | place: USA... | reverse complement strand
GGCCTGGACGGCGAAGTAGATCCCGGCCAGGTCGGCGCACGGCGGTACGGCGGAGGCCGCGCGGGCCTTCCCGCGCGGCCTCCGTATCCGGCTGTCCCTGCCGGGTTACGCATCCCCGCGCCGCATCCGCACCGCGGCGACACCTAGCAGCACGAGCGCGTAGGCACAGAACACGCCGAATCCGGTCCACGGGGCCAGCGACGTCGCCGGATCGGGGTGCACCGACGTCACGGCCAGCCCGGCCGCGCCGGGCAGGTACTTACCGATCTCGTCGGCCAGGCTACCCGGCAGGAAGCCGACCAGGATCGGAACCGCGAACAGCAGGCCGAACAGCGCCGCGATCCCGCCCGCCGTGCTCCGCAGCAGCGCGCCCAGGGCCAGGCCGAGCAGGGCGGCCACGGCCAGGTACAGCGCGCCTCCGATCACCGCGCGGGCCACGCCCGGCGCACCAAGCGACACCGACAGGTGCTGGCGGCCCAGGATCGCCTGCCCGGCCAGGAACACCGCGACCGCGGCCGGGACGCTCACCGCGACCACCGCGCCGGTCACCACCGCCGCCTTGCCCCACAGCGCGGGCAGGCGCCGCGGCACCGCCGCCAGCGTGGTCCGGATCAGGCCGGTGGCGTACTCGCTGGTGATCAGCAGCACGCCGAGCACCCCGGCCGCGATCTGCGCCAGCTGCACCCCGGCCAGGCTGACCGAGGTCGGGTCGAACGAGGCGGCGGCCGCCGCCCCGTGCGGGGGTCGCGCCACCCGCAGCAGGCTGTACAGGATGCCGAACGCGACGACCAGGATCACCGCGGACAGCAGCGACCACAGCGCGCCCGGCTGGGTGCGCAGCTTGGTCCACTCCGACCTCATCACCCGGGCCTGGGTCACCTGTAGCGTGCTCATTTCTCCTCCTGGGAAGTAACCGCGCGGTACTCCACCGCGTCCTTGGTCAGGTCGACGAAGGCGTCTTCCAGCGACGTCTCCACCGTGGACAGTTCGGCCACCGCGATCCCGGCCGCGGCGGCGATCGCGCCGATCCGCTCGGCAGGCAGCCCGGACACCAGCAGCGCGCCGTCGTCGGCGACGGTGACGGTCACGTCTGGCGACCGCAGCAGGGCCGCCAGCCCGGGCTGGTCCGAGCTGCGCACCCGCACCGAGGCGGGCGCGGCCGAGGCGATGAAATCGGCCACGCTGGTGTCCGCGATCAGCCGCCCCTTGCCGATCACGATCAGCCGGGTGGCGGTCTGCGCGATCTCGCTCATCAGGTGCGAGGAGACGAAGACCGTCTTGCCCTGGCTGGCCAGCTCGGTCAGCATCCCCCGCATCCACCGGATGCCCTCGACGTCCAGGCCGTTCACCGGCTCGTCCAGGACCACGGTGGCCGGGTCGCCGAGCAGCGCGGCGGCGATGCCGAGCCGCTGCGCCATGCCGAGGGAGAACTTGCCGGCCGGCCGCTTCGCCACCGCGCGCAGCCCGACCGCGTCGATGACCTCGTCGACCCGGGACCGGCGGATGCCGGTGGTCTGGGCGAGCGCGAGCAGGTGGTGGTAGGCGCTGCGGGACGGGTGCACCGCCCGCGGATCCAGCATGCCGCCGAGCTCGTGCAGCGGCGCGGCGTGCGCCCGGGGCGGCCGCCCGTTGACCGTGACCGAGCCGCTGGTCGGCTCGTCCAGCCCGAGGATCATCCGCATCGTGGTGGACTTCCCGGCGCCGTTCGGCCCGAGGAAGCCGGTGACCGTACCGGGCCGGACGGTGAACGTCAGGTCCGAGACGGCGGTGGTAGGCCCGTACCGCTTGGTGAGTTCGTGTATCTCGATCATGACAACCACGGTGCCGAACGGGCGGCTTCCTGTAATTGGGGCGCGCAGCCTGCCCCGCCTGAGGAAAACCCCACCCGTCGGGCAGGAGCGCCCCATAGTGGCCGGCCGGAAGCCCTTATACCGTGACCTCATGACGTGGCGCGCGATCAGCAACGCCCTGGCCGGCTTGCTCGCCGGCCTGGCCGGCGGCGTCCTGCTCGGCGTGCTCATCGGAATCTGGGGCGTGATCGTGTTCACGCTGGCGACCAGCGTGGACAACTGGGAGCACGTCGCCGTGTACGCCGGGATAGCGCTGCTGATCATGGCGCTGACCCCGTGGCTGGTGCACGGGCTCAGCGCCATGCAACGATCCCGGCTCCGCGCGACGCTGGGGGCGGAGATCCCCGCGCCCGTTCGGCCCCTCGGACGCACCTGGCACCAGCTCGGCTACCACCTGCTGGCCCTGTTCACCGGGCTGGGCGGCGCCCTGCTGGTTCCCCTGTTCCCCGCCGTGCCGCGGCTGGCCGGGTGGGTGACCAGGACCGACGAGGGCCTGGCCCGGACGCTGCTCGGGCCGGGCCGCCGCGAGAGCCTGGCCCAGCGGGTCGAGACGCTGGCCCGCAGCCGCGCCGACCTGGTCGCCGCGGCCGACGCCGAACGCCGCCGGATCGAACGCGACCTGCACGACGGCGCGCAGCAGCGGCTGGTATCCCTGGCCATGAACCTGGGCATGGCCCGGGAGCGGTTCGAGGCCGAACCCGAACCCGTCCGCCAGGCCCTGGCCGCGGCCCACGACGAGGCCGTGCTGGCCCTGACCGAGCTGCGCGAGTTCATCCGCGGCCTGCACCCGGCGGTGCTCAACGACCGCGGCCTCGACGCGGCCCTGTCCGGCCTGGCGGCCCGCGCGCCGCTGCCGGTCCGGCTGCGGGTCGACGTGCCGAAGCCCGCCGCGCCCGGCGTCGAGGCGGTGGCCTACTTCATCGTCTCCGAGGCGATTACCAACGTGGTCAAGCACGCCCAGGCCACCCGGGCCGAGGTGACCGTGACCCAGGCCGGCGACCGGCTGCGCATCACCGTCACCGACGATGGCCGCGGCGGTGCCATCCCCTCGGCTGGCGATAGCACGGGTTTGCGCGGGCTGGCCCAGCGGGCCGCCGCGGTGGATGGCACGCTGAGCATCGACAGCCCGCCCGGCGGGCCCACCATCATCACCGCGGAGCTGCCATGCGGATCGTGATCGCCGAGGACTCGGTGCTGCTGCGGGACGGGCTCACCCGGATGCTCGCCGACGGCGGCTTCGAGGTCGTCGCGGCCGTGCCGGACGCCGCCCAGCTGCTCAAGGCGGTAGCCGAGCACCGGCCGGAGCTGGCCGTCATCGACGTCCGGATGCCGCCCACGCACACCGACGAGGGCATCAAGGCCGCCCTGGTCATCCGCCGCCAGTTCCCGGACGTGGCGCTGCTGGTGCTGTCCCAGTACGTGGAGGAGAGCTACGCCACCGACCTGCTCTCCGAGGCGAGCAGCTCGGTCGGCTACCTGCTCAAGGACCGCGTCGCGCACGTCCGCGACTTCCTCGACGCGCTGCGCCGGGTGGCGGCCGGCGGCACCGCCCTGGACCCCGAGGTCGTCGCCCAGCTCCTGGTCCGCCGGCGCGACGACCCGCTGGACCGCCTCACCCCGCGCGAGCAGCAGGTCCTCAAGCTGATGGCCGAGGGCCGCTCCAACGCCGGCATCACGGAAACCCTGAAGGTCAGCCCCAGCGCGGTCGAGAAATACGTCACCAACATCTTCCTCAAGCTCGACCTCCCCCCGACCAACACCGACCACCGCCGCGTCCTAGCCGTCCTGAAGTACCTGGGCACCTGATCCCGCGCCGCCGCGGAAACGCCGCCATATAATCCTCCAGCCTGCCATCGGACCTCACCAGCACCATCAACACCAGTAACAACACAGCACCGCCCAGGCTCGGACTCCAACTGCATGAACGCCCCAACCATGCAGCTGGAACTACATGAACGCGGCATCCACACTCCTCGCCGGGCTGTCAACCCACCTGGCCCGACGGGCAACCCACCTCAACGGGAGTGGGCCGCTCCAGCGGTGTTTCAGCGCCGTTCCAGGCCGCCTGCGTAGCGTGCGGGGAACCGGTCCGGGAGGCCGCGCATCAGGAGGCCGCGACATGAAGCGAAGCAGGAAACTGGCGGGCGTGCTCGCCGCGATCGGGCTGGCGGCGGGCTTCTGCATGGCCGGAACGGGAACCGCGCGGGCCGACGTCATCCCGCCGTCCGGGACGTGGGCCGAGATCTTCAATCCGTACATCCATCCCCAGGGATTCTCGCTCTGCGTGGACAATCCCGGCGGGTCCAGGGACATCCAGAAGATCCAGCTGTACCACTGCCACGGGTACGCCTCCAACGGCGCCCCGCAGCGGTGGTTCTTCACCGCCATCGGGGGATACAACAAGGGAACCGGGACGGTCTTCACCACCTACCGGATCAGGAACCAGGCGTCTATCCTGTGCATCGGCTTCCCGGAAACGTTCCCGACCGGGGTGGATCTCATCCAGGAACCCTGCTCGAGCCCGGACATCGAATGGGCCCTGGAACCCGTCGACCCGTCTAGCTCGAATCCGGACTTCATGCTGGAAACGCTGGAACCCAGGTTCTCCTTTGTCGGGCACTGGTGCATGGCCGCGAGCACCTTCACCGGCAACAGCCCCACCCGGCTGGTGGCCGAGCCGTGCGAACCTACCGACACCCGCCAGCTCTGGAACCTCGGCTAGAGCCTGACCTGCGGACGGTCCATCTCAGCTGGCGGCAAGCGCGGGCTCAGCCCGGGACATCAGCCAGAACGGGATCATGACCGCCCCGGCGACCAGCGCACCAACGCCGAGGACCAGCCCGGCCGCCGGAACAGGCGGGATGAACGGGACCCAGCTCCCGGTGGCCGCCTTATGGTGCCGCCCGCCAGGTTTCACGTGAGGCTAACCCCCCTCGACCCTCAGCCGAGGCTCATCTGGTCCGGCCGCCTGCTCCGGCTCATCACGTACCTGACCAGGCTGACCAGCACGCGCTTGACGGAGTCCCGGTCGCGCGCGTCGCACAGCACGATCGGTACCCCGGGGCTCAGGCTGAGCGCGATCCTGATGTCGTCCGGCTGGAACCGGGGAGCGTCGTCGAAGCAGTTGACCGCGACGACGAACGGCATCCCGTGGTGCTCGTAGTAGTCGATCGAGGCGAAGCAGTCGGCGATCCGCTGCGTGTCGGCCAGCACCACGGCGCCGATCGCGCCGATGGACAGCTCGTCCCACATGAACCAGAACCGCTCCTGGCCCGGCGTGCCGAACAGGTAGAGCACGAGCCGCGACGGGAAGCTGATCCGGCCGAAGTCCATGGCCACGGTGGTGGTGGTCTTGGCGCCCACGCCCCGGGTGTCGTCGATGCCGACGCTGCGGTCGCTCATCGGCTCCTCGGTCCGCAGCGGCCGGATCTCGCTGATCGCGCCGACCAGGGTGGTCTTCCCGACGCCGAAGCCGCCGGAGATGAGGATCTTGGCGGTCGACGGCGCGCCGTCAGAGTGATTCAAGGCCATCGAGCACCATTCTCAGCAGTCGCTGATCGGTTGCCGGCTGCTTCTGCGTGGACAGGACCCGGACCAGTCCCTCGCTGATGAGGTCGCCGAGCAGGACTCGCACCACCCCGAGCGGGAGGTCGATTTCCGAGGTCAGGTCGACGATCGGCGTGGGCCGGCGGCACAAGCTCAGGAGCCGCCGCTGCTCGGGCCCGGGCCGGAAGTGTTCCGGCATCCGGTCGCCGGTCGCGATCACCACGTCGATCAGGTCGAACGACTCCCCGCCGCTCGGCAGCGTCCGCCCCTTGGTCAGGGCATAGGGCCGGACCACCGGCCCGGCGTCCCGGTCGAACCAGCGGTCCCCGTAACCGTCGTGCCTGGTCACTCCGCGGCGATTTCCTGGTCAGGAAACCTCGGCTCGGTGGCGAGGTACTTGCCCATCCGCCGCACCAGCATCGCCATCTCGTAGGCGATCAGGCCCACGTTCGCGTCCGCGGCGGTCAGCACGGCCAGGCAGGTTCCCCGGCCGGCCGCCATCACGAACAGGAAGGCGGAGTCCATCTCGATGATGGTCTGCCGCACCTGTCCGGCCCGGAAGTGCTGGCCAGCCCCCCGGGCCAGGCTCTGCAGCCCGGCCGCCAAGGCGGACAGGTGCTCGCTGTCCTCGGCCGAGAGGCCCCGTGAGGCCGCCACCATCAGCCCGTCCCGGGACAGGATCAGCGCCTGCTGGACGTGCTCGACCTGATCGACGAGATTATCCAGCAGCCAGCTGAGCTGTCCGGTCGTGTCGGTCTGTGCCATTCCCCCACCTCGCTCTCAGTCAGTCCCCATACCGGGCACGCCCTCGGGGTCGTCGAGATCGTCCATCCGCCCGCGCCGCCATCCGTGCTGCATCATCGTCAGCATGCTGCGGGTCGCCTCGGGTGACCGCGCGCCGAACCAGGGCATATCGTCCTCGGCCGCCTGCAGACCGCGCAGGTCCTGCAGGTCCGTGCCACGCTGGTCGCGCAGCTGCGGCGCCATGCTGGCCAGCGGAACCCGGATCGGCATCCCGAGATGGCTACCCGAGGCGGGCGCCGCCGGCGCCGGGGGCGGGGACAGCGCCGGTCCGGCCGCAACGGCCTCCGATGGCATCGTGATCGGCCCGGTCTCCCACGGTGCCATCGGCCATTCCGCCTCCCCGGCCCGCACATCCGGGCCGGGACCCGCAGGCCCCGCAGCACCCGCCAGCCGCGACGCGACAGCGGGCGACGGCGGCAGCCGGTGCCGTCCGGTCAGCGACCGCGGCCCGCCCTCGGCCGGCCGGCCGTCCCAGGGAGCCGCCCGGCTGGCCTCTTCCTGCCGTACCACCACGCCGAACGGCATCAGCACCACGGCCGTGGTGCCGCCGTACACCGACCGGCGGAGCGAGACCTTGATGGCATGCCGGGCCGCCAGCCGGCTGACCACGAACAACCCGAGCTGGTCGCTGTGCGCCAGGTCGAACTCGGCCGGGCTGGCCAGCCGCGCGTTGATGTCGTCGAGCTCGTCGGGCGACAGCCCCAGGCCGCGGTCCTCCACCTCGGCGGCCAGGCCGGTGCCCACCCGTTCGGCCCGGACCTCGATCCTGGTGTTGGGCGGGGAGAACGCCGCGGCGTTCTCGATCAGCTCGGCGATCAGGTGGATCACGTCGCTGACCGCGCTCCCCGCGACCAGGTCGTCCGACTCGCTGGTCACATCGACCCGGACGTAGTCCTCGACCTCGGCCACCGCGGCGCGCAGGATGTCCACCACCGGCACCGGGTCGCGCCAGCCGCGGCCGGGCACCGCGCCCGACAAGATGATCAGGCCCTCGGCGTGCCGGCGCATGCGGGTGGTGAGGTGGTCGAGGCGGAACAGGTCGGCGAGCGCGCCCGGCTCGCTGGTCCGCCGCTCCATCGAGTCGAGCATTCCCAGCTGCCGGTGCAGCAGGGACTGGTTGCGCATGGAGATGTTCAGGAAGACCTGGTTGACTCCCTTGCGCAGCCGGGCCTGGTCGACGGCGGCGGAGACGGCCGCCGCCTGCACGGTGCCGAACGACTCCGCGATCCGCGAGATCTCCTCGATGCTGCTGGTGGGAGGCTGCGGCGACTCGGCGCCCACGTCCACGTCGTCGCCCCGCCGCAGCCGCTCGACCACGCGTGGCAGCCGTTCGTCGGCCATGCCGCGGACGCTGTCGTTCAGCCCGCCCAGGTCCCTGGTCACCTTGCGGCCGAACCACACCAGCAGGAAGACCGAGGCCGCCACGGCGGCCAGCCCCAGGCCGCCGACCACGATGGCCTCGAGGACCAGCCGGTTGCTGAGCGCCGCGCTCGTCGCGGTCAGCTTGTTGCCGTTGGCGGTCTCCACGTTCTGCAAGGCGGCCAGCGTCCCGAGCGATGCCTTGGCCCAGGCGCCGGCGTTCACCGTGACCGGTCCCGGGTTGGCCAGGACCTGGCTCTCCATGGCCTCGAACTGCCGGTAGGCCGACGAGGTCGCCTGCAGGTTCAGGAAGCCGGCCCTGAGGTCGGGCGTCATCAGGGCGAGGGCCTCGTTCATCAGCAGGTGCCGGCTGGCCGCGCTGGCGGCGAACTGCTGCCGGACGGACGGGCTCATCTGGCCGCGGGAGAGAAACGCGCCTCCCACCAGCGCGGCCTCCCGGCCGGCCATCTCGGTCGCGTACCCGGAGTCGGCGGCGCCGACTGAGATCCCGGTCAGCGAGGCGCCCCGGTCCTGGATGGCCGAGTCGAAGAAGCTGTACAGGTCGTCGACGATGGTGCTGTAGGCCGCGAACGCGGCCGACGGGCTCATCGTGCCGGCGTCGATGGCCGCCCGGATCTTGCCGAGCCGCGCGATCTGGCTGAACAGGGCGCTCTGCGCCGACCTGGACGCGGCGGACAGCTGGCCCTGCTCCGCGCGCAGCGCGGCCCGGGCCACCGGGATCCCCTTGTCCACCGCCTTCCGCATGGCGAGCATGGACGCGTTGGAGCTGGTCCGGCCGCTGAGCAGCCAGAGGTAGGACTGCACCCGCTCCTGGGGCAGCTCGACGGTCAGCGACCTGACCCCCGAGGCAATGGCCGTCGCGCTCGCGTTGTACTTGTGGTCGCTGATCGCGCTGCTGACCGTGATGCTCGCCGCGAAACCCCACAGCGCCAGCAGGGAGACAAGGGGCACGGCGAACATGCTGATCAGGAACACCCTGATAGGCCGTGAGCGGACCGGATGCTTGACCGCCATTGCGCCTCACACAAGAGTAAGGAGGGAGGCGCCGTCCGTCCGCCCGCGAAGTACGCCAGCCAGACCTTCGCCCGACATCCCCACCCAGCGGTCGCCGGACCCCCCGGCGTGACCAAACTACGACTTTTTAACTACTGAGACTTCCGGACCGTAACACCGATATGTGTGCGTATATGGGGTTAATTCCGAGAATTGTTAGCAGACCGCGACCTCCGGTCACGCTGGCCACGCGGCCCCTTACGGCCTGCTCCGGCTGGGGCTGTCAGCACTGCTCCCGAACGGGCCCAGTTTCCCGCCATGTCCCAGAACGGGAGGGGTTGTTGGTAAAAGTCGCGAAGTTGTTGACATCTGACAAGTGACGGCCATGATTTGGGGGATGGAGAACAAGGATGTTCGGAGCCGCGCTGGCTCCACCCGCCGCGCGTTCCTGTCCGCCTCGGCCGTCACCGCGGTCGCGGCGCCCCTGCTGAGCGGTACGGCTCTCGCCGAGACCGACTCCGCGCTCAGCCGCCAGGCACCCGATCCGGCCCTGCGTGCGATGCTGCGCGAAATCGACCCCGACCGGATCAAGGCGACGATCCTGAAGCTGGTCAGCTTCGGCACCCGGCACACGGCGTCCAGCCAGACCGACCCGAATCGAGGCATCGGCGCGGCCACTAACTGGGTGTTCGACCAGATGCAGTCCTTCGCGGCCGCCTCGTCCGGGCGGATGACCGTGCAGAAGCAGACGTTCGTGCAGCCGGTCTCGTCCACCATCCCGGTGCCGACCACGATCACCAACGTGATCGCGACGCTGAAGGGCACCGCGTCCCCGGAGCGGTTCTACGTCATCACCGGGCACCTGGACTCCCGGGTGAGCGACGTGCTGAACTTCACCGACGACGCCCCCGGCGCCGACGACGACGGCTCCGGCGTGGCCGTCGTGCTCGAACTGGTCCGGGTGTTCGCCACCCATCAGTTCCCCGGCACCCTGGTGCTCGCCACCGTCGCCGGGGAGGAGCAGGGCCTGTTCGGCTCGGCCTTCATGGCGAAGCAGATGAAGGCGGCCGGCAACGACGTGCAGGGCATGTTCAGCAACGACATCGTGGGCGCCAGCCAGGCCTGGGACGGCACCCGGCCCGACCCGCACACCGTGCGGCTGTTCGTCGAGGGCATCCCGACCGCGGCGACCCCGGCGCAGATCGCCCTGATGCAGTCGGTCGGCGGCGAGAACGACGGGGCCACGCACCAGCTGGCCCGGTTCGTCACCGACGTGGCGCCGTCCTCCCTGACCGGCATGAACATCCGGGTGATCTGGCGGCGCGACCGGTACCTGCGCGGCAGCGACCACCTCTCGTTCCAGCAGCAGGGCTACCCGGCGGCCAGGCTCACCGAGCCGCGGGAGAACTTCAACCACGAACACCAGGACGTCCGGGTGGAGAACGGCGTGCAGTTCGGCGACCTGCCGCAGTTCGTGGACTTCGACTACACCGCGCGGGTAGCCAAGGTGAACGGCGCGGCCCTGTGGGCCCTGGCGACGAACCCGTCCACGCCCAAGAACCTGCAGATCCACACGGCGCCGCCGCCCGGCCTGCCCGGCACCAACCTCACCGCCCTCAACTGGGACGCCAATCCCGAAGCTGACCTGGCCGGGTACGAGGTGGTGATGCGCGAGACCACCGCGGCCGACTGGACCAGCGCGATCGGCGTCGGCAACGTCACCTCGGTCACGCTGAACATCTCCAAGGACAACGTGCAGTTCGGCCTGCGCGCCATCGACAAGGCCGGCCACCGCAGTCCGGCGGCCTTCCCGCAGGTAGTCAACTAGCCGCAGCCCCGGGCCTGGCCCGCGGCGCCCCCCGGCGCGGGCCGGGCCTGGTGGTACCGTTCGCAGGATGCCGCCCGTCTGGATAGGCCTGACGCTCGCGTTCGTCTCAGCAGTGGTCACCAACACGGCCTATTCGCTGGAGCACGACGCGGCGGCGAGGCTGCCGCCGCTGTCGCCGCGGCGCCCCTTCCGGTCGGTCCAGGTGCTGCTGCGCGACCGCCGCTGGCTGGTCGCGTTCGGGGCCGAGAGCGCGGGCTGGCTGATGTACGTGGCGGCCCTGCGGCTGGCACCGCTCGCGCTGGTGCAGGCCGTGGCGGCGTCCGGCGTCGTCGTCCTGGCGTTCAGGACCGCGCGCGGCCACCCGTCCCGGCTGGCCCGGCGCGAGCAGGTCGCCGTCGTCCTGGCCGTCGCCGGGCTGGTGCTGCTCGCGCTGTCGCTGGTCGACACCGCGGAGTCCGATCAGCATCCGACCGCGCTCGGCATCATCGTCTGGCTCGCGGCCTGCGGCGCCGGCGCGGGGCTGCTGATCGCCATACCGACCCGCTTCGGCCGCGCCGCGTCGCTCGGGCTGGCGGCCGGCCTGCTGTTCGCCGACGGCGACATCTCCGCCAAGCTCATCGGCTACGGCGGGGTGTGGCTGCTCGCGCTGATCACGCTCATCGTCGCCTACGCGATCGGGACGAGCGTCTTGCAGTGGGCCTACCAGCGGGGCGACGCGCTGACCGCGGCCGGCACCGCGACGATGGTGACCAACGCGGTCCCGATCGCGGCCGGGTTCGTGCTGTTCGGCGAGTCGCTGCCGCACGGGGGCCGAGCCGTCCTGCAGGTCGCCGCGTTCGCGTGCCTGGTCGCGGGTGCCGTCGCCCTCGGCCACCAGCAGGTTCCCCCGGCCGCCGCCGATGCCGCGTCCCGTGCTGACACCCCCGCTTCCCGTGCCGACAGCCCCGCTCCCCGCCCCAACAGCCCCGCTACGTGCGCCGACCGTCCCGAGCCGGGCCCAGGAGCGTTACCGCCGATCGGCCCGGGCGCCGTCCGCGTCCGCCGGCGTCGTCCCCGGCGGGCCCAGCACGACGTCGCCGAGTTCGGTGGTCACGGCCATGAACAGGTCCATGTCCAGTTCCGTCTGCGGCGTGGCCGCGACCATGCAGTTCGAACGACCTGGCGGCCGTCGAGAAGGCCGTCGGCGAGATGGTCGCGGTCAACCAGGACACCGGCGCGGTCGAATGGGACACCCCGCTCCCGTCCTCGCCGTACGGCGCGGCCACGGTCACCAACGACGTCGTCTTCACCACCACGTTCCACGGTGACCTGTACGCGCTCGACGTCGGCACCGGCAAGATCCTGCTGACGACGCCGCTGTCCGCCGGGACCAACGCCCCCGTCGCGGTCGACGGCGACTACGTCATCGCCGGAGCGGGCGCCTCCCTGGCCCCGTCCCAGCAGAGGATGATCATCGCCTACAAGCTCGGCGCGACCGGCAAGCTCCCCGACACGGTGGGCTCGTTAGCGGCCTGGCGTGACGACATACACGTCGCAGCGCCGTCCCGGGCAGTCGCGCAGCTTGCCGTCGGCGGTCACCAGGCGGCAGCCGCGCGCCTCGGCGAGCGCCAGGTAGGCGGCGTCATAGGGCGTCACGTTGTGACGCAGTTCCCACACCCGCCCGGCCAGCTCATTCCAGGCCGCGTAGCCGATCGTGAGCTGGTTCAAGGTGCGCACGGCCGCGCCGGCGCGCTCGTCGCTGAGCTTGCCAGCCAGCCACCTGCCCCTGATCGCCGACGTGACCTCCACCCGCAGGTGTTCCGGGGCCGCCCAGTGCGGGTCAACCGCCAGCTCGGCCTGGGCGGCATCCCCGGCCGGGCCGTCGTCGGTCAGGGCGTCCACCATGAGCGCCGCGTCAATGACGATCACGCGTCACCCGTGTTCCGCTGATCCCGGTCGGCGCGGATTGCGTCAAGTTCCCCGGCCGTCTCGCCGGGGGCGGCCACGTAGCCGCCGCCGGTCTCCCGGACCTGCTTCAGCAGCATCACGTTCCGCGCCCGGCGGGCGTCCTCTTCCAGCAGGGCGAGCAGATACGCCTGCATCGACTGCCCTCGCGACCGGGCCACCTGCGCGAGCGTGTCCCGGACCTGCTCGGGGACGTCCCGGACCTGGATGCTCACCATAGCGGCATTATACATGCATGTATTATGGTTGCATTCGGAGGCGGCGCAGAGAAGTCACAACCACGCGGGCCGTAACCGCGTCATGAAGGCATGAGGCTGCGCCGCACCCCCCTGATCGCGATCGTGACCGCCGTGCTGAGCGCCGGCGCGCTGACCGCCGCCTTGCTCACCGCCGGGACCACGGCCGCCGCCCAGCCGGCCCGCACCTCCCATCCGGTCGGCTCCGCCCGGCTGGCTGGCGTCCCGTGGAACCGCGTCGGCCCCGGGTGGGTGCTGGCCCAGTACACCACCGCGGTGCCCGAGGGCGGTAAGGCCGGCCCGGTCACGCTCTACCTGATCAGCCCGGGCGGCGCCCGGTACCGGCTGGCCTGGTGGCCGGACAGCCGGACCGCGCCCGGACTGGTCGCCTGGTCGCCGGATGGCAAGCGGGCGCTGTTCCAGGTCTTCTCCGGCAAGGGCGGCGCCGAGCAGCTCACCCTGGCCTCCGGCCGGATGAGCACCTTCGTCATGCAGGGCAACGCGACGCCGATCGGCTACACCACGCCGCGTGGCCTGAACATCGTGGGCACCCGGCCATCGGGTAATGGCTTCGCCGAGGGCCGGTACAGCTTGTCCGGCCGGCTGCTACAGCCGCTCGGCTCCGGCGGCGCGCTGTACACCCCGTCCGGCACAGAGTTCGCCGCCGGCACCAGCCACGGCATCAAGCTGGTCAGCAACCGCGGCTCGCTGATCAGGCAGCTACCGGTGCCCAGGATGACCTGCTCCCCGGTTCGCTGGTGGGACGGGGGAACGGTGCTGGCGTCCTGTGAGCCGCCGGACAGCTCCATCAGGCAGCTCTGGCTGGTCCCGGTCAGCGGCGCGCGGCCGAAGGCGCTGACGCGGCCGCACGACCCCCGCACCACCGGCGACTTCGGGGATCTGGACGCCTGGCGGCTGCCGAGCGGGCTATACCTGCAAGCGGCCGGGGCGTGTGGCGTGCTGCACATCTACCGGCAGGCACGCAACGGCTCGATCAAGCTGGTCATACCGCCGCACACCACCGACGACAACCGGGTGCTGACCGCGCGAGGCTCCCGCCTGCTGGTCCAGGCCCCGACCGACTGCACCGGCAGCGTCT
>Ga0335082_10005664_pt1 | contig 13684 bp, 14 predicted proteins | sample Lox_Sample_41_FD_206718 | JGI IMG/M metagenome (GOLD analysis project Ga0335082, IMG submission 206718) | Soil microbial communities from Loxahatchee National Wildlife Refuge, Florida, United States - Lox_Sample_4.1 | ecosystem: Environmental > Terrestrial > Soil > Wetlands | place: USA... | reverse complement strand
CGCCGCACGTGTATCTTGACGAAGCCCTCCTCCTCGCCGTCGATCACGGCGCGGTCGACCTCGGAGAAGGGGCGGACGAACGTGTCCACCGCCACGCCTCTCGTCGCCGCCTGGCTCTCGGACAGGCCGACGCGGGCGATCTCGGGGTCCGTGTACGTGCACCACGGAATGGTGAGGCCCGAGAGCTTCTTCCGCCCGAGGAAGAGCGCGTTCTGGATGACCGTGCGCGCCGCGAAATCGGCGCCGTGCGTGAACTTCTCCTCCATGCAGACGTCGCCGGCCGCGTAGACGCGCGCGTTGCTCGTCCTCAGGTGGTCGTCCACCTTGATGCCGCGCGTGTGATCGAACGCGATCCCCGCCGCCTCGAGCCCCAGTCCTTCCACGTTGGGCACGCGCCCGGCGGCCACCAGGATCTCGTCGGCCGTCGCGGTGACGGCGCCCTGCGGCGACTCCACGTGCACGACCTTGCCCTGGGCCGCGCGCTCCACCCGGATCGGCCGCGAGCCCAGCACCAGGCGGATGCGCTCGGCCGCGAACGCCCGCTGGAGGATCTCGGCCGCGTCGGTGTCCTCGCGGCTCAGGATGTGGTCGCCCGTGTGGATCAGCGTCACCTCCGAGCCGAGTCGCGCGAAGGCCTGCGCCAGCTCGCAGCCGATGGGCCCCGCGCCGATGATCACGATCCGGGCCGGCCGCGCGGCGAGCTCGAACACGGTCTCGTTGGTGAGGAACCCCGTCTCCGCGAGCCCGGGGATGGCGGGATGCCCGGCGCGCCCCCCCGTGGCAACCACCGCCTTCCTGAAGCGGAGCGCCCGGCCGCCGACCGTGATCGTGCCCGGCCCCGTGAAGCGTCCTTCGCCGAGGAACACGTCCACGCCGAGGCCGCGAAAGCGCGCCGCGGAGTCGTGACGGCTGAGCCGCGCGCGAATGCCGCGCATGCGCTCCATGATCGCGCCGAAGTCGGGCGCCGGGGGTCCCGGCACGCGCACGCCCAGCGATGCGGCCATGCTCATCTCCGCCACCGTGCGGGCGGGCCGAATCACGCACTTGGAGGGCACGCAGCCGACGTTGAGGCAGTCGCCCCCCATGAGCTCCCGCTCGACGAGTGCCACGCGCGCGCCGAGCCCGGCGGCGCCCGCCGCCGCCACCAGCCCGGCCGTGCCCGCGCCGATGACGACCAGGTTGTAGCGCGGCGCGGGCGTGGGCGGCTGCCAGTCGGGCGGGTGCACGTTGGCGAGCAGCTCGAGGTTGTGGGCATCCCGGGGCCGCACGTCCACCCTCATCAGAACTTCCCGCGCGAGCGCTCCCTCGACGGAAGGTTCTCGAGACAGGTGGTCCACCAGCCCGTGCGCACCGTCTCCGAGAACTCGGGGGGGAGCCCTTCTGCATCCATCCAGCGCGCGAGCGTCTCGAAGTCGTAGTGCACGGGCACGAACTCCACGGACACGTCGGGCGCCGCGGTCAGCACCGTGTACCAGACATTGGTGGAGCCGTCGTTCTCGGGCCGGCCGATCACGCCGACGTTGACCGCGTGGCGGCCGTCGGCGAGCGGCCGATGCCACTTGATGCCGGTGTGGGTGCAGAGGAGGAGGTCGGTATCCGCGTCGCGGAGGAAACGCCGGAGGAGCCCGTCCGGCGTGGCCGACTCCCAGAGGAACTCGTTGATGGCGCGGGGCGAGCCGTGGCACATGAGCACGCGATGCGGGCCCAGCCGGAGGCGCCGCTGGCCGGGGAGCGCGCCCAGCCAGCGCTTGTTGTCGGCGGACGTGCGCGCGAACGTGTACTCGTAGCTGATGCGGGCGAAGTGATTGTCGCGCGGGTCGGTGTACCCGCACCCGCAGTCCGTCCGGCCCCGGGCGAGCGACTCGTCGTAGTTGCCCTGGATGGCGAGCACGCCGCCGGCCTTCAGGAGCGGGAACACGCGATCGGGGTGCGGGCCGAAGCCTCCCATGTCGCCCAGACAGAACACGGCCTCCACGTCGCGACGCCGCGCGTCCTCCAGCATGGCCGCGAGCGCCAGCGAGTTGTTGTAGACCCCGCCGAACACGGCGATGCGGCGGTACTCGGTCAGCCGTTCTTGCATGTCATCCCCGTCCGGTAGCAGGTGACGCAGGAGGCGTGATACAGCGGCGTGCCGCGGAAGGAAGCCTCGAGCCCTCCGTCGGAGAGCCGGGCGCCGGGCAGGCCGGCCAGGATGGGACAGGCATAGACGCCGCCGTCGGCCACCACGCGCGCTTCCGCGCATTGCAGCGTGCCCCGGTCGAATCCTGCGAGATCGTCCTCGGTGAGCACGGGCTCGCCGGGACGGGCGAGACGTCCCAGCGCGAAGATCGGCATGATCTTCACGCGCGGCTTCTCGATGCCCTGGGCGAGAAGGAAGTCGCGAAACCGCTCGTACATGCCGCCCTCGCCCGGATGCTCGCCGCTCGTGATCTCGGTCGCCGTCACGATGGGCAAGAGGCCGCGCTCGTGCAGCAGGCAAATGGCGGCGAGCGCCTTGTCGAAGGCGCCGGCGCCGCGGATCCGGTCGTTCTTCTCCGGGTCCGTGTCGTCGAGGCTCACCCGGATCTCGAGCGAGTAGCGGGCGCGGCCCGCGAGGGCGGCGAGCGCATCCGCCGTCGCGGCATCGATGCGCGTGCCGTTGGTCAGGACAGTGGTGGGCGCGACGGCGAGCGCGCGCTCCAGCAGGGCCAGCAGGTCGCGATGCAGGAACGGCTCGCCCCCCGTCAGGTAGATCTCCTTGACGCCCTGCTCCTCCGCCTCGCCGATGGCGGCGAGGGCCCGCTCCGCGGGCAGCGGCTTGAGCCACGGCTCCCGCGGGCCGGAGGCGTTGATGCAGTGGGCGCACTCGAGGTTGCACCACGTGCCGGTGATCTGGATCCAGAGGGTGGAGAAGCGCAGGAACGGCGCGACCGGGGCGTGCCCCGTGCCCGACACGTCCACGACCAGGGGGAGGCTCATAGAAGTGAGGCGAGTCTACCGTCGGGGAGCCCCCATGTGTCACAGCGACGTGAAATCACGGAAAGATGCTCTCGGGGATGAAGGCCGAGACGATCCAGTTCGGCGCGTCGACGATCTCGCTGATCTTGAGGTCGGCGGCCACGCTGCAGATGATGTACGCCTCCTCGCGCGAGAAGCCGCGCTCCTTCACCAGGTGGTCGATCATGTGGAGGACGGCCCGCTGCGCGGAGGCGAACAGATCCGGCCCGTGCGCGGTGGTGGCGTACCACGGCCCCGTGTTGGTCCCGGCGGCCAGCCGCCGCGTGGTGCGGAGCTGCGGCTCCGGGAGCGGCCGGCCCTTCTGGAGGCCGAAGCGGAGCGTGACCTGCGCCCGCATCTCCACGGCGGTGACGCACACCTCGCCGTCGCCCTGCGCGCCGTGCCCGTCGCCCACGCTGAAGAGCGCGCCCGGCATCCACACGGGCAGGTAGAGCGTGCTCTCGCGCGTGAGCTGCTTGATGTCCATGTTCCCGCCGTTCTTCCGCGGCGGCATCGTGCTGTGCGCGCCCGGCTCGTCGAGCGCGGTCCCCATCACGCCCGGAAACGGCTCGAGCGGCACCGCCACGCGCCGGTCCATGCGCGCGTGCGTGCCGTCGGAGAGATCCCAGATCTGCAGATGAGGCTTGGAGAACTCCGCCTCCGGCAAGAGCCCGCGCCCGGGCCGTATCGCCGTCCAGCCGAAGTCGGCGGCGGGCTTGATGTCGAGCACCTCGACGACCAGCACGTCGCCCGGGGCGGCGCCGCGCACGCGCACGGGGCCCGTCAAAGGATGGCCGCGAAACGGGCCGCGATTGAGGACGTCGGCGTGCGTGGACGACCTCGAGTAGAACCCGTCGGCGGCATCCCGCGTCTGAAACACCACCGTGTCGCCGGGATCGATCTCGAGGCGCGGCGGGACGGAGTTGTCCCACGCGTGGTGCACCTGCGAGGCGTCGAGCTCGTGCATACTGGGCGCCGATGGCATGGGTCTGCTACCTCCTCGAGTGCGCGGACGGCACGCTGTATACCGGAATCTCCAATGACCTCACCCGCCGGCTCGGCCAGCACGCTCGCGGGGTCGCGTCGAAGTATACACGGGCGCGCCGGCCCGTCAGGCTCAGGTGGAGCGAGCGCCAGCGCGACCGCTCGGCCGCGCTTCGCCGCGAGGCCGAGATCAAGAGCCTGCCCCGTGCCCGGAAGCTCGCGCTGCGCGGCGGAACGATCCGTCGATTGACACCGCGAAGAGCGTTGGTGTAGGCTCCCGCGCATGGCAAAGAAGAAAGCATCTCCTAAGCGCTCCGCGAAGAAGCCGGTAGCGAAGAAGGCGACAGCGAAGAAGGCCTCGGCCCGGAAGCCGGCGGCCAAGGCCGAGTCCCGGAAGGTCGCCGTCTACACGCCGAAGCCCGTCGAGGGCATTGGCTGGGCGCCCTTCCGCTACACACTCCCGCTCGTCTAGCCTGCTTCCGCCGCTCGCACCGCAACTCACGGCGCGGTATCCTGTCCGCCGATGACCACGCGCGTGCGTCCGGCCGGCGTGCTGGCATGTCTCCTCGCGCTGGCCGCGGGATGTTCGGCCATCGAGCGCGCGCGCGGCAACTGGGCCGAGCTCTCCCGCGAGCCCTCGCACCAGGCACCCGATCCCTCGACCACGCCGGAGGCGGTGGTGCAGGTCTACGCGGCGCGCACCGTGGGCTGGCGGGGCCTCCTCGCCGTGCACACGTGGATCGCCGTCAAGCCGACGGACGCGGCCTCGTACACGCGCTACGAAGTCATCGGCTGGGGGGTGGATCGCGGCGCCAAGGCCGTGCGCGTCAACCGCACCGGCCCCGACAACTATTGGTTCGGCAGCCGCCCGGACCTGCTCGTGGACCTCCGGGGCGGCGAGGTGGACACGATCATCGAGAAGATCCAGGCCGCCGTCGCCGCGTATCCCTATCCCGAGTCGTATCGCACCTGGCCCGGTCCCAACAGCAACACCTTCACGGCGTACGTCGGCCGCGAGGTGCCGGAGCTCAGGCTGAGCCTCCCCTCGACCGCCATCGGCAAGGACTACCTCCCGAGCGGAGCGCCCCTCGGACTCACGCCGAGCGGCACGGGCCTCCAGGTATCGCTGCTGGGGCTGGTGGGCGTGCTGGGCGCGTGGGAGGAGGGCATCGAGGTGAACGTGCTCGGGCTGGCCTTCGGTCTCGACGTGAAGCGACCTGCCCTCAAGCTTCCCGTGGTCGGCCGGCTCGGCGTTCCCTGAGACCGGCTGCTATCGCCGCGCGTCGACCTGCTTGCGATACGCGGCCAGGATCTCGGCCCCGCTCGGGCCGGCCTTGGCGAGCCAGTCGTCGATGGCGACCTGCCCCGCCTTGCCCAGCGCGTCGAGGAACTCGCGCGGGACCTCGGTGGTGATGCCGACGCCGTTGGCCTTCATGCGCTCGTAGTTGACGGCGACGCGGCTCCGGATCTCCGCCCACTGCCGCTCGCTCGTGGCCTGGGCCGCCTCCAGCACGGCCTTCTGCAGATCGGGCGGCAGCGCGTTCCACGCATCGAGGTTCATGGTGACCATGCTCATGGTCATCGAGTAGTTGATCGCCGTGAAATGGCTCAGGTATTCCCAGAGCCGCTGGCCGGCCCCGCCGTCGCCGGAGGACAGCACCGCGTCGATCTCCCCGCTCTTGAGCTTCGGAAAGGCATCGGCGAAGGAGATCTGCGCGGGCCGCGCGCCGGCGGCGCGAAACGTCGCGGTGCCGTTGGCGTCGGGCACCCGGATGCGGAGGCCTCTGAGTGCTTCCATGCTCGCGACGGGCTTCTTCGCCCAGAGGCCGGCCGGCGGCCACGGGGACGGATAGAGGAGCTTCTGATTGTGGCGGGCGAGCACGCGCTCGTACTCGGGACGCGCCACGTCCGTGAGGAGGCGGGCCTGGTCCGGCGTGACGGCCAGAAAGGGCAGGGACGGGAGCAGGAAGATGGGGCTCACGTCGCCGAGCGCGCCCACGTACATGTCGGCGATGGTCACGGAGCCGCGCGCCACGGCCTCCAGCAGGTCCCGGGAGCGGTAGCCCAGCGAGGCGTCAAAGGAGTGCGCGATCGCGATGCGCCCGCCGCTCCGCTCGCGGAGCTCGCGCGCGAAGAACTGATCGCCCTCGCCGTGGATGGAGGTGGCGGGATACTCGTTGGCCATCTGCCAGGCGATGGTCTGCGCGATCGCCGGCGGCGCGGCGAGGAGCAGCGCGGCGACGACGAGCGCGCCGAGACGGCGCCCGGCCGCGAGCCGGATCATCGCGAGCCGGGCCGGCGGGAGAAGAAATTCACCCCGGAGGTGGTCATGACCACCTCGTCGCGCTGGTTCCGGAGCTCCATGGTGGAGCGAATGATGCCGCGGTCGGGCCGGCTCCGCGACGGCGTGACCTCGACGATGGTGAGGCGGCCGGTGAGGGTGTCGCCGGGGCGGACGGGCTTGACCCAGCGCAGGTCGTCGATGCCCGGCGATCCCAGGCTCGCCGCATCCTTCAGGAACCCGTCGTAGAAGAGACGCATGAGCGTGCTGCCCGTGTGCCAGCCGCTCGCGATGAGCCCGCCCCAGATGCTCGCCTTGGCCGCTTCCTCGTCGGTATGGAAGGGCTGCGGGTCGAACTCGCGGGCGAAGCTCAGCATGCGCTCCTTGTCCATGGTGTGGCTGCCCAGCTCGAAGACCTCGCCGGCCTTCATGTCGTCCCAGTAGCGCAAGCGGTCTCCTCCTCCTCGCCGGTCAGTACGACGCCGGCCGGGGCGGCCGGGCCACCGTATCTTACACGTCCCTTCCGGGCCGGCTGATAGAATGCGGCCCAGCATGACCATGCCGCTCCGTCCGGAGCGGACGCAACGGAGGGCACGCGATGGACACAGTGTTCAGGATGAACTGGGGCGTGCTCGCCCTCCGGGGCGCGCTGGCTACCGCCTTTGGTCTCTACGCGCTCCTCCGCCCCGGGCAGGCACTGGCCACCCTCATCATGGTGTTCGGCGCGATGGTGCTGGTGGCCGGCATTCTCAGCCTAGTGGCCGGCCTGCGCCGGCAGTCTCATCACCGGCCCATTGCGGCCATCGTGGTGGAGGGCATCATCTGCATCGCCTTCGGTCTGCTGGCACTGTTCAGGCCGGGGGCGACGGCGGTGGCATGGCTCTTCCTCGTGAGCGGCTTCGCGATAGTGAGCGGCCTGCTGCACCTGGCGGCGGGATTGAGGCTGCGCAAGGAGACCCCTGGCGAGTGGGTGCTCGTCGCCGACGGGGTCCTCACGGTGGTCCTCGGGATCCTGATGGTCCTCCTGCCATGGGCGGGATTGCTCGCCCTCATCTGGTTGATCGGTGGCTACTCGCTCTTCTTCGGCATCCTCCTGCTCGTGACGGCGTTCCGTGTTCGCGCAGGCGGGGCCCGCCGCCCGCGCCAGGCTTAGTTGATTCGCTTCGCCCGGCCCTTCCACTCCCTGTCGCGCAGGACGAACTTCTGAATCTTCCCCGTTGAGGTCTTGGGCAGCTCGCCGAACTCCACGGCGGCCGGCGCCTTGAAGCCCGCGATGTGCTGCTTGCAGAAGGCGATGATTTCCGGCTCCGTGGCCGTCTGTCCCGGCTTCAGGGTGACGAAGGCCTTGGGCCGCTCGCCCCATTTCTCATCCGGCACCGCGACGACCGCGCACTCCATCACGGCGGGGTGCTTCGCCACGCACTGCTCCACCTCGATGGTGGAGATGTTCTCGCCGCCCGAGATGATGATGTCCTTCTTCCGGTCGCGCAGCTCGATGTAGCCGTCAGGGTGCCACACCCCGATGTCGCCGGAGTGAAACCACCCGCCGCGGAAGGCCTCGGCCGTCGCCTCCGGCTGCTCGAAGTAGCCCTTGGCGCAGTTGTTGCCGACCATGACCACCTCCCCCAGCGTTTCTCCGTCGCGCGGCACGTCGTTCATCTCGGGATCGACCACGCGCACGAGGTCGAAGAGCGCGTAGCCCTGGCCCTGGCGGGCAGCCAGGCGCGCCTGCTCGTCCGCGGGCAGCGCGTCCCACTCCTTGTGCCAGGCGCACACCGTGTGCGGCCCGTAGGTCTCGGTCAGCCCGTACACGTGCACGGGGCGGAAGTTGAGCTCCTTGAGCTTGCCCAGCAGGGTCGGCGAGGGCGGCGCGCCGGCCACGGTGACCGTGACCGGGCGGGCGAGACGGTGCGCCTTGGGATCGTTGACGACGCCGATCTGCACGGTGGGCGCGCCGCAGTAGTGCGTGATGCCTTCCGACTCGAGGAGCTCCCAGATCCGACCGGACTCCACGCGGCGGAGGCACACGTGCGTGCCCGCCACCGCCGTCACGCCCCACGTGAAGCACCAGCCGTTGCAGTGGAACATGGGCAGCGTCCAGAGATACTTCGTATCGAAGCTCATCCCGGTCTCGACGACCTCGCCCATCGCATTCACCCAGGTGCCGCGATGCGAGTACATGACGCCCTTGGGTCGTCCCGTCGTGCCCGAGGTGTAGTTGATGGCGATGGTCTCGTCCTCGTCCTCGAGCACGGGCTCGACAGCTCCTGGGCTGCCCGTGGCCAGGAACCCCTCGTAGGGATCGCCGGGAGCCCCCGTGTCGTCGACGCGGACCACGCGGAGCCCGGAGAGGTCGAGCGGCTTCACCACGCCTTCGAACTCGTGATCCACGAAGAGGAAGCGCGAGCCCGAGTGCTCGAGGATGTAGCCGATCTCGTCCGACGACAGCCGGATGTTCACGGCGACCAGGATCCCGCCGGCCAGCGGCACCCCGTAGTGTGCCTCCAGCATGGCCGGCGTGTTGGGGCAGATGAACGCCACGCGGTCGTGCTTCGCGAGCCCGGCCTTCCGGAGGGCAGAGGCCAGGCGGTTCACGCGCTCCTCGAACTGCCGGTACGTGTAGCGCCGGCTGCCGTGGATGACCGCCACCTTGTCGGGAAAGACGTACGCATTGCGCTGGAGAAAGCTGACGGGGGACAGCTCCGTCCGGTACACCTGGTGGTGCTTCATCGTGGACCTCCGGCTGGGATCGCGGGGCCCCGCGGCTCCGCGTTTCGAGCGCGCTCTAGCCTAGTCGAATGGCCGGGATTGTCAACCAATCGCCCGCGGCCGGCGCTTCACACTTCTTTACCCGGGGCACACATGGGCTTCATTTCCGTGTTTCAATGTGTGAGCCCATCCATGGCGTCCAGGCTCAGCGACGGTTCTGTCGACCCGGTCATCCAGCGAGCGCGCCTCGAGCTCTACCGCGACAACCTGGCGGGAGCGCTCGACATCCTCGCGAGCGCGCGCCTGTCCTCATCCGATCCCGCCTACGGCGCCGAGATGGCACGGATCCAATCCTGGCTCGCGCCGCTGCGGAGCCAGGATACCTACGCGGCCGCGTACGAGCGGTACTACCAGCGCGTCAAGCGTCGCTCCTGGCTCAAGGCTCTCGAGCGGCGGCTGCGCATGGTCACGGGCCGGAAGACCCGCCGCCTCGTCGAGCGCCATGCCCTCCATCCCGAATTCGCGCGCCTGGAAGGCCAGGTGCGGGCCTCCGCGGCCCGGCGCGTGCTGGATGCCGGCTGCGGCGAGGGGCGCTCCGCCATCACGCTCGCGGCGCGGAACCCCGGCGTGCGCGTCGACGGGATCGAGGTCTCCGCCACGAACGTGGCGATCGCCCGCAGCATCAACCGCTTCCCCAACGGCTTCTTCCACCAGGGGCTGATCGAGGATGCCGTCGGCGTCTTCGGCCCCGCGCAGTTCGACGTCGCGTGGGCGTTCAGCGTGCTCGAGCACGTGTGGGACCTGGACGCGACGCTCAAGGTGCTCTTCGAGGTGCTGCGCCCTGGCGGCCGGCTCTGCATCTCCGTGCCCATGAACGAGCTGCGCGCGATCGGCCCCCTGCCCGAGTTCGATCCGGACGACGAGGCCTGCCACATTCGAGCCTTCTCGGAGGCCGATCTTCGCGAGCGCTTCGCGCGCTTCCCAGGCTTCACCCTCGAGAAGCTGCCCGGCCGCTGGCGCCCCTGGCGGTATCCGGACACGATCGCTCCGGTCGAGTTCGGCGCCTATTTCGTCGTCGTACCCAAGCCCTCCAGCTGACTCCTGGCCCCGCTTGCGCGGGCGACCTCTCGTGGGGCAAGATTGGCGGGCCGAGGCAGACGCCCCGTCCATCCAGGAGGAGATCCGTATGCGGGTCGGCATGGCCGCCGTCTTTCAGAACCCGGGCAAGGCCCGCCCGGACTTCGACGTCTACCGGGACGAGCTGCGCCTGGCCGACCTCGCCGAGCCCCTCGGGTTCGATTCGGTCTGGAGCGTCGAGCACCACTTCACCGACTACACCATGTGCCCCGACGTGCTGCAGTTCCTCACCTACATGGCCGGCCGGACCACGCGCGTGGCCCTGGGCTCCATGGTGGTGGTGCTGCCCTGGCACGATCCCATGCGGGTGGCGGAAGAAGTCTCCATGCTCGACAGCATCTCCGGCGGCCGCCTGATCCTGGGCCTCGGGCGCGGCGCCGGCAAGGTGGAGTTCGATGGCTTCCGCGTGCCCATGGGCGAGAGCCGCGAGCGCTTCGTCGAGTACGCGCGGATGCTGCTGGAAGGGCTCGAGAAGGGCTACTGCGAGTTCGACGGCCAGTTCATCACCCAGCCGCGCGCCGCCATCCGGCCCGCGCCCTTCAAGAGCTTCCGCGGGCGCACCTACGCCGCCGCCGTCTCGCCGGAGTCGATGAAGATCATGGCCGAGCTGGGCGTGGGCATCCTCATCATTCCGCAGAAGCCGTGGCCGGAGATGGCCAAGGAGCTGACCGAGTACCACGCCCTCTATCGGGAGATCAACGACGCCCCACCGCCCGTGCCTATCTGCGCGGGCTGGACGTTCTGCGATCGGGATCCCGACCGCGCCCGCGCCGAGGCCCGCCGATGGATCGGCGGCTACTTCCGGACCGTGCTCGATCACTATCGCTTCGGCGACGACCACATGAAGACGACCAAGGGTTACGAGTACTACGCGAAGATGAACGACAAGATCCACACCTACGGCGACGACAAGGTCATCGACTTCTTCGTCGATCTCCAGGTGTGGGGCACGCCCGAGCAGTGCTACGACAAGATCCTCGACGTGCGCCGGCGCGTGGGCAACGATCACTTCGTGGGCGTGTTCTCGTATGCGGGCATGCCGGCGGCCGAGGCGGAGCGGAACATGCGGCTCTTCGCCTCGGAAGTCATGCCCGCGCTCCGGCGGCTCGAGCCCGAGCCCGCCGCCGCGAGCGCCTGATCTCGTGAGCCTGTCCGGAACCGGTCGATGACGGCGACGCCGCTGTCCGTTCACCTGCCCTTCAATCGCGAGGTGCTCGGCGCCGACTGGGAGCCCGCGAAGCAGGGCGGAAGCCCGCCAGAGCAGCGGGGCCTGTGGCTCCTCGTGCAGGATCAGGATCTGCTCGTCGTGCCCGCAGGCGACGGCTTCTGCCTCCCGTCGGGTCCCGTGCCCGCGGGCCTCGAGGCCGCGGTCAAGGACCCGTTCTGGCTGGGCACCCTGCGCGGCGAGCCCTGCTGGACCGCACCGCTTCCGAAGGATGTCACGGCGCCGGCCGGACTGGAGCGCCAGACGCTGGTGCCGATGCGCGGCACCAAGTTGCCCGACGATTTCCTCTCGCTGGGCGGCATGGCCATGCAGGCGCTGTGGTGGCAGAGCACGAGCGGCTTCTGCCCGCGCTGCGGCGAGCCCACCGTGCGCATCGAAGGCGAGTGGGGCAAGCGCTGCCCGAGCTGCCAGTACGAGCACTACCCGCACCTGCACCCGGCCGTGATCATCATGGTGCGCGACGCCGGCCGCGTGCTCCTCGCCCGCAAGGCGGAGTGGGCGCCCGGCCGCTACGCGCTGGTGGCGGGCTTCGTGGACAACGGCGAGTCGCTGGAGGGCTGCGTGGCCCGCGAGGTGAAGGAGGAGGTCGGCGTCGACGTGAAGGACATCCAGTACGTGGGCAGCCAGAACTGGCCGTTCCCCAGCCAGATCATGCTGGGCTTCGTGGCGAACTACGCGGGCGGCGAGCTCCGGGTCGATCGCTCGGAGCTGGAAGACGCCCGCTGGTTTCCGGGCGACAACCTGCCCAACCGGCCCTCGCGTCACAGCATCGCCGGCTACATCATGCAGAACTACGCCAATCCAAGGAGGGATTGATGGCCATTCAGCGGATTCAGCCCGGCAAGCGCCTGAGCGCCGCCGTCGTCCACGGCGACACCATCTACATCGCGGGCCAGATCGCCGGCGATCCCAACACGGACGTGAAGGGCCAGACCCAGCAGATCCTCAAGAAGTTCGACGAGCTCCTCGCGGCCGCCGGGAGCAGCAAGTCCAAGCTCCTCTCCGCCACCATCTGGCTCGCCGACATGCGCTACTTCGAAGACATGAACAGCGTGTGGGATGCGTGGATGGACCCCGCCAACCCGCCGGCGCGGGCCACGGTGGAAGCGCGCCTCGCCGCCCCGCGCTATTTCGTGGAGATCGCGGGCATCGCCGCGAAGTAGATTTAGTGGTGGCCTGCCTGCTGATAGCATCTTGCGCTATCAGTGCTAGCGTGAGATGCTATCAACATTATGGCCACGATCATCATCCGCAATCTCGATGACGAGGTAGCCGAACGGCTCAAGCTCCAGGCCCGTCTGCACGGCGTGTCGGTCGAACAAGAGGCTCGACGGGTCCTCGCCGATGGCACGCAACTCAGCCGGGCGGATATTGCCGTGCGAGCCGCAGCCATCCGCGCGCGCCAGCGCCCCAGCCGATCCCGCGGAGTCGACCTGATCAGAGAAGATCGCGAGCGTTGACGCGGCGCCGCAGAGCTCGGTCGCCGGCCCGTCGGGTAAGGGAAACAGGCCCTCGTTATGCCCTGGCTCGTGTCGGGCCAGTCGTGGTGGATGCCTCGATCGCCTTCCTGTGGTTCGCCAACGAGCCGGAGCGCGGGCGGGCCGATCGGTTGCTCGAATCCGACGTTCCCCTCTTCGCGCCCGATTTGATGGCAATCGAAGTAGCGAATGCCTGGTGGAAGAAATCCCGACGTGGCGAGATGGAAATTGCCGACGTCGAGCAGGCTGTCACGCTTCTCTTCGGCCTCCGCATAGCCTGGAAGCCTTCAGCGCCGCTCCTGCGAGACGCTGTTCGTCTCGCCGCCGAGCTCGGTCATCCAGTCTACGATTGCGTCTATCTTGCTCTGGCGGCCGGCCACGCGGCCACGATCGCGACCGACGACGAGCGCCTTCGGCGCGCGGCGAGACGCCTCAACATCAGGACCTGGTGAGCTGGGCCACCTGGCTCACTCAATCACCTGATCGGCTCGCAGCAGGAGGGAGGGCGGGAGGGGCAGCCCGAGCGCTTTCTCCTGCGCCAGCTTGAGGGCCAGTGTCGGTCCGCAGCCCTTGCCGGAAGCCCTCCAGGTACGGATAAGGTGCAGAGGCCGGCGGCTCGGGGCTTACGGTTAGAAAGCCGATCTTGCGGACAGCTCCAGCCTGCTGCGCACGGGCCGCAGACGTCGACAGGAGCAAGCCAAGGAGCATGGCCACTATCATTGCGGCGCGGAGCGCGTTCATGCGGTCTCCCCCGGGATTCGTCAGGTCCCGGCAGATCAGGAGACTCTACCCCGATCTCTTGAAGTAACGCGCGCAGCCCTCGTGCAGGGGCCCGCCCGCGTCCAGATGCGCGCGGGTCGGGTCGAAGGATGCGGCCGCCGGATGTATGGCCTG
>Ga0335082_10005663_pt1 | contig 13685 bp, 13 predicted proteins | sample Lox_Sample_41_FD_206718 | JGI IMG/M metagenome (GOLD analysis project Ga0335082, IMG submission 206718) | Soil microbial communities from Loxahatchee National Wildlife Refuge, Florida, United States - Lox_Sample_4.1 | ecosystem: Environmental > Terrestrial > Soil > Wetlands | place: USA... | reverse complement strand
TGCCATGAGGCGCTTGATTCGCACGCGACTTACCTTACGCACTGCTCTGGAGGGCAACATGAGCGCGCTGCATTTTCTGTTCGCATGGGCGAACGCGCCGTTCACGATCGCTTTGGGCGTGACGCTCTTGTTCGCGCTGCTGCAAGCAAGCGGCCTTCTTGGGCTTCTCGCAGGCGGCGGTGACGATCACGACGTCGACGCGGACGCAGACGCAGACGCAGACGTCGATGCGGATGCCGATGCCGACGCGGATCACGACGCCGATCACGATCACGACGCCGACGGCGACGATGATCAAGGGATCGGAGCGATCCTCTTCGGACCGCTCGGGATCGGGAAGATCCCGTTTTCTCTCATCTGGCAGGGCTACGCGATCGTCTTCGCGATCACGGGGCTCGCGCTCAACGTTCACGCGGCGTCACCGAGCGGATCAGTTCCGCTCTTGACGCTCGCGTGGACGTTCCCCACATCGCTCATCACGGGATACATCGCCGTCGCCGCGCTCGCGCGCGTGCTCGGCCCAGTCTTGTCTTCGAAAGGACAAGAAGCGACGAGCCGCGCGGAGCTGGTCGGACAGATCGGCACCGTGATCTCGTCGCGCGTTTCGCCGGAGTTCGGCGAGGTGCGCGTGAAGGACAAGACGGGTCACGAGATCCGCGTGATCTGCAGGCTCGCTCAAGGCGTGCGCGTTGCATCCGAGCGCGAGCAAGTCGTCTTCGTCGACTACGACGATGAACGGGGTCTTTTGGTCAGTCCTCTTGAAGAAATGGAGAAATGAAGATGGGTTCCATCGATACAAGCACGATCGTGATCGGCATCAGCGTCGTCGCCGGCGTGATGATGCTCCTCACGATCTTCACGGTCCTCTCGCGTTTCTATCGTCGCTGCGGCGCCGATGAAGCGCTCGTGAGGACGGGTTCCGGCGGCAACAAGGTCGTCATCGGTGGAGGCGTCCTCGTTTATCCGATTCTTCACCAGCTGCTCCGCGTTTCTCTTCGAAGCGTGAAGCTGTCGGTGGAGCGCTCGGCGAAGAACGCGCTCGTCACCGCCGACAAGATCAAGGCGAACGTGACGACGGAGCTCTACATCAAAGTGGAGCCCATCTCGGAGGACGTCCTCGCGGCGGCGCGCTCGTTCGGCGAGCGCAACCTCGACGAGCACGTCATCGCCGACCTCATCGAAGGCAAGCTCACCGACGCGCTGCGAAGCGTGGCGGCGAACCAGACCTTCATGGCGCTCCACGCCAATCGCAAGCAATTCGCCGAGCGCATCCAAGAGGTGCTCAGCGAGGAGCTGAAGAAGAACGGTCTCACGCTCGAGAACGTGAGCATCACGGCCTTCGCGATGCTCCCGGTCAAGGATCTCGATCCGCAGGACGTCTTCGACGCGGAAGGTCTCCGCGCGATCACGGAGAGCGTGCAGACGAACCGCGAGATGACGAACCGCATCCAGCGGGAGAAGGACAACCAGATCCAGGCTCAGAACGTGACTGCTCGCAAGAAGCAGCTCGAGATGGAGCAGGATCAGAAACAGGCCGAGGCCGATCAAGCGCGCAAGGTCGCCGAGTATTCGGCGATGCAAGCCGCCGAGACCGCCAAGGCCGTCTACATCCAGGAGCAGGCTCGTGATCTCGCGTCGCTCGAGAAGCAGCGCGCCGTAGAGACCGCGAAGGTCGAGCAGCTCAAGGCCGTCGCAGCCGCGGAGATCGGCAAGCAGAAGATCCTCGAGGCCGCGAACATCGACAAAGACAAGGCCGTCCAGACCGCGGAGATCGATCGCCAGAAGGTGATCGAGGCCGCCGCGATCGACAAGGAGAAGGCCGTCGAGGTCGCACGCATCGGCAAGCAAATCGCCATCACCCAGAGCGAGGAACAAGAGGCCCGCGCGCAAGCCGCGAAGGCGCTTGCCCTCGCGGAAGAAGAGAAGGCGAAGCAAGCCATCGTGACGGTCGAGACGACCGCGAAGGCCGAGCGCGAGAAGGCGATGCAAGTGATCGCCGCTCAAGCGGAGGCCGAGGTGAGGCGCGCGCAAGCCGAAGCCACGGCTTCGGTCGCGGAGAAGGAAGCGGAAGCGACCGTTCTTCGCGCGAACGCGCAAGCGCACCAAGGTGAGGTCGAGGCGCAAGTGCGGCGCAAGCTGCTCGACGCCGAGAACGCCATCAGCGCGCGTGTCGTCATGCGCGACATCCTGCTGAAGGCGCTCGAGGTTGCGCCCGAAGTGACGCGTGAGCTCATGTCGCCCGCGAAGGCGATCAGCGAGATCAAGGTCCTTCAGACCAACGGTGTGGGTGGCCAGCAAGGCGTCGCGGCGTCGGGGACTGCTCCCGCGCTCGGCGCGATGTCACCCGTCTTGAAGACCATCCTCGAAGCGGGCGCCGCATACCCGCTCATGCGCGAGCTGATGTCGTTCGCGCAGGTCGATCACAACAAGCTCGGCGAGAAGGCGAAAGCCGCGATCGGCGAGCTCACGAACGAGCTGCAGATCATCAGCGTCGAAGAGAAGGAGCCGCAGACGAACCGCAACGGCAAGTCTGCGGACGTGACCCATGTCCAACGTAACGATGCAGAGTGAAGTGAATCTGGGGGGCCTCGCGCAATACGAGGCCCTCAAGAATTCCCTCCGCGAGGGCGTCGCGCGCGACCCGCTCGACGCCCTGGTCGTCACCGTTCTCGGGGGCTCGTTCCTCTTCTACATGGCGGAGAAGGACGAGAACCCGAAGGTGAAGACGTACTGGGACGCGCTCGTCTACATCAGCACGTGTCTCTCGGTCGGTTACGCCGACATCTTCGCGCGCACGAAGCAAGGGCAGGCCATCGCGACGGCCGTCATGACCGTCGGCCCCGCGATGGCCGCGAGGGCGCTCGACCCCCCGAGCGCTCTCACAGCCCGTACTTCGACTTGAAGTACCCGTCGAGGTTCGTCACGTCGGCGTCGGAGATCGTCCCTTTGACGCCGACGACCTCGGCGATCCCGCCCGCGAGACGGAACTGCGGATAGCCGTTCACCTCGGCGCCGATGTTCACGTCGGTGCCCGTCGCGCTCACGTCGCCCGCCGCGCCCGCGTCGGGCGTGAACGAAGCGACCTTGCCGTCCGACCAGACCTCGAGCGCCGAGCCGTTCCGGCGCATGCCGATGCGATGGTACGTGCCGTCGTTGTAGCCGGTGTCGGCGCTGTTGACGTTGTCGGCGGCGTTGAGGCGCGCGCGGATGCGCGACTCGAGCGCGTTGTTCGTCCCGCTCCCGGCGTTCCCGAGGAGCTCGGGTCCGGTCGGAACCGTGTTGCCCGCGACCTTGTAATAGAACATGCCTTGCGAGCCGCCCTGACCCTGCGTCGAGTTCGTGTACTCGGCGACCATGAAGATCGCGAAGTCGCCGCTGCCGAACTGGAGCGACGCGCTGTCCGCGATCGTGAGGTACTGAGACGCCTGGTTCTGCTGCTGGGGAATCGCGAACTCGACCGCCGGCAGGCCGTTGATCGCCGTGGCGTTGTAGGTCGGCTGGTGCGCGCCCTGGCCGCTGCCGCCGCTCGCGTCGTTGTGGTAGCTCGTCTGGTCCGCCCACGCCGACACGTTGTTGGTCGTCTGCGTGACTCCCTTGTCGCCCTCGAGCCACAAAACGAGGTTCGAGCCGAGCGTCGACGGATCGAACGGCCCGGCGTCGAGCGTCGTGGTTCCGTCGGTGCCGCCGTCGTCGGTCGACACGTCGGGCGCGCTGCCGTCGTCCGTCGGTCCGCTGTCCGGCGTGACGGTGACGTCGGGGCCGCCGCCGCCGTCGTCGTTCAGGCCGCCATCGTCACCCGTGTCGGTCGTGCCGCCACAAGCGAGAAACAAAACGAGGGAAGAACAAATCCAAGCGCGCATGGCAAAGGCCTCCTGCCCAACGCTGTAAACCCTACACCAAAAGCTTCGTTGTCAGCGCCGAAGAGCGCGTTCAACGAGCGGGATACGGTCCTGGCCCCAGATCAATTCCTCGCCGTCGACGATCCAAGTGGGCGCGCCGAAGACGCCGCGCGTCACGGCTTCGTTCGTCGCGTCGATCAGCGCCTGTTTGATTTCGCCCTGTTGCGTGCGCGCGAGGATTTCGTTTGCACCCTCACCGATCAATTCTCGTAGCGTCGCATCGTCGCCGATGTCCCGGTCTTCCGCCCAGTAGGCACGGTAGGTCCGCTCGCGAAACCCTGCGCGCTGGTCTTCGGGCATCGCGAGGTAGGCGCGGAGCGCCTTGAGCGTGTTCATCGGAAAGCGCGACGGAAACGCGAACGGCACGCCGTAGAACGCCGCCCAGCGCTCCAGATCCTTCAGCGCGTGCGTTCGCTTGGCGTCGCTCCACGTGAGGATCGGCGCGTCGACCTGGCCGATCGACCTGAAGACGCCGCCGAGGAGCATCGGCTTCCACACGAGCTTCGCGCCGGTGCGCGCGGCGAGCGCGTCGGCTTGCGTCGCGCCGAGGTACGAAAACGGCGAGGAGAAATCCCAGAAGAGCTCGAGGGTGTGGGTCATAGTCGGCCTCGCATCGCGTCCCATCGCAGCTTCCACACGACGCCGATGGCCTCCGCAAAAATCCGCCGGCTCATCTTCGACGCGCCCACGCGGCGGTCGACGAAGATCGTCGGCACCTCGACGACCTTCAGCCCGCGCAGGTGCGCGCGGTACGTCATCTCGATCTGGAACGAGTAGCCGTTCGAGCGCACCGTCTCGAGGCCGATCGCCTCGAGCGCGCGGCGCGTGAACGCCTTGTAGCCGGCGGTGAGATCGTGGACGCGGAGCCCGAGGATGGTCCGCGCGTAGAGCGAGCCGCCCTTGCTGAGGACGTGGCGGCCGAGGCCCCAGCCTTCGACGCCGCCGCCGGGCATGTTGCGCGAGCCGATGACGACGTCGGCGCCCGCGTCGAGCTCGCGCACGAAGTCGGCGATGTACTTCGGGTCGTGCGAGAAGTCGGCGTCCATCTCGAAGAAGCGCTCGAAGTCGCGCGAGAGGCCCCAGCGGAACGCGTCGAGATACGCCGTCCCGAGCCCGAGCTTGCCGGGGCGATGCATGACGTGCACGCGGTCGTCCTTCTGCGCGAGCTCGTCCGCGAGGTCCCCGGTTCCATCCGGTGACGCGTCGTCCACGATCATCATGTCCGCGTCCGGCGCGGCGACGCGCACGGCGGCCACGAAGCTCGGGAGATTGTCGCGTTCGTTGTACGTCGGCGTGACGATGAGCGTCTTCAACGATGGCGGACTCTATCACGTCGATCGCAGGTAGAATGGCCCCGTGGTCACGAAGAGCGACGTACCCGCGGCGATCGCGAAGGTGAGGCCTTCGTCCATCCGCGCGGAGCTCGAAGAAGCGCTCGCTCATCAGACGCGCATCTCGTCGGCCCTCCGCGAGATCGGTCAGGCGCTCGGTACCACGATGGACCTCGATCAGGTCCTCGAGCTCATCCTCGTGAAGATCACCGAGGCCGTCGACGCCGACCGCGCGACGCTCTACCTCCTCGACGACGCGCGCGGCGAGCTCGTCTCGCGCATCGCGCACGGAAACGACGTGCGCTCGATCCGACTCGGCATCGGCGAGGGCATCGCGGGGCACGTCGCGAAGACCGGGCGCCCCGTCACCGTGCGCGACGCGTACAAGGACCCGCGCTTCTCGCCGCAGTGGGACGTGCTCTCCGGCTACCAGACGCGGAGCATCCTCGCCGCGCCGCTCAAGAACCACCTCGGCAAGACCATCGGCGTCGTGCAGGTGCTCAACAAGAAGCACGGCGAGTTCACCGACGACGACGCCGACCTCCTCTCGGCGATCGCGACGCAGGCCGCGGTCAGCATCGACAACTCGCGCCTCTTCCTCGAGACGGTCCAGAAGAACATCCAGCTCGTCGAGACGAAGGAGCAGCTCCTTCACCGCGTGCGCGACCTCAAGCTGCTCTTCTCGCTCGAGAGCGCGATGGCGCGCGCCCACTCGCTCGAGGAGCTCTTCATGGCGGTGCTCGGCGAGGCGATGCGCTCGTGCGAGGCGCGCGCCGCGGCCGTCGCGCTGCGCGAGCCGGGCGAGAGCGAAGGCGAGGAGGGCGCGTTCCTCTACTTGGTCGACGACAAGCACCGCAAGCTCCGCCGCTTTCCGCTGCGCGAGCGGCAAGGCCTCATCGGCTGGTCGATGTCCGAGGGCGAGGTCGTGCTCTCGTCCGACGCGCCGAACGACGAGCGCACCGACAACGCGTTCGACGAGCTCGTCGGGTTCCACTCCCAGACCGCGCTCGTGGTCCCGCTCGAGGGCGAGGACCGCACGACGATGGGGGCGATTGCATTATACAACAAACGCGATCACGCCGGATTTTCCGGGGAAGACCGCTCGCTCCTCGAGCTCATCGCGGCGAACGCGTCGACGGCGATCCGCCTCCAGATGGCGCGCGAGCAGCACGAGCGCGAGGAGCGGCTCACGACGATCGGCCGGCTCCTCTCGGCCGTCATCCACGATCTCAAGACGCCGCTCACCGTCATCAGCGGCTACGTGCAGCTCATGCAAGCCGCCGAGTCGAAGAAGAAGCGCGGCGAGTACGCCGAGGCCGCGCTCAAGCAGTTCGATCACATCTCGGCGATGCAGCGCGAGGTGCTCGAGTTCGCGCGCGGCGAGCGCAACGTGCTCGTGCGCAAGGTCTACCTGCAGAAGTTCTTCGACGAGGTGCGCGCCGCGATCGAGCCGCAGCTCAAACGCGAAGGCATCGACCTCGTCATCGACCTGCAAGACAAAGGCACCGCGCGCTTCGACGAAGGAAAAATCCTCCGCGTCGTGCACAACCTCGCGCGCAACGCGGTCGAGGCGATGGCCGGGCAGGGCGGCGGGCGCTTCTCGATTCGCGTCTCTCGCTCGCGCGACGGGCAAGAGCTCGTCCTTCTTTTCGCGGACACCGGGCCCGGTATCCCCAAGGAGATCGAGCACCGGCTGTTCCGCTCGTTCGTGACCGCCAACAAGAAAGGCGGCACCGGGCTCGGGCTCGCCATCGTGAAGAAGATCGCCGAGGACCACGGCGGCCGCATCACCGCGCGCTCGACGAAGCGCGGCGCGACGTTCGAGCTCCGGCTGCCGCAGCCGAAGCCGCACAAATGAAGCTCGCGCTCGGCGTCGCCGCGGTCGCGCTCCTCCCGCCGTGGACTGCCGCCGACACGGTGCCGCTTCCGACGTGGGCGCGTTCGGTCGTCCCCGCGAAGGCGGAGACGGTGATCGCCGCCGCGCCCGGCCGGCTCGACGTGCGGCGCGCGACGACGCTCGCCGGCGGCAGGCTCCCGCTCTACGGCGCGGAGCGCGGGCCCGGATGCGGCGGCCGATGGCTCCACGTCGGCCTCGAGTCGTGGCTCTGCTCCGACCTCGCCGAGCTCTCGCCGGACCCGCCGAGCGACGACGCGCCCGCCGCGCCCGACGGCCTGCCGTACCGGTACTTCTTCGTCGGAAAGAACGGCGCTTCGGGCTACGCGAGCCTCGCGCACGCCGGCGAAGACGCGCCGGACGAAGACCTCGACCCCGGCTTCGCGGTCGCGACCGTCGAAGAGCGCACCAAGGACGGCGCTCGCTGGGTGCGTACGCGCCACGGCACCTGGATCGACGCGAGCGAGCTCGGCGCGGCGCGCCCGTCGGGCTTCGCGGGCGAGGAGGTCTCCGCGTCGCTCGATTTCGCCTGGGTCCTCCCGCGCCGCCTGAACGTGTATTCTACACCGAATCGCACGGGCAAAGTCATCGCGACCCTCGCGCGGCGCGAAGTCGTGAAGTGGCGGGAGGCCAAGGGGACGTCGGTCCGCGTCACCGACCAAGGGTGGGTCGACGCGCGCGCGCTCGCCCACCCGACGCTCGCCCCGCCCCCGCCCGAGGTCGCCCCAGACGAACGCTGGATCGACGTGGAGCTCTCGACCCAGACGCTGGTCGCTTACGAAGGTCCGAAGCCCGTCTTCGCGACCCTCGTCTCCACGGGCACCGCCACGAGCCCCGAGACCGCGACGCACAAAGGCACGTTCCGCATCTGGGTGAAGCTCCTCTCGAGCACCATGGACAACCTCGAGCCGCCCGGGAGCGACGACGCGCGCCCCGCCGCCGAGGGCTTTCGCTACTCGATGGAAGACGTGCCGTACGTGCAGTTCTTCGACCACGCCATCGCGCTCCACGGCGTTTTCTGGCACGACGACTTCGGCCACGTGCACAGCCACGGGTGCGTCAATCTCGCCCCGCGCGACGCAGCGCGTCTTTTCGGGTTCACGAGCCCGCGGCTGACGGGCGGCCTCTCGGCGATCCTGCCGTCGCACGTCGAACGGGGCACGGTCGTCCGCGTCCGCTGAAAAAAACCTTTCGATTGAGATTTTGGCGCGAAGGGGCTAAACACCGCGCGCACTCTGCCTTTTACGACGACCGAGGGATCCCTCATGCGCATTCTCTTTCTCGCTCCCGTGCTTTGCCTCACCGCCGCGGCGTGCTCGTCGACGGAGACGCCCGCCGACGCCGGCCCCGGCGCTCAGGTTTGCCCGACGACGATCGTCGAGGCGACCGCGGCACCCAAAGACGAAGGCACGAGCAGCAAGTGCCACGTCGAGAACTTCGCGTGCGTCGTCGGGTACTCGTGCGACAACTTCGTCCAGCAAGCGACCTGCGTTTGCTCGAACGGCGTGTTCGCCTGCACGAAGAACGTGAACGGCGAGACGCTCGACTCGCCGGTCACCGACCCGCAGTGCGAGACGTCGGCGGGCAGCGCCGCGGTCTGCTCGCTGTGCGAGTCGACGGCGCCGGACGGCGGCCTCGGCGATCCGTGCCCGGCGGACAAGACGACCGCCTCCGGAACCGTCTGCCACAACGCCGGTCAGATCTGCGACTACACGACGACCTGCGGCGGCAGCCCGCCGCCCACCGACACGTGCCAGTGCCTCGGCAACAAGAAGGGTGACGCCGGCCTCTCGTGGTCGTGCGACCTGAACAACTGCCCCTGAAGCAGCTGGAGTAGTCGCTCGTGTCCGTCTTCTCGGCGGTTCGCGATCTCGGGCGCCTGCGCGAGATCTCGGCCGTGCTCGTGCGCCACGGATTCGGCGAGATCGTGACGCGCGCGGGGTTCGGTGAGTCCAAGAGCAGCGAAGCGGGCGACGACGAGAAGAAGCGCATCTCGCGCGGCGAGCGCATTCGCAAGGTCGCGCAGGAGCTCGGACCGAGCTTCGTCAAGCTCGGACAGATCGCATCCACGCGCACCGACGTCGTCCCGCCCGACATCATCGCCGAGCTGAAGAAGCTCCAGGACGAGGTCCCGCCCGTCCCGTTCGCGGACATCAAGCAGCAAGTCGAAGAGAGCCTCGGCGCGCCGCTGCCGGACGTCTTCGAGCGGTTCGACGAGAAGCCGCTCGCGAGCGCTTCGATCGGCCAGGTCCACCGCGCCGCGCTCAAGCAAGAGGGCGGCGCGCCGATCGAGGTGGTGGTGAAGGTGCAGCGGCCGGGCGTCGGCGCGACCGTCGCGCGCGATCTCGACCTCCTGCACATGATGGCGGCGGCGCTCGAGCGCGCCGTGCCCGAGACGAAGATTTATTCGCCGGTCGGCCTCGTGAACCAGTTCGATCGCTCCATCACGAGCGAGCTCAACTTCCTCATCGAGGCCGACAGCACCGAGCGCTTCGCCGAGAACTTCGCCGGCCACGCCGAGGTGCGCTTTCCGAAGATCTACCGCCAGGCCTCCTCGCGCCACGTGCTCGTGCAGGAGTTTTTCCCCGGGAAGAAGGTCACGGAGACGAAGGCCGACGGGAAGAAGATCACGAAAGCGTCGGTCGCCGTCATCATCAAGATGATCTTCGAGGACGGCTTCTTCCACGCCGATCCGCACCCCGGCAACGTGATCATCCTCGGCACCGAGACCGAGCCCGTCATCGGCCTCATCGACTGCGGCATGGTCGGACGACTCTCGCCCGAGCTCCGCGAGCGCACGATCGACCTGATGATCGCGGCGGCGCGCAAGGACACCTACGGCGTCGCCGACGCGCTCTACGCCATCGCGCGCCCGACGAAGAAGGTCGACATGCGCGAGTACCGCGCAGAGGTCGCGACGCTCGCCGACAAGTACCTCGGGCGCCCGCTCGGCCAGATGGACCTCGCCGGCATGATCCGCGACCTCGTGCAAGGCGCGATGAAGTACGGGCTCGAGATCCCGACCGACTTCCTCCTCGTGGGCAAGGCGCTGATGACGGTGGAGGGCGTCGGCAAGCAGCTCGATCCGGAGCTCGACGTCTTCGCCGAAGGGAAGCCGTACTTCGTCGAGCTCGTGAAGAAGCGCTACTCGCCCGAGCGCATCGGCATGGAGCTGTGGCGCGGCATGGAGCAGGTGTCGCGCGCGAGCGGGGACCTGCCGCTCGCGCTGCGCGAGGTGCTCGACGACTTGCGCAGCGGCCGCCTCACGCTGCGCATGACCGACACCATCGCGACGCACAACCTCGATCGCGTCGGTCGTCGCGTGTTCTCGGGGCTCGTCGCCGCGTCGCTCTTCGTGTCGGGCGCTTATCTGCTCCGCGGAAGCGGGGACCGCGGCTGGGTGCTCATCGCGCTCGGCGCCGCCGTGTGCGTGATGCACTGGCTCCGCGACGTGCTCGGCAAGCCGCCTATTTGATGACGCGCAAGTAAGGCGGGAGCGCGCGCTTGGTCCGCGCGGGCTCGGCGGCGGCTTTCACCGGCGCGGCCGGCTTCGGCTTCGCCGCGCGTTTTTGGGCCTTCGGCTCGACTCGCCGGCGCTTCGCGATTTCGATCTTCGGCTTGCTGTCGGGCTCGGAGCCGTCGACTGCCTTGAGCATGCCCGAACGGCTCGCTTCGGCCTCCGCCGCCGCGCGCGCGACCTCGACCGGGACGTCCTCCGCCCACACCATCGCGTGTCCGCCGTCTTCGGACACCATGGCGAAGATCGCCGGATACGGCAGCACGCAAGGGAAGGGCGTCCGGTTGAACGAGAGCGTGCAGCTCACGCCGTCGTCGCTCACCTCGAGATCGCGGATCGGCACCGGCAGGTTCAGCCCGATCTGCAAGAGCAGCTGCGGGTTCGTCTTGAGGTGCGCCGGGACGCAGACGCCGTCGCGGCGCGCGTCGAGGTGCACGAGGACGCTCGTCTTCTCGAGCAGCGCGAGCAGCACTTCTTTCTTCGAGGGCGACGGCGGCATGCCCCACCGAATGTAGCGCGCCCGCCGCGGCGCGATCGACGAAAAGCGCTATGCTCGCGTCATGGCTTCTTGGTCGTTTCCTTTCTTGCTCGGCTGCGCTGCGCTCGCGGCGTGTGGAGGCAAGGCGATCTCGTCCGACGACACGAACGACGACTCGGGCACGTACGGCCGCGGGCCCGACGGCGGCGGCGCGGACGGCAACGACTACGTCGACCCGCACTGCCCCGAGGCGGGAGCGCCGGTCACCGAGAACGAGTGCGACATCTTCGGCCCGAACACGTGCCCGAGCGGCGAGGCGTGCTACCCGGCGTCGATCCCGCCGCAGCACAAGTGCGAGTCGGAGATCTACGGATCGTTCTGCCTCGAGCAGGGCATCGGCAAGCAGGGCTCGGCGTGCGACAACACGGCGGGGTGCGCGCCCGGGTTCGTCTGCCTCATCACCGGCACGAGCACGCAGTGCGCCGCGCTCTGCGATCTCGGGTCCGGCGGCACGCACGGATGCGCCGAAGGGTTCGTCTGCGAGCCCATCGACGTGCCGGGTTTCTCGGCATGTCTGTGAGGCACGCGCTCGCGTTCGGCGCCGTCGGGTTCGTGCTCGCGCAGTGCGGCGCGCGGAGCCAGCTGCAGCCGTGTCAGCGCGACTCGGATTGCACGGCGCTCGATCTGTGCGCGACGTGGGTGTGCGAGTACGACCAGACGATTCACGACAAGGCGTGCACCGCGATCGCGCACACGAGCTGCGACGACGGCGACCCGTGCACGAACGACTCGTGCGACAAGAAGACCGGCGCCTGCAACCACGCGCCGCTCACGATGGACCTCGACGGCGACGGCCACGACGCGCCGCTCCCGGGCCATCACCCGGGCGACCCGGGCTCGTGCGGCGACGACTGCGACGACACCGACCCGCGCGCGTACCTCGGCGCGGCGGAGGTGTGCGACGGCGTCGACAACGACTGCGACGGCATCATCGACAACGGCGCGTCGTACGTGCCGAAGTTCGGCGCCGACTTCCAGCTCTCGAAGACTTCGTTCGACTGGGCGGAGCCGGACAGCTTCGTGCGCGGCGCCCACGGCGCCGACGTTCACCTCCTCGCGACGTACGACGCGACGCTGCAAGGCCAGCTCTCGCCGCTCGTCCAGCCGCTCGACGGCACCGGCCAGCCGGCGGTCGACCCGTCGATCCTGACCGGCACGGACGCCGCCGGGAGCGGGACGTCGGTCGCGTGGACCGGCGATCGCTTCGGCATCGCGTGGGCCGATCGCCGCGACGGCAACTACGAGATCTATTTCGCGCTCCTCGATCCGACGGGCAAGAAGATGGCGCCCGGCGACGAGCGCATCACCGTGTCGAGCGGCTACTCGCTCTATCCGTCGCTCGTGTGGACCGGGCAAGAGTTCGCGATGGTGTGGCAAGAGGAGAAGGACAACGGCGACTTCACGCTCCAAGGCCAGCGCCTCGACCTCGACGGCCGCCTCGTCGGGAACATCGCGACGCTCACCGCGGGCCCGTTCGACAACCAGGGTCCGTCGCTCGCCGCGGGCAAGACCGAGCTCGGGCTCGTCTGGGTGCGTCAGAACGCGACCTCGCAGGCGACCGTGTTCCAACCGTTCGCCTTCGACCTCACGGGTATCGCGTCGGCGCCGGCGCCCGTGCCGCTCACGACGCCGGCGATGGAGGGCTCGGGCTCGTCGATCGCGTACGACCACAAGAACGACCGCTACGTCGTCGCGTTCTACGACGCGAGCCCGACCAAGCGCGTCGTCTACGGCACGATCGCGGGCAAGGACGGCACGATCGTCGTACCTCCGACCAACGTCTCGAACAGCCCGTCGCAGGCGCGCGACGTCTCGGTCGTCGCGCTCGGCGACCGAATCCTCTTCGTGTTCGCCGACGACCGCGACGGAAACGACGGCTACGAGCTCTACGCGCACACCCTCGCGGCCGACTTGTCGCAGGAGCTCACCCCGCCCACGCGCATCACGAACGCGCCCGGCGACAGCGTCCAGCCGCTCGTCGCCTTCGCCGCGGACGGCACGGCGCTCGTGCTCTTCCGCGACGACCGCGGCCCGAATCCCGCGGTTTGGGAGACGGGGCTGGCGTGTTTGATGAAGTGAGCCGATAGCCGTTAGCCGATAGCAGATAGCCGATAGCCGATAGCCGTTAGCCGTTGGCGCATTTCTTGGCCAGATTTGGGTCGTTCGGTAGACCGGGAGAGGTGAGCGAGTTTCCGAACGACAACCCGGATCTTTGGCGCGCGTGGGAGGACGTTTACGCGGACGCCGACGCCGACGCGGACGCGGACGCCGACGCGCACGCCCACGCTGACGCGCACGCACACGCGCACGCGGATGCGGACGCCGACGCGGACGCGGGCTCAGACGCGCACTCGGTCGCGGACGCGGTCGCGGTCGCGGACTCGGACGCGGTCGCGGATGCGGTCGCGGACGCCGACGCGGACTCGGACGACGTCGAAGTCGAAGTCGAGGTGCTCGAGTTCGCCGAGGAAGACTTCGCCGCGGTCGAAAACGAGTCGATTCCGCC
>Ga0335082_10005662_pt1 | contig 13685 bp, 10 predicted proteins | sample Lox_Sample_41_FD_206718 | JGI IMG/M metagenome (GOLD analysis project Ga0335082, IMG submission 206718) | Soil microbial communities from Loxahatchee National Wildlife Refuge, Florida, United States - Lox_Sample_4.1 | ecosystem: Environmental > Terrestrial > Soil > Wetlands | place: USA... | reverse complement strand
GGCCATCGACGGCCTCCACGCTGAGTAAATGAAATCTCGATTTGGCGCCGCCCCCCATGCCCAGGACTTTCTTTCCGGCTTCAGGAACGACCGCGCCAGTCACCATCGCGCCCTTTGGGATCACTACCGCACCTTCCACTGCCAGCCCGTCTGCGACCGTGAAGCTGAGCGGTTGATCCACAGGAGTATCCGCGCGAACATCGCCCACCAGCAAGATGCGAAATGGAAGACCGTCAGAGACGACGACTTGAGATGTCGAGACAGGAGGGCGCGGCAGCTCTTTGGTGGCAGGCGCGGGTGGCGGCGCGGCGCGATTCGGAGCGCTGCTTGTACCGGAACTCGTGGAAGTGGCCGGCTGGGTCGGAGTGGAACCGGGAGGCGATGGGAGTGGCGGTTTCGTGACCGGAGTGCCAGGTTGAGCCCCGGGCGGTTTTGGCATAGCCGCATTCGCAGCCGAAGAGGTCGCCGCCGCATTGGGATTGACGGTCGCCTTCGGGTTCCGCATGGCCTCGATGACCTGCGGCGTAACACCCGCCTTACTGAGACGGATCACTTCCTCGGTGGACAGATTGAAGTTCGTTTTCGAGGAGTGAATCTGCCCCAGGATCACCGCCGCCGGAACCTTGGCTTGAACCATGTCGAGGATGTTGTCGTTGGTGATCGAACCATCGTTCGGAGGTGTGGCCGCAGCCGCGGGTTGCTGTTCTGCGGGAGCCGGAGCGGGGGGCGGCGGCGCCTCGACCGCTTTGGTAACGACTTGGACGGGCGGTTGCGGAACGGACGCACGGCCTTTCACCCACCACCAGCCACCGCCAATGGCTGCTGCGATCACTACCAAGATCACTCCGCCGAAGATCAAGTCACGCGGCCGGTTGCTCTTCGACGCGGAGGCTTCCGCAGCCACCTGCGTTGGAGGCGGCATCGATGACGTCGCTACTATCGGACGGTAAAGAGCGCCAGAGTCCGACTTACGCTTTACGGCAACGAGCGCCGCCTCCACGTCTTTCATCGTCGGCCAGCGCGCATCCGGAACTTTGCGCAGGCAGCGCATGATGATGTCGTCAAGTTCCTGAGGGACATCGGCGGCGACATCGGAAATCGGCCTGACCTCATCGCGCAGTACAGCCGAAAGCGTCGAGATACCGGAGTCCCCTTCGAACGCACGCCGGCCCGTGACCATTTCGTAGAGAACCGATCCGAACGAAAAGATGTCCGAGCGGGCGTCCACTTTCTTTCCCTCGGCCTGCTCGGGCGACATGTAGTTCACTGTGCCCATGATGGAGCCTTCCATCGTAAAGGACGCGCTGGTGACGGTCGCGGGCTCGGCGGCGGGGGTGCTTCCGATAGAAGTTGTGGTGTTGAACTGGCCCGAGCGGTCCGTCAGTTTTGCTAAACCAAAGTCGAGAACCTTCACGCGGCCGGACGTCGTGATCATCACGTTAGCGGGCTTGAAATCACGGTGAATAATCCCGGCGGCATGGGCTGTGCTCAGAGCATCCGCCATTTGCGTGGCGTACTGGAGCACATGCGGTACGCGCAGACCGCCCACCGGAATGAGTTCGTGCAGCGTTTGACCGGCGACATACTCCATAACGATGTATAACGTATCGCCGTCGGACACGATGTCGTGGATGGTGATGATATTGGGATGATTCAACCCGGATGCAGCTTGCGCCTCCTGGATGAAGCGGCGTCGACGGTCCTTGTCGCCGGACTTTCCCGGCGGAAGAACTTTTATTGCCACGAAGCGGTTCAAACGGGTGTCGTGGGCTTTGTAGATTTCGCCCATCCCACCGGCGCCGATCTTCTCCACGAATTCGTACTGGTTGACTGTTTGGCCTACCATAGGAAACGGGCCGATTGTACTCTCTGATGATAGCGGCTCAAGTATTGTCTCGCGAAACGGGAGGCGGGCGCAACGGTGACGAAACGTTACTGATACGGCTGATCCGGCCCTGGTCGAGCCACTTTTGTGAGCCGGCAACGGTACGATCTATCAAAACTTCGCGTCTTGGCGAATCCTTTCCCGTCACTCAAGCAAACTAGCAGTAGACATGACCGAAGCGGCGTTTCGCGACGCGTACCGGGATCACAAAGATGTGGTCTATCGGTTCGCTCGCCGGATGACCGGATCACCTGCCGCGGCCGAGGATATCGTCCAGGATTCATACCTGGCGCTTTGGCGAAATGATGCAGTATACCGTCCCGAACGCGGCTCGCTACGTAGCTTTCTGATCGGAATCGCTCGAAACCTGGCGCTGCAGCGGATGCGCGGGGATCGGCCATATGAGGAGTTGGCAGAAGACGTCTCGATCAAGGATCCAATCAATATGGTTGGTCTCGAGCGCGCGGAGTTGGTCGCGCGCGCCGTAATGGCGCTTCCGCCTCTGCAGCGCGAGGCGCTGATCCTGGCCGAGTACGAGGAGATGTCGCTCGAAGACATCGGGCTGGCTACCAAAGCAGAAGTTGCCGCCGTCAAGTCGCGGCTGCATCGGGCGCGCGAGAATTTGCGGCGCATGCTCGCGAATCTACTCTAAGGCAACGAGAGGGCACATGGAACCGAAGGATGATATTCAACTGCGTAAATTGTTGCGTGAATGGAAAGTCGAAGATGCTCCGCCATCACTCGACGAGCGAGTACTCGGCGCTCGGACATCGTGGTGGAGCTTCTTAATTAAGGGCTCGATGCGCGTTCCGGTACCTCTGGCGCTGGCTTTTGCCGTGGCGTTGGTGATCATGGGTGTTGCGCTGATACGGCCGCGTACACTGCCGATTGCACCGGCGACGCCGTCGGAGCAAGGAGCACCGGCCGGCGTCGCGGCATTCCAGCCCGTTGACAGTATTCAGGTTCGAATCATTGGAGGCACACATGCCCGTTAGAACGCTGTTTTGCATCGCGTTGTTTTCCGGGTTTCTGGCCGCGCAGGAGCGCCCGCTGAGCGTGACCTTGCAAGGGATGGAACTTCGATTTGCGGCCAGGGTAGAGCCCGCAGGCAGTAGCACAGGCAAATTTTCAGGAGGCGTGATGCCCACCGCGCGCGGGGTTCATCGGCTGATCAGCGATATCGCCGACAAGCAGGAGCTCGGCTATGACGTGCTTCTCGAACCGTTGGTCGATGGCCAGACGATGCAACTCACATTCAAACCTCTGAACGTCACGCCTGACGTCCCCATGGAGCCGGGATATAAGCTGCTCCCACCTCCGAAGTTTCCTGTGGGGCCCGTCATGCATGTGGGCGACACGGTCGCGCTGGTGTTGCTTGTAAATCCCTTTACCCACCAGAAGCTGGTGGATTACCTCTCGCTGTATCCGGCCGGCGCGGATGAAAAGCAGGCCCGCAAGAGCGTTCAGGATTTCACGGTCAACGATGTCCAATTGAATCTGGATCGGCCGCGAGTCTGGGTCAATGGCAAACTGTTTGAAGACGACTCTCAATCCAAGGGCGGCATCACGGCGCACGCTTTGGCTCTCTATCTTGCCGGGAACGGCGCCTTCGTGATTTCACTATGGCCCGATCCGCGACTCAATCTGCAGAAGGCCGGCATGCTGGATGGGAACACGTTGACTTTCCGCGCCGGCTCATCCGAGTATCGCGTGGAATGCGCCAGTAATATCGCCCCCGGCACGGGGATCTACAACGTGTACGTGCACCACGACCCGGCTTGGGCCCGCAAGGATACCCATTTCGAAATCGGCGGCGCGGACAACGCCGCTTGGCTCATTCGCAAGCCCTAACTCATGTTCAGTTGGATCAGCGGGCCAAGGTAGCCCGCAGAGGTTCCAGCCGCGCACATTCTTCTTCTCGTCCCCGAACGATCCGACGCCCCTTCAGCGCTCCGAACTGGCTGGTGATCACCGTACATTGGCGCTCGCCAAACGCGGTGTCGTAATAGAGAATGACCCAATCTCCAGTTTTTCCCACTTTGTGCGCGTGTGCTGTGTTCGAAAAGAGCGCCGTGTAGTGACGCTCGCCCCGGCTGGTGTGCAGAATCGGCAACCACGCTTCACCCGTGGGATTGAACCGGCGTGGGGCGATCTTGTGGAGCCTGTCTGCAGCGGCCAATTCCCGATACTCGCGGTCGACGTCCAGCAACTCCTCCACGGTTGGATCGCCCGGTGGACCCTGCACCGGTGGACGCAACCGGCCAAGACGAGTTGCGAGCGAGTCCTTGATCCCGGACACTCGCTTTGATCCAAAGCCGGCAAGATCGGTGAGCCGACCATCATGGGCCGCGGTCTCGAGATCCTCGAGCGAATCCAGCCCCAGCTCCTCATGTAGACGCAATGCCTGAACGCGCCCAATGCCTGGCACCGTTTCTAGCAATTCCACCGGATCGGTTTCCCCACGGAGCCGCTCCAGCATTGGCGAGCGTCCAAGGCGCACAATATCTCGAATCGCGATAGCCAACCGGTCGCCGATGCCGGGCAATCGCTGCAAGCCCTCGACGTCTTCGTCCCGCAGAATCTCGTCTACCGGCCGCTGCAGCCGCCGCACAGTCTCAGCGCCGTGCCGATAGGCGGTTACGCGAAAAGGATTCGCCCCTTGCTCGGCCAGCAGGCCCGCCACCTCGTCCAAACGCGCCGCGACTTGTTGATTCAGAGTCAAAGTTCAAATGCTGATCACCGGGCATGGCGCTTCCCGAATGATGGAATACACACTGCTACGCAACTTTCCCAGGGTCTTGTGGATAACGCCGCGGCCGGCAATAATCAGATCCGCGCTGTGTCCTATCGCTGACTCGTGCACAACGCGCCCGACGGCGCCGGCCAACAGGCACAGGTCGAACTTCGTTCCTGCATCCGCTTGCATCTTTGCTATTTGCTCGCGCGCGATATTGAACAGGAACTCATGCATACCTGGGTCGCTCTCCTGAGTAAGGGTGCTCGCGCCGCGAACAGCGTGAACCAGGCGCAACTCGGCCTTTTGTTCCGCTGCAAATTCGGCAGCCCAACGAAGCGTCGGTAAGTCTTTCGGATCCGCCTCCAGAGCGCAAAGGATATTCTTCCAGCGCTCCGGCGGATGCGCGGTCAGTTGCTCGGCGTGTGTGCCCGTCCAAACGGGGCACTCTGCGTCGTGTAGAACCTTCGCCGTAACCGACCCCAACAACAAGGCCCGGAAAGCACCATAACCTCGGGTCGGCATCATGATGAGGTCGACGTGGTCCTCCTTGGCGCACTCAGCTATTTGATACGCCGATTCACCCTCCAAAAGCTCCGGCTTCACTTTGAGGTCCGCCAATTCGCGGCCGATGAAACGGTCGAGTGCGATGCGGCCCTCCTGCCGCAGCCGATCCGCGTTAATAAGTACCGCCCACGCAGAAGCCTCCGGCGTTCCAAACCATGCCGGAGGAAGGTCGACCACGTGCAATGCAATCAGCTCCGAGTTGAAGCGGTCCACCATTGCCTTCACTGCGGGAACAATCGCGCGGCACTGGTCGGAGAAATCGACCGGAAACAGAATACGCTTGAAAGCGATCATGTTGCACCTCCTCTCGTACCTCTCAGGCCACTAGCGTGCGACGAGATTCGAGACCGGAGTCACCAGGAGGAGATTCTCGACGTCCCGCACTCCCGGCGACGCCCACGCCGCCCGCTCCGCCTCATCGCGCTCCACCCAGGACTGCACATTACCGTTGAGGATCACCCGATCGCCGCGCACATCGACGCGAATGCCTTCGGCATCCAGCTTTGCATTCCGCAGAAGAGCGGCCTCGATCATCGTTTTCACGGCGATCTTATCTGCGATCGGTCTTACCACAATGTGATTGTTGACGTCCCTGACACCGGCCAGATAGCGGACACAACGATCTGCAGTTTTGCGCTCGTACTGCCAGTCGACCGTGCCCTCCAGCGTGATCCGCCCGTTATCGACCCACACCTGGATCTTGCCCTTGGGCAGCAGCGTATTCCAAGCGATCGCGTTCGCCGCGGCATGAGCTATGTCCTCATCGCTGCGCTCGTGATGCGTTGGCAGAATTACCTTCAACTCGCAGACCACCGCTCTCACTCCCCGAACGGAGCCTGCGACCTTTTCGGACTCTCGTTTTTCGGCGAAACTCGCTACGTGACCACTCAGTGTTACCACAGCGTCGTCAGCCGAAACCCCGATACCCCTCGCGTCGATCATCGGTTCCCAATCCAGCGCCTGCTCCACTGCTTCTCTCAAGTCCCGGTCGTTCATAACGGCCTCCTTTCGCGTACCCATCCACCTGTCTTTCCCGCACGGGGTATGCCGAACGTAAGTGTTGTGGTTTATATGAATTGCGAGCGACGTTTCGGGAGTTCAAGTACTATCGCGCAGCCAAGGGGTGTGTCAAAGCACTCAAGTGGACTGCCGTGAGACAGCGTAATGCGACGCGGCCTTAGCTGCCGGGGAACAGCCAGAGCTTGATCGGCTGGAAAAGCAAGTAAATCACCCCGGCTGCTAACCAGACGATAGAACTCGTGGAAAACATGCGCGTGGTCGTCCGCACTTCGGGCGTGCGGTCCAACTGCAACAGCGGCCCGCTGTCATTCGCCGCCGTGCGGTCATACAGAAACAGCGGCGCTGCCGCAAACAGCGCAAACACCGGGAGCCACGTCGCGGTGAGCACCTCGTTGCTCTGTGAAATCGGCTCACTTCGGAAAAGGACAGCGAGTGACTTTATCGCATCGGCAACCGCGAGGGCCGCCAGCGCGAAATGGCGAATGGCGAGAGCGCGTCCGGCAGATCGTAAACCGGTCATCAGATCGCGTGAGCGTTGAATGGCCTGCTTTCCGGATAGCTTCTCCACCGCGCAGATCACTGGCCACAGACAATCGCCGATTACCCAGCCTGGTCCGACGAAGAACACCGACCGAGCCTGCGTTACCGCTAGGACGGGGATCATTCGAACCAGCTTCCAGAATACCCGGAACGAGAGGAATCTTCTGAGGCGTACATGTTCGTCCATAGCCATCAAGGCAGCGGCCGCGCGCAGCAGATTGTCAGAGAAAACGAGGAGAATCGCTGCAGCGATTGGCAATAATACGATCCGCAGAGCGGTAATCGGCAGCAGTCGCCGGCCGAACGTGACCATGACGCCCATCAGTGCGAGGACCGTGCCGTAGATGGGGATTACCAGGAGGGCGAATGCCGTCAGATGTTGCAGCAGAAATGCTTTCGATCTCCGGAGAGCGAGAAACTCAGCGTCTACAGCGTTATGGAATCGCTGCGCGAAGGCTACTGCCGACGCTGGGCGATCCGCGGGATTGCGGGCCAGTCCGGCTAGAATCGCGTCCGACACGTCGCGGGGGACCTTGCGGGCGCCCTCTGGCTGAGTGGGACTTTCGCTCTGTGGACCGGCAACTAACTCGCCCGACTTTCGCGCGTACGGTAGATCGCCGAAGACAAGCAGGTAGGCCACGACGGCCAAGGCATAGATGTCGGAACGGAAATCGATTTCTTCTCCGCGCGCCTGCTCCGGCGACATGTAGGCCGGCGTTCCGAGCAGGCTACCGGGCATCGTTTGGGCGCTCGCGCTGTTATCGAAGGAGCCGGAGGACCAACCCGAGGGCGTCCTCTCGATAACTGCTGTCTCGGTTTCCTCGGCGCGGGTTGGCATGCTCGCCGGGCGCGCCGGCGGGCTTGCGACCGTATCCAGTTCGTCGCCCGAAGTGACTGCCGTGGGGGGATTCACAGCCGTCATTTCTTGCACCACGGGAGCCCAATCGCCCAACAAACTCATCTTGGCCACGCCGAAGTCGAGTACTTTCACCGTGTAACCGCCGCGCCCGTTTGGTTCCAGCCAGATATTATCCGGCTTCAGATCGCGATGGATGATTCCATACTTATGTGCTTCCTCGAGGGCCAGCCCGGTCTGATCCAGAAGATCGGCGATCATCGGCAGCGGAAGCTGCGGGTTGGCTTTTTGGAAATCCGAAAGCGTCTGGCCGTCGAGAAACTCCATCACCAGATAGGGCATGTCGCCGGATGCGGCTTTCGCTACACCGAAATCCGTGACGTTGACGATGTTGGGATGGCGCAGGCGGCCGCAAGCTTGAGCTTCGCGTTGAAAGCGGGCGAGGAACTGCGGCTCGGCGGCCCACCTCGGGGCAATGACTTTGACCGCCACCACGCGGGTCGTACCAAGATGAGTCGCCAGGTAGACGTTCCCCATGCCACCGGCGCCCAGTTGCTTGTCGATCCGGTATTTGGCGTCGAGAATTTCGCCGGTCATGCTCTCTAGAGTCCAGCCGCCATGATAACAATAGCCGAGCAAACCCCGACGGAGATTGACGCTGTTGTTTCCCCGCATCCGAGGGTGACCTACCCTCATTTGTGCCCTGACATCCCCCCAAATGATCATAGGCACCCCCACCCATTTGACCTTTACTGAGGGGGGTGTCCGGCCTAAACATAGAGAGGCGTTAGTACTGAAACTGACGCGTCCGACGTACTGTTCGCAAGGAGACGCGCCGGAGCCGAACGCTGTGGGCTGAAATTGATCCGTGTCACCAAGTTTGGGTCCCGACGAGGCAAACCCAAAGGGGCTCTGGGGCTCGTTGCAGCCTGGAGCCCCACCACAGTTGCGAAGACCTCCCCCGCACTCCGTACTCTTAGCGTTTAGCGGTTAGCTCTCACTAGGAGCCGCGCATAACTCTGCCGGAAACGGCAGCTAACTCGGTCTCGACGAATCCGCGCAGCAGCGGAGACTCGTACCACGGCCGTGCGTTACGCGCCCCCGCGCGTTTCGCGCGAATTGAGGAGAAGCCCATGAATCAACACGACCCGACTCTGCATGCGATTTCGACCACGAACCTCGGCGATCGCGAGATCTCCGTCGACGAAATGCAGCAGATCATCAACGCCCAGAATGCTTCGGCGTTGCACCATGAACCGACCACATCTGCCTCGGAATTAACAGGGATCGAAACGGGAAATCTTTCCACAGGAACTGGAACTCATACCACCGGAAGCCCGGGTGGAGGAACTGTCGCCGCAGGAGGAGTAGGCATAGGCACAATGTCCACGGGAGCACTTCCCGGTCCGATTCCAATTCCGATTCCCATTCCAATTCCGAAGCGGACGGTGAGCGGCAGGTACCGGAGTCCGGCCACATTCTTTCAAGTCGAACTTCGCGTCGACGTCGACGGTAAACGTCCGTGCAACCAGGCCAGCGGTGATTTCTATCAGGTCAGCGGAGGCACAACGACATACTTTGGTTCGTTCGTAGTAAAGTCGCCGACCTTGACCGTAACGGCTACCACCGTGACAGTCCGCGGCCTCGGCCAGTTTACCTTTGGAGCGGGCGCTCCAGTCGTACAAGTCACCATCCCTCGGGTTTCGATCTTTTCCCCGGCGCCGCACGCCACGTTGCAGTTCTTCACTACCGGCGGTACTCCCGGCGCCACCTATTCATGCGCCTTCGAGTCACAGTATTTCCGCACTGTAGTCTATGAGCGCGAGCGTATCAGCGATGTAGCCACACCCGAATTCACGTCCTACAACACGGCGTCGTTCCCCTCGGGCGGCCCGCACAGGACGCTAAACCTGCAATCGGCCTATGCCGAAGCCGGTGTCGAAGTGCAGGTCCTGCCGGAACCCGGTCCCATAAACATCGGCGAAGCCGGAACGAATCACCAGTGGTCCGACTCCGAGCTCAACGCATCCATGGCGCTGCACTTCAATCAATTCCGCAACGTGCCGCAATGGGACGTCTACGAGATGGTGTGCCAGCTGCATGAACTTGGTCCGGGACTGTACGGCATCATGTTCGACTATCAGGATGCTCATCAGCGCCAGGGCTGCGCCGTGTTCCATGCCGGGATCGGCGGCACCACGAACGACAAGCTCCGGCTCCAGTTGTACACCTACGTCCACGAAATGGGGCATTGCTTCAACCTGATGCACTCCTGGCAGAAGTCGCTAGCCACCCCTCCGGGAACGGACCGGCCCGCGTCGCTGTCGTGGATGAACTACCCCTGGAAATATCCGCTCGGCGGTGAACCGGCGTTCTGGAACGCGTTTCCGTTCCAATTTGACGACGGCGAGATCCAACACATCCGCCATGCTTTCCGGAACCACGTGATCATGGGCGCGGACCCGTTCGGCACCAACGCCGGCCTGGTCAACCCACAGGCGTTCTCCAACCCGACAAGCGATCTGTCAGGGTTGCAGTTTGAAATTGCAACGCCACGGAGCGTGCTCCTCGGTGAACCCGTAGTCCTGCGCTTGAACCTTAAGACCACCGACGGACGAGGGAAGACGGTTCATAGCCATCTGCATCCGACCAGCGGGCTGGTGAAGGTCGCGATTCAGAATCCGAGCGGTCAGGTCCACTTGTTCGAACCGATCATGCAGCATTGCGTATCGGGTCACTATGCCCGGATCGACGCCAATACCCCGGCTCTCGAGGACAGTGCCTATATCGGCTACGGCAAGGACGGATTGACATTCGATCAAGGCGGCATGTACAAGATCCGCGCCACCTACTATGCAACCGATGGATCGCAGGTGGTTTCGAACATCATCACGCTCCGCGTCCGCAATCCGATCACCGCAGCGGACGAAAGCGTCGCCGATCTTTTGATGGGCGAAGAACAAGGCTGCCTGTTTGCGCTAATGGGCTCGGACTCCCAGTTCCTGGAAAACGGGAATAAGGCGTTCGACGAAGTGTTGGCCAAGCACGGGAACCATCCGCTTGCCAACTATGTCCGGCTGGTGAAGGGCGTCAATCTGGGCCGGGACTTCAAGCTCGTCGTTCCAGGCGAAACGAAGCTCCAGGTCCGCAAAGCAAATCATCAGCAACGCATCGAAATGCTCAGCACGGTGGAAAAGAATGGCCCGATGATCGGGCTCGACACCACCACCACCGACCAGGTGCGTACCTACCTGGCCGATTCGCAACGCAGGAGCGGCGATCAACAAGCCGCCGCTGAGACCGAGAAGCGTATCGCCCGCAAGGCGGTCCGCACGGCGGGCGCGCGCTGACGTTGTCCGTATCCATGCCGGGGGCTGCACGTCGTTGCCGTCCTCGGCATGGCACTATAAAACAAGCTGGAGGAGTGTTCGATGCCCGCCTTGCGTGTCGACCTGCAGGAAGGGTTCCGGAACGATACGGTGATTGTGCGCGCGGACGGCGCGGAAGTCTACCGGAAGACTGGAGTCACGACGCGCCTGCCCGTTGGTGTTGCAGAGTCCTTCGAGATCCGGACCAAGAAGAATGAGGCGAGCATCAAGATCGAAGTTCCCACTAAAAAGCAATCTGCCAGCGCCGAGGTTCGGGTGACTCAACAACCGTATCTCGGCGTTTCTTTTGATTCCAGCGATCACTTGGTCCTACATCCATCGTCACAGCTGTTCCGGTATATGTGAGGAAGGTTGTGGGCAGTAGGATGTGGGTTGTGGACCAGAGCAGGCCGCACCGGTAGCCCACACCCTACAACCTACAACCCACAACCCAAAACTGCGATCATGGATCAAGACGATGAAAAACGCCTCCTCCGCAACTTTGTCTCTTCCAAGAAACATCGAAACACCGCTGAGTGAGAACACGCATCTTCTGAATTGGGTCAAGAAAATGGCCCATTTGACCAAGCCAGATGCCATCCATTGGGTGGACGGTTCGGAAGAAGAAAACGAAAAGCTCTGCGCGGAAATGGCCGCAAGCGGCACGTTCACGAAGCTCAACGAGAAACTTTGGCCGGGCTGCTACTACGCGCGCTCCGATGCCAACGATGTCGCGCGTGTCGAGGATCGCACCTTCATTTGTTCGCTCTCCAAGGACAGTGCCGGACCGACCAACAACTGGCAGGATCCGTACGAGATGCGCAAGAAGCTGAAGTCGCTCTTCAATGGCTCCATGCAGGGCCGTACGATGTACGTGTTGCCTTTCAGCATGGGCCCTGTTGGTTCGCCGATGTCGCAGATTGGCGTTCAGCTTACAGACTCGCCTTACGTCGTGGTGAACATGCGCATCATGGCGCGCATCGGGCTCCCCGTCTTCCGCGAAATCGACAAGGATTATAAGCGCGTAGTTCCGTGCATGCATTCGGTCGGCGCACCGCTTGCGCCAGGACAGAAAGACGTCCCCTGGCCTTGCAACAAGGAAAAGTACATCGTCCACTTCCCGGAGACACGCGAGATCTGGTCCTACGGTTCCGGTTATGGAGGCAACGCGCTGCTTGGCAAGAAGTGCTTCGCCCTCCGCATTGCGTCGAACATCGCGCGCGATGAAGGCTGGATGGCTGAACACATGCTGATCATCGGCGTCGAGGATCCGCACGGCGAGAAGACCTACGTCACCGCTGCTTTCCCGAGCGCATGCGGCAAAACCAATTTCGCGATGATGATTCCTCCCGCCGGTTTCGAAGGCTGGAAGGTGTGGACCGTCGGCGACGATATCGCCTGGATCAGGCCTGACGCCCAGGGGCAATTGCGCGCCATCAACCCCGAGGCCGGCTTCTTCGGAGTCGCGCCCGGTACGTCGGCCAAGACGAATCCGAACGCCATGGCCACGCTGGCGAAGAACAGTATTTTCACAAACGTCGCTCTTACCCCCGATGGTGGTGTGTGGTGGGAAGGCATGACCGACAAACCACCGGCCGAGTGCCTGGACTGGCAAGGCAAGCGCTGGACGCCGAAGATTGCCGCCGAGACTGGCGCAAAGGCCGCGCATCCCAACGCGCGTTTCACCGCTCCAGCCTCGCAGTGCCCAACGATCGACCCCGCGTGGGAAGATCCCAATGGCGTCCCGATTAGCGCGATTATCTTCGGAGGCCGTCGCGCGACCACCATGCCTCTGGTTTACCAGGCGTTCAACTGGAGTTCCGGCGTCTACGTAGGCGCGACCATGGGCTCAGAAACCACCGCAGCCGCCGCAGGGGCCGTCGGAAAGGTCCGCCGCGATCCGATGGCTATGTTGCCCTTCTGCGGCTACCATATGGGGGACTACTTCCGGCACTGGCTGAAAATGCAGCGGCTGCTGAGTCAGACACCTCGAATTTTCCATGTCAACTGGTTCCGCAAGGATGAGAACGGTGAGTTTCTTTGGCCAGGCTATCGCGAAAACATGCGCGTCCTGAAATGGATAGTCGATCGTGCACGTGGGCGCGCTCTTGGTAAAGAGACTCCCATCGGCTGGATGCCTCGCTACGAGGACATCGAATGGAAGGGCGTGGACTTCTCGCGCGAACAGTTCGAGAAGGTACAGGCGTTCGACCGCGCGGCGATGAAACACGAGGTCATCGAGCACGAAGAGCTGTTTATCGAACTGCACGACCACTTACCGCCGGAAACGATCTACGAGCGTGAACTGTTGATCTGCCGGCTGTAGTGCGCAGTATAGTTAATTGCCGGTATCCGTAGCGCCCCGACCTCCACGTCCACCTTGCCTCTGCGGCGGCGGCAGATCCTTGCGCGGCAGCTTTTCCGGACGCGTCGCAGCATTGTATGCAAACACCGCCTCGATGATCGCCATCTGTTCCAGATCAGCCTGCTGGATGCGATCGTAGGTGTCCATGTTCGAATGATGCGTGCGCGTGTTGTAGTCCATCGGGTCCTGGATGAACTGGAAGCCCGGCAGCCCGACACCGTCGAACGACTGGTGGTCAGTACCGCCGGTGTTTCGGACCGTGATCACGCCGGGGGTCAGGTCTTTCAGCGCAGCGAACCAAGCTTCGAAGATCGGCCGCATCATCTCATTGCCCTGCAAATACACGCCGC
>Ga0335082_10005661_pt1 | contig 13685 bp, 9 predicted proteins | sample Lox_Sample_41_FD_206718 | JGI IMG/M metagenome (GOLD analysis project Ga0335082, IMG submission 206718) | Soil microbial communities from Loxahatchee National Wildlife Refuge, Florida, United States - Lox_Sample_4.1 | ecosystem: Environmental > Terrestrial > Soil > Wetlands | place: USA: Florida... | reverse complement strand
ACAAGAGAGAAGTACCACCTACCAGTGAAAGTTCCTTGACCGGCGCACATTCTGTCGGTAATTACTTCTGATGAAGATGTTTGAGGGCGTGGACGATTTCGTCGACAGTGAGGCCCACCCGCCTGCCGTCGGTTTGTATAACAAGATCGGCCTGCGCGTAGTACGGCTCGCGTTGCCGGAGGAGGTTGGATATCCGGTCCCGGATTTCGTGTTCGCTCAGCATTGTTCCTTCCTGTGAACGGAGAAGAGGCCGGTCGGCCTTGTACTTCATGCGCCTGAAAATCTGTTCGGGATCGGTTCGGAGATAGATCAGGATACCGGTGGATTTGATGATACGGAAATTTTCCTGATTGGCAATCGTTCCTCCGCCGAGGGAAACGACACAACCGCTTTGTTTGCTCGCTTCCTGAAGTATCTCCCGCTCGGCGTTTCTGAAATAGGCCTCTCCGAATTCCGAAAATATTTCTGCAACTTTCTTTCCTGCCGCACGTTCGATTTCCTGGTCGATATCGATATGACGATAGCCGAGCGTATTTCCGAGAATCGGGCCGATCGTGCTTTTGCCGCTTCCCATGAATCCCGTCAGATAGATCAGAAGGTGGCGTCCCTTTTCCATCTAAAATTCGTAGACGATACCGATGTTCAATGTCAGGCCGTCAATTGAGATCCGAGAAGTGAATGGAAGCTCATCAAGCGGCTCGGCGCTCTGAAGATAGTGTACGGATGGCTGCTGAAATTGATTGGTTGTTTCGAACTGGACATCGCGGAATTTTGCTTCGCAGCGTACCAGAAATGGCGAGGCAACGGCGTATTCGAATCCGCTCAAAACCTGAATCCCGAATTCTGTCTTGTGGGACACCGTGGCGGCCTGTGCCCCGCCATATTCATAGTGACGTGAACCGATATACACTCCGGTTCCGCCGCCGATATAGACGTGAAAAGCCGAGGTGGAAATTGGGATTGGAAAATATCCCGTCAGCTCGATCGGCATAACCGAGAATCCGTCTTCTACAGGAATTGCCGCAAACGTCGTGGGAGAGGTAAGGTAGTAGGTCTGGTTCTTTGTGAGGTACTCAAGACTAAGCCCGACCTGAAGATGAATGTCGGGAAAATCCCTCCGGATATCGATCCCCTCACTCAGGAAGTTGTTGAAGGGGACGTACTGCTCGCGCAGCAGGTCATTCGGTGAATCGGCATTGCGAAAGAGTTTGGACGCGGTGGAAAGTGTACCGAAGATGGAGAAGCTATACCGGTTCGCCTCCTGTGAATATGCAGGAAACGACAAGCTCACCACGAGGACTATGCAGGAAATGATCCTGGACACATGGAATGCCCTTGGTTCGGAACCGCCGCTCCCTCAGCGGTAGAAGGTATCGCGATTGTCGACGATGTCCGCGTTCTTCTTGAGTTGGTCGGTCCAATCCGTAAAGAAGCGGTTTTTCTTCTCGGTCAGGATCTGCGTCCGCAGCGATTCCCGCTGAGTATTGTATGCCGTGGAGTCAAATGCAGACTTGCTCTTGAGCTGGACAAGATAGATTCCCCGCTGTCCTTCCACCGGGGCAGAAATATCACCGGGCCGCAGCGCCGCTAGGGCACCGATGAAATTCAGATCACGACCGACGCCGGGGATAAACCCGCCGAGCGTGAAGTCTGTGAGATGCTGGAGTGTTGCGGCGGGCTGACTCGTAGTGAGCTTTCCAAGCGAATCGCCGGGGGCGAGCGTTTTTCGCAGGGTAAGCACTTCCGCCTTGGTCGCATCGAACTTCTTTTCCCGTCTCAGGCGCAACTCAAGATTCGACTTGAGCTCATCGAACGGGCGGATGCCGGCCTCCTTAACCTCCGAGACCACGAAGACGACATATCCCTGCTGAAGCTGAATAGGATCACTGACCGTTCCCAACTTATTGCCGAATGCAAACTTGTTGATCTGCGCGTTGACACCAAATCCCGGAATCACTGCATCCTTCTGGAACGGATTGGTTTCCTGGACACGATACTTGCTCTGTTCGGCCTCGCGTTCGAACGACCCCTGTTTTGCAAGATACGTGAAGTCCTGTGCATGCTGGGAGATGTCACTTTGCGTATCCGTACTGGGATGAATAGCCATACGAAGGTCGGCGATGCGGGCCTCGCGGTCGTCCCGGGCCAGGATCTTGATAATGTGATACCCGAATGATGTCCGGACCGGCCCGACGATCTGACCCACCTTTGCCTTAAATGCGGCTTCTTCGAACGGCTTCACCATTCTACCTTTGCCGAACCAGCCGAGATCACCGCCGCGCTGTTGTGTTCCCGGATCCTTTGAATACTGCGAGGCGAGAAGGGAGAAGTCCTTTCCGTTCTTTGCCTGGGCAAGAACATCCTTTGCGATCTTCAGCGCGAGGACACTGTCATTGTTCTCGATGGTGATGAGAATGTGGCTTGCATGAATGGCTTCGGTAGATCCTGACCGGAACTCAAGGACTTTCATCAAATGATATCCATCGCCCTCTTTCATCGGACCGATGATGTCGCCGGTGTGAGCAGAGAAGGTCGCGGCTTCCTCGTCCTGCGGCAAGTCTCCGTGTTTACGGAAAATGCTGTCGGCGATCGGTGAGTCGGATTGCTGGCGCGCAAGCTCGACGAAATCTGCACCTTCCGCAGCATTCTTCTGAATGTTGTCGAGTGTAGCGAGAATGCTTGCTGTGTCTGCATGCGAAGGGACGATCGGGAACTGGACGTACTTCAATTTCCGTGTGGCATCGACCTTAAATTCGTCCGAATGCTCGTTGTAGTATTTTCGCACATCATCATCGGAGAATTTGACCGCGCTGTCCCTGACCAACGCGTTGGGATCAAACAGGATATAGTCGGCATTGTACTTCGTGTTTTGATCCAGAAACCTCTGGAGGATTTCGTCTTCGTCGACCTGCACGCTTGCCAGAATAATACTCTGAAGTTTTTCCCGCTCACGTTGCTTCCGAAGTCCGTCTTCCACCTGGACCATAATCGCTTTGTTCTTCGGATCCTTGATGGTTGCTTCGTATTGCTGCCGGTTGAACGTCCCGGTCGAGTCGGTAAACTGTTGCTTGAGGAATGAAGGAGGATTGTCACCAAGTACCCAGTCGATGATTTCCTGATCGGGAACGGAAATTCCCAGCCGCTTGATTTGATCGTCGTAGAGGGATTGATCCACAAGCTGATTCCAGACCTCATCCCGGATTGCCTTCTGTTGTTCGTCATCCGGCTCGGTACCCGATTGTTTCTTCTGACTATCGGCGGCACGACGGACGAGGTCTGCGAAGTCTTTGGCATAAATGACGTGCCCGTTGATTTCCCCGATCTCCTGGGCTTTTGTCCTGTCCTGATGGCGTCGGCCGGTAATGTCCATTCCCCAATCCAGGACGATATAGACGACAAAAAGTCCTGCAAAGATGGAGAAAAATGTGGATAAACTTTCCCGGATTTTGGTCATTAAAGGCATGGTGGTGCTCTGTCCTTTGAAAAAATATCGCAAAACGTGGTATCTGCTAATATAAGGGAAAAAAGAGAGAGAAGCAACGAAACTTGAGCAGGAAACGCGAAGGAGGCCGGCGCGAGTATAATAAAAATGCCGCTGTAGAACTCGTACAGCGGCACCTTGCTCATCGCTTACCCTTATTCCACCATACTGGAATCACCATCTCACAAACCACCATTAAGGAGGATGAGTCTCATACTTAACAACGCCCCTTCGTTCCGAAGAGTTCCCTTTCCAAAATTTGCCGACGAATATGCCGTAAGTTGACTTTTTCGCAGGACTTTCGTATGATGGAACATTCCGCTTAACGAACCCATTTCTCACGTTTTTGGAACCACTATGCAGATCAAGGAAAAAATGGAAAATGACGTTGCCATTCTCACTCTGAAGGGGGACCTTCTCGGGGAACCGGACACAACGTCGTTTCGCGAGAAAATTCACAGTCTCGTCAATGACGAAGTGAAGCATGTCGTGGTGGACCTTGGAGGAGTGAGCTATATGAACAGCTCCGGACTGGGCACGCTCATTTCTGCGCTGACCACCATGCGCGGTTCGGGCGGAGACCTCCGCCTTGCCCGCGTCGAAGGAAAAGTCCAGAATCTTTTTGTGATGACGCAGCTCGTGAAAGTGTTCGATACATACGAAACGCTCGACCGGGCTCTCGCCAGCTTCAAATCCAAACCAAAGTAATTTTTCCCCATCCCCGGAACGGATACTTCCCGTTCCCGGATTGTGACCAGGGAGACATTGTGTTGCGACGCGTACCTCTTTTGTGCTGCAGGGTATGCTGTTTCCGCCCCATGCTGTGACCGATTTCCGATTTACTTTCTTTCCTTCCATCCCACCCGAACGGGTAAAAAGCGAATGAGTTGACCGGCCTCACGCCTTTGTATACGTGGGAAAGGTAACTTAGTGCTGATCAGTGTTTTCTCGTTCCCGAACGCGGTTTCAGTGAAACGAACGGATTACGATGAGTATGAATTCCGGGAGTGCTCTATGATTAAACCATCGGCGAAAGAAGCGGCAGAATACTTTCAACGCGTCGCTCATCAGTTTGCAAGCAAGGGCGATCAGGAGACAGCACGTTTCGCATTCCGCAATGCCGTCCAGTCGTGGTACGAGGCGGCGTTGCAGCAACCCGCGTGCATCGAGAATCTGCGATCCGCTGAGGAAGATTTTTCAGAATTTGCGCGCCAGGATCCGCGTTATCGTGAGCTCCTCAGAATCATCAAGGCATACGCGACGCAGTATCCGGGTATACGGGAATCTGTCCTGCTGACCATCCTCGATCACTATAAGGCGGATGACGTTCAGTATACCCTGCACTTTGGACAGAAGCATGGGGAGCTGTTTCAGTCGAAAAAGGGAGAGATCTTTGAGCTCAAACTTCCCCCGCCGGGCTCGCGAAAATTGTGATTACTGACGGGATCTCCCGTCGTGTCCCCGGAAATCCGGCCGCCAGCATACTGGAGCCGGATTTTTTGTGGCATCACGTTGACGGCGAGTTACAGCAGCCTCATCGATAGGATACTGAAAGCGTTATCCATGAAAGCGTGAATGTTGGTGTGAAGAAGGATGATTTGCACGATGACGGGATTGAGACGGTTGCTGAGACCGGCTCTAATCGTTGGAACGGACCGGGAGTACCATCAACATCCTGATCCCGATCCGTCCCTATCCCTCGTGAGGATACAAGCGAGTATATTACTTGAGTACCACAGCGTGCGTTCTCCGGAAAACTGTCGGAGAATCTACCTGCCTATTTTTGCAAAACCACTTTGACGACTTTTTCGAACGACCTAATCGGATGATCCGCTGCAACGGCATTCATCCTGATAAAATATACCCCGCTGACATAGTTCCCCGCATTCCAGGAGACAGATTTTGTTCCTGCATCCTGAACGCCGTTCACGATCGTCGAAAGCACCTGTCCCAAGAGATTGTATGCCCGAATCAATACCTGACTTTGTACCGGCAGAGAGTATTGTAGCGATGTCGTCGGATTGAATGGATTGGGATACGCCTGTTCCAGTGCGTAGCTGTCCGGGACCGGAACTGAAGAAGCGAGGACGATTGCGATACGGCTTCCGGGTTGATTGATGATCTGTGAGCCGGTGCCGTGCATGAGGATGTTCTCCCTGCCGTTCCGCAATGTCAGATCTTCGCGCAATTCGGCCAGGTCCCAACGCACCGTAACCGGAAACGCTGCAGAGAGAATGTCTATCGACAATTCGTGTTGCAAAGCTCCGGTATAGGCAGTCTGGCTCCCCGTGGAGAATCGAGCATCGAAACCCCCTGTGGGCGGAACAGGGGGAAGCTCGTCGGAAAGTTGCCCATCTGACGAACTCCCGCTTCCCTGAAAGATGTAAAGTGTCTGCACTCTTCCGGTTGCATCGGTGATCACCAGTCTGTTTGGCTGCGTTTGGACGAGTTCCCTGCGGGCGGATGGCGGAACGGTCGTCGAAGCCGAATCGAGAACAAGGGTGCCGTCCTGAGAAACCTTCACCCAGTATCCTCCTCCCGGGTGAATGGTATCGACAATATAGTACGAGTTGTTGAATGCAAAGAACGGGGAAGTAATGATCCCAGCGGGTTGAGTGGCAATGGAGCCCGTAGCCACCGGGACCGATATCGATCCAATCATATTCCATCCTTTTGCGACACCGACCGAGTCATGAACCATCTGTACGCCGGTTATGGTATCTGTTCCCGCCTGACCGAACTTCAGCCAGTAACCGAATCCGGTGGCGAGTGTGCCTGCGGGATTATATTTCCCCGCGTACCCGAACGCAAGTGAAACGGGATTCGGGAAGACTGATCCGGGTCTCGGGTCCGAGACGGTCACGGGGAGAGAGAGCATGTTCCATCCTGCCATAAGTGTCGTGGCGATAGACACCGTGGGTGGTGGAGGAGTCACCAGGATTCTGCCCTTCATTCCACTCGACGCATGTTGGGGACACACATAATAGTGTATACCCACCGGCGTCAGAATCGCAGATCCACCACCCAACGGCGTATCGAATCCACCGTTTGAGGTCGTATCATTGACGAGCCAGCTTGCCTGGCTCACTTCCCGTGCCGACAAATCTGATTCCAGTACGAATCGCACCGTATCACCGGGGTCGACGGACACACTATCGGGGAGAAATGCCGTTCCCACATTGATGATCGTGTGTCGCGAGAAATTCAGAAACGTGATCGTATCGTTTTTGCCATCGCCTACAGCGATGCTCCAGGAATTCACTGAAGTCAATCCCTGCGACACGCCATTGACATTGAGCGAAAAATGTGACCATGAAGTGCTGTCGGATTCGACCGCGACATATGTTCCTGCACCCAGACTATCGGTCGTGAGTGAACCAGCAGAAGACGCAGAGGCGACGACAATTCCCGACCCGATAGAATCCTTGTATACCTTCATGCCCCAGTTCTTGAATTGCCGGTCAGCAGTCGTTCCGAGGGAGCCGTCCTGATCAACGAGCGACTGGACCGTCAGAAAGCTCGGTGGCGGGGGGGGCGGAGGACCGGCCACGATAATACCCTTCATGCCCATGGAAGCGTGTGCCTGACAAACATAGTAATGTATTCCCAAAGCCGAGACCACCGTATTTCCTCCGCCGAAGGGAACAGCAAATCCTCCATTGGAAGTTATTCCGTTGGCAAGCCATGTTGCTTGGCTTACCTCCACGGCATTGTGTATCGATTCCAGAACAAATCGGACGGTATCGCCGGGATCAATGAAAAGGGTGTCGGGGAAAAAGCTCGTTCCTAGATTGATGATCGTGTGTGGCGCAAAGTTGACAAACTCGATCGCATGAGTCTCTCCCGTTCCAACGGTAATTGTCCATTGGTTCGTGGAGGTGTACCCTTCGGAAGCGGCATCAACACTTACCGAAATGTGCGACCATGAGGCACTGTCGGATTCAAATGCGACATACGTCCCCGCGCTCAGATTTGGAACCGTGAGAGAAGTCGTATTTCCTGATCCCAAAACAACTCCCGATCCCACCGAATCTTTGTACAGCTTCAAATTCCACGACTTGAAATTCCTGTCGGCGGAAGTTGCGAGAATACTGTCCTGGTCGACGAGACTCTGGATCGTGAGGGTGCTTGTGGGTGGCGGTGCGGGATTGACAGTAATGGTTCCCTTCATACCGCCGGAAGCATGTGCCTGACATACATAGTAATGTGTTCCGACGACGGAAAGCACCACGCTCCCTCCTCCGAACGGAACCGAGAAACCGCCGTTGGATGTGATTCCATCTGCATCCCAGGTAGACTGATCGACTTCGACCGCGTTATGTATCCCCGCGATCGAAAAAACCACCGTATCGCCCGCGTTGATCGTGAGAGTCGCGGGATTGAACGAGAGCCCGGAATTGTTGATCGTGTGTTTGGTTGCAAAGACCGATGTGACCGAAAGAACAAGAAACAGTACGACGGCGCTCAATATTCTCATGATGGTGACTCCTGCGGGCGTGGAATATACCCGACTGTATTATTGTTGAACTGTGATTGTACCGGTCATTCCCATCGCTTGATGGTAGATGCAATGGTAGGCAAAGGTCCCGGCCGTGTTGAATGTTGTTGTCTTGCTCGATCCGTTCGACATATCGCCCGTATCCCATACTCCCGTATCGCTTGTTGAGGTATGGATGGCGCCGTCGTTATTCTTCCACGTGATTGTGGTTCCCTTCTTTATCGTAAGAGAACTCGGAGAAAAAGAATCCCCAGTCATGACGACGGTGTTCGGCGGCGGGGGCGATCCGGACGACGATCCGCCATACGAATTCGATGGATTGTTATTGCAGCCAACGACGGCTGCCACCACTGATGCGATAACCATCAGTGCGAGGTATGTCCTGTATGCTCGTTTCACAAAATTCTCCTTCCTTCAAAATGTGTGATACGTAAACGGTGTTTCGTGAGATCTTCTCTACTTGTTCACCCCTTGTAAGGGCAACATCCGTACCAGAATCAAAGATTTAAAAAGGGTGGATTTTGAAAAGAAATTGGCGGGGGTGTGGAATCGCTGTCCCGCATCGCACCATCGGGATGTCGTGGGATGTCCCACCGCTGTCACACATCAGCTGTGCCTAAAATCCAAAAAACAGTTTAGAGCGGGGAGAAGGGACAGAATGAACAGAAGCGTGGGGTGCGGGAATTCATTCCCGGTAGAGTGAAGGATCGATCGAATAGTCCTCGAGTTTGCGATAGACGGTCTTACGGTCGACGTCCATGATCCTGGCGACCTGATTGAGGTTTCCCTTACACTCTTTCAGCAGCCGCTGGAGATATTTGAGTTCTGCATCACGTATGACGTGTTCGATGTAGGATTTGTACGGGAGAGATGTGGTTTGCGGAGGATTCAGCAGTTCCGATCCCGCCTGGTCGGCTTGTGCGCCTTGCAGCTCGAGGGACTTGATGACTGCATCGTCACTCTTGATGATCGCACGCTTGATAAGATTTTCAAGCTCGCGCACATTTCCTTTCCACTCGTAGTTCATCATGTCATGGATTGCGGCGGGAGCAAATCCGGTGATGGGTCGGCGTGCGAGCGAACGATGCTTCTCCAGAAAATAGTCCGCCAGAATCGGAATATCGTCGAGGCGTTCACGAAGCGGGGGTAGAGTAATGGGAAAGACGGTCAGCCGGTAGAGGAGGTCTTCGCGGAATTTTCCCTCTTTGACCATTTCATCCAGATTTCGGTGTGTTGCGGCGATGATTCTGATGTCAGCAGTAATGGGCGTATTACTTCCTATACGGGAAAACTGTTTTTCCTGAAGGATGCGAAGGAGTTTTGTCTGGAGTTCGAGCGAGACATCTCCAATTTCGTCCAGGAAGAGAGTTCCGTGATCTGCTTCCTCGATCTTTCCACGGTGGAGACGCATCGCTCCCGTGAAGGCGCCCTTCTCGAACCCGAATAATTCACTTTCCAGCAGGGTCGAGGGGATTGCAGAGCACTGGACTATGACGAACGGCAAATCCTTTCGTGAACTGTTAAGATGAATCGCCTTTGAAACAAGCTCCTTCCCCGTACCAGTTTCTCCAAGAACGAGCACTGTGACATCCGTCCCGGCAACCTGCCGGATGAGCTTGAAGACATCTTTCATCTTCTCGTTGCGGGTTATGAGGCTCGCAAAATTTGCCTCTCCCTGAATGAGATTTCGGAGACGGACAAGTTCCTTTGTCCGCCGACCTTCATCAATGGCTCTCTTGACCTTGATGACAAGCTCGTCGTTATTGCATGGTTTGGTGATATAATCAAATGCCCCGCCGCGCATTGCCTCGACTGCGGTTTGAACGGATCCAAATCCGGTAATCATCATCACGGTTGCATCGGGAAGCGCTTGTCGGATGTGCTTCAGGAGCTCGAGACCATTCATCTGTTCCATGACCAGGTCGGAAAGAATGAGATCGAAAGATTCTTCGGACAGCACGCGCTTTGCTTCCTCACTTCCTTTGACGGCGCGGACGGCATACCCCTCCTCTCGGAGAAGTGCAACCGTCGCAACACGGAATGCGTTATCATCATCTACAATGAGGATGCGGGATTTCGGGAGTTCCTGTCGTTCCATGACTTGTTATGCAGTATAAGATGGGAATGAGAGCGTAAACGTTGTGCCTTCTCCCACGTTGCTGTGCACCGAAATAGTTCCATCATGTTGCTTGACAATTCCATAGGTGACAAAGAGCCCCAGCCCGACGCCGCTCACGGTACTCTTGGTGGTGAAGAACGCATCAAATATTCTGTGAAGATGCTCGGGAGGAATGCCGATCCCGGAATCAGTTACCTCAACGACGGCGCAGCCGTTTTGGTTCCTCGATGCAATGAGAAGAGAGCCGCCCTCGGGCATGGCGTCCTGGGAGTTTCTGACGAGGTTGAGAAAGACCTGTTTCAGCTTGTCGCGTGAGCCGACGATCTGCAGCGCGGAATGGTCGAGCTGTAGCCGGAGCGTGACCTTGCTCGTGTGGAGCGAAGGGGCGCATGAAAGTGCGACCTCCTGCAGCACGTCGTTGAGATTCAGGGGCTCGCGTGCGAGCGTGACGACCGAATTCCGGTAGACATCAAGCATCTGGCGTGTTAACTTTGCAAGCCGCTCGGCTTCTTCCAGAGCCACGGCGAGAAGTTCCTGATCCTGCGATGCGGCCGGGGTTCTCTTGAGAACTGTCTGAAGGCAGCTCTGGATGTTGTGGATCGGGTTGTTGATTTCGTGAGAAAGCTGTGCAGTGAGATTTCCCGTCACGGCAAGCCGTTCCGATTTCACAAGCTCGGCCTGTGTGTCCTTCAACTGCTGGAGTGTTGCTTCGAGCTCCGTGTTTCGTTCCGCGAGCTGGGAAATTTTTTCCTTCAACGATTGGCTCATCTGCTCGAAGCGCTGTGCGAGGTATTTCAGTTCTCCTCCTCCGCCTACGCGAATCGGATAGTCATAGTTTCCGTTGCTGACTTCCGCGGTTCCTTTGATGAGAGCACCGATGGGGCGGGTGATTCCCTGGGAAATGACAAATCCGATCCCTGCGGTTACGACGAGAATAATGATGGAGAGAGCGATAAACGTCCGAAGCACCGGTGAAACGACAGACTGGACCTCCGATTCGATCGGCTTGAGGAGGAGCAATCCGACCGCGGATCCTCCGGGTCCATCCTGCCGGTCCAGCCGGCACCAGGCCGCCGGAAGCCTGTCGTGCTGTGTCTGGATGGTAAAGATATCCGGAGCGCCCCGATAGTGTTGCGAGGCGATCGGTTCCGTGGGTGACTTCAACCACGCGGCAATCTCGGCTGCCTGAGCAGGGGCAAGCGTCGATGATACAAGGATCGTGTCGACGCACAGGACCACATCGCTGTTGATTGTCGATTTAATCGCAAAGATATCTACCTGATGCAGGCGAAAGCCCATTGCCAGCGAGCCGACCGTTTCCGTTCCGATTACCAGGGGAACCGATGCGTATCGGTAGACCTCATGGTTCCATTGCCATATCCCCGTCGATGCGCCGCTCGCCACTGAATCAGTGAGCGAGGCGATCGAGGATTTCAGAATCCTGATATTCTTTCCATCGATGAGGTTTGCAAGCGAGTTCCCGAGACTGTCGCGGAGGATGAAGAGCTCGCTTTTCATATTCTGATTGAGCTCCTGGCAAAGCGGGACGGCAGTATTCCGGTCCCCTATTTCCACCAGCGCCTTGAGCCGCGGCGACTCTGCAACGATCTGGCACGACCTCACGATCTCGCTTCGGTGATATTCCTCCAGCTCGGTGACTGCGGAGTAATTGCTCTTGAGGTCTTCCGAGAACCGGGATTCGATCTGGACACGCATCCAGTACGTGATGACGAAATAGGTTACCAGAAGGAGGCCCAGGACGACTCCCCAGATGGCGAGCAATATTTTCGTACGTAATTTCATCTCTGGTGAATCCAACAAACTCTGTCCAACGGCCATCGGCAGAATGCTCAGGGGCTGCAGAACCGGTGCGCTTGCCGGAGTGGCTTGCAGGCGATGGATGAATTGAAATTTACCTCTTTTGTGGAAAGAGTCAAAAACAGTGAATGTCTGCGACGGTAGTCGGGAAAGGTGGAGCCTCCGGATGTATGCGGGAGTGTAGCCCCAAGAGAATTCATTGTGACCCAGTACCAACTTCCTCCCCCGAGAAAGAGGCATAATGTCGGTCAGGTATAATTGTTCTGCCGAAATCGTTGTCTAAGTGCTTCAATGCAAACCGCTTAGGAAACTGCAGGTTCACCGACCCACTTTGAGGAAGGCTGGTCAACTTGCCGTCGGGCGTGAATTTCTGTCGCATCACTGAGGAAGGGATCGCCAATCTCTACCATGGTACTGCCATACAAACCCTCATTGCGGCGAAAATGATGGATCTCTTGGGCTAGATACGAGAGCTACAATCTTCCGACTAGCAAACGTATTTCAGGATCCCAATCTGTTGAAAATTGGGTTTTTTATTTCTTTCCAACTACTGTCCGATCATTTCATAAGATCATAATAATTTAGGAAAGCTCTTGACAGCAAGCAATTTTCTTGATATATTCGCAAATCAATTCTTAACTAGTTCTCAGAAACCTTGCACGAGGGCGTCTGTGGGATGAGGAGTGCGTGCAGAGGGCTTCCTCGATTACGTGATTGATGCTCTGCTAAAGATCATTAATCCGAGAGCCCGTAGTTTAGAACATTCGCAAGAGTGTTTTGAGCTATGGGTTTTTTTATGATGATTGATGGCCTAGCAAAGAAATCCTTCGTTTGAAAGTTCATACTCAAAATAGACAGATTGGAGTTTTCTCCCGACAGCTCTCAATGCTATCCTCCCAGTCTTAGAGAAACCGACTTGATCTGAACGAAGAAATTACTTGCATTCAAGTTGGTACTTGAATTGGAGCCTCGTCAACATGTTCAGTGGCGAGCTGAAATTTCTCTCATCGAAGTTGTGAGAATTTTACAAGTCTAACCCACAGAACCGAGAGTAATACATATCCAAGTCAAACTGAAACAAACGATCATCGATATAATATGCTTCAAAGTTCTCTCTAGCCCACCTGTCAGTGTCACTCCGGCAACTGAGACAGACTGAGGCGGGCTCGCAAGCAATTTCATTTCATACAGGAGGCAGCATCATGGCCGATAAATCAGATAAAACAGTTGAGTTACTCGAACGCGGAAAGAGTCTTTATCATCAACGGAAGTTCAAGGAGAGCGAGGCGGCGTTCACCGAACTGTCGGAATCAGGCAAGCATAAGGAACAAGGTTTCTATGGACTTGGTGTCGTCAGATATCAACTAGGGGACTTAGACTTAGCAGAGGGCCACTTCAAAAAATGCCTGGAAGACTCGCCGGATCACTCAGACGCGCTATTCTATCTTGGCCAAATTTGCCTCAGGCGTAGAGAGGTTGAAAAAGCACTGAAGTTCTATGACAAAGCAATCAAGGCCAATCCAAAACACGGAGCCGCCCACCGTCAACTAAATGCCTACGCACTTTATACGCTGGCACGTGCAAAGCGACTTTACGTGCAACAGAGATATAAAGAGAGCGAAGAAAATTTCAAGAAAGTTATTGAGTCGGGTAGGTACGAAGCAGCTGGGTACTACGGAGTCGGTTTGGTGCAATTGCAGCTAGGGGAACTTGAGTCAGCAAACAAGCAATTCGAACAATGCCTCAAATTGCATCCCCGCCATGCCAAT
>Ga0335082_10005660_pt1 | contig 13687 bp, 15 predicted proteins | sample Lox_Sample_41_FD_206718 | JGI IMG/M metagenome (GOLD analysis project Ga0335082, IMG submission 206718) | Soil microbial communities from Loxahatchee National Wildlife Refuge, Florida, United States - Lox_Sample_4.1 | ecosystem: Environmental > Terrestrial > Soil > Wetlands | place: USA... | reverse complement strand
GTCTGGCGTCCTTCCAGTGGTTGGCCACCGCCAGCGCCCCCGCGCGGAAGGCCGCCGGCGCCACCCCGGAGGCGTGCCAGCCGTCGCCCAGCCGGGCCGCGCGGCGCAGGGCCGCGTCGGAGCCGCCACCGACGAGGATCGCCGGCCGGGGTTTCTGCAGCGGCATCGGCGAGACCTTCACGTCGGCGAGCCGGTAGCTCCCATCGGTGATGGTCGGATATTCATCCGTCCACACCTTGCGGAACAGCTCGATGGCCTCGTCGGTGCGGCGGCCGCGCTCGCGGAACGGCACGCCGAGCGCCTTGAACTCGCCCTCGAGCCAGCCCACCGCTACTCCCACGATCAGGCGACCGGCCGACAGGACGTCGACGCTCGCCAGCAGCTTGGCCACGGGCAGGGGCGAACGGTACGGCAGCACGACCACGCTCGTGCCGAGCGCGATGCGCTCGGTGACGCCGGCCAGCCACGGTAGCACCGCGAGGGGGTCGAGCATGTCGTCGCGGTAGATCAGCGACACGTCGCGCGGCACCACCACGTGATCGGTGACCCACAGCGAGTCGAGGCCCATCTCCTCGGCGCGCGCCGCGATCTGGATCAGGCGGGAGGGCTCGATCGGGCGTCCGTAGTGGGGCAAGCAGATGCCGAGCTTCATGGGGCTGGAGCCTACCACGCCGCGACCGGGCTCAGCGGATGAACGAGCTGGGCGCCTTCCCGGCCATCGTGGCCACGTCCGGCAGGCCGGGGTCGGCGGGCTTGGGCAAGTGGCGCTCGATCAGCCGCCACTGCCGCACCGCGTGCAGGCACTTCGCGAAGGCAGCCTCGCCCCTCGCGTCGCCGGGAGAGCGCTGGATGTCGACCTGGCCGGTGGTGAGATCCACGTCGCGCACCTGGGCGTCGAAGGTCGGCGAGATCCGGCGGGCGTAGCTCACGCACGTGGCCACGTCGGCCCGCGATTGCTCCGCGTAGTCGGGGGGCCACGCGAAGCCGACTGTCAACGCCGCGACACAGCCGAGCGCGATTGCCTTGTTCATGGCCGGCTCCTTCGTGCGGGGGAAGGAGCAAGACATGGGCCAGCGTGGAATGGCAGCGAATCATGGGTTTTTCCCGAGGATGGCGCCGCTCGTCGTGTCAGCGCAGCACCACCATGGAAGATTCTGCTCGGCTAGCGCAGGGCGGGCGGCTCCGGGAACTGCTGATCCACGACGCGGTGGATGCGGAGCCCGATGGCTTCGCGCTGGATGATCAGGGTGTGGCGGGCCTCGAGGGCTCGGGCACGCGCCTCGCGATAGCGGGCGAGCCTCCCCTCCCGGGCGATGTCGGGCGCGCGCTCGAGATCCTCGCGCAGCTCGTCACAGAGGCGCAGCGCCGCCTCGAGGCGCTCGCCTGCCCGGCCCAGGGTGGCGGCCTTCTCCGCGAGGATCTCCTTCTCGGTCCGCTGGAGGGCTTCCTCTCGCTGGTTCACGCCGGCCCTTCGACGACGCCGGCCGCGATCAACTCGGCGATGCGGTCGTCCTTGTAGCCCAGCAGGTCACGCAGCACCCGGCGCGTGTGCTCGCCCACGCGGTAGGCGGCGGGGGCGCGCGGGTGGGTGGGCTTGCCGTCCAGGTGATAGGGGCTGGCGGTGACGCGCAGATTGCTCCGGGCCGGATGTGGCAGCACCGGGAAGAACTGGCGGACCGCGAGGTGCTCCTGGGCGATGACCTCGGCCGGGCGCAGGACCGGCGCGCAGGGGATCCGGGCCTCGGTCAACACCGCCAGCGCCTCGTCCGCGCTGCCGAAGGTGTCGAGCCAGCCGGTGATGACCGCGCGCAGCTCGCGCCAGTTCCGGCGACGCGTCAGGGACGAGCTGAAGCGCGGATCGCGAGCGAGGTCGGGCCGCTTCATGAGGCCGAGCACTCGCTCCCAGAGCCGTGGGGCGCCCACGATCTGCATCGCCATGTAGCGGTCGCCGACGCGGTGCACGATCATGCCGGGGCGCGGATTGCCGTGCTCTTCGCCGCCGTTGAGCACCGAGGCGAAGGTCACGCTGTCGGCGCCCACCAGCGCCTCCAGCATCGAGACATCCAGATGCGCGCCCTTTCCGGTGCGGGCCCGGCGCCAGAGCGCGGCCATGATGGCGCCCATGGCATGCGCGGCGGCCAGCACGTCGGCGGCCTGCAGGTTCGACGCGCGCGGCGCCGCCTCGTCCCCCTGCTCGAGCGCCATCATCCCGGACGCGGCGTTGATGATGTGGGCGAAGGCCGGGCGCTCCCGCCAGGGCCCGGTCTGGCCGAAGCCCGAGATCGAGCAGTAGACGATATCGGGCTTGGCCCCGGAGACGGCCGGGTAGTCCAGGCCCAGGCGGCCCGCCACCCCGGGCGCGAAGTTCTCGATGAACACGTCGGCGTGGCGCGCGAGGCCCAGGACGACCTCGCGACCCTCGGAGCGGCTCAGATCCACCGCCACGCTCTCCTTGCCCGCGTTGACCCGTGCGAAGTAGGTGGACTGGTCCTCGCGGCCGGGCTCGATCTGGTGCGGGTTGCGACGCATCTCGTCGCCCTCGATGGGCCGCTCGATCTTGATGACGCGGGCGCCGAGGTCGGAGAGCAGGCGGGTGCAGTAGGGCCCGGCCAGAACGCGGGTGAGGTCGACCACGACCAGGCCGTGGAGGGGCAAGGAGTCGTCGGACATTATTCGGGGGAGTATATCGCCAGAATCGCAGGCGCGTGCACCGTCTGCGGCCGGTGACCGTAGCTCAGCCGCGCCCCCCGATCCGCGCTACGCCGACTCGACCAGGCCCGCCGGGCAGGCGACGCCGGTGCCTCCGATGCCGCAATAGCCCCACGGGTTCTTGGCCAGGTACTGCTGGTGGTAGTCCTCCGCGTAGTAGTACTCGGGGGCCGGGCGGATCTCGGTCGTGATCGGCCCATATCCGGCCCGGTCGAGCACGGCCTGATAGACCTTGCGCGAGGCTTCCGCGGCGCGCTGCTGCGCGTCGCCGTAGCAGTAGATCGCGGAGCGGTACTGGGTGCCCACGTCGTTGCCCTGGCGCATCCCCTGGGTCGGGTCGTGGTTCTCCCAGAAGGCGCGCAGCAGGGTCTCGTAGGAGACCTTGGCCGGATCGAATACCACCATCACGACCTCGGTGTGTCCGGTCGCGCCGCTGCAGACCTCCTCGTAGGTCGGGTTCGGAGTGTAGCCGCCCGCGTAGCCCACGGACGTGGAATACACGCCCGGAATCTCCCAGAACTTCCGCTCCGCGCCCCAGAAGCAGCCGAGGCCGAAGACGGCGCGCTCCGTTCCCGCCGGGAAGGGAGGCTCGAGCCGCGCGCCACTCACGAAGTGGGTGTCGGGCACGCGCGTCTTCTCGGCGCGCCCGGGGAGCGCGTCGGACGGACCGGGCATGCTGCGCTTGCGCAGACCAAACATGGGCGTTCCTCCTCTGTCGGTCAAGCCTACCTCAGGGCGGCCGTCGCGGCTACTCTGCTATGCTCGTCCGGGTGTCAATCCCGTGGCGAGGAGCGGCGGACATGAGCGAGAACGGCAAGCCGGCGGGCGGATGGGGCTGGGAGCGGGCGCTGCACGGGATCGTGCCCCCGCTGATCTCACCGCTGGACGACTCGGGAGCCCCGGACGCCGGCACGATGGCCGCGCTGGTCGAGCACGTGATCGACGGGGGGTGCACCGGCCTTTTCATGCTGGGCGGCTGTGGCGAGGGGGCGTGGCTCACCCCGGGGCAGCGGGGCGCGGTGGTCAGGTCGGCGGCGCGCGCGGCGGCCGGCCGGGTGCCGGTGCTGGCGGGCGTGATGCTGCCCGCCACGGGTCCCGCCATCGAGGCGGCCCGCCAGGCCGCGGGGGAGGGCGCCGACGCGCTCGTGGTCAGCTCCCCGTACTACTTCGGGGTGGAGCCCGCCGCGCAGCAGCGCCACGTCGAGGCGGTGATCGCGGCCACGGCGCTGCCCGCGCTCCTCTACAACATCCCGCAGTGCACGCACCACGTGCTGCCGCCCGAGACGGTGCGCGCGCTGGCCCGCGACGCGCGCGTGCTCGGCATCAAGGACTCGGCCGGTGATTTCGAGGCTTTCCAGAAGCTGCTCGCGATCAAGGAGGAGCGCCCGCGCTTCCGCGTGCTGCAGGGCCACGAGTCCCTGGCCGCGGCCAGCCTGCTGCAGGGCGCGGACGGGATGGTGCCGGGCCTGGCCAACGTGGCACCGGCGCTCTTCGTGGATCTGCAGGCGGCCGTGGACCGCGGGGCGGCCGCGGACTGCGCGCGGCTGCAGCGGCGCATCGCGGCGCTCGCCGGCCTCTACCGGCAAGGACCGTTCCTGTCCGCGCTGAAGGCGGCGTGCGAGATGCGGGGCCTCGGCAACGGCCGTCCCGCGCCGCCGCTCCTGCCCGCCTCGCCCGCCGAGCGCGCCGCGATCCGGGCGCTGCTCGAGGGCGCCGGCCTCGCGCTCGCGGCGTCCGCCGCTCCCGCCCGGTGACGATCCGCGCCGTCATCTTCGACATGGACGGCGTGCTCGTGGACTCCGAGCCTTTCGGCTTCGAGGCCCTGCGCCGGGTGATGACCCGTCACGGGCTGCCGTTCTCGGAGGAGGAGAATGCGGAGTTCCTCGGCCGCACCACGCTCGACTCCTGCCGGATCCTGAGGGAGCGGCACGGCCTGACCGAGTCGGCCGAGACGCTGGCCGAGTGGTACGTCGAGGGCATGCTGGAGCAGATCGGCCGTGGGCCGATCCCGATGGCCGGCGTGCCCGAGGTGCTGGAGCGCGTGCGGGCCTCCGGCTACCGGATGGCCCTGGCCTCCTCCGCGGAGGTCCGCGTGATCGAGGCCAATCTCGCCGCGCTCTCGCTCCGGCCGCTCTTCGAGGCCGTCGTCTCTGGCACGCAGGTGGCGCGCGGCAAGCCCGCGCCCGACGTGTTCCTGGCCGCCGCGGATCGCCTCGGGATAGTTCCGGAGCGGTGCCTCGTCATCGAGGACTCGCGCAACGGCCTCCTCGCAGCCAAGGCGGCCGGCATGCGCTGCGCGGTGGTGCCCTGCGACCACACCCGCCACCAGGATTTCAGCGAGGCGGATCATCGGCTCGCCGCGCTCCCGGATCTGCTCGCGCTGCTCTAGATCTGCTTGAGGAGGAAGGCGGCGCGCCCCATCCTCCGCTCGATGGCGGCCACGCGGCGCTGGTAGGCGCCGCTGCCGGATCCGGGGCGCCACCCGGACGGATTCGGCAACACCGCGGCGAGCTGCGCGGCCTCGTGCTCGTCCAGGTCCGCCGCCGGCTTGCCGAAGTAGCGCTGGCTCGCCGCGCCCACCCCGTAGAGGCCGGGGCCCAGCTCGACCACGTTGAGGTACAGCTCGAGGATGCGCCGCTTGGGCAGGGCGCGCTCGAGCTGCCAGGTGAGCAGCGCTTCCCTGACCTTCCGGATCGGGCTGCGCGACTTCGAGAGCCACAGGTTCTTGGCCAGCTGCTGGGTGATGGTGGAGGCGCCGCGCGGCAGCTCGCGGTCACGCAGCGCCTCCTCGAGGGCGTTCTGCATCTCGTCGATCGCGAAGCCGTGGTGGGTGAAGAAGTTGACGTCCTCCGCGACGAGGACCGCCCGCTTGAGCGCGGGCGAGATGGCCGCGTAGGCTGTCCACTCCCGGGCCACGCGATCAGGGCGGCCGCGCGCGCGCTGCTCGGCGCGATACTGCTCGATGAAGGCGGTGGTGGCGGGGCGGTCGACGGCGAGGCGCCGGACCGACGGCCAGGTCCAGATCTCGATCGCGAGCCACCCGCCGACGACCAGCATGACGATCACGACCAGCCGGCCGGCCCAGCGGGATCGAGTGCGCATGGGCCATGGTATCGTGGTGGCCCCATGGACGTCCTCAAGCGGCGGATCGCGGACGCGGTGGACCGGCTCGGCGACGATCTCACCGCCCTGTCACGACGCATCCACGCGCATCCCGAGCTGGCCTTCGAGGAGGCGCGCGCGTCCGGCTGGCTCGCGGAGTTCCTGGAAGGGCAGGGCTTCCGGGTCGAGCGCGGAGTGGGCGGGGTGGCCACTGCGTTCCGGGCGAGCCTCGAGACGGGCCCCGGCCCGACCCTGGCCATCCTCTGCGAGTACGACGCGCTGCCCGGCGTGGGTCACGCCTGCGGTCACAACGTGATCGCGGCCGCGGGGGCCGGCGCGGGCGCCGCCCTGATGGCGGCGCGCGATGGGCTCCCCCCGGGGCGCGTCGTGGTGATCGGCACGCCCGCCGAGGAGAAGGGCGGGGGCAAGGGCGTGCTGGTGGACGCGGGCGTCTTCGCGGGTGTGGACGGCGCGATGATGATCCACGGCTTCGACCGCACGCTGCTCCACCAGGACCTGCTCGGTGTTGTCCGGCTCACCTTCGAGTGGGCGGGCAAGGCCGCCCACGCCTCGGTGGATCCGTGGGAGGGCGCGAACGCGCTGGACGCGTGCGTGCAGACCTTCAACGCGGTGAGCATGCTCCGGCAGCAGATGCGCCCGGGCTGCCGCATCCACGGCATCGTCGCCGAGGGCGGCGCCGCCGCCAACGTCATCCCGGAGCGCGCGGTGGCCGACTTCAACGTGCGCGGGCCTAGCCTCGAGGCCATGTGGGCGCTCCAGCGGCGTGTGGTGGCCTGCGCGGAGGCCGCCGCCGCCGCGACCGCCACGCGGCTCACCGTGACCCAGCACCGGGACGTCTACGAGCCGCTGAAGCGCAATCAGACGCTCCTCGACGTCTTCGCGGCCAACCTGGGCGCGGTCGGGCTGACCGAGGGGCCGCCCGCGCCGGATCGGCTCGCGTCATCGGACATCGGCAACGTGAGCCAGGTCACGCCGACCATCCACGCCTGGATCGCGATCGCGCCGCTCGGCACCGCCATCCACACCCGCGAGTTCGCGGCGGCCGCGGCGGCGCCGGGAGCGCGCCCGGGCCTGCTGGCCGGCGCCAAGCTGATGGCCCTCAGCGCGGTGGACCTGCTCGCCGATCCGGCACGACTCGCCGCCATGAAGGAGGAGTTTCGAGGTCGGTGAAGAGCCGGCTCACGCTCTGGATCGTCGCGGTGGTGCTCACCGCCGCCGTCATCGGGGTGAGCCTCCTCACCATGGACCCGTTCCCGCCCCGACGCATCGTGATCGCGACCGCGCAGCCCGACGGCAACTACGACGCGGTGGGTCGAGAGTACCAGCGTCGCCTCGTCCGCGAGGGCCTCAGCGTCGATCTGCGTCGCACCGCTGGCTCGGTGGAGAACCTGGACCTGCTGCGGCGCGGCGCGGTCGACGTGGCCTTCGTCCAGGGAGGGATCTACCAGCCCGCCGAGGATCCCGAGCACCGCCTGCGCGGCATGGCCGCGATCTACCGGGAGCCGCTCTGGATCTTCTACCGCGGCCGGCCAGTGACCGACGGTCTCGCCTCGCTCGCGGGCCGCCGCGTCTCGATCGGCGCGACGGGCAGCGGCACCGAGGCGGTGGCGCGCGCGCTGTTCGCCGCGCTGGGGCTGCCGACGACGGGCTCAAACCTGCTGAACCTGACCTCGGCCGCGGCCCGGCTCGAGCTCGAGGCGGGGCGCATCGAGGCCGCCTTCTTCGTGGCCTCGTACAAGGACGGCAACGTCACCGCGCTGCTCCATCGCCCCGACGTGCGCCTGCTCGGCTTCACGCGCGAGGTGGCGTTCGCCCGTAACTTCCGCTATCTCTCCCCGGTGCGGATCACCGAGGGGCTGCTCGACCTGAAGGCGGACCTGCCGCGCGAGGAGGTCACCCTGATGGCGCCCGCCGCGCTGCTGGTCTGCCGCGAGTCGCTGCATCCCCGGGTGGTCGAGCAGATCCTGGCCGTCGCCCGGGAGGTGCACGGAAGCGGCAGCCTGCTGGATCCACCGCAGCGGTTCCCGACCCGTGAGGGCGTGGACGTCCCGCTGCACGAGGCGGCCGACTCGTTCCTGACCCGGGGCGAGTCGCTGCTCTCGCGCGTGCTGCCCTACTGGGCACTGCGCTGGGTGGTGCAGCTGCGCCTGCTCCTGCTGCCTCTGCTCGCGGTGTGGTTTCCTCTGTTCAAGATCCTGCCGTGGCTTCTCCGCTGGCGCGGCAATCATATCCTCGAGCGGCACTACGCGCTGCTGCGCGACGTGGAGGCCAGGGCGGCCGACGCCGGGGAGGCGGACACGATGCGAGAGATCATCGCGCAGATCGAGACGCTGCGAGGCCAGATCGAGGGACTCGCTCGGCGGCTGCCACTCCAGCATCAGCGGGACCTCTATCACTGCCGCCTGCACGTCGCGCTCGTGCTCGCCGAGGCGCGGGATCGCCTCCAGCGGATGGAGCCCCAGCCCCGCTAGCGGTGGCGGGCTCGCGTGGTCCGCGCGTCCGGGCGCGCGGCGCGAAAGCGCCGACCACGCCGGCCGACCACCCGACGCCGGGCGCGGTCGCCCACGATGACGAGGGCGAGACCTATGCAGAAGCCGCCGAGGCCGATCCACACCGCGGGCAGGTGGCCGGCGAGGCGGACGCCCATGTACTCCACGGTGCGCTCGCCGCCGGTGCCCGCGGAGCCGGCGAGCCGTGCGCCCGCCACCATGAAGGACACGAGCGTGGCCAGAGGCAGCACCACGCCCTGGACGCCCACCGCGAGGCAGGTGCGGGTGATCACGCGGCGAATCAGAGGCGCGCGGCCGATGAACAGCATCGCGGCCACCGTGGCTATCGCCCACACCGTCAGCGTGACCGGTGGGCTCATCGTGCCGGGCTTGCCGGCGTTGACCACGGTCGTGATCACCAGGAGGGACACCGCGCCGGAGGCGGCGCCGCCGGCCAGCGTCGCGATCGCCTTGGCGAGGCGGATCGGCCAGCGCCGCGGCCGCCGCGTCCTCGGCGCCCGGCGTGGCGGCTCCTTCAGCAGAAGGTTCCACAGGAGCAGGCTGGCCCCGAGGTAGAACAGGAGACCGAACAGCACCAGCAGGTTGGTGCCGGGCATGCGGAATCTACGGGGCCTTCCAGATCACCCGCTCGGTGGCGTCCCCCAGGGCCACCGTCGGTACGCCACCCTGTCGCAGGAGCATCGCGATGCGCTGCTTGCCGTCTCGGTCGTGCAGGCTCAGGAACGGCAGCTGGAAATCGGCGCTCACCCTCAGCCAGAGGCGCCCCTTGCCGCCCGCGTCGGCGAGGCTGAGGGTGGGCTGCCCGTCGCCGGTCACCGCGAGCATCGCGCGCCCGTTGCCGTCCACGTCGTACTGCCAGATCGCGGGCGCGCCCGGCGGGTCGAGGCCGACCGCGGTGCGGCGGCGGCCGTTGCGATCGAAGAGGGTGAGGCCGGTGGCGCCCTCCGCGGTCAGGGCCAGCAGCGAGCGGGGGCGCCCGTTCTGGTCGAAGAGTGCGAGGCTCGGCCGGCCGTCGCCGTACGCGCGCAGCTCGACGCGTGGCCGATCGGCCTGATCGAGGAGCGCGAGCTGCGCGGTGCCGTCGGCGCGCACGCTGAGCCCGGCGCGCACGCGGCCGCTGCTGCGGTCCGAGAGCTCGACGCCGGCCAGCCCCTGCGGGGTCACGCTCATGAGGGCGCGCTCCTGCTGGGTGTCGTCGGCGAGCGCGAGGGCCGCGGTGCCGTCCGAGCGGAGCCCGAGGGTGGCCCGCACGTTACCGGCGCCGTCGCGCAGCACGAAGCGCTCGGCCTCGATCGCGTTCGCCACCGGGGCGGGAGCGGTCTGCCCCATCACGAAGAGCGCGGCGAGGCCGACGAGGGTCAGGGTGCCGCACAGCTTGAGGCGCCGGTTCTCCCGCTCCAGGCGGTCGAGCCGGCGGGCCAGGGTATCCGGGGTGATTTCGCGTCGGGTATCGCTCACGATCCAGTCCTCCTACTTCTTGTCTCTCTTCTCGTCCGGCGCTCCCCCGGCGGCCTGCAGCGTGACCTTGTCGCCCACGATGAGGAACACCACGGTGCCGTTCGAGGCCTTGTAGGTCCATTGCTCCACCGGCCCGAGCTTGCTGATGTCGCTCGGCTGGCCCAGCGCCCGCTCGAGCTCCGCGCGAGTGGAGACGTTGCGCGACTTCTCGACGAGGTCCTCCTTGCTACGGCTGCAGCCGGTGCCGAGGCCCGCCACGAGCGTCCACGCCAGCTGCTGCCGCCATCGCTCTCCGCATCGCGCTCCTCCTGGGGGAACGTCGGCCGGGCCCGAGCCTGGCCGAGTCTATCAGAGTGTCGACCGGCGGCAACCGTGACGCGCCCGGGCCCGGGTGTACACTCCGGCTGGACCGACGCCGTGCGCCGAGGGCGCTCGGGTGAGGAGGGCTCGATGATCACGCTCGTCGTCAACGGAAAGCCCCAGCGGGTGGACGTGAATCCGGACCTGCCGCTCCTGTGGGTGATCCGTGAGGATCTGCGGCTGACCGGCACCAAGTACGGCTGCGGCATGGCCCTGTGCGGCGCGTGCACCGTGCACCTCGACGGGACGCCGATCCGCTCCTGCGTGACGCCAATCTCGGCGGCGGCTGGCAAGATGGTGACCACGATCGAGGGCCTGTCGCCCCAGGGCACCCATCCGGTGCAGCGGGCGTGGCAGGAGCTCGACGTGCCCCAGTGCGGCTTCTGCCAGTCCGGGCAGATCATGTCGGCGGCGGCCCTCCTCGCGCAGAAGGCCGCGCCCACCGACGACGACATCAATGCGGCGATGGCCGGCAACATCTGCCGCTGCGGGACGTACCAGCGCATCCGGGCCGCGATCCACCGGGCGGCCGCGCTCAAGAAGGGAGGCGCGCGATGAAGGCGGCGCCCGTCGGTCGACGCGCGCTCCTGAAGGGAGGCCTCGCGGTCGGCGCGGGCCTCACCATCGGCTTCCAGCTGCCCGCGATGCGTGCTCGCGCCCCGTCGGCCCAGTCGACTCCGGGCGTGTTCGCGCCCAACCAGTGGCTCAGCATCGACCGGGACGGCCTGGTGACCATCACGAACTCGGTGCCCGAGATGGGGCAGGGCTCGCTGACCACCACCACGATCATCATCGCCGACGAGCTCGACGCCGACTGGAACCGGATCCGGGTCAGCCAGGCGCCCGCCGATCCCAAGCGCTACGGCAATCCGGTCACCGGGTCGCAGTCCTACGGGGGGAGCCGAGGGGTGCGCGACCACATGGAGATGTGGCGCAAGTCCGCCGCGGCCGCGCGGGAGATGCTGCGGCAGGCCGCCGCCGCCGAATGGGGCGTACCGGTCGACACGGTGGACACCGAGCCGGGCGTCGTGGTGCACCGGCCGACCGGCCGGAAGCTGGCTTACGGCCAGCTCGTCGACCGGGCCCAGGCGCTTGCAGTTCCCCAGAACCCGAAGCTCAAGACCCCGGACCAGTTCCGCTACATCGGCAAGAACCTGCATCGCATCGACGCCCCCGAGAAGGTGACCGGTCGGGGCATCTACGGAATGGACGTGCAGGTGCCGGGCATGCTCGTGGCCTCGGTCGAGCGGCCGCCCGTGGTCTCGGGCGCCAAGGTGGTGAGCGTCGACGCGACGGCGGCCAATGCGATCCCCGGCGTCAAGCACGTGGTGCAGGTGACCAACGGGGTCGCGGTGGTGGCCGATCGATTCCCGACCGCGCTGGCCGGACGTCGCGCGCTCAAGGTGACGTGGGACCTGGGGCCGATGGCGCAGGTGAGTAGTCCCCGGATCTCGAGCGAGTACGCGGCCCTCGCCCGGCAGCCGGGCCTGGCCGCGCGCAAGGAGGGTGACGTCGAGCGGGCGCTCTCGGCGGGCGGCCGGACGCTCGAGGCCGCGTACGAGGTCCCGTTCCTCGAGCACGCCTGCATGGAGCCGATGAACGCGACCGCCCACGTCATGCCGGACGCCTGCGTGATCTGGGCGCCGACCCAGAATCCGGGCGGGACCCAGGCCACCGCGGCGCGGATCACCGGCCTGCCACCCGAGAAGGTCGCGGTGAACACGACGCTGCTGGGAGGCGGCTTTGGCCGGCGCGGCGAGGTGGACTTCATCGTGGACGCGGTGGAGACCGCGAAGGCGGTGGGGGCGCCGGTGAAGGTCATGTGGTCGCGCGAGGACGACATCCAGCACGGCTTCTACCGTCCCGCGACCTACAACGTGTTGCGCGCCGCGGTCGACGGCAGCGGGATGCCAACCGCGTGGTCGCATCGCATCGTCGGTCCCGGGATCCTGGCCCAGAAGGGCCGCATGCCCGCCAACATCGCGGTGGATCCCGCCGCGGTGGCGGGCGCGCGGGACCTGCCCTACGACATCCCGAACCTTCAGGTGGACTGGGTCAACAAGGACTTCGGAGTGCCGGTCGGCTTCTGGCGCTCGGTCGGCTCCTCGCAGAACGCTTTCATCACGGAGAGCTTCATCGACGAGCTGGCCCATCTGGCCGGCAAGGATCCATTCGAGTACCGGCGCGCGCTCCTCGGCAAGTCACCGCGGCACCGGGCGGTGCTGGAGCTGGCAGCCGCGCGGGCGAAGTGGGGGTCGCCGCTCCCGGCGGGCCGCGGGCGGGGGATCGCGGTGGCGTTCTCCTATGGTAGCTACGCGGCCCACGTGATCGAGGCGTCGGTGGTGGCGGACGGCGTGGTGCGCGTGCACCGAGTGGTGTGCGCCATCGACTGCGGCATCGCGGTCAACCCGGATCAGGTCAAGGCCCAGATGGAAGGCGGCGCGGTCTATGCGCTCACCGCCGCGCTCTACGGGCAGATCACGATCGACAGGGGCGGGGTGCAGCAGTCGAACTTCCACAACTACCCGATGATGCGGATCAGCGAGACGCCGGCGGTGGAGACACACATCCTGGATTCGGGGGCGGCGCCGGGTGGGCTGGGAGAGCCGGGGGTGCCGTCGGTGGCGCCGGCCCTCTGCAACGCGATCTTCGCGGGGACCGGCAAGCGCATTCGCGCACTGCCCATCCGGACGGGCGCGCTCTAGCCGGCTCGATTCCGGCTAGAGCGCGCGCCGTCTCCGGGCAGCGGGGGCTACGGGGTCTTCTCGAGGTTGGAGGCCGGCACCGCCGGTGCGACAGCGGCCGGAACCGAGACCGGACGGGCAGCCGCGCGGGCCGTCGCCTCCGCGTACTTGATCTTGAGGTCGCGCATCAGCACCGGGAACGAGGAGCTACGGATGATCTTGTCGAACTGGCCCCGGTAGTTCGCCACGAAGCTCACGCCCTGGACCGCCACGTCGTACACCATCCACCGCGAGTTGACCAGGTGGAGCCGGTAATCTACCGGAATCTCTACGCCGCGGCCGGTCACGATCTTGGAGCGGACGGTGGCGAACTCGCCGTCCACCGCCTCGCTCAGGTACACGATCTGCTCGCCGGCATAGTTCTCGAGCTTGCCGATGTATGCGCGGGCCAGCAGCTGCTTGAACAGGATGACGAAGTCGCTCTGCTCTTGCGGGGTGCGCTCGCGCCAGTGCAGCGCGAGGGCTCGCCGCGACATCTCCTGGAAGTCGAAGAGGCGGTCGGCGATGCGCTGCACTTCCGTGCGTCGCCGCTCCTGGCTGATCGGGGCGGCCAGCTCGGAGTCCTGCAGGATCTGCAACACCTGATCGGTGGCGGTCTGCACCACCTGGGTCGGGGTGGCTTCGGGCTGCGCGGCGCCGCCACCGGCCGCGAGCAAGAGCCACATCGCGAGTGCCTTCTGCATGATCTCCCCCGGGGGGCCGCGCCGATCTGCGGGAGCGCGACTGTATGATCCCTGTCCGGATCAGAGCATGTGGCGTGCCAGCGGCCTCCGGGCCGAATCG
>Ga0335082_10005658_pt1 | contig 13690 bp, 8 predicted proteins | sample Lox_Sample_41_FD_206718 | JGI IMG/M metagenome (GOLD analysis project Ga0335082, IMG submission 206718) | Soil microbial communities from Loxahatchee National Wildlife Refuge, Florida, United States - Lox_Sample_4.1 | ecosystem: Environmental > Terrestrial > Soil > Wetlands | place: USA: Florida... | reverse complement strand
GGGAGGTGTCGGTCCGATCTGGAACCCAGAACTGCCCAGGGTGAACTTGTAAATCGACTTCGTAATGTTGTTTGTTGGCCGGTCAATGCCCAGATCATCAGCCGTCACGGGCGGAATATTGATCAAGTTGTTGTTGATTCGAACAAACCCAAAGCGAAAGTCGTTCACAACTGTCGGAGAGAAGAGATGCGTCTCAGCAACGCTTAGGAACCGATCATTGACCGGTAGATCGTACGGGAAGTTCAGGTCCGTAGCGCTGATACTGCTGGCCAACGTTCCGCCAAGCGAAGCCTGCAGGCCGCCGGCCCCGAAGGGCAGAACTGACTCCGCGTTGGAGAAGAAGAAACGGGCAGCAACCTTGTCATTCCCAGCGTTGAATTCCTTGTCCCAATTGGTGGTGAATTGGTCGTCCGTGTACTTGCCCGGTTTGCTGACAATGTATTGTCCACCGTCAGTCGACGGAATCAGGTAACCGCCTGGTGTATTTCCGAACTGGTCGCTTTTGAATAACAGCAGCTTGTGGATGACAGGGTCGATGCTGGGCACGCCGAATTGATCTTCAAGAACCGAATCGAGCGTAGCGTCGTCACGAGTCGGTGGAAGAGCCGGAATGCTCGTGCTGATTGTAGTTCCCGGCGACAATCCACTTCGTTGCCGGGTCCCCTGGTAATTCACAAAAAAATAGCCGAGTTTTGCTCCCGGCCCGAGCGGGCCACCCAAACTGCCACCGAAAATATTCTGTTTGACCGGCGGGCGCTTCGCCCCTGCGCTATTGAGGAAGAATTCGTTGGCATTCAGGACATCGTTGCGGAAGAACTCGTACAGATCGCCGTGGAAATTTTTTGTCCCTGATTTCAGAATTGCATTGACGTTGCCGCCACTGTTGCGGCCCTGGCTGGCGTCGTAGAGCGAAGTCTGGACCTTGAATTCCTCAATGACATCGGGATTGGGTAACGGGACGTTCGTCGACTGCGAGACGTTGTAATCCGTCGCACTGATGCCCTCGATTAAATAGTTGTTGTTGTCTTCGCGCTGGCCGTTGACGATGACGCGCGCGTTGCCGCGTCCAAGCTGGGCCGAGGCATTCAGTTCGCTTTGCGCGCCGGTGGAAAGCGTCAGCAACTGCTGGAAATTCTGCGTGGCGAGAGGCAGTTCGCGGATTGTTTGCTGTTCGATCGCCTGGCCGGTGGTCGCGGTTGTGGTTTCGACGGTCTGGACGGTGGCCTGGACTTCCACTTTCTCCATAACTCGGAGCGGTGCCAGCTTGCCTGTCAGCCGGGTAGTCTCGGTGATGCGAACGACGATGTCGGGGAAATTACCTTCATTGAGCCCGGACGCAGTGACCTTCACGGTATAGGTGGCAACGGGCAGAAGCGGGACCGTGAACGCGCCGTTGGCGTCGGTCTTCACGGTGCGCACCACGGCGCCGGTATCCTGATTGACAATCTGAACCTGAGCGCCCGCAACGACGGCACCAGTGACATCCTGAATGGTACCGCTGATCGCGCCCGTCGCGCCGCCCTGGGCCAGAACCAGACCAGCAAGGATTAGCACGATCACTGTGTATGCGGCTAAGGATTTTAAGCTCGACATGTACACTCCTCCCACAAAAGGTGCTCGCCCCATTTGCATTCCGCTTGTCGCCCACTTTAAAGATTGGCTTCAGCACGAGCCACAACATCGCCCGGCAGAGCGCAGCCTACCGCCTGTTCGCGAATGAGGCTTGTCCCTGGTAACGACGTTTTGCATACACTCGTAATCTTTTGAAGACAGAAAAGATTGCTGAAGTTCTTGGTCAGGATTGTGCGAAAGCTTACTTGAAAACAACAAACGTTGCAAGGGAGGAAAAGGAGTTAGTGAACCAGAATCTTTGCCGAGCGAATCAAGTTTTTGATCGGGAAAATCGCCGGCACTTCTACGATTTTCAGGAGCAAACTACAAACCTTTGTAAAGACCGCCGTCGACAAGGATGGTCTGTCCAGTAACGTATGACGCACGGTCAGACGCAAGCCAAACAATCGCGTCGGCAAGCTCGCGAGGCTCACCTAAACGTTTTAGTGGCGTATCCGCAGCCCACCCATCGAAGATTTCCTTCTCGCTCTTGTTGGAAGCGACGGAACGGCTGCGGGCCAGATCCTTGAGACGGTCGGTGGCCGTGAAGCCGGGGCCGACATTGTTGACGAGGATGCCGTCCTTGCCGAACTCGTTGGCCAGACTCTTCACGAGGCCGACGACAGCGGCGCGGACAGCATTCGAGTACACCAGGTCAGCCACGGGCTGTTTCGTAGTGACCGAGGTGATGGTGATGATACGCCCCCACTTTTTCTGCTGCATATGGGGGATCACCGAATGGGCAAAGTACACCGTGCTCAAGAAATTGAGATCGACGGCCCGCTTCCACTCCTCAATCGTAGTCGCGAGAAAACCCTTGGCAGGAGGACCGCCAGCGTTCGTCACGCAAATGTCCACGCCGCCGAACTTTGTGGCGACTGCACTAACGAAATCGCTGACAGCGCGACTATCGGCCACATCGAGGGGTTCGGCCAGCACGTCGGCCTTGTGTTTGTGGCGGATGTCTTCGGCCACCGCGGCCAGCGTCTCTTTGTTTCTTGCACACATTGCGACCCGACAACCTTCGGCGGCGAGCGCCTCGGCAGTCGCCCGGCCGAGTCCCTGACTGGAAGCGGCCACAATGGCTACTCGATTTCGGAGCCCAGTTTCCATAGCGGGCGATTATAGAGCGTGGGAATTTCTGTGTCGCGCGTCTTGCCGCTCCGAGACGGCAAATGTAGTCTTAAGAGATTCCAGCTTTCCGAGGAAAACCATGGGAGCCGCCCGCTATATCTGGATTGACGATTCGCTCAAGCCCGCCAGCGAAGGCGTTGTGCCGTTTCTAAGCGCCGGGGTGCAGTACGGCTTCAGCGTATTTGAAGGAATTCGCTGCTATAACACCGATCACGGTCCGGCTGTGTTCCGGCTTGCGGAACACGTCGAGCGTCTGATGAATTCCGCGCACATCGTTGGGTTCCGCGAACTCCCGGTTGACGCGGAACAAGTTACGGCAGCCATTCATCAGACGATTGCGGCCAGCGAGTTTTCGGCCTGCTACATCCGGCCCATGATTTTTCTCGACGGCGCGCTCAGCATGACGGTCGAAGCCGGCAAGCCGCGCTTTATGGTGGCGGTATGGGAATGGAAGGCGTTTCTGGGCGCTGAGGCGAAAGAGCGGGGCATCCGGGCTAACATTGCGTCGTTCACGCGGCTGCATCCCAACATCATGATGACCAAGGCCAAGGTTTCGGGGAACTATGTCAGCTCGATCCTGGCGAAGACCGAGTCGCAGCGCGCCGGGTTCGACGAAGCGATCATGCTCGGCCCTGACGGTTACGTGGCAGAGTGTACGGGAGAAAATCTATTTGTTGTCCGGAATGGCGCGATCTTCACCACGCCGCGGGCCGGGATTCTGGAAGGCATCACGCGCGACAGTCTCGTTACTCTGGCACGTGATCTGGGCTACAACGTGACGGAAGAGCCGATCTCGCGCGACCAACTCTACATTTCCGACGAAGTATTTGTGTGCGGAACAGCAGCAGAAGTCATTGCGTTACGGGAAATCGATTTCCGCACCATCGGCAACGGCAAGGCGGGCCCGGTCACACGCGCGTTGCAACAGGAGTTCGACAAGCTGGTCGCGGGACGGCACCCGCGGTCGAAGGAGTGGTTCGCACCTGTGCCGGCCATGGATCGGGTGGCAGTGCGGTAGTGCGGTTGCGGAGGGGTAGCTCATGACGAAGAAGCACAAATTCCGTCAGGAAACTGAAGCCGTGCGCGGCGGCACCAGCCTGCACAAGAAGAATGGCCCGGTCGCCACGCCGATCTATCAGACGTCGACATTTGAGGTCGCCGATTCGCAGGAACAGCTGCGCGCCACTGAGACCGATCGGTTTTACACGCGCTACGGAAATCCCACGCACACAGTGGCTGAAACTGCGATTGCCGAACTCGAGGGCACGGATGCAGCGCTGCTGTTCTCGTCCGGGATGGCGGCGATCACAACTTCGATTCTGTCGCTGGTCAAGGCGGGGGATCACATCGTTGCCCAGCGCGACATCTACGGCGGTGTGACGAAATTTCTCTCGCAGTGGTTGCCGAAACTTGGAGTCGAAACAACATTTGTCGATACCAACGATATCGAGCAGCACGAGCGCGCGATCCGGCCGAATACAAAGATTCTGCACGTTGAATCGCCGACGAATCCGATCGCGAAGGTCGTCGATCTTGAGAAGATCGCGGCGCTTGGTAAAAAGCGCGGCCTGGTTACGACGATCGACTCGACGTTTTCGACACCGATCAATTGCCGTCCGGCGGAGTGGGGCATCGACCTAGTGCTGCATTCCGGCACGAAGTACATGGGTGGACACGCGGATATTATTTGCGGTATCGCCGCCGGGCCACGCGACCTGATCGACCGGATTCATCACGTGCGGACGACGCTGGGTTGCTGTATGGATCCGCATGGGGCATTCCTGTTGCTGCGCGGGATCAAGACGCTGGCGGTGCGGGTGCAGCGGCACAACGAGAATGCGTTGCGCATTGCGGAGTTTCTCAGCCGCCATCCGAAGGTCACGCGGGTGCACTACCCGATGCTGAAGGGAAGCCCCCACTACGAACTGGCAAAGAAGCAGATGGCCGGCGCCGGAGGTGTAGTCAGCTTTGAAGTAGAGGGTACCGGAGAGGACGCCTGCCGGGTGAGCGAAGCGCTGAGCCTGTTCACGCTAGCGCCCAGCCTTGGCGGCGTGGACTCGCTGGTGTCGATTCCGGTGCTGACGTCGCACGCCATGATCGACCCGGAGCTGCGTCGGAAGATGGGCGTGACCGAGGAGATGATCCGGTTGTCGGTGGGAATCGAGAATGCCGACGACCTGATCGCAGATCTGGAAAAGGGACTTGCAGTGCTAAGCCGCACGCGAGAGAAAGTGGGCGTTGCCGGATAGTCGCTGCGTCATTCTGCAAAACAAAAGAAATCCCGGCCTGTATCAAGGCCGGGATTTTTTCTGCCGCTGTGGTCAGCGCTAGAACATAAACTTCGCCCCGAGCTGCAGGATCCGGGGGTTGTGGGCCGAGGAGGGCCTTAGGAATCCTTCGTCCCCAAGGCCACCGCCGATGCTGCCCCATTGCGTGTGGTTGAAGATGTTGAACGCCTCCGCACGAAACTCGAAGGCCATGCTCTCGCGGATCGCAAAGTGCTTGAACAAAGCCATGTCGAAGTTGGTGCGATGCGGATCGTTCAACAGATTGCGCGGTACGGTACCGAATGTCAAACCACGCGGCGCCGTAAAGGCCGCATCGTTGTAGAACTGCGGACCGAAGTTCTCAAGTGGGCTCTGCGGGACGCCGGAATGCGGATCACCGACAAGATCGGGACGCGAGCTGGACCCAAGCCCGTTGGCTACACCGGCGTTGTCCGCCGGGAACGTGACGTTCACCGGAATGCCCGTCTGGAAGGTGGTAATTCCGGAGAACTGCCAGCCGCCCAGGACTTTGTTCGCAAGGCCAGGACTCTTGAAGAATGGGAGGTCCCAGACATACGAGAAGGTAAGGATGTGACGCTGGTCGAAGTTGGAGCTGGACCGGTTCGCTCGCGGGTTATAGGAATCGACGAAACTGCCATCGAAGCGGTCCGAAGAATCGTCGATGGCGTGACTCCAGGTATAGGCCAGACTCAGGTTCAGGCCGCCGACGTTGCGCCGCACCGACGCCTGGAACGCATGGTAGATGGAGGATGCGGCGTACTCCAGGTGGTTGATGTCACCGTATCCGACATAGGGACGGGCCGGATCCGGATTGCCTCCACAAGCCACGCCAAGATTGATTGCCGCCTGGCCTGTAACTTCAACGCCGTTCACGGTCATGGCGTCGCAATCCGTATTGAAGGTTGGGGATTCCGGATCCGAGTCAAAGGGTTCGCCCGGATTGTACGGATTGAGCGAGTCGGACAACGGAAGAATCTGATTGAGATTGGTCTGACGATTCAGATGCGTGCCCTTGCTACCGACGTAAGAGACGGTTGCGACAGTGCTCTTGAGGATCTCCTGCTGAAGGTCCAAGTGCCATTGCTGCACGTACGGCCAGCGCGCCTTCGTGGGAATGGCGTTCACGCTCAGTGGGAATTGAAGGCTCTCTACCCCAGAGCCGATGGCAGTGTACAGGTTGGTATTGTCGGAGGCGCCGCCTTCGGTGAAGTTCTGCTGTACGGCGTTGGCCAGAGGCGGAGAATTCTCCAGGGATTCGGAGTTCCCTTCGTTGCCGTTGGCATGTTCGTAGAAAATGCCGTATCCGCCGCGAACCGCTGTTTTGCCGTTGCCGAACAGGTCCCAGGCGAAGCCAATGCGCGGGGCAGGATTGAACAGTTTTCCCTTCATGCAACTGACGGGCACACCGGGAGTCACACCGCATTGCACCATCCCGTTGGGCAGATTGGTGACGGAAACGGGCTGACTGGGATCGGTTCCAAGTCCAGTGACCGTGCCGTCGTCATTGATGAAAGTCTGCTCAAAGACATAGCGTGATGGATCGAAATTGAACGCCTGTTTCTGTTTTTCACGATAGGTGCCGAAGAGGCTGAGCCGTAAGCCCAGGTTCAAAGTGAGGCGATTGGAGATGTGCCAATCGTCCTGGAAATAGGGCTCAACAATTTTGTAGCGGTTGTAGTACTTCACAAAATTGTCCTGCTGCCCAAAGCTGGCAACGTATCCCATGAGCAGATCGGCAAACGGGTTACCGCTGGAAACCGCGCTTGTAGCATCGAAGGTCAAATATCCGGGAATCGACCCGGGCCCAAGTTCGCCGCCGAGTTCGTTCTTCTGGCCAAACGCGGCATAGGCGCCGAATTGCAGGTTGTGCTTGCCGATGATTTTGCTGACGTTGTCGCGATAGGTGTAGGTGGGGTTGGAATTGTAGACACCATTTGGAATGTAGCCGGGATCTTGACCGAACCCGCCGTCATAGGCGTTCGTATTCGCCAGGTTGATCCCAGGAATGATCCCATGACCGTTGCCGCCGAACAGGTCGCCGATGGTCATGTTTTCCGGCCGCTTCCAGGCGCCGATGTGGTTAAGGTTGATGTGGTCTGTCGTGTAGCTAGCCACAAACTCATTCAACAGCGTGGGCGAGAACGTTGAACTCAAGCGCGCCACCATGCTCACGCCCGGGCCCTTGAACGCCGTTTGAATCGTGGGGAAGCTTCCGGCATTGGTCCATAGGGGTGTGGGAGTCACGGTGTCCCACGAATCGTGGATATAGCGGAACGTGAGGCGTTGTTTGTCGGTCAAGTTGTGGTCGATCTTGACTAATTCTTCGCGCCAGTTTGTGGGCGATGTCGGCGACGCGATATAACGCGATTCCAGACCGGTACCCGTAGTCGGTTCGGGAATCAGAGCCAGCAGAGCCTGCACGTTCGGGTCGCTGGGGTCGAAACCGACGGTGGTCAGATCGGATACCGGGTCGCCCTCGATGACCGGACAAGCGCCCTCTCCGTCGCATTGGTCGCTGAAGTCGCCGGCTCGCTCTTCGAGTGACGGCACGGCAGCGTTGAAGTCCTGCCCGGGCACGCGGTCGCGACGCCATTCCTGAGACCAGAAAAAGTAGGTGTGATTCTTCCAGATCGGTCCGCCGACGGTGTAGCCGAAGTCATTCTTCTTGTAAGGGGGGACATTGCCCTGGAAGTAGTTGCGCGCGTTAAAGGCGTCGTTGCGGACGAACTCATAGACGTTGCCGTGGAAGGAGTTCGTGCCGGACTTGGTTTCGACTTCGATGGTGCCGGATCCGTTGCGACCGTATTGCGCGCCATAGTTGGAGGTGAGCACTTTGAACTCGGCGATCGCTTCCAGGCTGGGATACACGTTCAACGTGGCGTTGCTGCCGTTGTCCATGTTGTCGCCGCCATCGAGTTCCCAGTTGTTGTACTCCACACGGCCGCCGTTGATGCTGAACTGAACGTTCCCATAGATGCCGACCGTGCCTTCGTCTTGTCCGGTCTGATTGCTCACGCCGGGAACCAGCGTCACAAGCTGGGTGAAGTTGCGGCCGTTCAACTGGAGTTGAGTGATCTCCTTTCCGGTAACCGTGCCGGCAAGATCCGACGACTGCGTCTCTACTTGGGCCACGGTCTCCCCTAGGACCGTTACTTCCGTAGTCGTAGCGCCGACCTCCAGCGAGACGTCGACACGCGCTTTTTGTGCCACGCGCAGAACTACCGACGTTGCGGTGAACTTCTTGAAGCCCTGTGCCGTCACCGTGATGTTGTAGGAGCCCGGAGGCAGCGCCGGGACGGAATACTCGCCCTCGGAATTGGTAGTGGTCTCGCGTGTGATTCCGCGGTCTTCCGCCGCTACGGTAACCTTTGCGCCTGCGACGGTTGCGCCCGAGGCGTCCCGAACGGTGCCGGTGACGGAGGCCGTGTCCTGGGCGCGGAGGAGTGTCGCCGAGAACAAGCCCAATAGGAAAACGATTGTGCACAGCTTACGGAATTTCATAGGTGGCTCCCTGAAACGGTAGGCTGATTCAAACTCTGAGTTGCCATCCTCGAGTTTTTTCGTTGGCGTACTTGGCGCCCACCATTTCTACGCGCGGAAGGCGCAAAATGCCTTTATTAAAACGTGTCAATACTGCGTCAGATGCAGATCCCTGTCAAGTCAAAAGCTGGTCACATGTAGAACTTTTTGCGCTATTTCAGGGTCCGGGTAGACTCGCGGACGATCAGGTCGGGCGCAACTTTGCGGTGAGTGGCGCGCGCGGTCTTCTTTTCGAGTCCGGCGTTGATCGCCTCGACGACGATCGTCGCGGCGGCCGCGCCCATAGCTTCCATGGGCTGACGTACGGTCGTGAGCGAGGGAGTGTAAAGGGCCGCGGGAGCGACATCATCAAATCCGATCACCGAGCACTGCTCCGGGACCTTGACGCCCGCCTTGGTCAGAGCGCGAATCGCACCGAAAGCAGTCATGTCGTCAAACGCCATGAGCGCAGTGAAGGGGCGGCGGCGATGCAGCAGTTCCTGCGTGAGTTTGAATCCGTCTTCAAAGCTGGAAAATGGGTCGCGGGATTCGGGCAGCTCGACGATCAGCTTGGGATCGAGTTCGAGGTCGTGCTGGCGGGCCAACGCGCGCACACCACGCCAGCGTGGTTCAGTATCCGACAATTGCCGCGGCCCGCGGATGAAGGCAATTTTGCGATGTCCGAGTGATAGAAGATGCCCAAGTGCCGCTTGGGCACCCTGCGTATTGTCGACGATCACCGAACTGATGTGATCGTTCTTCAGTTCGCATCCGACGATCGCGGTGGGAATGTTGCTTTTCTCAATGTCAGCGAGGATGTTGATATCGAGGAAGAGCCAGTTCGCCAGCACGACGAGGCCTTCGATGCGGCGGTCGAGCAGCATTTCGAGATAGCGTTCGAAACGGCTGCGCTCGTTGTGCACGTCGGTCAGGATGGGAAGGAACGAAGATTGATAGAGAGCGTTTTCCATCCCTCGCAGCACCAGCGTGCAGTAGGGATCGGTCATGTCGAACACCATGACTCCGACGGTGTGGCTGCGCCGGCTGCGAAGGGAGCGCGCAAACAGGTTCGGGCGATAACCTAACTGCGCGGCCGCGCGCTGGATACGCGTCTTCGTCGTGTCCGGAATGTAGCGGGCCAGGGGCGCGTTGTTGAGAACAATGGACACGGTGGCGGAAGAAAACCCGCTGCGTTCGGCAACATCGCGAATTGTCACTGCGGCGGATTGCGCGCGTTTTCGTGAAGGCTCCGGCCGATGGCCGGAGGCCGGCGTACCCTTAGAGGATTTCGAATCGGCAGTTGCCATGCACTCCTTGAAATTCAGGCTCTTGCTGGCGGACACTACAGCACAGTGAATCGAGTGTCAAGGACGAGGCTGCTCTGGTCGATGCCGGCGCTTCTGTTGTTTTCCGGAATCGGCGCGTGTGCGCAGAGCGTCAGTTCCCAAAACTCCAGCCCGCAAGCGGCTGTCAGTCCGCAGAAGATCTTCTCTGCCGGAGAGGCAGCATTGCGCGAGAACCGGCTTGACGAGGCCGAACGGGATTTCCGTCGGGTGCTGGCGATCGACCCAAAAGCGGCGGCCGCCTATGCCAACCTTGGCGTAATCCACATGCGTCGCAAGCAATGGCCGCAAGCTTTGACCACACTGCGAGCGGCCGAAAAACTTGCGCCCTCGCTGGCCGGAATTCGCTTGAATATTGGCCTCGTGTACTTCCGCCAAAGTGACTTTGCGGCGGCCATCAAGCCGTTTGAATCGGTCATCCAGCAAGCACCGGATTCATACCAGGCACGGTATCTGCTCGGACTCTGCTACTTCTTCAACAGCCGCTGGGCCGATACGGTGACCATGCTGGAGCCGCTCTGGGGACAAGCTTCGGATCAGCTGAACTACCTCTATGTGCTGGGGATCGCCGCAGAGAAGGCGCAGCAGTCGGCATTACAAGAAAAGGCCTGGGGCCGGCTGGTACAACTCGGAGAGAATTCGCCGGAGTTCCGTTTGCTGATCGGTAAGGCGCATCTGAACCGCGGCGACTATGACGATGCGGTGAAGGAATTAGAAGCAGCGGCTGCGGCCGATCCCAAACTGCCCTTCGTCCACTTCAACCTGGGACTGGCGTATTTGAAGAAGCAGGACTATGAACGCGCGCGCGCAGAATTCCAGAAAGATCTGGCCCTTGAGCCGGACGTCGCCTTTACTTACGAGCAGCTCGGCAACGTCGAGTCGATCTTGCAGAACGAGGACGAAGCTGCAGCGCACTTTCGTCGGGCGGTGAAGATCGATCCTCGTCTAGCCAACGCGCATCTTGGCCTGGCAAAGATCGAAGAGCACCGCCAGAACCATCGTGTTGCGCTCGTCGAACTGGACGAAGTGGTTCGCCTCGATCCGGGCAATGCGAGTGCGCGGTATCTACGAGGACAGGTTCTTATCCGCATGGGGCGCGACAAAGAGGGACGAGCGGAACTGACGGCAGCTACGAAATTGATGAATCAGCAGCGGGCTGCGCGTCAGAAGGAACTGGAAGGCGAGCCGGCTCCGAGCCCGGAACTGGCGCGGGAACCGCAATAAGAGCGGGGCCGCCCACAGCAGCGCCGGTAGCAACAGCCGGAGACACGGTTTGAAACCTTCCGGGTTGCACGAACTCGCGAACCTTGCGCCACAGTTTCTGCGGCCAGTAGCGATCCATGCACGGCCGCTCGATCAGAAGGAAGAAACCTCCGCAGAGCAGTAGTACTGCCGGGGCGATGAGCATGGTCTGAAGGCCGAAATACGCCCAGAAGTTCTGTCCCAGGTGGAGAGCACGCGTGAGGCGGCCCATCGCAGCAATCACCAAGGGGTGAAACAGGTAGATGCTGTAGCACATTCCGCCGATGCCACTGATCCACGGATGGCTGAACACTGCAGCGCAGATTCTCCCGCGAAAGGCTGCCAGATAGAGCGCGACGATCAGGAACGGAAGCAGAATGTGACTTGTCTTGTTCCCCAGGAGCCAGACCAGAGGCCACGCGCCCAACGCCAGAAGATCCCACGACAGCGAGGGCTTCCATTCGCCTCGCGTCAAGTACAGGTCACAAATGAGAAAACCGGCCAGAAAAAACGCCAGGTAGTAAACAATCGAATATCGGAGGGTGGGAATGCGATAGAGCGCGCTGCCGCACAGACCGATGCCAAGCATCAAGGTAGCGAGTGCCACTCTCCGCACAGCCGAACGGTTCAAGGCAAATAACAAAGCCAGCGCCGGAACGAGAAGATAGAACTGGATTTCTATTTCCAACGACCAGGCAACACCGTTCACCGGGCGATTGAAGGCGCCAAAGATCAGGTTGTGGAGGTAAGCAAAGCTGGCAAGCAGGTGTGGTCCCATCTCGCGGAGATTGCGATGGCCCATAATGATCTGGTCAGCAGCCCACACAAAAAGGCTAATGAAATATGGCGGCTCCAGCCGAGTCAGGCGACGCAGGAAGTATTGCTTCAGATCCACCTTCGCGCTCTGTCGGAGAAAGTGCGATGCAAACGGGACTCCCAGGATGAATCCGCTGATGGCAAAGAACAACTCCACTCCGCGTTTTGGCAAGTCAGAATCGAAAGTTGGCGAAGCAGGGACGATGCCGTTTTGGAAGTTGGCGTAGACGTGAAAGAGAACGACAGAAGCTATGGCGACGAAACGCAGGCCATCGATCTGGGGAATGAAGCGTCCCTGCGTCGTAATGCGTCTGAACTGCAACATGTGCGGATGGCGAACAGCATAGCACGCGTACTTAGGGGGACAAGTTCGTCGGCAGGCACGTCAACCACCGTACACACACTCGAGAATCTCGCTATCGGTCAAGGTGTGATCGCTGGCCTTGGCGCGGCGATAGATGCGGTCAACGACATCGTCGGTTGCAGGCAAGCCGCGGCGCTCCAGCCAGAAATACACGTTGGACTTGCCGCTCATCGGACCGATGTCGATGACTTGTTCCATCCCGAAGACATGCGACGGCACACCTGAATAGACCGTATTCGCAAGCACGACATCGTTCTTCTTGTAGGCCTTGATGACAGCAGCGGCATGCACGCCAGTCGCTGTGCGAAACGCGTCGTCGCCGACGACGGGGTAATTCACCGGAATCGGCACTCCTGTGGCCTCGGAAACCGCTTCACAGTAATGCTTGAGCTTGGTGAGGTCCTGCTGATCCCAGGGCGCAATGCCCATCAGTTTCAAGTTCACGAGCATCTGATCCATCTGCGTGTTGCCAACACGCTCACCGATGCCGAGGGCCGTGGCATGCACGCAGTTTGCGCCGGCGACAAGGGCTGCCATTGCATTCGCCGTGCCCAGGCCCCGGTCACAGTGACCGTGCCAGTCGACGCGGATGTTCTCGCCGGAGGGCTTCACCACTTCGTCCAGCACAAACTTCACGAGCGCAACGGTGCCCATCGGCGTGGCGTGTCCGGCGGTATCGCAGAGCACGATGGCGCTCGCTCCGCAGTTGATGGCAGTCGAATACAGCCGCTTGACCATCTCCGGATCGCAGCGGGTCGTGTCTTCGGTCACGTACATGACATCGAGGCCGAGCGACACAGCGAACTTGATGGCTTTCTCCGTCGTATGGAGCAGGAAGTCGTCGCTCCAGCCTTCCGTGTAGCGGCGGATGGGACTTGAGCCGAGAAACGTCGCTGCCTGAATGGGAAGACCGGTTTGTTGGACGATGTCGGCAATGGGGCGGATATCGTTCTCGTGGGTGCGGGCAGCGCAATTCGCCTTGATCGTCAGTTTGTGATGGACGATCTCACGAGCTAACGCAGTTACGTGTTCTACCGCGCGCGGACCCGCTCCGGGCAAGCCGAGATCGAGTGAGTTGATGCCGATGGACTCCATCAGGTGAAGAATTTCGATCTTCTGCTCGATCGTGGGATCAATCACCGAGGGTGACTGCAGTCCGTCGCGGAGAGTCTCGTCATTGAGAAACACGGGCCCGGGCGGATGCAGCGAGCGCGGATAGAGCTGGTTCCAGTCGTAGATCAGTTCGGAGACGTTCATGTGTGTCGCGGTCGCCATCGCCCGCGAATCGTCGCAGCCACCCCGCAGGCTGCAATCTTAGGCCTTCTTCTCTTCCTTCGGCGGCACGGTGATGCCGAATACCGACAACTGCCCAT
>Ga0335082_10005657_pt1 | contig 13690 bp, 14 predicted proteins | sample Lox_Sample_41_FD_206718 | JGI IMG/M metagenome (GOLD analysis project Ga0335082, IMG submission 206718) | Soil microbial communities from Loxahatchee National Wildlife Refuge, Florida, United States - Lox_Sample_4.1 | ecosystem: Environmental > Terrestrial > Soil > Wetlands | place: USA... | reverse complement strand
CCCAAGGCGTCGCCCGTCATCCGCGAGAAGGTCGCCGCGCCGACGGTCCCGCACCGCCTCCGAGCCGACGGCACGCAGGAGATCTGCGCCGAGGACATCATGGTGATCGTCCCGAAGGCGACCGCCCCGCGCCCGAAGATGCCGTCCTCGGAGGAGCTCGGCGACGCCGACATCGAAGTCGAAGAAGCGCCCGCGGAGTTCCGCCGGCCGGCCTACTCGATCAACGCGACGCAGGAGATCCTCGCCGACGACGTGGTCGAAGTCACGGCCGCCGCGGTCTCCAACGTCGAGCCGCACCGCGACGAGATCCCGTCGACCCTCCCGTGGACCGTCGACGCGCCCGACGATCTCGAGTTCCCGACGCCTCCGCAGTACTCGGGCCCGTACCCCGCGGCCGCGACCGGCCCGCGCATCACGAACTTCTCGGCGACGCAGGTCTTCCGCCGTCGCAGCCTCAACGTGAAGGTCGTCGTCGCGAGCATGACGCTGGCGGCGAGCCTCATCCTCGTGCCCGCCGCCGCGCGACTCTCGCAGGGCTCGACCGCAGCGGCCGAGGGGCCCGTCGGCATCTCGATGCACGCGCCCAAGACGCTCGACAAGAGCGTCCGCGCCGGCACGCTCGCCTACGGCACGGCTCCGCACGTGAAAGAGACGGTCGCGGTGTCCATCGACGCGCTGCCCCCCGTCACCGTGGGCGTGTCGCGCCACCACCGCTGGCGCCGCTGACTTTTGCCTCGGTCCGAACTACGTTGGGCGCGCATGCGCCTCGCGCTCGGCCCCGTCCTCCTCGCACTCGTCGTCGCCTGCTCGAACTCGAAGAGCGTCACCAAGACGCACGCGGAGGCCGCGACCAGCTCGCCGCAGCTCCCGGCCAGCGCGAGCGCGGCGGTCGCCGACGCGGGGCCCGACGCCGAGGTCGCGCCGCCGCCCGAGGTGCTCGCGGGCGCCGACTTCGCGCCCGAGGCGAAGCTCCTCTTCCGCGCCGCCGCGTGCGGTGACACCGAGCAGCCCGCCCCCGCCTCGCTCGAGACCGCCGTCGTCGACGCGCACTGCAAAGAGCTCGCGACGATGATTGCAGACTACAAGAAATCCTGGGTCGACGTCGCGATGCCGTTCCTCGCGAAGCTCGTCCCGTCGAGCCTGCCGAAGACCGTGGTCTACCCGTTCGGCGGCGGCGATCTCCTCGGCGCGCTCGCGACGTACCCGAACGCGACCGACTTCACGACCATCTCGCTCGAGATCGCCGCCGACGTCCGCAAGATCGACGCCGTCCCGAAGGGTAGGCTGGGCCCCGAGCTCGCGCGCCTCCGGCTCGTGCTCGGCAAGCTCTTCGAGAAGGCGCACTCGCGCACCATCAACCTCGACATCGGGAGCAAGAGCGTCCTCCCCGGCGAGATCGTGTTCGACCTCGTCGCGATGGTCGTCCACGGCTACGAGCCGACGAGCCTGCGCTACTTCAAGATCCAAGACGACGGCACGCCGCACTACTTCGACCAGGTGGAGATCGACGCGGGCGACGCGGCGGTGAAGGCCGGCAAGAAGACGCGCGCCGAAGAGGACGACGCGCTCTTCTCGAACGTCGAAATCCGCTTCAAGAAGAAGGGCGAAAACGGACCGGTGAAGATCCTCCGGCACGTCGCCTGGAACCTCGACGACAAGCACATGCAGCAGCGCCCCGGCCTCCTCAAGTACCTCAACGCCAAGGGCAAGATCTCCGCGATGACGAAGGCCGCCAGCCACCTCTTGTGGTCGGACGACTTCTCGGTCATCCGCAATTACCTCGCGACGCACACCGACTGGATGATCAGCGACTCGACCGGCTTCACCGTCTCGTACGCGAAGAAGATGGGCTTCGTGCAGGACACGTACGGCGAGTACACGTGGCCCGAGCCGTTCGGCACGGTCACCGTGAAGGACGCGACCGATCTCAATCACCTCTTCCTCGCGAACCCGCACGTCGACGTGAGCTTTCGCTACGGCTACCCGGACAAGGATCACCACGGCCACATCGTCGTGACGCGCAAGCCGAGCATCCCGAAGCAAGGGCCATGAAGCAGTACCTCGAGCTCCTCCGACGCGTGCTCGAGGAGGGCAAGGATCGCCCCGATCGCACCGGCACCGGAACGCGCAGCGTGTTCGGGCACCAGATGCGCTTCGACCTGCGCGACTCGTTTCCGCTGCTCACGACGAAGAAGGTCCACCTCCGCTCGATCCTCCACGAGCTGCTGTGGTTCTTGCGTGGCGAGACGACGGTCGAATCGCTGCATTCTGCAAAGGTCACCATCTGGGACGAGTGGGCGACCGCGGAGCAGACGGCGCGCTTCGGGCGCAAGGCCGGCGATCTCGGGCCCATCTACGGCCACCAGTGGCGGAACTTCGGCGCGACGCCGCGCGCGGACGGCACGTGGGAAAATGACGGCGTCGACCAGATCCGGCGCCTCCTCGTCGATCTCCGCGAGAAGCCGTTCTCGCGCCGGCTCATCGTGACCGGCTGGAACCCGAAGGAAGCCGACCAAGTCGCGCTCCCGCCGTGCCACACGCTGTTTCAGTTCTACGTGCAGCCGGGCGAGCCGAACGAGCTCTCGTGCCAGCTCTACCAGCGGAGCGGCGACGTCTTCCTCGGCGTCCCGTTCAACATCGCGAGCTACGCGCTCCTCACGATGATGATCGCGCAGGTGAGCGGCATGCGCGCGGGCGACTTCGTCCACTCGCTCGGCGACGCGCACCTCTACTCGAACCACTTCGAGCAGGCGCGCCTCCAGCTCTCGCGCGAGCCGCGCGCCGCGCCGCGCATGAAGCTGAACCCGGAGGTGAAGGACCTCTTCGTGTTCCGCTTCGAAGATTTCACGCTCGAAGGGTACGACCCGCACCCGGCGATCTCGGCGCCCGTCGCGGTGTGACGATGGCGAGCGCGAACGTCCCGACCATCGCGCCGAGCCGCACGTTCTCGACCGGGCGCGTGTCGCTCCAGAGCGCGGAGCTCACGCACGACGGAAAGGGCATCGTCTGGTCCGCGCGCATGACGCCGGACGGCAAGCGCGTCGTCGCCGGAAACGGCAAGGCCAAGCTCGACGTCTGGGATGCGGCGACGGCCAAGCGCGTCCACGAGCTCTCCACCGACGACGCGATCGTCACGCACCTCTCGCTCTCGGCCGACGGAAAGCGCGCGGCGACCGCCGCAGGCAACAATCGTTTGCGCCTTTGGGATCTCGAGCGCGGCGCGCCGTCGGGCTCCTCGCGACGAAGAAGAGCTTCGTGATCGCCGCGGCGCTCGCGCCGAGCGGCGACGTGGCGCTCCACGGCGGCACCGACGGCATCGTGCGACTCTGGGATTTTCGCGCCGAGCGCGAGATCGCGGCGAGCCCAGGAAAAGGCTGGATCGAAGCGATCGACCGCTCCGACGACGGGCGCTTCTGGATCTCCGCGGGTCGCGACAAGACCGTCCACATGTGGGACGCGGGCGTGAAGCTCGTGCGCTCGCTTCACGGCGCGACGCGCGGCATCCAGAGCGCGGCGATCGCGCCGGACGGGAGCCACGTGGTCGCCTCCGGCGGCGGCGCGGCGCTCCTCTGGGACGCCGCATCCGGTCGCGTGCGTGGCAAGCTCGAGGGCGAGAAGCTCGGCGCGGTCCGCTTCTCCCGCGACGGGGCGCGCGTCGTCGCGTACGACGCGACGGGCTTCGTCCGCGTGTACGATGTGCCGTCATGAGTGAGCGCCGCCCGCTTTGTCTCGTGTTCGCGATGAGCGACGCGCGCGTCATCGGCAACGCCGGGGCCCTGCCGTGGCACATCCCCGAGGACCTCAAGCACTTCAAGAGCGTCACCGTCGGTCACGCCGTCGTGATGGGCCGAAAGACGTACGACTCGGTCGGCAAGCCGCTCCCGAACCGACGCAACATCATCGTCACGCGCGACGCGTCGCTGCGTCGCGAAGGCGCGGAGACGGCGCCGACGCTCGAGGCTGCGCTCGCGCTCGCCTACCAGACCGACGAGGAGCCGCGCGTCCTCGGCGGCGCGCAGATCTACGCGCTCGCGCTTCCGCTCGCGACGCGCTTGATCGTCACGTTCGTCCACCGCGACGTCGCGGGCGACACGCGCTTTCCGGAGATCGACTGGTCCGAGTGGCGCGAGTCGTGGCGCCGGCGCGCCGAATCGGCGCCCGACGTCGAGTTCGCGGAGCTCGTGCGAAGAGAGGGAACATGAGCACGAAGCCGGTCGCGGTGGTCGTCGGCGTGGGTCCGGGCACGGGCGCCGCGCTCGCGCGTCGATTCGCGGAGAAGTACGCCGTCGCGCTCGTCGCCCGCCGCGCGGAGAACCTGAAGACCGTCGCCGACGAGATCCGCGCGCGCGGCGGCGAAGCGCTCGAGGCCCCCGCGGACGTGACCAGCGCGAGCGCCGTGCGCGCCGCGTTCGACGCGATCCGCGCCACGCTCGGCGCGCCCGAGGTCCTCCTCTACAACGCGGGCTCGGGCACGTGGGGCACCATCGCCGACGTGACGCCCGAGCAGTTCGAGAGCGCGTGGCGCACGAACGCGTTCGGCGCGTTCCTCTGCGCGCGCGAGGTCGCGGCGGACATGGTCGCGCGCGGCCGCGGCGCGATCGTCTTCACCGGCGCGACCGCCGGCGTGAAGGCGCCAAGTCGATCGCGTTCGGCCCCGCGAAGTTCGCGACGCGCGGCCTCGCGCAGTCGCTCGCGCGCGATCTCGGCCCGCGCGGCGTGCACGTCGCGTGGGTGAACATCGACGGCGTCATCGACGTCCGCGGCGTCCGCGAGCGGATGCCGCACATGAAGGACGAAGACTTGATTCGTCCCGACGCGATCGCGGAGACCTTCTGGCACCTCGCGCACCAGGACCGGAGCGCGTGGACGACGGAAATCCGGCCGTTCAAAGAGAAGTTCTGATACGGATTTCCACGGAGGCGGAGGGTGTCGTGTCCCCGTGCGTGGGTGTGGCTGGCCGTCGTCGCGTCGGCGACCGCGTGCAACCTCGTGCTCGGAATCGGCTCGTATCGCCCGTGTGACGGCGCGGAGTGCACGGACGCGGAAGTCGTCGACGCCTCGCCCGACGTCGGTACGCCCGACGCGCCCGCCGACGCCGGCGACGCCGACGCGCCGGGAACGGGTTTCTGCGCGAACCAGCTGAAGCCCGCGACGTTCTGCGAGGACTTCGACGAAGGCCCCTTCTACGCGCAGTTCGACAAGGTCGCGACGTCCGTGGGCACGGTCGCCACGGACAGTCAGTACGCGGAGTCGCCGCCCAACGCGGTGGCCTTCGCGTTGCCCCTCGCCGCGCCGGGGCTCTCGTACGCGTACCTCACGAAGGCGTTCGCGGGAACGTGGGCGCACGCCACGCTCGATTTCTGGTTTCGCCCGGACGCACTGCCGAACGATCACAGCTCCGACCTCGCCGCGTCGATCGTCGTGCGCGACGCGTCGGGCGACCTCTACACGCTCAGCTGGAGCATCAACGGTCCCGACGACGACCAAGTCGTCCAGGCGATCGAGACGCCGGACGCCTCGACAGCCACGTTCCAGAGCTCGAACGCGCTGACCGTCGCCAAGGACGCCGAGACCGTGGAGCTCGATCTCGACATGGTGAATCACGTCTTTTCGTTGTCGACGAACGGCGTGCCGCAGCTTTCCAACACGCTGGTGCCCGAGTGGCCGTCGAGCGGCGCGATCACGATCGTCATCGGCCTGAACCAGGTCACGTCGCTGAACGGAGCGACTTGGATCATCCGTTTCGACGACGTCCGGCTCACGCTCAAGTAGCGTGAATCTCGCCTGTCGCGCCGTCGATGGTGATGGACGTGCCCGACGCGTACGCGGTCTTGGCGACGCGGATCTCACCCGCGCGAACCACGAGCGTGGCGCACCCGACGATGCACGGCTTGCCGAGCGCGCGCGCGGCGACCGCGCCGTCCGCCGTGATCCCGCCGCGCGCGATGACGACGCCCGCCGAGGCGCGGATCGCCGGCACGTCCGCGGCCTCCATCTCGTTTCGCACGAAGATCGGCGGCGTGCCGCGTGCGGCGAGCGCGAGCGCGTCGTCCGCCGTCAAGGCGAGCGGTCCGGTGGCTTTTCCAGGGCTCGCGCCCTGACCCTTCGCGATGAGCACCGCTCGGGTTTACTTTTTGGCGGGCGACTTGTCGATCTCCGAAAGCGACGGGGCGAGCGCGGCGTTCACGTCTCGCGCCGACGCGTCGCGGAACGCGAGCGGATAGCCGTCGTCCCACTCGGAGCCGTCGATCTCGCTGCGCACGCGCACGCGGAGCGTGGTCGAGCCCGGCGCCGACGCGCTGACGCGCAAGGTGACCGTGCCGTCGTCGCCCGGGACCGCCGTCACGGCGCAAATCGCGTCGCACGACGCCGAGACCAGCGCGATGGGCGTGTCGCTCGTCGGGTTGCACGACGCGGAGCCCTGCGCGCAGAGGTCCGGACGTTGCTCGATGCGCTGCACGGTCACGATGGCCGGCGCGCCGACGGGCGTCTGCTCGCCGAGCGGGGCGCCGGCGAAATAGAGCTCCACGTTGTAGCCGTTGGCCTCGGGGGCGGAGCTCGCCACGCACGCGACCGCGAAAATCGGAAGGAAAAGGAGCCCGAATCGCATCTCGAACCTCGCCTTCGCAAAGGCAGTGCCAGCGCTAAGTGCGCGACATGAAAAAAACTTCGACGTCAGAGTCAACGTCGGTTCACATACTACATGCGCCTACTCAGGCGGGCACGTTTTCGGTGATGCGGGTGAAGTCGGCGATGCGGAGCATGCACGACGCACCGTACGCGAGGAGGCGGAGGCGGTCCGGCGTCTTCGGGTCGGCGGGATCGTTGACGAGCACCGCGGTGAAGATCGCGTCGAGCCGGCGCGCCACGTCGGCGGTCGTGACGAGCGCGCCGCGGACGGCGTGCTCGGTCGTGAGGTCGCGGGTTTTTTCGTCGAGCTCGGTGACGACGTCGATGATCTGCGCGTCGGTGTCCTTGTCGAGGCGGGCGCGCGAGACGAGCTCGGGCGTGGCGCCTTTGCTGATGCCCGAGAGGCGCTTGTGCACCTCGCGCGCGGTCTCGAGCCACGCGGCGCGCTCGTCGATCGACTCTTGCAGCGCGCGCGCCTTGGCGAACGCGTAGGCCGGGTGGTGGACGGCCGCGACGCGCGCGCCGTCGATCCACGCGAAGCCGGCGAGGACCGCGCTCGCCGCGGCGCGGCTCGTCTTCGCTTCGAGGAGGCCGCGCAGGCGCTCGGTCGCGAACGCCTCGAGCAGGCGCTCGGTCTCGGCGGCGTCGTGATCGAGCTTCTGGGTGAAGAGGCCGTGCGCGAAGGTCGCGAGCGCGCCGAAGTGGATGCGCGCGTATCGGCCGTCGTCGCCCTCGACGAGCGTGCGGAGGAGGCCGATGCACGCGCGGCGCAGCGCGAACGGGTCGGCCGCGCCGGTCGGCTGGAGGCCGACGGCGAAGCCGCCGGCGAGGGTGTCGATGCGATCGGCGAGGCCCACGATGCGCGCGACGTCGTCGGTCGCGACGGCGCCGTCCTGCCCGATGGGCGCGTAGTGATCGCGGATCGCGTCGGCGACGCGGTCGGGCTCGCCGGACGCGAGGGCGTAGGCGCGGCCCATCGTGCCTTGGAGCTCGGGGAACTCGCCGACCATGAGCGTGACGAGGTCGGTCTTCGCGAGGCGCGCGGCCCGCGCCGCGAAATCGCGCGTCTCGGCGCTCGCGCCGATGCGCTCGGCCAAGAACGCGGCGAGCTTCTCCATGCGCGCGACTTTGTCGCGCACGGTGCCGAGGCGGGCGTGGAAGACGATGCCGCCGAGCTTTTCGACGCGGCCGTCGAGCGGGGTCTTCTTGTCCTCCTCGAAGAAGAAGCGCGCGTCGGCGAGGCGCGCGCGCATCACGCGGTCGTTGCCCTTGCGCACGTTCGCGGGGTTCTGCGCGGTGTTCACGACGGCGAGGTAATGCGGGAGGAGCGTGCCGTCGCTCTTCTCGACGACGAAGTATTTCTGGTGACCGCGCGACACGGCGCGGATCACCGCCGCGGGGAGCGTGAGGAACGCGGGGTCGAAGCCGCCGGCGACGACGTGAGGCTCCTCGACGAGCGACGCGTTCTCGCGGACGAGGTCGGGGTCGGGGTCGGGGACGCCGCCGAGGGCGCGCGCGGCGGCGTTCACGCGCTCCATCATCGTGTGCTCGCGCTCGCGGCGATCGACGAGGACGTGCGCGACGCGGAGCTGCTCGACGTAGGACTCGGCGTCGCCGATCTCGAAGAAGGCGGGCGAGAGGAAGCGATGGCCGCGCGTGCGGCGGCCGCTCCGCACGTGGGCGAACTCGAAGTCGACGACGATCTCGCCCGCGAGCGCGACCAGCCACTGCACGGGCCGGCCGAACGGCGTGTCGTAGTCGGCCCAGCGCATCGATTTTCGGAAGGGGATCGATCGGCACACGTCCGCGAGCATGGGGCCGACGAGCTCGGTCGCCGGACGACCTTTCTCGACGCGGCGCCCGACGACGTATCGTCCGGCCTTCTTCGTGCCTTGCGCCGGGACGTCGCGCACCTCGAGCGCGGAGACGTCGACGCCGAGCTTCGTCGCGAACGCCTCGGCCGCCTTCGTCGGCTTTCCGTCCTTGAACGCGGCGGTCTCGGGCGGGCCGACGGCCGTCTCGTCGACGTCGCTCTGCGCGTCGGCGACGGCGCGCACGATGGTCGTGAGGCGGCGCGGCGTGCCGAGCGCGCGGACTTCGTCGTGGGTCAGGCGGAGCGCGGCGAGGCGCGCGCGGAAGAGGTCCGGCAACGCGTCGAGCGCCGCGTCGACGAACGACGACGGGAGCTCTTCGCACCCGATCTCGAGCAGAAGCGTGAAGCTCACGGCGGAAACGTTTACCAGGAGTTACACTCCGCGTCGTGGCGAAGAAGAAGACGTTTCCGAGCAAGTGCGGGTGCGGCTTCGGGCTCGATCACCCGCTCGTCGCGCCGCGGCTGCATTTCTCGGCGCCGAAGTGGGTGCTCTTGTGCCTCGGCGCGACGCCGTATCCGTCGCGCGTCGACTACTGCTGCACGCGCTGCGAGGTGGTGCTCGCCTCGACCGACGAGCGCGCCGTGCTCGAGACCTTCTGAACCGGTAGCCCCGCCTCGCCGAGGACGTCGCGCACCCAGAGGAGCTCGACGATCGTGACGAGGACGATGCCGGTGGGCGTGGCGAACGTGAGGCCGAGCACGCCGAAGAGCGCGCCGAAGAGCGCCTGGAGCGAGAGCGTGCACGCGGGCGGGAAGTGGACCGCGCGCCGCGCGATGAACGGCGTGAGGATGTAGCCCTCGACGAGGTGGATGCCGAGGAACAAGACGATCACCCACGCCGCTTGCGTGGGGCTCCTGTTGAGCGCGAGCAGGATGGGAGGGATCGACGAGAGGATCGGGCCGAAGAACTCGATGAACGTGAGCACGCCGGCCAGCACGCCGAGCACGAGCGCGAGCGGGATGTGGAGCGCGAGGAGGCCGACGCACGTCGTCACCGCGACGAACCCCATCGCGATCGCGCGGCCGACGAGCCAGCGGCCGAGCCGTCGCGCCGCTTCGCTCATCACCTGCCTCGCGCGCGGGCGGTGCTGCGGCGGGAGCACCGCCGTCATGACGCGCGCGTAGGACTTCGGCGAGAGCGCGCCGTAGAAGCCGAGGAACAGCATCACGACGAGCGCGGCGATGCCCTGCATCGAGCCGGTGACGGCGCCGCGCGCGCCCGCGAGCAGCGTGCTCGTGGTGGGCCGCAGCTCCTCGAGGCGCGAGCCGAAGACGCCGTCGCCGAAGTACTGCGCGAGGCGCGTCTCGATCTCGTGGAGCGCCGGCGGCAGCGCCTGGACGAGGTTGCTCGTCTGCGTGACGAGCGTGGGACCTGCGGCGATCGCGAGGCCCACGGCGCTCGCGACGAAGACCACGACGAGCTCGACCACGGCGAGCCAGTACGGCATGCGCGTGTGGCGCACGACGAGCTCGGCGAGCGTCTTCAAGAAGATCGCGAGCAGCACGCCGCCGAAGAGAACGAAGAGCGCTTGCGCCTCGAACGCCACGAGCAGGCCCGCCACGACGACGAGCACGACGGTTCCGATCCAGCGCGCCACCCACGGCTGGGCAGCACGAAGCGTACCGCGTCACCTCAACCGGAGTCGTCGAGCGCCGCTTCGAGGAACGCGTCGATCTTGCCGGAGAGGACGCGCTTGACGTCGCCGTCGGCTGCGCCGGTGCGGCGGTCGCGCACGCCGCGCGAGTGGAGCTGATCGTAGGTGCGGATCGGCGGCTCGTCGTCCCTGAGCTTCGCGACCGACTGCGGAGCTCCGGCCGCGCGCACGTCGACGCGCGCGAGGCACGTGTCGCCGCGGCGCAGGTCCTTGCCCTTCGGCGCGGCGATGAGGCGGTGGCCGCCGCGCTCGCCCTTGAGGTAGCCGAACGCGTACGGGCCCTTCACGACGAGCTCGTTGCCGGTCTGCTCGACCTCGTATTTTCGCTCCTCGGCCCACGCCGCGTACATCTGCACGAGCTCCTTCGCCCACGCGGCGGCGCCCTCTTTCCCGCCGACGGGGCGGACCACGAGCGTCGCGTCGCCGCGGTCGCTGTCGTCGAAGTGGATGATCTCGCGCTCGGCGCGCGCGAGCGCCCGATCGAGGCGCGCGTAGCGACCGACGACCTCGCTCGGGTCGGCGTCGCGCTTTCGCGGGTCGAGGAACGCCTGCTCGACGACCTCGCGCAGGTAGTCGGAGCGCTCGCGCAGGTCCTCGAGGCGGCGGAGCTCGGCGTTCAAGCGGTGGCGCCGGTACACCTCGCCGCCCTTGCCGAACGCCTGCTCCCAGAACGCGGGGCTCTTGGTCTTCTCTTCGAGCTGCTCGAGCTCCTTCTTCATCGCGCCGACGTCGGCTTTTTCCTCGAGCTTCGCGAGGCGGTCGTAGACCGACTCGAGCTTCTTCTTCACGTCGGCGAGCGACATGCGCACGACCTGGCCTTCGCCGTCGGACGCGCGCGTGCGCCGCTCGAGGCCCTGGAGGGCGCGCGAGGTCTCGGTGTCCTCGAAGCTCAGCGCGACGCCGTCGCCTTTTCGCGCGACGCGGAGGAGCTGATAGCGCTGCGCGGGCGCGGAGAGCACCGCGCGCGCGAGCGGGAGGACGAGCAGCTCCTCGATGGCGCGCTTGAGCGGGCGGGCGCCGTACTTGGGATCGAAGCCGCGGTCGATGAGCAGATCGATGACGCCCTCGTCGACCTCGAGGAGGAGATCGCGCTCGAGGAGCCCCTCGCGCCGGTACACCTTGCCGAGCTCGCGCTGCGCGATGCGGCGCATGTCGGCCTTCTCGAGCGGGCGAAAGACGAGGATCTTGTCGATGCGGTTCAAGAACTCGGGCCGGTAGGCGTGCTCGAGCGAGCGGCGCACGTCGCGCACGATCTCCTGCGGCGCGCCCTCGCCGCGCCGCGAGCCCGCGAAGCCGATCGAGCCGAGCTCCTTCACGTTCGCGCCGACGTTCGACGTGAGGATGATGATGGTGTGGCGGAAGTCGACCGTGTCGCCGAACGCGTCGGTGAGGCGCCCCTCGTCGAAGAGCTGGAGCATCAGGTCGGCGAGGTTCGCGTGGCCCTTCTCGAACTCGTCGAGCAGGACGACCGAGAACGGGTTTCGCCGCACGTAGTCGGTGAGGATGCCGGTCTTGTTGGTCTTCGGGTCGCCGATGAGCTTCTCGAAGGAGTGGAAGTCCTTGTACTCGCTCACGTCGACGCGGAGCATCTTCGACGTCGTGCCGAAGAGGAACTCGGCGGTGGCCTTGGCGAGCTCGGTCTTGCCGACGCCGGTCGGTCCGACGAAGAGGAGCACGCCCGCGGGCTGGTTCGGATCGTTGAGGCCGGTCTTGTAGAGAGCGAGGAGATCGGCGACCGCGGTGACCGCTTCGTGCTGGCCGAGGACGCGCTCTTCGAGGAAGCGGAGCATCTCCTCGTACGTCGTGCGGACCGCGGGCGAGAGCATGTGCATCGGGAGCGCGCTCTGCTTCGCGAACACTTCCTCGACGAACGCCGGATCGATGCGCTTTCGCGACGTCGCGCTCGCCTCCTGCACGACGCGGCGGAGGAGCTCGACGCCCTTGCCGGGGAAGCTCTGCGTCGGGACGAACTTCTTCGTCAGCGAGAAGATGCGGTCGATGGCGCCCTTGTCGAACGCCGGCGTGAGGAGATCGGCGGCGACGCGAAGCAGGAGCTCGCGCGTCTCTTCGTCGCCGGGCTCGGCGATCGGGATAGTGACGAAGTCGCGGAGGAGGATCGGGTGCTCGCGCGTGAGCTTGTCCCAGCGGCCGGGCGTGACCTCGCCGAAGATCACGAGCTTGCCTTGCTCGATCCCGGGCCGCATGAGGTCGTAGATGCCGCGCGGGTTCGTGCTGTACGAGCCGGCGTACGGGAGGTTCCACACGTCGGGCACGTAGTGGAGACGCTTTCGCGACGCGTGCGCGAGCATCGATCGGATGCGGCCCTCTTGCTGGCCGGTGAAGCGCGTGTCGGCGCAGAGGCCCACCGTGGAGATTTCGTAGATCTTCGAGCCGTCGATCTCGGGGACGCGCCCGTCGCGCAGGTACGAGAGGAGCTTCTGGACGACGGCGGTCTTGCCGACGCCGCTCGGCCCGACGAGCACCGCGCTCCGGCCGGACGCGAGCGTGCGCGCGAGCGCGTGGACTTCTTCTTGACGGCCGAACGTCTTCTCGCCGGTCGCGTTGGGATCGGCGGTGAGCTCGCGCCCGTCCTGGGCGACGACGTCGAATGTGGCGTCTTGCGTCACGAGAGCGCAGCGAAGATACCAGAGTCAGTTGCCCGCGAAGCCGAAGTACTCGTGCCACGTCGTCTGCGTGACGAACGAGTACACGACGAACTCGGTGCCGCCGAGCGCGCCCTTCGCGACGCGCGTGATCGTGAGCTCGAGGGTGTCGCCGTTGTTGCCCGCGGTCTTGTCCCACGCGAACGTCAGCTCCGGCGAGGCGCCCGCCGTCCAGCTGCTCGAGTCGTCCGCCTCGACGAGCCACGCCGTCGTGGGCGCGTCCGAGAAGAGCTGCACGTCGATGGTCTTGCTCTGGCCGAGCGGGACGACGACGCCCTTGGTCGGGGCGAGACCGTAGCCGAAGTCGACCGGAATCTCGTCGGGCAGGACGGGCACCGAGTTGAAGTACGGCAGCGACAGCGCCGGCGCGCACGGATCGTGACCGGCGCTCGCCGCGGCGTTCGACCAGAAGCGCGCGACGAGGTTGGTGCCGACGAGGCGCTGGTAACTGAGCGACTCGAGCTCGCACAAGTCGCCGAGCTCTTCGCCCGGATAGAGGCCCCACACGGCGTGCGCGGGATCGACCTCGCCGTACGTCGTGAGCAGCGGATCGGTCGCGGCTTCGACGATCTCGTGCGTCGTGTTCTGGGTGGCCTCGTCGAGCTCGGACAGCGTCTGGTCGGCGGTGCACCGCGCTTGCACCGCGAACACGAAGGTGACGTTCGAGCTCGTCTGTCCGTACGAGTGGTACCCGAGGAAGCCGACGCAGCTCACGAGCGGGCCGAGCAGGAGCGTCGTCGAGCTCGGGTAGTAGACGAAGTAGATCGTGTCGGGCGTGGGCGCGGGCCACGACGGATCCGAGTCGAGCTTCGACGCGATGAACGCGGCGACCTGGTCCGAGCTCGCGTTCGCGGGCGGCGAGTCGGTGA
>Ga0335082_10005656_pt1 | contig 13691 bp, 11 predicted proteins | sample Lox_Sample_41_FD_206718 | JGI IMG/M metagenome (GOLD analysis project Ga0335082, IMG submission 206718) | Soil microbial communities from Loxahatchee National Wildlife Refuge, Florida, United States - Lox_Sample_4.1 | ecosystem: Environmental > Terrestrial > Soil > Wetlands | place: USA... | reverse complement strand
CGGATTCTCGTGAAGCCCGCAATGGGCATGTGCTCACCCGCGCACGCCTCCTTTCGCGGCGGGGAATGCACCGGGAGGCCGAGGAGCCCGGCGGCTCGAGGGCGGATCCGAGGGATGTCATCATGGCCCACGCATTGCTCGTTTGCAGCCGGATGGGTCTCGGCGACCACTTCTTCGATGGAACACGTTTCATAATGGAGTCAGCGACTTGAACCGTGCTGCTGAATTCCGTGCGTTGGTTAATGGCAAGCGACCGTCTACCCCGGCGTCTCTCGAATCCTGCCATTCGATTCTTTGGGCCGGTCAATGAGCACGACCGGCACTCGAAGCGCTCAGGAATTCTGGCAGTCGAGTCTCGCAGCGCTGGAGGCGGAGTTGCACACGGACGGTTCCGGCCTCGACGAGCCCGAGGCAGCCCGGCGTCTCGCTGCCGATGGACCGAACGTTCCGCGATCGCGCCCCCGACAGGCGGTCGTGCTGCAGTTCCTGTCCCGCTTCGGGAATCCGCTGGTCCTTTTGCTACTTGCGGCCTCGGCGATCTCGGCGTTCACCGGAGACGTTCCGAGTTTCGTCATCATTGCTGTCGTGGTCGCAATGAGCGTCACGCTCGATTTCGTGCAGGAACAGCGTGCGGGAAAGGCGGCCGAGAAGCTCCGACAGTCGGTCGCGCTTCATGCCACGGTCGTGCGTGGGGGACGGCCGCTCGACATCCCGGCAGACCGGGTCGTTCGGGGCGACGTCGTCCTACTCAAACCCGGTGGCCTGATTCCGGCGGACGGACGCGTGCTCGAAGCGCGGGACTTCTTCGTCAATCAGGGGGTGCTGACGGGCGAAGCCTATCCGGTCGAGAAGCACTCCAACCAGCTCGCAGAGACCGGATCCGACTTGAGCGCCGCTTCGAGCGCGGTGTTCATGGGAACCTCGGTGATGAGTGGCACCGCCACGATGCTGGTGTGCCGGACCGGATCAGGAACTTCATTTGGAGAGATCAGCGACAGCCTGATCGACAAGCCTCCGGCGACGGCGTTCGAGAGCGGGATCCGCGGCTTCAGCCTCCTGATCGTACGGATCGCGATTGTGATGGTGCTCTTCGTGCTGCTTGTGAACGGGCTGCACCATCGGCCATGGCTTCAGTCCTTCACGTTCGCCGTGGCGCTGGCCGTCGGGCTCACCCCGGAGCTGCTTCCCATGATCGTCTCGGTGACGCTGGCCCGGGGCGCCATGCGCCTGGCCAAGCAACGCGTCATCGTCCGGCGACTGCCGGCCGTGCACGACCTTGGCAGCATGGACGTGTTGTGCAGCGACAAGACGGGCACGCTCACGCAGGCGCAGATTCGCCTCGAGAAGCACCTCGACCCGCTCGGGCGTGACGGCGCTCGAGTCCTCAAGCTCGCGTTTCTCAACAGCTCAATGGAAACCGGGCTGAGGAGCCCACTGGACGACGCGATCCTTCGCCACACCGAGGTGGACATCAGCCCGTGGCGAAAGATCGACGAGGTTCAATTCGACTTCGATCGACGCCGGGTCTCGGTTCTTGCCGACAACGGGCAGGAGCGGCTGCTGATCCTCAAAGGCGCCTTCGAGAACGTCCTGGCGCAGTCCACGCGCTTCGAGAACGACGGCCCCGAGAATCTCCTGCGGCTCGATGCGGCGGCGAGGAGCGCCGCAATGCAGCGCTTCGAGTCGCTCAGCCGTGAGGGGTTCCGCGTGCTGGGAATCGCCTGGAAGCGGACCGCTCCCGACCAGGTCCATGCGGTCGTGAACGACGAGACCGAGTTGGTTTTCGCCGGGTTAGTTGCCTTCGAGGACCCACCGAAGCCCAGTGCGGCGGAGGCCGTCCGCGCACTTTCCGCCAGCGGCGTCGCCATCAAGATTGTGACCGGTGACAACGAGCTCGTGACCCAGCACGTCTGCGCGGAACTGGGCCTGCAGGTCACCGGAGTGCTCACCGGAGACGAGATCCGCGAGATGACCGACCCCGTGCTCGCGGCCCGGGCGGAGGGTGTGAATCTGTTCTGTCGCGTTGCGCCGGGCCAGAAGAACCGCGTGATCCAGGCGCTGCGAAGCCGCGGCCACGTGGTGGGCTACCTTGGCGACGGCATCAACGACGCGCCGTCGCTCCATTCGGCCGACGTCGGCCTCTCTGTGGATGGCGCGGTGGACGTCGCCAAGGAGGCAGCGGATCTGATTCTGCTGGATCAGGACCTGGGAGTGGTTCACAACGGCGTGCTAGAAGGTCGTCGCACCTATGCCAATATCATGAAGTACGTGATGATGGGAACCAGCTCCAATTTCGGAAACATGTTCAGCATGGCAGGCGCCACCCTCATTCTCCCGTTCCTGCCCATGCTTCCGGTTCAGATACTGGTGAACAACTTCCTCTACGACGTCTCGGAAATCCCCATCCCTCTGGACAGCGTGGACGACGAGTCCATCGCGCGGCCGCGGCATTGGAACGTATCGTCCATACGAGCGTTCATGATCGTGATCGGGTTGGTCAGCTCGATCTTCGACTTCGTCACCTTTCACGTGATGCGCCACGTGTTTCACGCCGGAGAGAAGCTGTTTCACACCGGATGGTTCGTCGAGTCGCTCGCCACACAGGTGCTCGTGATCTTTGTGATCCGCACCCGCGGCAATCCGTTTCGGTCGAAGCCCAGCGGGGTCTTGACGGCAACCGCACTCACGGTCGTGGCCGTCGCGGCGGCACTCCCCTTCACCGGGTTGGGCGATCGGCTCGGGTTCGTCCCCCCGCCGCAGTTGTTCTTTCTGATCCTTGGAGGGATCGTGCTCGTGTACCTCACGATGGTGCAGGGTGTGAAGACCTGGTACTACCATGCCTTCCCGGCCGAATGAGGGCACACGCGACCCCGCGAGTCGCGGCTTCATCTCGTGGCGCGGCTGCTGGCCGCGGTAGTAGTTGGCGCGCGGGAGCCGTCACTGCTCTGGCTCGGCTGATTCCCCGGCGCTCGAGCGCCCGCACGAGCGGTTCGATCGCCATCGCCAGAATGACGACCGCGCACAGCACGGCAACGATCTCGCGCGCCGCGTAGATCGTGGCGAGCAGCAGCACGTTGCGGAAGAAGATCGCGAGGAGAATTGAAGAGCGAGCGTGGAGCGATCACGGCCTGGCGAGATCACGCGGAGCGGAGTCTCGTACACTTCGGGGAGGCACTCCATTGCCTCCCCTTCGATCTCGCGAGCTCCGCGGCGGGGACTCAGTCGGCTCTCACCAGAGGCACGTCCACCAGATGCTCCGAGAGGAACCACACCTGCTTCTCATTGGTGCGAATGAGATCTGAGACGAGCAGGTCGTTCGTCCCGTCGTCGCCGGCCTCGGCCGCCTGTCGGGCCATGGTATGCGCCTCCCTCAGCACGACTTCATGTGCATGGAGGAGCCGGGAGATCTGAACCGGAGTCTCTTCGCGGCCTTTCGGCGGGCGCGGGACGATCGTCGTCTCAGCCACGTCGGCCGCCATGGCGATGCTGATCCCTCCCAGCGTCTGAATACGCTCGGCGATCGTGTCGACGAGGTCGTTCTGCTCCTCGTAATGCTTATCGAAGAGCAGATGAAGCTGATAGAACGTTGGCCCCGCGTTCTGCCAGTGATGTTTCTTGTAAAGATCCCGCAGTGTATTCGTGTCGGCGAGGATCTGGTTGAGGTTGTCGACGCTCTGGGCGCATGTCTTTTCGGACAGCGCGTTGGGTAGCCGGGTCAGGTGACCGAACTCCTGGATCTCGTGCGCCTTCTGAAGGTCGCGCGGCCGAGCCCGATCGATGACGGCTCCTCGATTGTTGGACTTGCTCATGGGCTGTTGCTCCTTTCGATCAATTGGCTGAATAGCGGACTGCACTGGGCGACATGGACGCGAAGCCGTGCACCTGAATGCGCTGGGTTTCCGACAACCTTACGAACAGGAAATGGAGCGCCGCCGCGGAATCCCGGAGCGCGGTGGGATCCACGACGATCCGCCCCTGGCGTGTCCGCTTGTCGATTATGCTGGCGCTCCTTTCCCGGCCACGTCGATCAGGCACGACCACTTGCGAACTGCTGGACGCGTGTAGCTCCACCGCGAATCTTGCTGGCGATCACGGTCCGGGAGATGCCGTTCACGAAGATCGACGCACCGACCAGGGTCCCAATCGCCCATCCGGTGCTCGACGGCCACGACGCGAGAATCATCACCCCGAGCACGAGTTCGCACAGCGCATCGAAGAGAAGCCATCCCCAGCCGTCCACCGGTCGCACCTGGAAGGCGACGATGGTCTGGAGAACGCTCTGAAAGACGAGCAGCCAGCCGAGAAGCGCCGTCAACGCCACCACACTCGTGGCGGGACTCGCCACGATGAAGATGCCGCCGACCACATAGAGCAGGCTCGACAGCAGCTTCCAGATGAACTGACCTGCTTGCTGCGAGTACAACGAGAAGACGAACTGGGCAATGCCGGCGAAGATCAGTGTCCACCCCAGCAATACCGTCGTGACCGCCGCCGTGGAAAGCGGATAGATGATCAGCACTACTCCCAACGCCGCCGTGAGAACGCCCATGAAGATGGCCCATCCAGAGCGTGACTTGACTTCTCCCACCAGATCGTTCGCTGACATCGGATTCTCCTTGTACGCTGGAGCGAGGCCATTTGGCATCCCCCGAAGCGTTTGTTGGTCTGGCCGCTGAAGCGCAGCCGAGAATGGTTGTGAACTAGGAAACGGTTGCCTTCGCCGCCGCGGCCTTGACGCGGAGCGCCTCGGCCTTCGCCTGCGCCTCGCGCTCTCCGGCCTGGCGTCGCTCGTTCGCCTTCTGCAGCTGGGCCTGAATCTTGGAATCGAGCTGATTGATCTTTTCTTGAAGCTTTCCTTTGCGATCGGCGCGGGACTGGGCATGCTCCGCTTTCAACTGGGCGAGGTCCGCCTTCATCGCGGCAATCTCTTCCTGGTTGGCGGTGTGCCTCACCTCCGACAAGGCGCGCCGGAACACGGTCCCGCCCAGCGACTCCATGAGCTCGTCGACGGGGGTGGTCCAGTCCTCTTCGATCTCGGCAACGACCGCAGCCTTCGTCGGCGACAACTGCTTCGAGACGTCGTCGATAAAGTCTTCGCCGATTCGCGCGTGGTCGACGTCGAACCCGGCGCCGAGCCCGAATCCCACGGTCGAGCCAATCGCGAGGCCGGCCGGACCGCCCAGGATTCCGATCAGGCTTCCGAGCGAAGTGCCGAGCAGAGTGCCGAGGAGACCCGGTTCGTCTCCCTCCCGCACGCTCGCGGTGCCATCGGCGCGCTTCGAGAGCACCACCGCGGCATAGACACCGATCGTTCCATCGGAGTCCAGATTCTTGAGCGCGTTCTTCCCAACATAGGCACTGCCTTCGTTCTCGAATACGACTACCAACATGCGATCCACTGGACACCTCCTTTGTGGACTGACCGAGCAGCAAACTCAGACGACTCGTTGGACCCGGCGTCCCCACCGGACGGCGCCCGGCGAACCACAGCCAGGCGCCGCCGATGGTGCGAGAGCTTCACCGCACGCCGATTTGACTGGCGATGATCTGGCGCGCCTTCGCCTGCTGCATGTCTCGTTCGACGTCGTTCACCCAGCGGTCCTCCAGCACGACCACCAGAGCCGACGTATTGGGCGTGAGCGCAGTCTTCATGCTTTCCACCTTGTCGATCGGAATCCCCACCGCGTCGCCGGTGAGATAGCCGGTAGCTCCGCCGACTCCCGCGCCGATCGCGACGCCCAGTGGGCCGCCCACGACACCGATCACTCCGCCGACCACGGCGCCCACGCCGGCATCCCGGTGCCGCTGGTCACGTACCGTCACCTTGCCGTTCGCATCCTTCGAAACGATCGCGAAAGACTCGATGTGTTCGCCGGTAGGGCCTTGCGCCGATTGCATGGACTTGAACACTTCGCCGGCCCTGTTCTGGCCGCTGTAGGCGGCGTAGATCAGGGTCCGCGACACACCATCCTGCGCGTGTACCGGCATGCCGCCGCCGATCCCCGCTGCCAGCACGACGGCAATCGCCGCCACCGCGCTGCGTTTCATTTCACGGAACCACATCGCTGACCCTCCTTCGTGCCGAGGTTGTGAATGTCACTTCGTCGCCGTGTGAGTCTTCAGCTTCGCGACGAGCTCATCGATAGATGACTTGAACTTCGCGACGTCGGCGTCAATCTCGACTTTGGCCCGCGACACGTTCGACTCGTGCGCGGTCCTAAGGTCCTTGAGCCGCGTCTCGATGTTCTGCTTGGCCGTCTTCAGGCTCGCGATCGCCGCGATCTCCGCCTGCGCCTTCTTCTGGCGCGCGGTGGCATCGAGCAAGTCGAGCTGGGCCTTCGCTCCCTGAATTTGCGCGCCGATCTTGTCCTGATAGGCCTTGATCACTGCGCTCTGCGCCGGCGTGGCGCCCTGCGTCTTCGTGGTCATTGAGTGATTCCTTTCGGTAGGTGTGTGCCTCGTCTTACCGGTTGTGCAGCGTCGCTTCGACCTTGGCCTGCTGGTCGAGGTTCAGCGAGGTGCTGAGAATGGTGCCGCCGTAGCCGCGGAATGCGTCGGCCACGCGCTGGCGGTCGAGGGTGCGCAACAGGGCGAAGATCGCCGAGTCGCCGGGCTGGATCATCGTGCCCACGCTTCGGACGAAGTCGTTCGAAATGCCGAAGTCTTCCTTCCACGTCGACGCATTGAGGGCGCCTGCACCCGCGCCCAGCGCGCCGCCACCCAGCGTTCCCGCCGCGATGGCCGTCGCCGCCGCCGCGCTCGCTCCGGCCGTGAATGGAATCGCGATGATGGCCCCGAGCATCATGCCGACCAGGGTGCCCCATGCGGCGCCTTCTCCGGTCGACATCTGATAGCTCTGGTCGACTCGCAGCTCGCCGCTGTAATCGCGGTACGCCGCCACCGCGTCGTTCAGGTCGACTGCCCACGAGTCATTCATGTCCTGCAGGATGTTGAGTACCTGGGATGCCCGATACATGTCCTTCTTGAAACCCACCACAATCAGGTCTGCCATGACTTCTTCTCCTTTGCTTGGTTCGTGGATGTGCATCTCGCTGCGCGCGCAACGAGGACCACAGCAAGTCGAGTGCCGACCGCAAGCTGTTGGCTCGCCGACTCGCCCCTCGGGCGCTTTGGCGTGTCTCGACAATTGGTGGGTTGCGGGGGGTCGCCGTCAGCCCGTGTGGAAGCGCGCAAAGCAAAGGCCCGCGCCATGGGCGCGGGCCTCCTGCGCACTCGAGAGGTCTTGCCTAGCCCTGCAACACGACCCTGAGTGTCTCCTTCACCTGGGCGAAGGAAGTGTGTGGCTTGACGGCGATGTAGTTGAACACGGTCGTCACCCCGGCCAGGTTCCTGACCGTGCTCTCGGCGGCGAGCCGCTGGTATTTCCAATCGACGTGTCCGCCCAGCGTGATCTCGCCCTCGTAGACGCTCAGGGTAACCGTGTTCGGAACCCATATGTCGGATCCGAGTGCGCGCCGCGCGGCCTGCTCGAGGGCCAGGTCATCGCTCTGGCGCAGCCCGAAGACCTTCACGGAAAGCTCCTCGAGGACCGAGCGGACCCCACCGACTCGTTTGGCCGCGTCCTCGGCTGCCCACTTCTCGGCATACGTGTCCACCTCGCCGGTCAGCGTCACGGCGCCGTTGATGACGCGCACGTCGATCCTGGACTCATCCACTCGCCTATCCCACCGCAGTTCCGCTTCGACGTACCACTTCAGGTGCGCATCCGACTTGCTCATGACGCCCATCTCCTTTCCGATCGAGGTCGCTCACCACCGATCCTGCGTGTGCGGATCTCGACAGCAAAGCAAGTGCCAGGCGCAAGGCATTGATCTGCAGCGCAGGCGATCACGCCCGCAGAGAATTGTTTCGGCAATTGGCGAACTTTGGTGAGTTCCGGTCGTCTCAACCCCGCCGTAGCGCAGGGGAGATGGCAGATAGCGACACGCGTGGGGACCGCGCTTCTCTGCTCGACTCGAGCATAAGACGCTAGAGCCTACTGCCGCGGAATCTAGGTGACTTTGAACTGATGCTTGTTGATGCTGAGACTTCTGATCCTCGACTCGAGCGTCGAGCGTGGAACTCCGAGCTTCACGGCTGCGCCTCGGGGGCCAAACACTCGTCCGCGGCTGTCGGTCAATGCGGACTCGATCATTCGCCTCTCCCCCGCCTCGTCCAAGCGGCCGAGTCCCCTCCCGACGGTCCCTGACGGAGGCGTTTCGCGCAGGAGCCATGTCTCGTCGATGGTCAGCGTATCGCCCAGGCACATGATCACCGCTCGCTCGACGACATTCTGAAGCTCGCGAATGTTTCCTGGCCAGTGATAGGCTGTCAGCGCATCCATCGCCTTAGGAGCGATCGTGGTAATGAATCGCCTCATGCTGGCGGAGTATTTCGCCACGTAGTGCCGGACGAGCAGCGGGATGTCCTCGCGTCGCTCACGCAAGGCGGGAACGAGGATGGGAAAAACGTGGAGGCGATAGTACAGGTCCTCACGAAACTGCCTCTGTGCCACGAGCTCCGCCAAGTTTCTGTTCGTAGCCGCGACGATGCGAACGTCCACGCTACGGGTGCTGCCGCTTCCCAGCCGTTCGAACTCCCGTTCCTGTAGGACTCGCAATAGTTTTGGCTGCAGCGCGGAAGGAATGTCGCCAACCTCATCAAGGAATAGCGTACCGCCGCTGGCCAATTCGAAGCGGCCGATCCTTTGCGCCGTGGCGCCCGTGAAAGCGCCTCTCTCGTGGCCGAAGAGCTCGCTTTCCAGAAGCTCGTTCGGGATCGCGGCGCAGTTCACCGTGACGAAGGGCCCCGCGCAGCGCTGGGAGAGAAGGTGGACCGCGCGTGCGATCAACTCCTTGCCCGTCCCGGTTTCCCCCTCGATCAGGACCGTGGCCCCGGTGGGCGCCACTCTCTCGACCTTCTCGAGTACCGCTTCCAGCGCGGGGCTGCTTCCGATGATCTGCTCGAACTTGCGTTCGCAGGATTCGTGTCGGTTCGGGCTCGCTGTCGAGGGTGCCATCCGATACCCCCTGGGTGGATCGCTCGGCCTACGTTTTCAGAGCTGCCCGGACGAGCCCGAGCAGCTCGTGATCGCTGAAGGGCTTGGTCAGGAACTCTGAAGCCCCGGCGCGCAGGGCCTGCATTCGCATGTTGGTGTCACCGTGAGCGGTGATGAAGATCGTGGGGATCCTGCGGTTCTGGGACTTCAGCTGGGCCTGCAGCTCGAGCCCCGACATTCCGGGCATGCGAATGTCGGCAATCAGGCACGCGGTATCGTGCTGCTGTCCGGAGTCCAGAAACTCCTCGGCGGAGGCAAACGCCTTCGCGGGAACGCCGGCGGCTCTCAGCAGGCCCTGGAGTGATGTCCTAACGGACTCATCGTCATCCACGATTGCGACGAATCTTTCTGCCGTGCGATCAGCCATGCTCGCATGCTAGACCCCGCGCGGCGCGGGCGCGATTATCCCTTGGTATACGTCGCCTATACGTTCGGCCGGCGGCGGACAGGCGAGGCACGGCGCGAGCGCGAGTCACGCGTCTCAGGGGGGAGGGAGCGATCACTTCGTGGTGGGCAACTCGAGCTTCTCCGCCATGCGGACCAACTCCGCGAGGGATTCCGCCCGCATCTTGCGCATGGCGTGCCCGCGATGGACCTTCACGGTAACTTCACTGGTTCCCAACTCCGACGCCACCTGCTTGTTGAGCATGCCGGCAACCACCAACTGCATCACCTCGCGCTGGCGCGGCGTGAGCCCCTCATAGCGCTTTCGCAGCTCGGCCACACCTTGCTGCTGCTGACGGCGGGCGCGGTCGCGTTCGAGCGCCTGCTGAACGGCATCCAGCAGGTCCTGATCGTGGAAAGGCTTCGGCAGGAACTCCACCGCGCCGGATTTCATCGCCTGAACCGACATCGGTATGTCCCCGTGAGCCGTGATGAAGATGATGGGGATCTGCGTCCCGGCGTTCGCCAGCTGCCGCTGGAAGTCGAGGCCGCTCACTCCCGGAAGGCGCACATCGAGAATGAGACAACTCGGACCGTCGGCGGCGCTGCGGGCCAGAAAGTCCTGAGCGCTGCTGAACGACTCCGAACGCAGGCCGACGGACTTCAGGAGTCCCTGGATCGAACGCCGAATGGAAGGGTCGTCGTCGATGACGAAGACTATCGATCCAGGCTCCGTCATCATTCTTGAAAGCCTGTCGCCGTGGAAAGGGTGAAGGAGAACGTCGCGCCGGGCCCGCCATTCGAGGCGGCAGAAAGCCGGCCACCGTGGGACTCGATGATCGAACGGCTGATCGCCAATCCCATGCCTGTGCCGTCGGGCTTGGTCGTGAAGAACGCGTCGAAGATGCGCCCCCCCTCCGGGGGCAGTCCGACACCCGTATCGCTGACCGCAACGACCAGTTCATCGTCGCCGTGGCGTCGAGAGGTGACGTTGATCTCACGCGTGCCGTCCACCCCCTTCATTGCATCGATCGCGTTGATCATCAGGTTCATCATCACCTGCTGCAACTGGACGCGATCCCCGATGACGTCCGGCAAGCCGGCGGCGAGCTCGCTGCGGATGAAGACGCTGGCGCGTGCCGCCTCCGGTCTCAGCAGGACGATCATCTCTTCGATGACTTCATTGACATCGACCAGCGCACGCTCCGGAACGCCCTTCCTGTAAAGCGTGTTGGTGCGGTTGATGATTTCGACAGATCGCATCGCGTCCTCGACCATTCTCGAGGCAGCCTCTTTCGCCTCCATCAAATCGGGGTTTTCGCGCTTCAGCCATAGCAAGCAGGCGTTGGCGTTGGTGATGGCACCGGCGAGCGGTTGCTTGATCTCATGGCCCAGTGACGCGGCCAGCTCCCCCATCATGCTGACGCGGTGGATGCGTGCCAAATCCGCCTCGAGCTGACGGAGTCGCTCGCGCTCTTCATCGGCGCGCTTGCGGTCAGTCACATCCGCCTGTGTACCGACCATTTCGACATACTCTCCGCTGGCGCTGTAAGCCGGATGGCCCAACGCATGGATGTGCCTTGTGCTTCCGTCGGGAAGGACGACTCGGAACTCGAAGTCGAAGTTTCTTCTCTCACGCGCTGCCTTCATCGACTCTTCGAGCACCCGCTCGCGATCGTCCGGGTGGATCCGGTGCAGCGCCGTTTGCATGTCCGGAGGACCTTGCGCTGGATCGAAACCCCAGATCCGGAGAGATTCGTCCGAGAAGTACCCGGCTTCCCCGGGCTCGAACGCCCAGCTACCGGTGTGAGTCAGCCTCTGTGCTTCCGCCAGATAGGCTTCGCTCCGTCCCAGGGCTTCCTGAGCCCGCTTCCGGTCCTCGATGTCGGTGCGAGTTCCATACCATCGAATGACCCGCCCCCGCTCATCCCGCAGCGGATTGTCCTGAATCAGGAACCAGCGATACTGCCCGTCCTTCCCCTTGATTCGCGCCTCCAGCTCGAAAGGACCGGGCTCCAGGCTCGCGCGCTCACGGATCACCTCCAACCTCTTCAGATCCTCTGGATGGACTTTTCTGGCAAAAACTTCCTTGGACTTCGCCGCTTCAATTGTAAGGCCCGTATAATCGCGCTCTCGCTGGTTGGCGAAAAGCGGACTCCAATCCGCGTCGAAGACGTAGACCTGCTGGGGAATCACGTCGACAAGCTGTCGCAGCTCCGCTTCGCTTTGGAGGATCTTCTCTTCCGCCCGCTTGCGCTCCGTAATATCGTGGATCGTGCTGACAATCAGCACGCCCTCCTCGGTCTCCAACGGACTGAGGCTGATCTCGACCGGAAACTCGCTTCCATCCTTGCGCAGCCCGTGCAGCTCCAACCCCGTCCCCATGGGCCGTCTGCGGGGGCTGCCGGCGAAAACCTTGCGGTGTTCGGGATGCCGCGACCGGAACCGCTCCGGCATCAGCATCTCGATCGGCTTCCCCAATACGTCCTGTCTTTGGTACCCGAACAACTTCTCGAGTTGCTCATTGACCAGGGTGATCTCGCCCACGCGATTCACGACCGCGATTGCGTCGGGCGCCGATTCCAGCACCTCGCGGAATCTCTGTTCGGCACGCTTCCGTTCGGTCACGTCGACTGCGGTGCCGACGTACCTGGTGAGCTCGCCGTTCTTGTCGAGAACCGCATGCCCGATGATTTGAAGGTGCTTCACCGTTCCGTCAGCGAGCACCAGCCTGTATTCTGCCGCCATATCAGTCTTGTCACGAATGGCCTTCGTGACGAGCTCCCGGACTCTGTCGCGATCTTCCGGGTGCAAGAGCTGAAACGCTTCGAATTCAGGGATCGGTTGTCCAGGATCCGCACCGTGTATTCTGAACATCTCCTCGGACCAGAAGCTCGTCAGGTCCCGGTTCGGATCCCACGCCCAGCTACCCGTGTGAGTCAGCCTCTGTGACTCCGCCAGGTAAGCCTCGGCTTCCTTGCGTTCTTCGATGTCCGTCAGGACCCCAAACCACTTGCAGACGTTTCCCGCCTCGTCGCGCACGGGCACGGCGCGGACCAAGAACCAGCGATATTCGCCGTCGGCTGCGCGACGGAACCGCGCCTCATCCTCGAACGGCTCACCGGCCGCCGTGCATGCTCGCCACTTTTCCATGTGTCGTGGCCGGTCTTCTGGGTGAAGTGCTCCCTGCCAGCCGGATCCGGCCGTGTCCTGCGCGGACAGGCCCGTATATTCGCGCCAACCTCGGCTTGCGAATGCATTGACGGGGCCCGGTAGGGCGGCGAACACCATAGCAGGAACGTTTTCGATCAGATCGCGAAGCTCCGCCTCGCTCCGCCGGGCAGCGTCCTCGGCGCGCTTCTGCTCCGTGATGTCCTCGCATGCGATCAGTACAACGGGATTGCCGTCCCAGAGGACCGCTCTCGCTGTCTCGCCCACCCAGAGCATGGAACCGTCCTTGCGCACCTTTCGGAGGTCCCAGCTCATCGAGCGGCCGAGTTCCTTCAAACTGGCGTGGACCCGTCGCTGTGCATCCTCACGGTCAGCCTCGAGGACAACATCGAGCACCGAATGGCCAACCAGTTCGTCAGTTCGGTAGCCCAACTGCTCAGCGCCAAACGGGTTGACCGCCAAGACGGTGCCGGCGGAATCCACCATGAAATACATGGTTGGGTTGTTCTCGAAGACATCCCGCCAATGCCTTTCGCTCTCGCGAAGAGCCTCCTCCGCCACCTTACGATCCTCGATATCCGTGCGCGTCCCATACCACCTGATAATGCGTCCATCTTCGGCGCGAAGGGGGTTCAGTCGGATCAAGAACCAGCGATATTGCCCGTTCCTTCCGAGCAGCCGCGCCTCCGCTTCCCAGGGAACCCCGTTCGCGATGGCTTGCTCTCGTTCACCCTCCAGTCTCACGAGATCATCCGGGTGGAAGACCCTGACGAGGAAGTCCGGCGCCAGAACCTCCTGCAGGGTGAGACCCGTATATTCGAGGTCGATACGGTTGGAGTAGAGAAACCTCCCATCCGGTTCCAAGATGAAGATGTGCTGGGGGACGGCATCGCACAACTGCCGAAGCTCCATTTCGTCGCGCCGGAGGCTCTCCTCCGCCCGCTTGGCACCGGTGATGTCCATCACCATCCCGACGAATTCGGCGTGGCCCGCGCCACTGCTCAACGAGTGGGCCACCACGTGGACGAACTTGACCTCACCGGTGGGCATGAGCAGTCGATGCACCAATTTGAAATCG
>Ga0335082_10005655_pt1 | contig 13692 bp, 10 predicted proteins | sample Lox_Sample_41_FD_206718 | JGI IMG/M metagenome (GOLD analysis project Ga0335082, IMG submission 206718) | Soil microbial communities from Loxahatchee National Wildlife Refuge, Florida, United States - Lox_Sample_4.1 | ecosystem: Environmental > Terrestrial > Soil > Wetlands | place: USA... | reverse complement strand
CTGCGGCGCCGCGGCGTTCTGCGCGGCGAGCGTTGCCTGGATGCGCTCCTCGGGCTTGGGCACGATGAGCTCCGCGTAGTTGAACATCGGCAGCGGCGGTGGCAGCTTGAGCGCCTCGGCCACGTCCATGCGCACCTGGAAGGCGAAGCGCGTGAGCGTCTCCACCGGGATCTTCGAGGGCGGGACCTTGTTCACGAGGATCTGCTCGGCCTTGTACGCGGTGAACTGTCCGATCGAGTGGTAGCGGCTCACCAGGCCCGTGAGCGCGCCGGTCTGCATGAGCTGCTCGGTGGAGGCGAAGGCGGGCAGGCCCACCGACATCGCCGCGGGGATCACGATGTTCTGCGTGATGGTGCCCAGGTAGGAATCGGGCGGCAGGTAGAGCCAGTCCACGTTGCTCACGAGCTTCATGTCGCGGACCATGTCGGCCGCGCCCTCGGAGGTCACCTTCTTGTTCGCGTCGAGCTTGAGGGGCTTGGCCACGACGGTGAAGCCCAGGCGCCGCGAGACCTCGCGCACCTCCTCCACCACCACGACCGAGTTCTGCTCGGTGGGCGTGTACAGGATCCCGATCGACTTGAACGGCCGGTAGGAGGCCATCGCACGGATCTGCGTCTCGGTCGGCGCCACGTGGTAGACGCCCGTCACGTTGCGGCCGGGGTTCTTCAGGTCGCGCACGATCTTGGCGAGCACGGGCGCGGCCACGAGGGTGAACACCACGGGGATGTCGGTGATGTTCTGCGCGGGATCGACCTGGTCGTAGGTGCCCACCACGCCCAGCGTGACCGACGTTCCCCACGTGTAGATGAGGTCGGGCTTGGTGCGCCGGATCTCCTCGATGAAGCCGGGCATGCGCGAGTTGTCGCGGTTCAGGTCCCGGAAGGTGATCTGCACCGGGATGTGCCGCGCGGCGAAGTAGTCCTGGAACCCGCGCTCCACGTCGGTCATGCCGCGGAATGTGATCGCGTAGATGCGGTAGGGGCGCGTGGGCACCTGCGCCGTGGCATCGGAGGCCACGAGGACGGCGGCGAGGACGAGGGCGAGCAGCGAGCGGATCATGGTTGGGCCGGGGCGGGATGCTGCCATTCGGAGCCGTGGGTTGCGATGGTGAACGCGATTCCGCAGAAGAGCACGAGGCCCGAGATCGCGACGAACGCGCCCTGGTAGCCCCAGAAGATCACGAACACGCTCGCGATGAGCGGGCCCAGCGCGTTGCCCAGGCGCTCGAGCAGCCGGTACACGCCGTACACCGCGTCGCTTCCGAAGATGCGGATCTCCTCCTGGCAGTGCTCGGCCACGAGGGCGCTTTGCGCGGCGATCGACAGCGCCTGGCCCAGGCCCAGAAGGAACACCACGCCGAAGAGCACGAGGAAGCTCTCCGAGAGCAGCAGCAGCAGGCCCGACAGGCCCGAGATGATGAGGCCCACGGAGACGTAGCGGTCGCGCCGCATGGTCGCGTCCGACAGGCTCGCCGAGAGCGGCACGATCACGACCATCATCACCGCGTACACCATGAGCATGCGCCCGGCCATGGCCGAGGTGTTGCCGATGGAGACGATGTAGAGCGGCACGAGGTAGAAGCACACGCCGGTGAGGATCACCTTCGCGGGAACGGCGGCGAGCCCCGTGAGCGTCATGAAGCGCTTGTTCACGACGAGCGCCATGATCTCGCGCATGCGCGGCCCGCGCTGCGCGCGCTGCGTGCCGGGCACCACCACTTCCACCGTGGGCAGGCGGTTGATCGCGAAGATCGACACCAGCGCCATGAGCGCCGACACGCCGAAGGAGGCGCGGTAGCCGATGTTGTCGGCGAGGATGCCGCCGATGGACGGGCCGCACACCGTGGCCACCATGATCGCGCCGATGAAGAGCGCGAAGCCCTGCGCGCGGTTCTGGTGGCCGGTGCGGTCGAGCACGTAGCCCTGCGCGGCCACGAAGACCATCGCGTAGCCCAGCGCGCACAGCGACCGCCAGAGGATGAGGTCGTAGAGGTTGTAGGCGAGCGCCGTGCCGGTGAAGCCGACGGTGGCCATGATCGCGCCCACCAGCATCGCGCGGCGGCGCCCCACGCGCTCGCTCCAGCTGCCCAGGTACGGCTGGCCGAGGGCCACGATCAGCATGAAGAGCATGATCGGCAGGCCGATCACCACCTGCGGCGAGATGCCGGGGATCGCGACCAGGAGCTGGTTCACGTAGCTCGGCAGGTACGAGCGCGTGAGCTCCTCGGCGAGGATGAAGGCGAAGAGCGGCGCGCGGATCCGGTTGAGGTTCATCTCGTCGAGGTCCGAGCCTTCCGGGGCGCTGCCGAAGCGGAAGCGCTTGGCGAGCGCCTCGAAGGCCTGCTGCGCGGGCTTGAGCGCCTCGCGCTGCGCGCCCGTGGCCTTGCGCATCTTCTCCTGCAGCTCGCCCACGAGGAACTCGTAGCGCACGTTGAGGTGGTCGATGGCCGAGTCGATGCGGCGCAGCAGCCGCCCGATCTCGTCGTTGGCGCGGATGCGCGCGGTGGTGGTGAAGTCGCCCGAGCGCATTCGGTCGACCTGCCGGGCGAACTCGCCCAGGCCCGAGGCGAGGCGAGCGCCGGCCATGAAGTTCAGCAGCTCCAGCGTGAAGAAGAGCGATACCACGAGCACGACGAGCACGTCGAGCAGCACCTCGAGCAGCACGTGGTCGACGAAGGCCGCGTCGATGCCCACGTGCAGCACGCCCAGGGGCTTGCCGTTGTCGTTGATGGGGACCGAGACGATGTACTGCTGGCCCACGCGCGCGGCGCGCGAGACCTCGCCCGGCTCGTGCGCGATCTGCAGCACCACGGGGTTGCGGAAGTGGGCGCGCGCGCCGATGGGCTCGGTGCCTCGCGCGAAGAGCACGTTGCCGTCGGTGTTGGTGATCGCCATGTAGGCGAACTCGGGGTTCTCCTCGAAGACCTCCGCGAACGTCTGCTCCACGCCGTAGAGCTGGGAGAACTCGATGCCGTAACTGGTCGCCTTGAGAACGAGCGCCCGTACGGAGGCGCCCACGGTGGCGGCCTTCTGCTCGGTCTCGGGAACCAGCTCCTGGTCGAAGATGCGGTGCGAGAAATACGAGACCACCGCGAGCGCCAGCACCACGCACACCATGATGACCCCGGCAAGGCGCCAGTAGATTCGCCAGAGGTAGTTCTTCTCGAGCATGGCGCTAGCCCGCCGCGTCCAGCTTGCCGCGCAGGTCGTCCAGCGCCGCGTTGGCCTCGCGGAGCGATGTGCGCAGGTTGCCGATGGCGGCGTCGAACGCGCTGCCTGTCGGGAGGGGGGCGTCCGACTTGTCCTCGAGGTGCGTCGCGGCCGCCTCCAGCGCCCGCAGGTCGCGCTCGAAGCGCCGGATCACGACGATGAGGGCAAGCGGCGCGATGAGCGCGATGCCGATGAACGAGAAGATCGAGGCGAGCAGGATGTCGCGGCCGGCGAGCTTCGCGGCGCGCTCGACCTCCTCGGCGGAGTATCGCAGCGCGAGGTATCCCACGGTGAGGTCGAAGTTGTTCTTGAGCGAGATTCCGGCCACGTATTCGTCCGGACCCTCGGTGCTCCACTCCGTGCTCTTCGAGCGCGCTGCGGCCTCGGTCCACGAGGGCGGGACCTTCTCGCCCACGCGCTGGCGATCGGTGCTGTAGATCACCTGCCCCGTGTGGTCGAACACCTCGATGTTGCGGATGAGCCGGTCGCTCGCCTTCTCCCGCGCGAGCAGCGCGTTCATCGTGCCCAGCTCCATGAACTGCATGCCCACGGAGAGCGAGGCCTGCACGCTGTTCTCGATGTTGCGGCCGATCACCAGCACGCGCGACTTCACGATGCCCGAGATCGTGCTCTTGTACTTGAAGTAATTCAGGAACGCCGCCATGCCCACGGCGAAGAAGCTCACCACGAGCGCAACGATGATGAATCGGACGCGTATCGTCCCCATCCCGGCTACCCTGCTCCCCCCGGTGAGTGAACACCTTTTTGGCATGGTATCACGGGCCTTGCTCAAGAGCGTAAAGTATTTCTCCTAAGTATTTGTCTTTAGTGGTTTTCCTTGGGGCCGGCCGGGGCCTTCTGTGGTAAATTGCCAGTTCGGCGAAAGCAGGAGGCAAAGGAGTCGATGGCGGAGAGCCGGAAGGTCCCGGAAGAGGCGCAGTCCGAGGGCTTCGAGAAGACCGTCCTGGACGCCCGGACGGTGGCGGCGCCGAACGACCCCCGGCGGGTCCTCGACGCGAAGCCGGCGGCCACGAGCCTGGTCCTGCCGGCCGGCTACAGGCTCCTCGAGTACCGCATCGACTCGGTGCTGGGCCAGGGCGGCTTCGGCATCGCCTACGCCGCGACGGACGTGAACCTCGCGGCCAAGGTGGTCATCAAGGAGTACCTGCCCGAGCAGTTCGCCTACCGCACGCAGGACGCCACCGTCACGGCGCGCGACGATACGGACCAGGAGTTCTACCAGAGCGGGCTGGACAGCTTCCTCGTGGAGGCGCGCACGCTCGCCACCTTCCGGCACCGCAACATCGTGCGCGTGGCGCGCTTCTTCGAGGCGAACAAGACCGCGTACATGGTGCTCGAGTACGAACGCGGCCAGTCCCTCAAGGCGTTCCGCAAGAACCACGAGAACATCCCCGAGGCGACGATCGCCTCGCTGCTGGCGCCCCTGCTGGACGGGCTGGAGGTGGTGCACAACGCCGGATACCTGCACCGCGACATCAAGCCCGACAACATCTACGTGCGCGACGAGGACGGCAGCCTCGTGCTGCTCGACTTCGGCGCCGCCCGCCAGACCGCCGTCGAGAAGTCCGAGATCGGCGTCGTGGTCACCCCCGGTTACGGCCCCATCGAGCAGTACGCCGGCGGCGGCCGCCAGGGCCCCTGGACGGACATCTACTCGCTGGGGGCCACGCTCTTCTGGCTGGTGAGCGGGCGCAAGCCCCTCGATGCCCCGGCCCGCCTCGACGATCCGGAGGCGATGCCCACGGCCGAGGCGCTGGGGCGGGGGCGCTACAGCCACGAGTTCCTCGCCGCCATCGACTGGGCGCTGCAGCTGCACCCGGCCGACCGGCCGCAGTCGGTGGCGCAGCTGCGCTCCGCGCTCTTCGCTTCGCACGCCGGCGCGCTGGGCCTGCAGGAGGCGCTGCGCAAGACGCACGAGGAGCACGGCTTCGCGGTGGTCGAGGAGAGCTGGAGCCAGACGCTTCGCTCCCCGCGCCTCATCCGCGGCCGCATCGGGCGCTTCTTCCGCGCCCTGAGGCGTCCCGGGTCCTGGCCCATCGCGGTCAAGATGACGCTCGCGATGGTGGCCACGGCGCTCGCGCCGATGATCATCACGGCGTACTACAACCTCCAGGCGGCGCAGGCGCACGTCGCCGGCGTGGAGCTGCGCAACCTCGAGCAGCTCGCCCAGAGCACCGCCGGGCGCATCTCGCAGCTCATCGCGGACATGCGGACGCTCGCCGACTACGTGGGCACCGACGACGACTTCGTGGCGTTCCTCGCGCAGCCCACCCCCCAGGGGACCCGCGACACGCTCGCCAAGCTCCAGGGCCTCGCGCGCAGCAACGCCGACCTGCAGTTCGTGATGGTGATGGATCGCGAGGGCAAGGCGATCGTGGCCACGGACCCGGACGTGATGGGCAAGAACTTCAAGTTCCGCGAGTACTTCAAGCAGGCGATGGAAGGCCACTCGTACATGACCGGCATCATCGTGGGATCGGTGGCGGGCGCCGCGGGCGTGTTCTTCTCGCGGCCCGTGTTCGCGCCGCACACGGAGAACGTGATCGGCGCGGTCGTGATGCGGGTGAAGGCCGAGCCCATCGCGAGGATCCTGTCTGCGGCCCGCGTCGACGACGATCGCGTGCCGTTCCTGGTCGACGGCGACGGCGTGATCGTCTGGCACCCGGACGAGCGTTATCTCTTCAAGAGCCTCATGCCGCTCAAGAAGCCGGTGCTCGACGAGATCATCGCCGACCAGCGCTTCCGCCGCTCGCACATCGACACGATCAACCAGCCCGAGCTCGCCGCGGTGATGGTGAACACGAAGGACCGCGGGAACGTCGAATACCGCTCGCGCATCTCCAAGCGCGACGAGATCGCGGGCTATGCGCCGGTGCCGCTCAACGACTGGGTGGTGGGCGTGTCGGAGTCGCGCGACTACTTCGCGAGGCCGCTCGACCGGCTCTTCGACCGCGTGATCTTCTCCGTCGCCCTCGCGGGCGGCGTGTTCGTGGCCCTGGCGCTCATCTTCGCGCGATCCATCGTGCGGCCCATCCAGGCGCTCACCGAGGCGGCCAACGCGCTCAAGCGCGGCGACTACGACAGCGCCAACATCGAGGTGCGCTCGAACGACGAGGTGGGCCAGCTCGCCCGCACCTTCAACGTGATGATCGACGTGCTGCGCCAGCGCGAGCGCGAGCGCTCGGGGCGCGGCGCCTCCATCGGCTTCGACAAGGGCGAGTGAGCTAGCGGCCCGAGGAGGCCACGAGGCGCACGGGCGGCACGGCGTCGTCGCGCAGCCTCGCGTGCAGCACCGTCCACTCGCGCGACCCGGCGCGGCCCATGAGCCACTCGTGGATGAACCAGTTCTGGTTGCGGTCCGAGAGCACCGGCGTGTGCCCCGTGTCCGGCACGTGCATCAGCGTGACGTTCGGGTTCTTCATCATCCGCTTGATGGTGGGCGGCAGGAGCGCGTCGGACATCATCCCGTGGATGAGGAACACCGGGCAGCGCACGCGCGACCAGAGCCGCCACTGGTCGAGGCTGTCCTGGGCGTCCTCGCGGTAGGCCTGCAGCGCGCGCACGTCGTGGCGGTAGATGCGGCCGCCTTCCTCGTCGGACCACTTGGTCTGGTGGAAGGTCACGTTGAAGCGGATGTCGTCCGACACGGGGCCGTCGTTCTTCTGCGAGGCGCCGATCTTGCGCAGCAGGTCCGAGGGCTCGCGGAAGACGTAGTAGCGCGAGAGCGTGGCCGAACGGCGTTTCCGGCGCGCCTTCGGGATGAACGGGCCGATGTCGTTCAGGATCAGCTTGCTCACCAGCGCCGGGTGCCGCGCGGCGAGCTCGATGGCCGCGCTGCCGCCCAGCGACGAGCCGAGCAGGATCACCGGCCCGCCGCCCACGTGCTCGATCAGCTGCTTCAGCTGCTCGGCGTAGGTGGCGAGCGAATAGTCGCGCTGGTCGGCCATCCAGCCCGAGCGCCCGCGCCCCACCCAGTCCATGCAGATCACGCGGAAGTGGCTCTCGAGGTCGGCGGCGAGGTAGTTGAAGCGCATCGCCGTGTTGGCCACGCCGCCCACGCACACGACGATCGGGGCCTGCGGATCGCCCCAGTCGGTGTAGGCGACCTTCACCGGATAGGCCTTGCGGAAGCGCTGCGCGCACCTCTGCAGGCGCATCGGGTGGATGTAGTCGAAGTGGCGCAGGTCGAACTGGTGGTCGAAGCGCTCGATGATGCGCCGGGCCATCGCCATGTATTCGTCCCACGTCTTGAGGACGCGGCGGCGCCCCGGGATCGGCGGCTCCCAGTCGGGTCCGTTGCGCCGGCGGCGCGATTCGGGTCGCGACTTGGGCGCCCGCGCGGCCATGTCAGGCCTGGTGCGGGCGGGTGACGCGCAGCGCCGGGGCCCCGGCGTGCGGCGCGACGGCGAACTCCACGATCTCGCCGTTGCCCACCGTCATGCGCTCGGTGCCGCCCAGCAGCTGGTTCAGGACGCGGCCCACGCCCTTGCTGCTCACGATGAGCGGCCGGCGCTCGAGGATGGGCCGCAGGTGCTCGAGCGCGAGCGCGATGCGGGCCTCGAACTGCTCGTCGGACTCGCCGCCCGGGGGGGTGATGCGGCTGCGCAGCTGCTCCTCGGTCTCGGCGATGGGGCGGTTGTTCCACTGGCCGAGCTTGCGCTCGTTCAACAGCGGCTCGATCTCCACAGGCACCGTGCCCAGCACGCCGCTGATGATCGAGGCGGTCTGCCGCGTGCGGATGAGGGAGCCGGCGATGATCACGCCCACGCGCAGGTTCATGCGCTCGATCTGCTTGGCGAGCAGGTAGGCCTGGTCGCAGCCGATGTCCATCATCGGCAGGTCCAGGTCGCCGCCGCAGCGAAAGCCCCTGAAGTTGGGCTCCGTGATGCCGTGGCGGACGAAATAGAGCGTGAATGGCCGGTCGGCCAGATACGTCATCTTCGTTCCCTCCCGGGAATCGTTTGCCCTCGCATCCCTCGTGGGCGAGTCGAGAATATCATCGAACCCTCATAAAGCAGGAATTACAGGCGTAACCCTCTAGAATCGCGCTTTCATGCAGGCCACGCGCTTCCTTCGCATCCTCCGGATCTTCGGGACCCACGGGCTCGCCGAGTTCCTGCCGCCCCGCGCTTGGCCCGGACGTATCGTATTACGATGTTTCGGCGTTGGGGGCCGGGTCGCCGGCTCGCGGGCGGAGCGCCTGCGCATGGCGTTCGAGTCCCTCGGCCCGGTGTTCGTGAAGTTCGGCCAGCTCCTGTCGGTGCGACCCGACCTGGTCCCCGAGGACATCGTGGCCGAGCTCTCGCGGCTCCAGGATCGCGTGGCGCCGGTGCCGTGGGAGCAGGTGGCCGCCACGCTCGATCGCGCCTATGGGCAGCCCCATGCCGCGATGTTCCGCGGCATCGAGGCCGAGCCCGTGGCGAGCGCCTCGGTGGCGCAGGTGCATTTCGCCACGCTGCCCAATGGGCGCGAGGTGGCGGTGAAGGTCCTGCGACCCGGCATCCAAAAGGTGATCGCCAACGACGTGGCGCTGCTCTACGCGCTAGCCGGCCTGGTGGAGCGGGCGTTCGAGGCGGGAACGCGGCTGCGCCCGCGCGAGGTGGTGGCGGAGTTCGAGAACACGATCGCCAACGAGCTCGACCTCGTGAGCGAGGCGGCCAACGCGAGCCAGCTTCGGCGCAACTTCGCCGACGGCAGGCTGCTGCTGGTGCCGGAAGTGTGCTGGGACTGGTGCCAGCGCGAGGTGATGGTGATGGAGCGCGTGAACGGCATTCCGGTGAACGCGGTGGCCGACCTGGTGGCCGCCGGCATCGACATCCCCAAGCTCGCGCGCGACGGCGTGGAGATCTTCTACACGCAGGTCTTCCGCGACGGCTTCTTCCACGCCGACATGCACCCGGGCAACATCCTCGTCGCGCGCGACGGCCGCTACTGCGGCGTGGACTTCGGGATCATGGGCACGCTCTCCGACGGGGACCGCGACTACCTCGCCACCAACATGCGCGCCTTCTTCGAGCGCGACTACCGCAAGGCCGCGCAGGCGCACGTCGATGCGGGCTGGGTCCCCAAGGGCACGCGCGTCACGGAGTTCGAGGGGGCGCTGCGCTCGCTGTGCGAGCCCATCTTCGACAAGCCGCTGAAGGAGATCTACTTCGGCAAGCTGCTGATGCGCCTGTTCGAGGTGGGGCGGCGATTCGGCATGGTCGTCCAGCCGCAGCTCATGCTGCTCATGAAGACGATCCTGCAGGTCGAGGGCCTCGGCCGGCAGCTCGACCCCAACCTCGACCTTCGCTCGGTGGCCCAGCCGATCCTCGAGCGCTTCATGAGCGAGCAGGCGGGAATCCGCGGCCTGCTGCGGCACCTGCGCGAGGAGGCGCCGCTCTGGACGGCGACGATCCCGCAGATCCCGCGGCTCGTGCATCGCATCCTCTCCGACGAGCCCACCCGCAGGCTCGAAGCCGCTGTCGATCGCCTCGAGGCGGCGCAGGCGCGCCAGACGCGCGTGCTCGCGGCGATCGCGATCGTCCTCGCCGCGCTCGCGCTCGTGTACGTGCTGCGCTAGCTACGCGGCCTTCGGCCGGGCGCGCCGCCCGAGGGCCACGTGCAGCCAGAAGAGCGCGATGGCCGCGAGGCCGACCGACCAGTGCAGCGTGCTCACCACGGCGTGCGCCTCGTCGAGCGCGAAGTAGTAGAGCGCGTAGCCCGTGGCGACGAGGAACGCGGCCACCGAGAGCGTGCAGATTCCGGAGGCGACGTTGCGGCGCAGGTACCATGCGCGCGGGATGTGCTGCGCGAACATCGACCCCAGCGCCACGAGGAAGCCGAAGGCCGCCGCGCCGTGCAGCTTGAGCGCCCAGGCCTCCAGCGGGTGGCGCTCGCCCTCGGCGCCGGTGCCGAGGGCGAAATGCGCGAACACCCAGAGCGCGCCCGTGGCCCACGCGAACGCGAGAGCGGCGTAGAGCCAGCGCCGGTGGCGGGCGCCGAGGGCCGTCTTCTCGACGAGCAGCTCGACGGCGCGCTGGTGGGACTTGGACACGGGATCAGGCCGGCGCTTGGGGAAGCCATCGCGCGTGGAGCGCGCCGCGGGCGGCGCGCAGCACGAGGGCGTGGGCATCGTAGCGGCGCAGCAACGCGCGCGCGCGCGCACCGCGCAGCAGCACCACCTTGGCGAGCGCGTCGGCCAGCATCGCCGTGGGCGCGACGACGCTCGCGCTGCCGCGGTCCTCGCAGGCCGCGCCCGTGGATGGATCGACGACCGCACGCGTGAAGTACCCGGCGCTGGTGGCCACGGCGCCGCTCGCGAGGGCGAGCGCCGGATGCAGGAGCGAAGGCCTGCCGGGATCGCGCAGGTGGACCGGCTGCGGCTCGGCGCCCAGCACACGCAGGTCCCCGCCCGCGTTCACGATTGCTTGCGTGATTCCGCGCGCGGCGAGCTCCGCGACGGCGCGATCGACCGCGTAGCCCTTGGCGATGCCGCCCAGGTCCACGCGCATCGGGCGCGCGAAGCGCACGCGGCACTGCGCGAGCAGGCGGATGTCGCCGCTCGTGCCGGCGGATCCGGCGGCCACGTCGAAGGCTCCGCCCGATTGCGCGTGCAGCGCGAGCGCCGCCTCGAGGACGTGATGCGTCTCGGCGTCGACCCGCACCGCCTCGAGCTGCGCGCGTTCGTTCATTCGCGAGACGTCGCTGCGCGGCTCGTGGGCGCTCATGAGCGCGTGCACCCGGGCGATCGCCGCGAAGGCCGCCTCGATGGCGGGCAGGCAGCGCTGCGCATCGCCGCGGCACGCGATCTCGACATAGGTGCCGAGCAGCGGTCGGGCGCGCCGGTGCAGGCTCACTTGAGCACCAGGTCCTGCAGGGCGAGCAGGCGCCGCACGCCGTCGGTGAGGTGCCGGCACGAGAGCGTCGCGCCGCTGATGTTCCTGATGTCGTCGCCGAGCTCGAGCGGCGTGCGCGCGCTCTTGCCCTCGAACTGGCGCCGCCACGCGGCGTTGCGCACCTCGTAGCCGTGGGTCTCGCGGTACTCGAGGATCTCGATGGAGCGCACGGCCCCGCCGCGCCCCAGCGCGAGCGCATAGGTGATGCGCTCGACCTTGCCGATCACGTTGTCCACGATGAACCAGCCCAGGGGCTCACCCGCCGCGCTGACGCGCCAGATCACCGGATCGCCGGCCGTGGCGTGCGCGTGAGCCGCCCGGTCGATGGCCGCGCGCTGCTCCGCAGTGGGCGCGTAGGCGAACGGCGTGAACGCGTCGGCCTGCGGGAAGGCGAGCTTCTGCGCGTCCTCCACCTTGAGGTATTGCGTGGCGCCTGCGGGCGCCGGGGCCACGAGGGCCGCGGGCACCAGGAACCACGCGCTCGAGGCGGCGCGCCTGCCCATCAGAACTGGTAGCCCACGCCGAGATCGAAACGGTCGCGGGTCGTGTCCTGCCTGAACTTCTGGTAGTCCATCTTGAAGACGACGCTCGGATTGAGGTAGAAGTTCAGCCCCGCGGTCCACACGCCTTCGGTCGGCAATGCGTCCGGCGTGAGGCCCGCCGGAAGGGTCGCATACTTCGATCCGGTGTTGTAGCGCTCGTAGCGCAGGAACGGCGTGGCCGACGTCTCGTCCCTGCTCCACAGCTTGTAGGCGCCCTGCACGTACCAGCCGAAGAAGTCCTCGGGCACGAGCGTGGGATTGCCCACGAGCGTCACGTTGAGCGCCGCGGTGTCGGAGATGTGGCCGCGGGAGTAGAGCGCCGCGAGGTCCCACGATCCCGGCGTCCAGCGGCCGTGAACGTCCCAGAGCGTCACGCGCGCATCGGGCGCGGGGAAATCCGGCGTGCCCTGCCCCGCCTTGCCGCTGAAGAGGCTCGCGCCCACGAGCAGCCCCGGGATGCCGCGGTAGTTGATCGCGCCGAGCGCGCTCAGGTCCTTCGCCTTCGCGAGCTGCAGCTCCTGGTGGATGGAGCCGAGCGGCGATTCGCGCCCCTCGGTGGAGGTCGCGTCCCACTTCGAAAGGTCGAAGCCGGTGCTCAGGCCCGCGTCCCACGACAATCCCGAGTCGAGGTTGCCGTGCAGCAGCAATCCGCCTTCGCGCCACGTGGTGGGGATGATCGCGGTCTCGACGAAGTTGCGGGCCACGCCGTAGTACTGCGTCGGCTCGTGGTGCTCGTTCAGCAATCCCATCGGGATGAGGAAGAGCCCCGTCTTCGTCGAGAGGTTCTGGTTCAGCTGGTACTCGACGTACGCCTGCTCGACCTCGGACTCGCCCTGGTCCTCGGACGAAGTCACCGCGTGCTCCCATTCGAGCTCGGTCACGAGGCGCGTGCGATCGTTCCAGCGGTGCTCGAAGCCCAGCACCACGCGCGCGGCATCCGCGGTGGTCTGGCTCGTGTCGTGCGTGGGACGGTAGTAGTTGAGCTCGCCGTAGCCGAAGAACGTGGTCTTCTCGGCTTCCTCGTACAACTTCGGCGCTTCGCCCGTGGCGCGCGCGATGTCGATGGCCGCGGGCGCCGCGGCCGCGGGAGCCGGTACCGCCTTCTCGGCCTTCATGCGCGCGAGCTCCGCCTTGAGCGCCGCGATCTCGCTCGAGAGCTGGTCGACGCGCCTCTCGAGCTCGGCGGGATCGGCCGCGTGCGCCGCGGCGGCGAAGGTCGACGCGGCGAGCGCCGCGATGAGCGTCTTCTTCATGCGTTACTCCTGGGGCTTGTATCCGTCGGTGAGCGTCTGCAGGAACGCGACGAGATCGTCGATCTCGGCGTCGGTGAGCGCGGGCGCGTCGCCGGGCTTGCGGTTGTAGGGCACTTCCGTCTGGTTCACGTTGTTGCGGTATTGCGGCGGCAGGTCGTCGAACTTCGCGATCGATCCGTCGGCCGCGCGCGGGTACCACTCCTCGGGATTGGTGTCGCGCCGCACGTAGAAGCGCACCACGTCCTTCAGGTCGTCGAAGCGGCCGTTGTGGAAATAGGGCGCCGTGATCGCGATGTTGCGCAGCGTCGGCACCTTGAACGCGCCGCAGAGGTCGCCGCGGTAGGCGAGGTCCGCGCGGAAGGGCCCGCACAGGCCCAGGTCGTAGTACGTCGGGTCGGCATTCGCGGGGATGCTTGCGTTGCGCGGCACGCCGAGGTTGTCGTAGGTGAAGTCGGTGAAGAGGGCCGGCTGCCCGTTCACCTTCGAGCTCGGGTGGCACGCGGCGCAATTCCCCTTCTGCGGATCGTTGAAGAGCGCGAGCCCGTGCAGCTCCTGCGCCGTGAGCTGGGCCTTGCCCGCCACGAACGCGTCGTACTTGCTGTCGTACGGATGGAAGTCGTCGTCCTCGAGCTGGTATTGCTGCAGCGCGTATTGCGCCCGGGCGAAGGCCGCGTCGGGATCGCCGAAGATGCCGGCGCCGAACACCTGCCGGAACTGCGCCGCGTAGGAAGCGCGCGCGAGCTTCGCCACCATCGTCGCGTGGTCGCCGTTGGCCATCTCGTGGGGCGCG
>Ga0335082_10005653_pt1 | contig 13693 bp, 8 predicted proteins | sample Lox_Sample_41_FD_206718 | JGI IMG/M metagenome (GOLD analysis project Ga0335082, IMG submission 206718) | Soil microbial communities from Loxahatchee National Wildlife Refuge, Florida, United States - Lox_Sample_4.1 | ecosystem: Environmental > Terrestrial > Soil > Wetlands | place: USA: Florida... | reverse complement strand
CGTTCTCGTCAGTTCCCGGTAACACGCGTTTTGAGGTGCGCATTCCCGTCGCAGGTCAGGGAAAGGGGCAATAATATGGCAGGCTGCAAACACCGAAAGGAAATCGCCGGAGTTAAGCCAAGCGCCCAAGGCTGCGAAGAATGCCTCAAGATGGGCGATTCCTGGGTTCATTTGCGCTTGTGCCTAACCTGTGGCCACGTCGGATGCTGCGACTCCTCGAAGAACAAGCATGCCACCAAGCATTTTCACGCGACTCACCACCCCATCATGCGATCGCTTGAGCCTGGGGAGGACTGGGGCTGGTGCTACGTCGACGAGGTCGAATTGGGTCCGAGGGAACTCAAGCCGGCCTAGCGGCGTGCTGAAGTGGAGAGAGCCTATGGCCACATCAGTCAAGACGCCCCGGCATCAACTCAGCTTGCTCGAGAGATTGAACTCGTCTCGCGCAATCAGCGACTGTCTCTTTCGGGTCTTGAGAGAAGATGCGTACTATGACCGGCCTATCGCCGAACGTCATCGAGTCATCTTTTATCTGGGTCACCTGGAGGCATTTGACTGGAACTTGTTCCTGGGCCGGACGCCACGCCTCCGCGCATTTCACCCGGAATTCGACCATCTCTTCGCCTTTGGAATTGACCCGGTAGATGGCGGCCTGCCTTCGGACTTACCTCAAGACTGGCCCTCCATCGAGAGGGTGCGCGAATACGGCCATCGGGTTCGCGCACAACTCGATGATTTCCTGAGTGCAGGGCCGGGCGACCTCGCGGCGGACTTATCCACTCTTCTGCACACCGCCATCGAGCACCGCCTGATGCACGCTGAAACTCTCACTTACATGTTTCATCGTCTGCCTTTCGAACGGAAGGCTCCACAGTCGCAACCTTCCTTTACTTCCGGTGATTTTTCCCCAGCGATGGTGGAAATTCCGGCCGGGAATGCCACTCTAGGCCTTCGTCGTTGCGACGGTCAATTCGGCTGGGACAATGAGTACGAGGCCCACACCCTCGATGTTCCGGCCTTCAAGATCGACCGGTTTATGGTGACCAATGGCGAGTATCGGGATTTTGTCCACGACAGCGGATACCGGGAGCGGAAATGGTGGTCGGAAGCTGACTGGAATTGGGTCAATCAGCAGGGCATCGGGCGACCAGCTTTCTGGATCGACGACGGTACATGGCTCTATCACGGAATGTTCGATGCGGTGGCGCTCCCCTCGGATTGGCCGGCATACGTCAGCCACGCAGAGGCGGCGGCTTATGCCCGCTGGGCGGGAAAGTCCTTGCCGAGTGAGGCGCAGTGGCATCGTGCCGCTTACGGTGAGCACAACGGCGAACGCGAATATCCCTGGGGGCAGCACGAGCGTGTCGGGAAAGGGAATTTCGACTTCGCGCGCTGGGATCCCTCGCCGGTCAATAGTATGCTCAACAACACAAGCGCGTTTGGCGCGGTCGGTATGCTAGGCAACGGCTGGGAGTGGACTTCGACAGAATTTGCTCCCTTCCGCGGATTCCAGGCCTTCCCCTTCTACCCAGGCTACTCGGCGAATTTCTTTGACGGTAGGCATTTTGTCTTGAAAGGCGGTTCTGCCCGGACCGCCTCGTCTCTCCTGCGCCGCTCGTTCCGCAACTGGTTCCAGCCCCACTATCAGTACGTCTACGCGGGATTTCGATGTGTGACGGAGAACTAGAGGAATCATGGATCGTTTATCCGTGAGTACACCTACGATTGGCGCAGCCAAGCTTAGCGACTTCGCTCTTCTCGTTAGGGAGGGTCTGAGCAAGTCGGGGCAGAAGGAGCTCCCATCGAAGTACTTTTACGACGAGGTTGGCTCAGCCCTCTTCGAATTGATTTGCCTTTTGCCGGAGTACGGGCTCACACGTGCCGAAGAACGGATCCTCGCGAGCCACGCGCAAAACATCGTCGCTGGCCTCCCTCAATCGATCGCCGTTGCGGAACTGGGCAGCGGGAGCGGCAAGAAAACGCGGCTCATTCTTGAGGCCCTCTGCCACCGGCGGACTCTCTCTTACTATCCGATCGAGATCTCACCGAAAGCGCTGGCCATGTGTGAGCGTGAGTTATCGGATATTCGCTCCGTTAACATTGTCGGTCTCGAGCGAGAATATCTTGATGGCCTTCTGGAGGTTGCCGCGAGGAGGGGCGAAGATCAGACACTGTTGGTGCTTTTTCTCGGAAGCACGATCGGCAACTTCGACGGTGATGCGAGCATCGCTTTCCTGAGGAAATTGCGCGATGTGCTTTGGAAGGGAGACTATCTGTTGTTGGGTACCGATCTGCGCAAGCCAAAACAGCTTCTGCTGGGCGCGTATGATGATGCGCTTGGGGTAACGGCTGCTTTCAATCGCAATCTGTTGGTACGCATCAATCGGGAACTCGGTGGAGAGTTCGTGCTCGAGCGGTTCGCACACCAGGCCGTCTTTAACGAGAAGACCCAAAGTGTGGAGATGCACCTCCGGTCGTTGACGGATCAAAAAATCGCGGTCTCCGGAGCGAGCCTCCAGGCTCAATTCGCCGAAGGAGAAACCATCTGGACGGAGACCAGCCACAAATACTCGCGGGAAGAGCTTGGTCAGATGGCGGTCCGTGCTGGATTCATACCTCAAGCTATCTGGACGGACACTGCTTGGGAGTTTGCTGATTCCCTTTGGGCCGCGAGCTAAACCCTCTTGCTGAAGTTTTCTACAAAATGAGGGTGAGTTTGACGTACCGCAAGTTCGATGCCAGCGCAACGATGCGATTTTCAGCGCATCACGCACCTACTCTAAAGAAAACTGAAGCTCTATCGCTCTGGGGTGATAACGGTCACAGATTTCGAGTAACCGATTGCATATGGTTCTGTTCACGCAAGCCAGCCCCAACGCGAGGAGAACTCAATGACCTGTCCATCGACAATTGATTTGCCTGCCACGCGGACCGAAGCGGTGGAAATATTCGCCGAAATGTTCTCGCTGATTGAAGATTATGCGCCCGCGTGGTATTCGGAAGAACTGCATGATCGGGCCGAAGCGGCTCTCCGTGTTCTCCGCGACATGAACCCTCGCCTGTGAAGTAGCTCCTTCCAGCGGGTTGCCTTCCATTCCAGAACGGCCTAAGGAATCCTCAGAATTGTGTCGCCGGTTTGCGGGTCGACGATTGCCTCTGTGTGTGCATCGGAAGCTCTGCTATGTTCTTGCCGCCTCAGTTGCCATCCTCGCCACGCGGCGTAAATAGCAGGATAAACGAGCAGTTCCAGGAGGAATGAAGTGCAGATGCCTCCGATCATTGGCGCGGCGATTCGCTTCATGATTTGAGAGCCCGTGCCCGTGGACCACAAGATCGGCACCAGCCCAATGATCATCGTGGCGAATGTCATAAATTTCGGCCGCAACCGCTTCGCCGCTCCTTCGACAATCGCTTCTGTGAGGGAATCGGCTGTCAGCGTACAGTGGCCCCGCCTTGCCTTTTCATATGCCAGGTCCAGATATAGCAACATGAAGACACCGGTTTCTGCGTCGATTCCCAGCAACGCGACGATACCTACCCATACCGCGATGCTGAGGTTGTAATCCAGCGCGTACACTGCCCAAAGTGCCCCGACCACTGAGAAGGGAATCGCGAGAACCACGATGAGTGTCTTCATCGCGGACCTCGTGTTGAGGTACAGCAGGAAAAGTATCAGGGCGAACGTTATCGGGATCACGAGGTACAGGCGTTCGCGTACACGCTGCGAAGATTCATATTGCCCACTCCACATCAAGGTGTAACCGGAAGGAAGCTGCAACCGCTTCGTCAACGCTTCCTGGGCATCGCGAATATAGTCGCCATACGGCCGATCTCCGACATCGACGAAAACATAGCCGGTGCGCAACCCGTTTTCATCGCGGATCATCGCAGGACCATTCAGCGTGCGGATTGCGGCTACCTGGGAAAGCGGTATTTGACGGTCTCCGCTCGCGACCAGGACTTTCCCCAGAGAATCGAGATCCGACCGGAAATCGCGCATATACCGCACATTGATGGGATAGCGCTCGCGGCCGTCGATCATCGTGCTGACGTTTTCGCCGCCCACGGCTGTCGAGAGGGCGGCCTGCGCTTCGTCGATGGAGAGGCCATATTGAGCCAGCGCTTCCCGGTTCCACACGACGTCGAGAAAGTACCCATCCCCGGAGCGTTCCGCAAAGACGCTGCGAGTTCCGCGAATATTGCGAAGAATGGGCTCGATTTGCGTGCCGATTTCCTGAATTCGGTTCAAATCGATGCCCTGGATCTTGAGTCCGATGGGAGTCTGGATACCGGTGCTAAGCATCTCGACTCTTCCCCGGATCGGCATCGTCCAGGCGTTTGAGAATCCAGGCACGTTCAACGCCGCATTCATTTCCGTGATCAAGTCTTGTTCGGAGATATGGTCCGGCGTGAAATGACGCAACGCCGGGAAAAGGAAATGTGGGGCCCACGATGAATACCAGGTTGTTCGCGTTCTCCATTCGGACTTCGGTCTCAGGACGATGACGGACTCGATCATCGAGAGCGGTGCCGGATCGGTAGCGCTGTCGGACCGCCCGGCCTTCGCCAACACATGGTCAACTTCCGGAAACCCTTTCAGGATGCGGTCTGTCGTCTGCACCAGTTGCTGCGCTTGCTCAATGGAGACGCCGGGCATGGTCGTCGGCATGTACAGGAGCGATCCCTCATCAAGGGGCGGCAAGAACTCCAAACCCAGTTTCCAGAGCAGGGGCAGAGTGAGGAGGACCGCGATTCCTGCTCCCCCAATGACCTGCCACTTCCAGCGCAATGTCCAGCGCACCACGGGATCGTAAATACGCATCAGCGGACCCGTTATCGGGTGCCTCTCTTCGGGCTGGATGCGGTCTCCGGCGAAAAATCTGCCGATGCGTGCCGCCAGTCCGCGAGGTTCGGAAGAGCTCTTCCGGCCTCTCATAAAAACGAGCAGAAGGGCTGGCGCTAAGGTGATAGATAGCATCGCCGCGCCCAGCATGGCGAAATTTTTTGTGTACGCGAGCGGCCGGAAGAGTTTGCCTTCCTGGCCCGGCAACGTCATCACCGGCAAAAAGGCCACCGCGATCACCAACAGCGCAAAAAACGTCGGGCCCGCCACCTCGCGGACCGCTTGCAGAACCACCTCGGTGGTTGAGTAACCGCGCCCAGACCGCTCGTGCAATTCCAGCTTCTTATGTACCTGCTCGACCAGGATAATTGCCGCGTCCACCATCGCTCCGCACGCGATGGCGACCCCGGCCAGCGACATTACATTGATGCTCACACCGAAATAGCGGAGCGGGATGAATACCATGAGAATCGCAACGGGGATGGTAAGCACCGGAATTGCAACGCTCGGCGGATGCCACAAGAAAACGAAAATGACCAGAACTACCGTCAAAATCACTTCAATCAGAGTTTGACGGGAATTGTGGATCGCTCGGCGGATCAGATCTGAGCGGTCGTAGATGGGCGCCACTTTGACGCCCTGTGGCAAACTCGGCTCGATTTGCTTGAGTTGTGCTTTGACGCGGTCAATCACGTCAAGTGCGTTGCTGCCTTCCCTCATTACGACGATTCCCGAAACAACTTCGCCGGAACCGTCAAGGTCTGTCGTGCCGCGCCGCATGTCCGGTCCGGCGACGACCCGCCCAACATCGCGAACGCGGATGGGCGTCCCGTTCGACGCGGAAAGCACCGTGTCTTCGATGTCTTTTGTGGATTGATAGTAGCCGCGGCCGCGAATCATATATTCCGCGCCGCCAAACTCAATGAGACGTGCTCCCGTCTCGCTGTTTCCGCCGCGCACAGCTTCTGCCACCCGTGAAATGGGAAGGCCGTAGGATCGCAACCGGTTCGGATCGACGTTTACTTGATACTGCTTGACATATCCTCCGAGCGAAGCCACTTCCGATACGCCAGGAACTGCCTTCAAATAGTATTTGAGGTACCAATCCTGATAGCTTCGAAGTTCCGCCAGACTGTGCTTGCCGGATTCATCGCGAAGCACATATTGAAACACCCAACCCAGCGCTGTGGCATCCGGCCCGAGTTCGACCTTGGCTTCTTGCGGCAATCGCGACGTCACGCTGGCAAGGTTTTCCAGCGTGCGCGATCGCGCCCAGTAGATGTCGGTGTCCTCGTCGAAAATCACGTAGACGTAGGAAAATCCGAAATCGGAGATGCCCCGCACGGTCTTCACGTGAGGCGCACCCGTCATCGCGGTGACGATGGGGTACGTTAGCTGGTCTTCGATGATGTCAGGGCTGCGGTCCCAGCGGCTGAGGATGATCACTTGTTTCTCGCCAAGGTCCGGCAGCGCGTCGAGCGGCAAATGCATCATCGACCAGCCGCCCCATACGCACGCAACCATCACCAGCATGAAGACCAGCAGCTTGTTATTGACCGAGAACTGGATGATCCGCTGAATCACCGGCGAGCCTCATGTCGCTCGTCGTGTCCGGAAACGTCCGCGGCATCGCTGTTTCCTGTATACCGCGTGGGATTCTTGTGGAATTTGTTCTGACAATCGTCGGAACAGAAACGGAATATTTCGCCGCGATAGGACTCCTGATGCTGCCCAGAATGTGCCTGGGCGTCATTCAGTTTCATTCCGCACACCGGATCTTTGTCGGCGACCTGGGCGCTTTTGCGGTCACCTAGATTGTTCGCGGCAGAGACGGGCGTCCCGCGCAGCCGGCTTTCCGAATCGACCAGAAAATTGCCACTCGCCACGTAGCGATCTCCTTCTGACAAACCGCTGACAATGACCACCCGGTTGCCGGAAGAAGTTCCCACCTGCACGGAGCGGGGCTGAAATATCCCTTCGCTCGTCTCGACGTACACCGTTTTCCCCATCCCTGTGTCGAGGACTGCTTCTTGGGGGATGGCTATGCCATGTGGGGCGTTTACATCGAACTCTAGGTCGACGTACATTTCCGGGCGAAGCAGTACTCCTAGATTTTCCGCGGTCAATCGCAGTTTGAACGCGCGCGAGACAGGGTCGAATACCGGTGGGCTGTTGTCGACCGTGGCCGTGAGCGTTTTGCCGACTTCGCGCAGCGTCACGCGTACGTGTGCCCCGGGGCGATAGAGCTCGCCTTCATCTCCAAACACGTCGGCGTAGATCCACACCTCGTTCAGATCGGCGATCCGATAAAACTCCGCGCCTCGGTCGAACTTCTGCAGCGGGGAGATTTCCCGCGTCAGGACTATGCCATCGACCGGCGAATTGATGGTGATGTCTCGCGTGATCTGTCGCGATTTAGCCAGTTCCTTGATTTGCGGCTCGCTCATCCCCAGTGCGCGCAACTGTTCCTCGTTAACACGCAGATTTGCTTCGTTGACCTTGGAAGCATCTTCGAGGTCGCGGCCGGGTTTGAGCCGGTCTAGCGTCACCAGCGACTGTAAATAAGCCTGTTCGGCGTTTCGGAATTCGCGGCTGTAGTACGTCGCTAGCAGTTCGTCTTTTTTCACCAGCGACCCGACTGGGTTGTTCTTGAGAGACTGAACCCAGCCCTCGGTTGCCGCCATCAAGCGATAGATTTTGCTGTCCTCGGCCTGCACGCGGCCGGTTGTACGCACCGCATAATGTCCTGCGTGCTTTTTTACGGATTCTACTCGAATCCCATACAGCTCTTGGCGAGTCGTATTGATTGCGACCGAGCCCGGAGCCGGATTCACGCGCGCTGAATCCTCGTCTCCCTCATACACCGGCTCGAGGTCCATCCCACAATCAGGTGCGGTTCCCGGCTTGTCGGACCTGTAAGCAGGGTGCATCGGGTCTACGTAATACGCGACCTTCTTTTCTTGCGTCACCGCCGCCCCCGCAGGCCGCCGGGAGTAGCGCCCGCCAACAAACGCCAGAACTCCCACCGCGAATACAACGAGTGCCAGTGTTTTGCGATTCATAGTTCGTTGATCCAGATCAGAAGACGCGGTCCGCCGCAGAAATTGCTTGCCAGCCGAAGGAAAGAGACTTCTCCTTTCAGCCTGCAACAGCGTCGAACCGTGGGCTTTCGCCTACATCGCAGCAAGTGAGTTTCCAATGAGCGTGTGGTCCAAGTATTAAAGGATCAAGACGCACAGACACACCTACCCGCGTGCTGATGTGCGAAGGACCGGGTCCGGTCTCTCCCAATAGCGTCGAGTCATGGGGCAGAGGTGTCTTTGTGGAGCCGCAAACACCCAATATGTAAACTTCTGGGCGTGCCACTGCGGTAATACCATGAAAACACAAGAGGTTAGTGGCGGAAGTTCCTGTCATTTCTTGGCTGGGGCCGTCGCCGGTGGTGCCTTTGCCTCCAACGACGCCTTCGCGAACAGCGCATCATCCAGCTTGGGGTTAATCGTCACCTTGTCGATCACGGTTTTCTCGGACGGGATGGGGGTAGGGGCGGGGGTGGGCTTTCCCGTCGCCGCAGGCTTTGCCGCGACCGGAAGGACCTTGGTTTCCAGGACGAAGGGGATCTGCAGGCCATTTACGGCGCGGTAGTCGCGATAATAAACTTCGACCGGGTGATAGACCCCGTCGAGGCGTCGCGGTTGGCCCTCGATTTTGGCTTCAAGGAAGCTGTTCGCATCAACCCAGACGTTTTTCGCCGCGCCATTTTTCTGCGTGAGCTTCAACTTGTAGCAGTCCCGGCCCTCAACCTTTTCAGTGCCCAGCAGTTCCAGTTGGGAGCCCTTTGCAGCGTAGTCGATGAGTGGCCCATCCAGCTCAGACTCGGAAGACGCAGATTTCAGTTCATCCGCGCTGTACGCCTCAATTTCTCGCCTCCCGAGATACGGCCTGAGTTTCCAGCCGTTCTGGCCGTCAAAGATCTGAACTGCCGTGTCTCCCTTGAATTCCAATTCGAAGCGCATTTTGTGCGGGCGCTTCATTTCCATGAGGAAGGGAAGCTGCACTTCTTCCGCCGGGCGTTGCGGCACGTTGACCTTGCCCTTGCCTTTATCCGGCATCGCCATGGGGAGCGCATCGCGTCGATTTCCGCCCGCGCCCATCTTGCCCGACATACTCAACGTTTGCACAGATCGCCAGGCTTGCAGCCCGCCTCTCGCCGCAGCGTTCTTGTCAGCGATCTCGGCCGCGGTAAGCTTGGCCTGAGCCTCGGTTGTTTGGCCAGAACTCACAAAGAGGACCGCAAGCACGGCCAACGCGCCAATCTTGGAATTTCGAAGCATTTCTCCACGTCCTTATTTCTATGAAGGTGAGCTCACGAGCATCCTAGCACCGGCGGCAGGGGAAGCAGCTTGCGGTGGCTCAAGGAGCGTCGAGAAGGTAACCTTTAGTCGACTACCAACCCATCGGCGCGGAACTGGCCAATCTGGACACTCACGCGGTCGCCCTTCTTGACGAGTCGGCCTTTGTTCGAAAAGGCCATCCAATAAACTTTGCCCGCGATTGGCGTGCTGCTCTGGCGAAGCTGGCCGATCTTTTCCATATTCGGCACCACCAGTTTGACGCCCGCCTGAGGCGCAATCAGTTCTGGCTCCGCCTTTTTGTCATTCAGCAGTTCGGCCTTCTTCGGGTCTATGATCCGATAACTGAAGCGGATTACTTCTCCGGATTCTGCCCACTTCACACTGAGGGAATCGACGCCCCACACCATAAGGTAATAATTGCCAGCCTTTCCCGCGAAGCGATCCGGCTGGTAGTGGTGCCCGCTCGCTGAAGGAGCCTGGGGGCTGGACGGCGCGCTCGCGGGCGCAGTCTGCGAGGGACCGGACGACGAACCGGAGTCCGCTGGTGCGGGTGGGGTCTGCCCCTTTACCGAGATGCACGCTGCCACCAGCATTGTCGTGAGCAGGAGATCCAACCTCGGTTTGCGCTGCAGTCTCATATGTTAAATCCCTTTGGACCAACTATTCTTCTGCGACAAACAGAAGCCGGGCATCCAGAACTGGATGCCCGGCCGCGGAGTTGGCTAGACACAGCCTATTGTACGGTGAAAGTGACGGCCGTACTCGTGCCGTTGTTCGCTGTGTTAACTGTGACGTTCCGTGCGTTTCTGGTAGCAGTCCGGGAAATGCTGAACGTCGCCGTTACCTTGGTGTCGTCTACAACCGTGAATTTGCTGACCGTTATGCCGCCGCCGCTAACGTTGATACCTGTCGCGCCCTGCAATCCGCTGCCGCTGAGCGTTACGTTCACGGATACGGTTGAGCTGTTGCTTCGAGTCGCGCTAGCCGGTGAAATACTCGTCAGCGTCGGAGGCACCACTGTGAACGTTCTCACCGCGGTCGTGCCGGCGGAAGTGGTCACCGTGACGTTACGTGCAGTGGCTGTCGCGGTTCTCGAGACAGTAAACGTAGCGGTCACCTCGGTGGAACTCACTAAGGTAACGTTGCTGACCGCAATCCCGCCTCCCGACACATTGACACCCAAGCCGTTGGCAATGAAGTTCGCGCCGTTCAGCGCCACGGTCACTGCCGTTCCCCGCAGGCCCGAGGTCGGCGAGAGAGACGTCAGTGTTGGGGGCACCGCCGCGGTGACCGTGAAGCCAACCGTTTGAGTCGTGGTCCCGCCCGGAGTCGTGACTGTCACGTTGCGTGTGGCAAGTCCAGCCGTCGCCCCAATCGCGAACGTGGCCGTGATGTGTGTGGAATCCTGCACGACCACATTGCTGACCGTAATGCCCGATCCGGCAGGCAAGTTCACGGTGGCCGGGCTCGCGAAGTTAGTGCCTGTCAGGGTCACCGGAACACTGGCTCCTCGAGAACCCGTATTCGGGCTGATCGAGGCCAGCGTCGGAGCTGCAACGCCGGTTCCGTTGAGCGAAACGGGCGAGCCGGCGATCGATTTCGATCCCGTAATCGTCAGTGTCCCCGTTATAGCGCCAGCGGCGGTGGGAGCGAACTGCACGGTGATCGTGCAGCTTCCCTGAACAACCGTCAGAGTTGCTCCGCAGGTACCGCCCACTCGCGAGAAAGGAGCGGTCGCGGTGACGGTGATCCCTGTCAGGCTGCCGCCCGCCGTGTTACTCAACGTGACGTTCTGTGTTGCAGTAAGCCCTGTCCTGACGTTACCGAAGTTGAGGACGGTCGGTGACACGCTGGCCACTGCCGTGCTCGTCCCTTGGAACTCCACCGCACCTACGTCAATCCGGCAGTTGGCTGCGTTCAGCAAGCCACATCCGGTTGCCGACGGTCGCGGATTTCCGAAGAAATCCCTTTGGACGATTGGATTCGCTGCGACGAACAGGTACGGCAGCGAAAGTGCGGGAATGTAGTTGATCGCCGGAGAGCCGTTAGCCAGCGAGTAGTTGCCCAACAAGGCGCCGGTGAGAGGATGCGCCTCGGCCAAGGGGCCCCAGCTGATGTTGATCCAGTTGTTGCCTTCGTCGACTGTGGCCGCAGGGCTCAGGTTGAAAATTGGATTCGGAACGGTGGCATCTGAGATTCCCGGAGGAACCTGGTAGCCCATCGAGCCGAGTTCTGGAGGAACGCGCGAACCGTTGCAATATTGCTGCGCGACGGTCGGGTTGGCTCCGAGATTGTTGCCGGAATAGTCCTGGGAATCGCTCAGCACCGAGTACTGCATCGCCAGGGTTTCGCCCGAGCTGTGGTCGGAGGGGCCGTGATCGCCACGAACACCGACTTCCCAGTAGCTGGCTCCGGCCGTGCAAGCGCCAGTACCTCCCGTGATAATCGAGCCGTTGCCGTTGGAGGCAGTTGCATCCGTCTGGGGTTGGCTCACCGCGGCGGTGTTTGTGAACGCGTTGTACAACGCTACTACGTTCTGCTGGTTGAGCGATCCCGCGCCGAGAGAACCCACGCCGATGTCGAACGACCGGTTCTGCCAGATCACGTTGCTGTACAGCAGCGGATACGAGAAGTTCCGGCAGCTCGAGTTCGTCAAAATCGGGCAGAGATACAGCCGCGGGAACGATGCCGTCAGCGCCGGGCTGTTCCTCGAGGAGGACAACCCCGCCGGCTGCGGAGCCGAGTGCGTGCTGCTGGTCGTCTGATTGCCGTCCGTCGGCGCACTGGCGTCAGGCGCTCCGAGCGTGTTGAACAACACACCGGAGGACGCCGTGCTGTCGTTCGAAATGATCGTGTTGTTTACGATCTGCACGCTGAGGGCATCCTGCAGGGACACGCCGGCACCGTCCCATCCCGCCACGTTGTTGGCGATGATGTTGTTGGTTACCGTCACCGAGTTCCAGCCCTGATAGTTACGCGGGCTAAGGATCGATGGATTGGGTGTGGCTGGGAAGTTTGCGATTTCAGTGCCATTCACAGACTGCAACCGCAAACCACCGCCACTGCCGCTTTCCGCTGCATTACCCATGATGAGGTTGGCGTTGATGACCAGGCCTGGCCCCGTGCCGTCACTCAAGCCCGGCTGGCAGTCGACGTCAGTGATACTGCCGCATTCCGTCCCTGGAGCGGATCCCGGAGGATTGCCGTCTGGCGCCGCGCCCATCACGATGAGGCCGCCGCCGTTCGTCGGAATCGTCGGGTTCGTGCTCTGGTTGAACAGAATGGTGTTGTGCTCGATGTCACCGTCGTAAATGAAGCCCATGTGATCGACACCGCCGCCGTCGCCGGAGCTAAGGTTCCCGCAGACCCAGTTGTAATTGAACTTGTAGTAGTCCGCGCCAGTGCAGAAGCTAATACCGCCTGCACCCGCTGGGCTCGCGGAGAACAACTCGTCGCCAATCGAAGAGTTTGCAGTGATCGAGTTGTGATGAACGTTGACGTTGCGGTTGTAACAGTAAGGGAGCTGTTGGTTGTTCGCAAAGCCCGGAGGATTGGCGTTCTGGCTGCCATCCGGATTAATCGCGCCTTGCACGCACGTCCAGGGCTGTTGGTCGAAGCCGCCCAGGGGAGCAAGCGGGTCGCCGCCGTTGCCGGTCAGCAACGCGTCCGGAGACTCGCCCTGGCCGACGTTAATACCTCCAGACATGGTTCCCGCGTTGTTGTAGACGCGGTTGTTCGAGATTTCGAGTTGATGACCCCACGCGTGGACGAAAATGCCGCCGCCACCTTGTGAGCTGTCGGTGATGCCAAGGCCGTCAATTCGCGATGGCGCGCAAAGGAAGTTGCTCGGGTAATCCGCGCAATCCGCTGCGCCGTTCGTCAGCAGGTTGGTACCGAGTGGCATCTGGCTTTCGTGCGCTATATTGGAGCCAGCCGCTGTGTCAGGTCCGACGCCAAACACCATCACACCCGAGGGGAAACGGACGCCTTTGGCAAGAACGGTGATGGCCGCACCTTCATAGGCGCCCATCAGGGAAGGTTCTTGGAGCAGCTCCGCAAGGTTGCCGTTGACCGTGGTATCCCAGCCGACGATGCCTTCGAGCGGCAATCGATCGACTTGAGGGTTGTTGTCGCCACCATTGAAGTAGGCCCAGCCACTCCCGGGGCAACTGTAGGCGCCAGACGGGTCATAAGCATTCGCGCGCTCAAACCCGACTGTCTTGTCGAGGTTATACCCGGGGTTCGGCACGTCGCTCCCGCTGCTGGTTGGCTGGCCGTTCAGCGCGAGGCCGAACAGGCAGTTCACCCGCGCACGCCATGGATCCAGCTTGCCCGCCGGATGTGTATTCGCGTTGATGATGCTGGAGGCAGCACCGACGCCCTGCAGACGCACAGGCTTCCACATCAGGATGAGTTCGTTGTAAACGCCCGCTGGAACGATAATGAGGTCGCCCGGCGCAGCCGCGTCGATGGCACCTTGAATGCTCGCGCCACT
>Ga0335082_10005652_pt1 | contig 13694 bp, 16 predicted proteins | sample Lox_Sample_41_FD_206718 | JGI IMG/M metagenome (GOLD analysis project Ga0335082, IMG submission 206718) | Soil microbial communities from Loxahatchee National Wildlife Refuge, Florida, United States - Lox_Sample_4.1 | ecosystem: Environmental > Terrestrial > Soil > Wetlands | place: USA... | reverse complement strand
CAGCCGCTCTCCTACACCGTCTCTCTCGAGCCTCAGCCGGGCGGCAATCTCTGGGTTCGCATCACCGGGCACGACGCCAAGGAGTTCATCGACCTCGAGTTCACCGCCCTGACGCAGAAGCGCCCGGCGCACGGGGCAGCCGAGTGAGTCGAGGCTTCGTTCTCGGGCTCGTCGTCCTCGGCCTGGGCGGCGTTCGGACGCCTGCACCGACACCGACCGGCGCCATCGCCTGGCTCCGGGACGAGGGCCGGGCCTTCACCGAATCGCGGCGCACCGGAAAGCCGGTCCTCGTGGACGCCTGGGCCGAGTGGTGTGCCGGCTGCAAGCTGCTCGATCGCGACACCTGGTCCGACCCCGATGTCCAGCGAGAGGTCCGGGCGAACTTCGTTCCCCTGCGCATCGATTTCACCGTGGAGGACGCGGCTACTGACGCGCGGAAGGAGAAGTACGGCGTGGAAGCCCTACCCACCGTGCTCGCTTGCAAGGCGCCGGCGTGCGCTGCGCCCGCTGCGAGACGTGTCACCGGCTTCCTCCGGCCGGCGGAGATGCTCGCCTTCCTGGCCACGGGGCGCTGAGCCCCGTCTCCGGAGACAACGGCCACCGGCTGTGTAAAGTGCCGGCGGTGAAGACGGCGCTCTGCATCCTTCTCGGCGTGTTCATGATTGCCGCCGGGGCGATGCACTTCATTGCGCCGAAGGCCTACATCCGCATCGTCCCTCGCTGGCTCCCCCGTCCGGACCTGATCGTCGTGGTGAGCGGCATCTGCGAGGTCCTGGGCGGCGCGGGGCTGCTCGTTCCGCTCACCCGCCGCTGGGCGGCGTGGGGGCTGGTCGCGCTGTTCGTCGCCATCTTTCCGGCCAACGTGAACATGGCCGTGAACCACATCGGCTTCGGTCGCAAGCCGTGGCCGGCCTGGGTGCTCTGGGGCCGCTTGCCACTCCAGGCGGTCCTCGTCGCCTGGGCCGCCTGGTTCACGCGCTGAGCGAGCCGGCGACGCCGGCTCTCACTGCTCCACGCACAGGGTGCAGATGGGGATGCCGGTGCAGCCGGCAGTGGTGATGTTGGTCTTCAGCTGGGGGAGCTGTTCAGCGCCTCACTTCGTCGCGCAGCGGTCGGAAGAAGGTGCGGATGTCCTCGGCCAGCCGGTGGGGCTCCTCCATGGCCGCGAAGTGCCCGCCGCTCGGCATCTCCGTCCAGCGCTGGAGGTTGTAGCCCCGCTCCACCCATTCGCGGGGCGGGCTGGGTGCCTCGCGGGGAAAGACGGCCACCGCGGTGGGAGGCTGGATGCGCTCGTCGGCGCCGAGCTGGAGCGGGGTGCGCGCCGACTCGAGGTAGAGGCGCATCGAGGAGTGAATCGTCTCGGTGAACCAGTAGAGGGCCACGTGGGTGAGGATCTGGTCCTTGCTGAAGCGCCGTTCGACATCGCCGGCGCAATCGCTCCAGCCGCGGAGCTTCTCCACGATCCACGCTGCCAGCCCGGCCGGTGAGTCGTTGAGAGCGATTCCCGCCGTCTGCGGCCGTGTGGTCTGGAGATGTTGGTACGCGCCCTCCTCCTCCCCCCAGCGGCGTTTCGACTCGAGAAACGCTTCCTCGGCGGGGCTCAGGGGCAGGCTGGTCGGCCCGAGGCCGGGCCGGTAGGAGCCGGGAACGTAGTTCAGGTGAAGGCCCACCACTCGCGACGGCTCCCGGCGAGCCGCCCAGGTGGAGATCCCGGCGCCCCAGTCCCCTCCCTGCAGGCCGAAACGCCGGTGACCGAGGTGGTCGAGGAGCGCGATCCAGAGGTCCGCCACGCGGGCATTGGACATCCCAGGCTGCCGCGGGCGGTCCGAGAACCCGTAGCCGGGGATGGAGGGGACGATGACCTCGAAGGCGTCCCGCGGGTCTCCCCCGTGGGCGCCCGGCTCGGTCAGGAGCGGGATCAGCTCCTCGAACTCGAGGAACGAGCCCGGCCAACCGTGGGTAAGCACCAGGGGGAGGGGCGCTGGCCCCGTTCCAGGCACGTGGAGGAAATGAATTCGCAGACCGTCGATCGGCACCCGGAAGTGAGGCCAGCGGTTGATGCGCCTCTCCTGGGCGGCCCAGTCGAAGCGCGTCCGCCAGTGCTCCACCAGCTCGCGCAGGTAGTCGACCGAGGTGCCGCGCTCCCAGCCGGTCTCCTCCACCGCGTCCGTCCAGCGCGTCCGGTCAAGCCGGCGAGCGAGGTCGTCGATGGCCGTCTGTGAAATCTGGACCGTGAATGGCTCTCTCTTACCGGTAATCATACTGATAAGGGTAAGGTTCCATATCTCACCAGTCAATGCGAATATACTGGTCAAAATGACGCCACCCTTCGAGTGGGTGGGAGGCCATCCCGCCCTGGATTTTTGCAACACGGTGAGCTGGGGCCGGAACGGCCGGCACACCGAGGAGCGCCTCGTCCGGCCCGAGGACCTGGCGGTCTGGGCCGCGCGCGCCCATCTCCTTCCCGGGGGACCGAGAAGCCGCCGCCGGCGGGCGTCGGTCCGCGAGGTCCACGCCACCCGGGCCACCCTGCATTCCCTGTTCTCCCGGCTGGCCCGCGGCCGCCCCCCGGACCGGGCGATCGTCCGCTCGTTCCAGCGGCGCCTCGGCCGCGCTCTCGGCTCGCTGGCAATCGCCCCCCGAAGAGGTGAGCTGGCCCTCGTCCCCACTCGAGGGAGGGCGAGCTGGAACCCGGCCCTGGTGCAGGTGGTGTGGAGCGCCGCCCAGCTGGCCACCTCGCCGGAGGCGGCGCGGATCCGCCTCTGCGCCAACGAGGCGTGCGGATGGCTGTTCATCGACCGCAGCCGGCGCCGGAACCGGCGCTGGTGTGACATGCGGGTCTGCGGGAGCCGGGCCAAGGCGCGGCGCTACTACGCTCGCCGCGTGGCCAGGCGCCGGCGGTCCCGCCGGTCAGCGCGGAAGTGAGCGCGCCCGGGCCTGGCCGAGGGCCACGCCGGTGCAGCCCCGGTCACGGGCCTCGGCGAGCAGCGCGGCCAGCGCACGCGCCGCGTCGGAGAGGGACAGCCCGTCGGGACGGACGTTGGAGATGCAGTTCCGTTCGGCGTCCACCCGCCCTACCCGTGGGGCCCAGGTGACGTAGATCCCCATCGAATCGGCCGCGCTCAGCCCGGGGCGCTCGCCGATGAGCACGACGGCCGCCCGTGCGCCGACCACCTCCCCCACCTCGTCCCCCACCGCCACCCTGCCCTGGCGCACCAGGGCCACCGGGGAGAGCGTCCAGCCCCCGGGGGTGAGCAGGTCTCGCACCGCGGCGACCAGCGCGGCCGCCTGGCGCTGCACGGCCGACGCCGAGAGCCCGTCCACCACCGCCAGGGCGACGTCGACCGGGGCGGAGCGGAGCGCTTCCAGCCGAGCGCGGCTCGCGGCGGCGAGGCGGCGCCCCAGATCCGGACGGGTCAGATAGGTCGCCCGGTCGGACGCTGCCGACCCGAGCTCCACCGAGGCAATTCCCACGGCGCGGAGCTCGGCAGCGAGCGCGGGCGCATCCAGCTCGGCCTGGACCGCGTCGCGCGCGCGGGCGAGCGCCTCCTCGAGCTCCAGATGACGGTCGGTGGGGAGCGACACCCCCGTCCGGCCCAGGCCCACCCGCGCCGGGGTGAACCGCCGCAGCGCGGCCCAGGTCGCGCGGGCCAGCGTCATCCTTCACCGAGCAGCTTCTGGAAGGCGTGGGGCAGATCCGCGGTGCCGATCCGCCCCTCCCCGTCGACCAGGCCCAGGTCCATGAGCCACGCCTCGAACTCCGGCGCGGGGCGTTTTCCCAGCACCCGGCGAACGTAGAGCGCGTCGTGGAAGGACGTGCTCTGGTAGTTGAGCATCACGTCGTCGGAGCCGGGCACCCCCATGATGTAGGTGCACCCCGCCACCCCGAGGAGGGTGAGCAGGCTGTCCACGTCGTCCTGGTCGGCGTCGGCGTGGACGGTGTAGCAGACGTCGCACCCCATCGGGAGCCCGAGCAGCTTGCCGCAGAAGTGGTCCTCCAGGCCGGCGCGGGTGATCTGCTTGCCGTCGGCCAGGTACTCGGGGCCGATGAAGCCGACCACGGTATTGACCAGGAGCGGGTCGAAGGCGCGGGCCACCCCGTAGGCCCGGGCCTCGAGCGTCTGCTGATCCACGCCGTGGTGGGCGCCGGCGGAGAGCGCGCTCCCCTGCCCGGTCTCGAAGTACATGACCTGGTCCCCCACCGTCCCGCGCTTCAGCCCGAGGGCTGCCTGGCGTGCCTCGGCCAGCATCTGGAGCGTGACGCCGAAGCTCCGGTTGGTGGCCTCCGTGCCGCCGAGGGACTGGAAGACGAGGTCCACCGGGGCGCCCCGCTCCATCGCCGCCAGGGCGGTGGTGACGTGGCCGAGCACGCACGACTGGCCGGGCAGCGCCAGCTGGAGGCGGATGCGATCCACCAGGGCCGCCAGCTCCACGTACCGCTCCAGGCTGTCGGTCACCGGATTGATGCCGATCACCGCGTCCCCCGAGCCGAGGAACAGGCCGTCGAGGATGGCCGCAGCCACGCCTTTCAGGTCGTCGGTGGGATGGTTCGGCTGGAGCCGGGTGGACATCCGCCCCCGGAGACCAAGCGTGTTCCGGAAGCGTGTCACCACCTCGCACTTCGCGGCCACCAGGACCAGATCCTGGATCCGCATCAGCTTGCTCACCGCGGCGGCCATCTCCGGCGTAAGCCCCGGGGCAAGCCCGGACAGCGCCCGGGCGTCTGCGGCGTCGGAGAGCAGCCAGTCGCGGAAGCCTCCCACGGTGAGGTGCGCCACCGGAGCGAAGGCGGACCGGTCGTGCCGGTCGACGATGAGCCGCGTCACGTCATCCAGCTCGTACGGCACCACCTGCTCGGCGAGGAAGGTCGAGAGCGGCAGGTCGGCCAGGGCGCGCTGGGCCGCCACGCGCTCGGCCGCGTCCCGGGCCGCCACCCCGGCCAGGGCGTCGCCGGACCGGAAGGGGCTCGCCCGGGCGAGGACGGACTTCAGGTCGTCGAACCGGTAACGGGTCGCCCCGACGGTCTCGCGGAGGGCCATGGCTGCGGAAGCGATGGTACTAGAAGGGGCACCCCTCGGCGCAGGAGGTGGACACCCCGTCGACGCCCGCGCAGCACGTCGCCAGCGCATCGCAGGCGCGGGGTGGGCACCGGAGCTCGATCATGTCGCCGCAGTCCTGCCCGGCGTCCGCGTCGCAGTGCACTCCCCGGGCGCACACCCGGAAGGCGTTGTCGTAGACGTCGATGCACGGATCCCGCCCCGTCTGGACCGGGGGGGCGCAGGAGCCGGCGAGCGCACCGAGCGCCAGCGCGAGCGGCACCGCCGCTGGCATCCGTTGGCCCATCCGCCAGGTAGCGTACTTCGCCCCCCCGGGGGGCCGGGGGAGAGGCTTCAGCCGGGTCGGAACGGGCAGTCGGGCGCCTGACGGCTTGCGCCCCGCGTCAGGAACCGAGGCCGGCGGAGGGTATAGCCTCCGTGGCGACCGGTCTCGCGGGCGCCCCGGGGGAGCCCCTCCGGGCTGGCTCGAGGAGGAAGTGGAGATGGCCAGCATCGAGAAGTACGTGGTCCGCAAGCTGGAGGGCCTGGAGGCCTCGGCGTCCTGCCGGGAGGCGGCTTCGCTCATGGCCGATCGCCGCTTCGGAGCGGTGGCCGTCCAGCAAGGGAAGCGCGTCATCGGCCTGGTGACCGAGCGGGATCTGGCGACCCGGGTCATGGCCCGCGGACTGGGCGGGGAGACGCCGATCGGCGAGGCGATGCGGCGGGATCTTCCCAGCATCCCCGACTCCCTCACCGAGGTGGAGTGCGCGAACCGGATGAAGGAGCACGAGACGCGCCATCTCTTGGTCGAGCACGACGGTCAGACGGTGGGCATCATCTCCATGCGCGACGTGATCCAGATGATGCTCGAGGACAAGCAGTTCCTCATCGAGCAGATGCAGAGCTACATCCAGGGTTACTGAGGCTTCGCTCCTCAATTAGCCTCCCCGGGGGCGCACCGGATGAATCTCCCACGTGCGCCCCGACGGTGGAGTACTTACCAGCCCTCCCAGAGAGACAGAGCGAGGAGGGCACCATGACCGATGAAGCGAAGAGCCGAGCCGCCGACCGAGCCCGGGTCAACACCCACGAAAAGTACGAGGTGGCCTACTGGACGAAGAAGTGGGGCATCTCCGAGGAGCAGCTCAAGGCAGCCGCCCAGGCCGCTGGCCCGATGAGCGCCGACATCGAGGATCATCTCCGGAAGAACCAGCTGGTCAAATAGGCGCACGGTCCCCTCCGGACGGGGCCGGCGAGGACGGCCAAGACGCGACGATCGGCAAGCTTGCTCGACCGACGCTCGAATCAGTACACGCGCCGCTTCAGGCGCTCGACGGTGAACTTCGCCGTATCGGCGATGGCCATCACCGCCATCACCCCCGCCTGGACCGGATCGGTCACCACCAGGTCGGCGGCATCGGGCACGCTCCCCGCCATGTTCAGGCTGATGACCAGCAGGCCCCGGGCCCGCACGTCGCGGACCGCCTGCTCGATTTCCCCGCCCATGAGCGCGCCGGCGAGGACCAGCGCACTGGCGCGGGGCAGGCGCGCCACCGCGCGGACCGCCTCGGCCAGCGCCTTCTCGCCGACCAGGGGGATGGTGTCGACCGAGATGTGCTCGCCGCGGATGTTGTGCCGGTCCGCCTCGGAGATGGCGCCGATGGCCACCTGCCCCACCTGGGCGCCGCCGCCGACGATGATCAGCCGCTTGCCGTAGATGGTTCCCAAGGTGGGCACCACCGTCACTGCCCGCACGACGGGTAGCGCCTCGAGGTCGGTCCGAAGCTTCTCGACCGATGCCGCCGGCAGCGCGAGCTCGAAGGACACGTGCGCTCCGGCCGCCGACTGCTCGACGATCTCCACCGAGGTGATGTCCGCCCGGTGTGCGGCCATTGCCCCGGTCAGCTGATGGAGAACGCCCGGGCCGGCGAGCGTCTCCAGGAGGAGTCCCACCGTCTCAGAGGCGGACATCGGGGTGTCGTGCCTCGGTCATGGAAAGCATCTTGAGCGTCTTGGCACACTCGAGCGACCATCACCAGGGATCGGACCAATGGACTGGTTCGCTCGGCTCACCGGCTTCACGGAAGGCCCCTACACCACGACGCGCAGACAGCTTCAGCTCGCCGGCGATACCCTCCGCTCCAAGGTCAACGGGAAGTCCTACCGCGTCGGCACGTTTGAGCTGGTGTCGCTCGACACCCTGCGCACCCGGATGGCCGCCGGTCGCGGGGCAGAGGGCCGTCTGCGCCTCCGCATCGTCACAGGCGACGTGCGCAGGATGCACCAGGCGCCCGAGTACAGCGGCGCCCTGTTCCAGGTCGCCTCCCAGTTCAACTGTCTGGAGATGGTGGACCCCGGCGTGACGCCGGAGCACGGCGTGACGCGCTACGCGCACGATCAGACGCAGGGCCCGGCCTGCGCCATCGCGGCCGGCGCGGCTACCCTCCACAGGAACTACTTCGTGCCCGTCGGCGACCAGATCGGTCAGACGGCCGAGCGGCAGTTGGATGGCCTGGCGCACGTAGGCTCCGAGCTGAGCGTCCGGCTGGGCCGACCGGTCAGCGACCTGTGGACGATGCGAAACGGCTACGCGCTCTGCACGCGTTCTGGCCTCGAGCTGATCACGGATCACCTCGGTGCCATCGGAGCCGGCGCCGTCGACGCCCTGGCAGGGAAGCTGCGGATCGGCGTGCACCGCGACGTCGAGGTGACCGATGCCCCCGCCGCACCGGGGCCGATGGTGTCGCAGGCCTTCTGCTCGGCGCTGCCCCCGGCGTACAGCCAGGTGCCGCAGCCGCTCTGGGCGGCGTTCGCGCAGCTGGTGCTCGATGCTGCCTACGAGGCGACCCTCCTCGAGGCGGCGCTCAATGCGCGCCGTGGCGCGTCGAACATCGTGCTCCTCACCCTGCTGGGCGGCGGTGCCTTCGGGAACGATCACGGCTGGATCCACAACGCCATCCGGCGCGCGGCGGCGAAGGTCTCGGGCTTCGACCTGGATGTCCGGCTGGTCTGCTACGGGCCGGCTTCGGCCGCGCTGCGCGAGCTGGTGAGAGAGCTGGTGTGAGCGCCCCTGTTCACTCCCACTCGATGGTCGCGGGCGGCTTGCTGGAGATGTCGTAGACCACGCGGTTGATGCCGCGCACCTCGTTGGTGATCCGCGCCGAGATGCGGCCGAGCACCTCGTGCGGGAGCCGTGCCCAGTCGGCGGTCATCCCGTCCACCGAGTTCACCGCCCGGAGGACGCAGGTCGACTCGTAGGTCCGCTCGTCCCCCATCACCCCCACGCTCTGGATGGGGAGGAGCACGGCGAAGGCCTGCCAGAGCGAGTCGTAGAGCCCGGCGGCCCGGACCTCCTCCTGGACGATGAGGTCGGCCCGGCGAACGAGCTCCAGGCGCGCCTCGGTGATCGGCCCGAGCACCCGCACCGCCAGCCCCGGCCCGGGGAACGGATGGCGGCGGACCATGGCCTCGGGCAGCCCCAGCTCGCGGCCCAGCTCGCGCACCTCGTCCTTGAACAGCTCGCGGAGGGGCTCGACCAGCTTGAGCTTCATCACCTCGGGGAGCCCGCCCACGTTGTGGTGGCTCTTGATCGTCGCCGAGGGGCCCTTGGTGGAGACCGACTCGATGACGTCCGGATAGAGCGTGCCCTGGGCCAGGAAGTCGGCGTCCTTCACCCCGTGGGCCGCCTCCTCGAAGACGGCGATGAACTCCCGGCCGATGATCTTCCGCTTCCGCTCCGGATCGGTGACGCCGGAGAGCGCGTCCAGGAAGCGCTTCCGGGCGTCCACCGTCCTGAGCGGGACGTGGAAGCGGCCCTCGAAGAGCGACTCCACCTGCTGGCGCTCCCCGGCGCGGAGCAGCCCGTTGTCCACGAAGATGCAGGTCAGCCGGTCTCCGATGGCGCGGTGGATGAGGAGCGCGGCCACCGAGCTGTCCACCCCGCCGGAGAGAGCGCAGATCACCCGTCCCCGCTCTCCGACCTGGGCCCGGATGGCGCCCACCGCCTCCTCGGCGAAGCCCTTCATGGTCCAGGTGCCTGACAGCTTGCAGTCGACGAAGAGGAAGGCGCGGAGGATCTCCTTGCCGCGCGGGGTGTGAACCACCTCGGGATGGAACTGGACGGCGTAGAGCGGGCGCTCGGCGTGGGCGGCGGCGGCGAAGGGCGAATTCGGCGTCCGGGCGATGGGCACGAAACCGGCCGGCAGCGCCTCCACCCGGTCTCCGTGGCTCATCCACACGTCGAGCATCTCGCCGGCGCGGAACGCTGCCAGCGGTCCGCGGGGGACGAGGACCTCCACCTGGGCCGGCCCGAACTCGCGGTGGGCGGCGGCATCCACCCTTCCCCCGAGGAGCTTGGCCATCAGCTGCAGGCCGTAGCAGATGCCCAGGACCGGGATGCCGAGGTCGAACACCCCCGGGTCGCACTTCGGGCTGCCCGGCGCCTCGACGGACATCGGCCCGCCGGAGAGGATGATGCCCCGCGGGGCGAAGGCCCGTACCTCGGCCAGGGGCATGTCCGGCCGGTGAATCTCGCAGTACACGCCCAGCTCGCGGACGCGGCGGGCGATGAGCTGGGTGTACTGGCTGCCGAAATCGAGGATGAGGACCTTCTCGTCGTGGATGTGCACGGTTGCGCTGTTCCTCTGGCCTTTCATTCGAGGCGGTAGTTGGGCGCCTCCTCGGTGATGATCACGTCGTGGACGTGGCTCTCGCGGAGCCCGGAGGGGGTGATGCGGATGAACTGCGCCCGCGTCCGGAGCTCATCGACGGTGCGGCAGCCGGCGTAGCCCATCCCGCTCCGGAGCCCGCCCAGCATCTGGAAGACGTTCATCGCCACCGAGCCCTTGTAGGGCACCCGGCCCTCGATGCCCTCCGGGACCAGCTTCCGCTCCTCGTCCACATCGCTCTGGAAGTAGCGGTCCTTGGCCCCCTGCTTCATCGCCCCCAGCGAGCCCATTCCCCGGTAATGCTTGTAGGAGCGGCCCTGGTAGAGGATGACCTCGCCTGGGGCCTCCTCCGTCCCGGCGAAGAGCGAGCCGATCATCACCGTGCTCGCCCCGGCGGCGATGGCCTTCACCACGTCGCCGGAGTACTTGATCCCGCCGTCGGAGATGACCGGGACGTCGAAGGCGTTGGCGGCGCGGGCGCAGTCGTCCACCGCGGTGAGCTGGGGCACGCCCACCCCGGCCACCACCCGGGTGGTGCAGATGCTGCCCGGACCGATGCCCACCTTCACCGCGTCGACGCCGGCCTCGATCAGGGCCCGGGTGCCGTCCGCGGTGCCCACGTTGCCGGCCACCAGCTCGAATCCGGTGTAGTTCTTGCGCGTGTCGCGGACCGCGTCGAGCACCCCCCGGGAATGGCCGTGGGCGGTGTCGATGACGATCACGTCGCAGCCCGCCTTGAGCAGCGCCTCCACCCGGGCCTCCCGGTCCGGGCCGGTGCCCACCGCTGCGCCGCACAGGAGGCGTCCCTTGGCATCCTTGGCCGCGTTGGGGAAGGCACGGGTCTTCTCGATGTCCTTGATGGTCATCAGACCCTTGAGCTCGCCCTGCTCGTCGATGAGGAGGAGCTTCTCGATCCGGTTCTGGTGGAGCAGCTCGAGGGCGGCGCGCTTGCTCACCCCGTCCGGGGCGGTGATCAGCTTGCGGGTCATCACCTCCTCGACCTTTCGGTCCAGGTTCTGCTCGAAGCGGACGTCCCGGCTGGTGACGATGCCCACCAGCTTCCTTCCCTTCACCACCGGGATGCCGGAGATGCCGTGGCGGCGCATGAGCTCGGTGGCCACGTGGAGCGGCGCGCCCGGCTCGACGATGACCGGATCGGCGACCATCCCGCTCGAGAACCGCTTCACCCGCGCCACCTGCGCCGCCTGGCGCTCGGCGGGCATGTTCTTGTGGATGACGCCCATGCCGCCCTGCTGGGCCATGGCGATGGCGGTATCGGCCTCGGTGACGGTGTCCATCGCCGCCGAGAGGAGGGGGACGTTGAGGCGAAGGTTGCGGGTGAGGCGGGTGGAGAGCTCTACGTCCTTGGGGAGAACGGCGCTCTCCGCCGGGAGGAGCAGCACGTCGTCGAACGTGAGCGCCAGACGGAGCGGGTCGGTCAGCATGACGCTCAATACACGGTACCCCTGCCAAAAGCGAGCCGGGGGCCGCGGAGCGCCCGCTGACCAGCGCCGTAACCCTTTGCCAGGACGGTGCTTTTTAGCTCGAGGCCCGGTCCGCCCCGACGTCCGGGGTGCGCTTGGGGGCCGGCGTGGGAGGCGCCGGAGGCACCATCGCCTGGGTGGCGCGGGCCATCCGTGCCTCCCGCCACCGCTGGAGGGCCACCCAGATGAACACGCCGAGCAGGATGGCTACCGCGGTGGCGATCTGGAAGCGCTTGAGCAGCTCGATCAGCCGCTGGAGCTGCTTGCCGAACCGAAACCCGAGAAAGACGAAGGCCGGCGCCGAGGCGAGCGCGGCCAGCCCGTCGAAGCAGATGAACCTCGCGTAGGGCATCCCCGCCGATCCGGCGGTGAAGAAGGTCACCGCGCGCACCCCGGGCATGAACCGGGCGGCCATGACGATCTTCTCCCCGTGACGAGCGAAGAGCGCCTCCACCCGGGCGCGCCGCCCCGGGGTGAGCAGGCGGCGCAAGAACCGGCCGTGCTCGGCCCGGGCGCGGTTTCCGAGCCGGCGCCCGGCGAAGAAGATGATCGAGTCCCCGCTCAGGATGCCGAGGAAGCCGGTGGCCACCATCATCGCCAGGTCGGCCGAGCCCCGGTAGACGAGGAATCCGCCCAGGATCAGCGATACGTCCTCGGGCAGGGGAACGCCGAGCCCGCAGGCGACCAGGATGCCGAAGATGGTCCCGTAGGCAGCCCAGCCCTGGCTGCCGATGAGCAGCGCTTTGAGGAAGTTGTCCACCGAGCGGCAGCCGGTCGACCGCCGGCGAGCCCCCTATACCACGCCCCGCTCCAGCGTCACCGGGTGCCCCGCGGCAGCAGCGTCCGCAGCGCGTCCCGGTTGTCGGCCAGCCGCGTGGAGAACTGGGCGACGATGGCCATCAGGAGCTTGAGACAGGCCTGCGGCTTCTGGCTGAGCAGCCGCTGGAAGTCCGAGCTCCGGAGCTCCGCCGCGCTGACCATGGTCATGGCCACCGCGCTGCACATCCGCTGCCCCTGCTGGAGGAGGGCCAGCTCGCCGAGCGAGTCGCCGGGACCGAGCTCTCCCACCTGGATCTCCTCGCCGTTGTTGCCCTTCACGGAGATGGAGACCTTCCCCTGCCCGATGATGAACAGCGACTCGGCGACCATGTTCTCCACGAAGAGCGGCGCCCCGCGCGGGAAGGTCCGCTCCGAGGCGATGCCGGCGAGGATCTGCAGGCCTGTGTCGGTGAATCCCTTGAGGAGGGCGCACGATCTCAGCGCGTCGAGGACCGCCATCGGGCTGCACTCTTAGCATTCCCCCGGGGGGTCCGGGACGGGTCCTCGCTCACCCTCGGTGAGCCCGGGCGGTGAGCACGTAATCCGCCGCGTGCGTCAAAAGGCCCTCCCGCTCTTCCGGGGTGAGCATGCGCTTCACCTTTCCCGGGGCCCCCATCACCATCGAGCCTGACGGGACTCGCGTGCCCGGCGTGAGCAGGGTGCCTGCGGCGATGAAGCAGTCGTCCTCCACCACCACTCCGTCGAGGAGCACCGCGGCGATGCCCACCAGCACACGGTTCCCCACCGTGCATCCATGCACCACCGCGTGGTGGCCCACTGTGACGTCGTCCCCCACCATGCACGGGTGAGTGCCCCGGTGCACGTGCATCATGGTCAGGTCCTGGATGTTGGTGCGCCGCCCGATCCGGATCCGGTGCACGTCGCCGCGGAGCACGGTGTTGTACCAGATGGAGGAGTCCTCCCCGATCTCCACGTCGCCGATGATCTGCGCTCCCTCGGCCACGAAGACCGAGGGGTGGATGCGGGGGCTGATGCCCTGGAAGGTCCGGATCATGCGGCCGCCGCCGGGGGAATGGGAGGAAGGTCGACCAGCCCGGTCTGCCTCCCGCCCAGCGCGCTGGGCGAGCTGGCCGTCACCTCGACCAGGACGCGTGCGCCGGCCGGCGCATCGCCGTCGAAGTTCACCGTCCGGTTCTCCGCCGTCCGGCCGAACCGGCGCCGGGGGTCCGATCGGGAGGGCCCCTCGACCAGCACCTCCACCCGCTTGCCCACCTCCCCGCCCAGGATCTCCCCGCTGATCCGGCGCTGAACCTTCTGGAGCCGCTCCAGGCGCTCCACCTTCACCGCCTGCGGGACGACCCCCCACTCCTCTTCCCGCAGCCCGGCCGCGGTGTGGGGCCGGGGGCTGAAGACGAAGGAGAACTGGTTCTCGTAGCGGACGGCCCGGGTGAGCTCGAGGGTGGCCTCGAAGTCCTCGTCCGTCTCGCCGGGGAAGCCGACGATGATGTCGGTGGTCACGGCGATGCCCGGGCGCGCCGCGCGGAGGGCCTCGAGCTTGGCCAGGTAGGCCTCGACCGTGTAGTCGCGACGCATGCGCTTGAGGACGGCGTCGCTCCCGCTCTGAACCGGGAGGTGGAAGTGCGGCGCAATGCGCGGCTCGGCGCCGAGGGCGTCGATGAGCTCGGCGGAGAGGTCGTGGGGATGGCTGGTGGTGAAGCGCACGCGCT
>Ga0335082_10005648_pt1 | contig 13700 bp, 13 predicted proteins | sample Lox_Sample_41_FD_206718 | JGI IMG/M metagenome (GOLD analysis project Ga0335082, IMG submission 206718) | Soil microbial communities from Loxahatchee National Wildlife Refuge, Florida, United States - Lox_Sample_4.1 | ecosystem: Environmental > Terrestrial > Soil > Wetlands | place: USA... | reverse complement strand
GCCTTTAGCGAGGGCGCGAATCTTGCCGTCGGCGATGTTCCTCTTCAGCATCCAGAAGCCGCAATCCGGATGGACGTATTTGACGCGGCCGCGGCCGAGGGTCTTTTCGGCGCGCTCGATCGCGCGCGCGATGGCGTCGGGGGTTTCGATCTCGGTGCGCTTGACGTCGACGACGCCCAGGCCGAAGCCGAGGTCGCGGCGCAGGTCCTTGAAGACCGCGAGCTCCTCGGGCGGGCGGTGCGCGCACTCCATGACGATGTGATCGGCCTTGAGCGCGTTCAGGTAGTCGATCAGCTTCGCCCAGGTGCCCTTCTGGATGCTCTGCCCGCCGTAGTTGCCGAAGCACAGGTGCACGGCCGCCTTCGTGCCCCTGGGCACCGCCTTCAGCACCTCGTTGATCGCCGCGGCGGCCCAGCGCCATTCGTCGGGGTGGCCGGGGAGGTTCGCCTCGTCCACCTGGATCACGTCGGCGTCGAGGTGCTTTACCTGCGCGGCGAGCACCTCCGCAATGGCGTGTGCGAGCTTCTCGGCGCTGCGGTAGTGCAGGTCGTGCAGCGTCTTGGCGAGCATGTGCGGGCCGGTGAGCGTGAACTTGAACGGGGCACGCGTGAGGCGCCGCGCGCGCGCGCAGGCGAGCGAGAGGTTGAGCGTGCCGGCCGAGACCGGGCCCTCTACGACGCCGGGCGGGCGCGTGCGGAACTTCATGCCCGAGCCCTTGGAGTAGTCGAGCCACTCCGAGAAGCCGATCGCGCTGCGGATGCCCTTCATCGGCCGCGTGAAGTACTCGATCATGCCGTTGGTCTCGGGGTGGTTCAGGTCGAAGCGGTAGAGCTCGCCGTCGCAGACGAGGTCGATGCCGGCCGACTCCTGCACGTGCAGCACCACGCGCATCGCGTCCTCGAGCGCCTGCTCCGAGGGCGCGGCGGCGAGCCAGTCGGGCAGCGGGTAGGAGCCCACGACGGTGGTTCTTATGCGCGGCGGCTTCATCGCGCAAATTATAATTCTCCGCATGGTTGACTTCGCAGATGCAGAGGCGCTCGAGGAATTCATGACGCGCCCGTCGAGCGCGCTCGCGGCCGACCTCGCGCGCGCGCCGGGCGACCTCCTGATCCTCGGCGTGGGCGGCAAGATGGGCCCCACGCTGGCCCGCATGGCGAAACGCGCCGTGCCCGGGCGACGCGTGGTCGGCGTAGCGCGCTTCTCCGAGAAGGGCTTGCGCGAGAAGCTCGAGCGCCAGGGCGTGGAGTGCATCGCGTGCGACCTGCTCGATCGCGGCGCGCTGGAGAAGCTGCCGCGACTGCCGAACCTCGTCTTTATGGCCGGCCACAAGTTCGGCGCGGCAGGGAACGCCGCCTTCACCTGGGCGATGAACGTGCGCGTTCCTTATATGGTGGCCGACACGTTCCGCGGCGCGCGCACGGTCGTCTTCTCCACGGCCTGCGTATACCCGTTCGCCGACGTGAAGGGCCGCGGCGCGGGCGAAGACACGCCCGCGCTGCCGCCGCCCGGCGACTACGCGACCTCCTGCGTGGGCCGCGAGAAGGCCTTCGAGTACGGCGCGCTCACCTACGGCACGCCCGCGCGCCTCGTGCGCCTCGAATATGCCATCGACATGCGCTACGGTGTGCTGCACGACGTGGCGAGCAAGGTGTTCGCCGGGCAGCCGGTCGACGTCACCATGGGCCACGTCAACGTGATCTGGCAGGGCGACGCGAACGAGCAGGCGCTGCGCCTGCTCGCGCACGGCACCGCACCCGCCTCGCCCATCAACGTGAGCGGCCCGGAGGTGATCAGCGTGCGCTGGCTGGCCGCCGAGTTCGGCAAGCGCTTCGGCAAGAAGGCGGAGATCACGGGCAAGGAAGCGCCCAGCGCGTGGCTCGTCGACACGCGCGAATCGCAGAAGCTGCTCGGCGCGCCCGCGGTGCCGCTCGCGCGGATGATCGACTGGCAGGCCGACTGGATCGCGCGCGGGCTTCCTGGCCTCGGCAAGCCGACGCATTTCGAAACGCGGGATGGCAAGTACTGAGGTCGCTCTCGGCGAGCGGCACCTGGCCGGCTGCCTCGCGCTCTCGAAATCCGCGCACTGGAACCAGAACGAAGCCGACTGGCGGCTGATGCTCGGCTTCGGGCGCGGCTGGGGCATCGAGCTCGAGGACGGTACTCTTGCCGCTTCCACGCTCGTTTTGCCCTATGGCAAGGGCATCGCCTGGATCGCGATGGTGCTCGTGCTTCCGCAGCACCGGAGAAAGGGCTACGCATCGCGGCTTTTGCGCGTCGCCCTGCAGGATCTCGAAAATCGGGGTCAGATCCCGATTCTGGACGCCACGCCCGACGGCCGAGAGGTGTACCGGCAGGAGGGTTTCAAGGACTCATGGGGGTTCAAGAGATTTTCACTCTCGAAGGCCTTTGCCGGCCAGGGAAGAGCGAGGCCCATCGTGGATTCGGACTGGCCCTCGATTCTTGATCTGGACCGGAAAGCCTTCGGGGCGAATCGTGAGGTCGTGTTGCGCAATCTTGCGCAGCGTGTTCCGCAGGCGGCCCTGATATCGGATTCCGGTTTTGTCCTTGCGCGCGAGGGCCGGGAGGCGGCCCAGATCGGGCCGCTGGTCGCGCGCGACGAGCGTGGCGCGCGCGAGCTGCTCGCCGCGGCTTTGCGCCAGGTCAAACCTCCCGTGGTTCTGGACTTGCTCGACTCGCGCGAGGAAACGAGGATGTGGCTGGAAGAGCGCGGGTTCGCGCTGCAGCGCCCGTTCATGCGCATGGTGCACACGACCGGCCGTGCCGCAGCGCCCGGCGACGCCTCGCTCGTCCACTGTCCCGCCGGGCCGGAGCTCGGCTGACCGGAGGCGTTGGAATGAGCTATGACTTCATCGTCATCGGTGCGGGCCATAACGGTCTGGCCTGCGCCGGCTATCTCGCGAAAGCGGGTGCGAAAGTGCTCGTGCTGGAGCGAAATCCGCGCGTCGGAGGCAGCTGCCACACGGCGGAGGCCACGCTGCCGGGCTACCGGCACAACATCTGCTCGATGGTGCACACGCATATTCCCTTGAGCCCGGTGTACCGCGACCTCGAGCTCGAGCGCCACGGCGTGAAGTACGTCTATCCGGACCAGCTGCGCGGCACGATCTTCCCCGACCACAAGTGCCTCGTGATGTACCGCGACGCCGCGCAAATGGCCGCCGAGATCGCGCGGTTCTCGGCGCGCGACGCGAAGACCTTTACCCAGCTCGTCGCCGACTACGGCGAATTCATCGATTCCACCTACCTCTCGCTCATGTACTCGCCGCCGCTGCCGCCCTCGCTGCAGACCGCGGAGCTGGAGAAGTCCGAGGAAGGCCGCGCGCTCATGCAGTGGCAGGCGAGCACGCCGGTGCAGCTGCTCGACGAGCTGTTCGAGAATGAGCAGGTCAAGGTGCACTTTCTCGCTCGCCTCACGGTGCTCGGCTTCGCACCCGACCAGTTCGGCCAGGGCTGGATCATGCTGTTCCGCATTCTGAAAGCCGAGGCGCCGATCTGCGTGGGCGGCTCGCAGCAGCTCGCCGAGGGCATGAAGCGCTTCGTGGAAGGCGCCGGGGGAGTGGTGAAGACCGGCCTGGACGTCAAGCGAGTCCTTCTCGACGGCAACAAGGCCGTCGGCGTAGTGCTTGCGGACGGCACCCGGATCGACGCCGGCAAGGCGGTGATCACGAACGTGGAGCCGAAGAAGAGCTTCCTCCAGATGGTGGGCGAGGAGCGCCTGCCGGCCGCGTTCGCTACGCGCGTCAAGCGCTACCACTCGCGCGGGCGTTCGCTGTTCTGCCTGCACCTAGCGGTGTCCGAGCCGCCGCAATACCAGGCCGGCGCGCACAACGCGCACGTGAACCGCGCGTTCAGCCAGGAGATGTTCTGCGGCACGGTCGCCGACCAGATCCAGGCCTACCAGGAGATCGCGGCCGGCAAGGCGCCGCGCCGCGAGATGCTGCAGATCACGCTGCCTACGCTATTCGATCCCACGCAGGCGCCGCCGGGAAAGCACACGGTCCTCGTCTGGCAATACGCGCCTTTCGCTCTTCAGGGAGGCTGGGAAAAGGCGCGCGACGAGTACGCGGAGCACCTGCTCGGCCTGTGGTGGTCCTATGCGCCGAACATGACGAAGGACAAGATCCTCGCCATGACGATCCAGGATCCCACCGACACGGTGCGGCACAACGACAACATGGTGAACGGCGTGGACGTCGTGGGGGACATGACGCCCGACCAGATGGGGTATTTCCGGCCCTTCGCGGGCTGGTCGGGCTACCGCACGCCGGTCGAGGGCCTGTACATGTGCGGCGGCTACTGCCACCCGGGCGGCGGCGTGCACGCGGGGGCGGGCCACAACGCGGCGGGCGTGATCGCGGAGGACTTCAAGCTGAAGAAGTGGTGGGACTGATGCCCGCAAGGAGGGGCTGATGCCTCGGCGCGAGGAGCGCTTCACGGTCAACGCCGCGCCCGGCGAGGTCTGGCGATTCATCCGCGACATCGAGTCCCTGTGCGCCTGCCTGCCCGGCGTGGAGCGCGTGAAGCTCGTGGACGCTCGGACCGCCGAATTGACGGTGCGCGAGAAGCTCGGCGTCGTGCCGCTGATCGTCGACCTGACGGCGCGCATCGATGCCGAAGAGCCGCCGCGCCGCCTGCACGCGACGCTGAATGCCGAGCACCTCACAATGGAGATCGAGGTCGCGCTGCAGGCCACCGGAGCGGTCACCGAGATGACCGGCGTGCTCCAGGTGCAGGGCAAGGGGCCGCTCAAGCCGGTCGTCGATCGCGTATTCGAGAAGCGCGCGACCGAGCGCGCTGCGCAGTTCGCGGAGACCCTGGGGAAGCGCTTCGGCGCGGTCGTTCCGGAAGAGATTCCGAAAGAAGCGAAAGGGCCGCTCCGCCTCTGGCTGGAGCGGCTCTGGTGCTGGCTTACTTCGTCATCTTGATCGAGCGATCGAGGAACTCGTTGGTGTAGACCGTCTTGACGTCGAAGGGCTTGTCGATGCCGACGTAGTCGCGCACCAGCTCGTAGTCGGCCTTCATGCGGCCGTCGTCGTGGATGCCGAGCGCGACCTCGCGCGAGAACTTGTCGCTCATCAGTTCGTTGACCAGATTCCAGTCCGACAGCACAACGTCGAACTTGAGCGCGCCGCCCGCGTCCACCAGCGCCTGGACGCAGGGCTTCGGATCCTTGACGCAGGCGGCGAAGGCGCGCTGCGTCACCTTCACGAACTTGCCGACCTCCGCCTTGTTCTTCTTCAGGAACTCGCCGTTGACGATCACCGAGTTGCCGTAGGGGTTGAGCCCGACATCGCGCCAGGCGACGAAGCCCATGTCGTCACCGAGCTCCTTCTGGAACAGGAAGTGGATGTTGTAGAACGAGGTGGTGATGTCGATCGCCCTCGACTTCAGCGCAGAGAGCTTGGCATTGGCGTCGATGTTCACCCAGGTGATGCACTTGGGATCGATGCCGTTCGCCTTGGCGAGCGCGGGCCACATCGGCCGCGCGCCGTCGGCGGCCGGGTTGCCGATCTTCTTGCCGCAGAAATCCTTGATGCCCTTGATGCCCGAGCTCTTCAGCCAGTACAGGCCCTGCGGCGAGTTCGCGTAGACGTTGTACACCGCCACGAGGTCCGCGCCCTTGCCCTTGCCGATCAGCACGTTTGCCATGTCCGCCAGGCCGATCGGATTGGCCGCGGCACCGACCTTCTGCACCGCGAGCATGGAACCCTTGCCGGGCTCGATGTTGAGGTCGATGCCCTCTTTCGCATACCAGCCCTGCGCCTTGGCGTAGTAGTAGGGAATGTGATCGCCCCCAGGCACCCAGTTGAGGATGAAATCGAGTTTTTGCTGAGCGGCGGCGGGTAAAGCGTACGTGGCGGCGAGCGCCGCGGCGACGAGAATTCTTCGCATGGGGCCTCCTCGGTTCGGAAGAGCCGATGCTACCATCGACTAACCACCCGGTTAACATGCATTTCAGCCAGCTGCCCGCCGAGACGCTCGCGCTGCTGCGACGGGGCGTCGTGATTCCGGCGCATCCGCTCGCGCTCGACGCTGCGCGGCGGCTCGACCCGCGGCGCCAGCGCGCGCTGACGCGCTATTACCTGGACGCCGGCTCGGGCGGGCTCGCCGTGGGCGTCCATGCGACGCAATTCGCCATCCGCGAGCGCGGCCTGTACGAGCCGGTGCTGAAGCTCGCCGCCGAAGAGGCAAGAACCTGGACGACGCGGCCGGTCTTCCTCATCGGGGGACTCTCGGGGAAGACGCGGCAGGCGCGCGAAGAAGCTGCCGTGGCGCGCGCGCTCGGCTATCACGCCGGCATGCTCTCGCTGGGCGCCATGCAAGGCGCCTCGGTGGACGATCTCGTCGCGCACTGCGCGGCGGTGGCGGCCGAGATTCCGCTCGTCGGGTTCTACCTGCAGACGGCGGTGGGCGGCATCGCGCTTTCCGCGCAATTCTGGCGCCGCTTCTGCGAGATCGAGAACGTGATCGCGGTCAAGATCGCGCCGTTCAACCGCTACCGCACGCTGGATGTCGTGAAGGGCCTCGTCGCGGCGCGGGCCGAGCAGCGCGTGACGCTCTATACCGGCAACGACGACCACATCGTCCTGGACCTGCTCGCGCCGTTCGGGGTGAAGCGAGGCGGCGAAGACGTCGTCGTCCGGATCAAGGGCGGCCTGCTCGGACATTGGAGTGTTTGGACGAAGAATGCCGTTGAAATGCTCGAACGAATAAAGCACCTGAAAGAGATAACCCCCGACCTTCTCGCCCTCGACTCCAAGGTGACGGACGCGAATAGCGCCTTCTTCGACGTCGCCAATGGTTTCGCCGGCTGCATTGCGGGCTGCCACGAGGTGCTGCGGCGCCAGGGGCTGCTCGAGGGCATCTGGTGCCTCGACCCGAAGGAGGGTCTCTCGCCGGGCCAGGCCGAGGAGATCGACCGCGTCTACGCGGCCTACCCCGAGATGAACGACGACGCTTTCGTGAGGGACAATCTGTCCCGTTGGCTGTCTTGAGGCGGCGGAGGATCCCGTGAGCGAACCCGGACGCGAGACTGCGCGGCGCTACGTGCTGGCGATACTCGCGCACGTCGCGCTGCTCGTCGCGTGGTACCTGTTCGTCACGCTCGGCGACGTGCCGAAATTCGTCATGCCCTCGCCGGGCGCGACGCTGGACGCGCTGCTGCAGCCGAACTACAGCTGGTGGACCAACGTCTCGGTCACCGCGACCGAGATCTTCGGCGGCTATTTCCTCGCGCTCGTGGGCGGCGTGGCGCTCGCGCTCGCGTTCACCTGGTCGAAGACGCTGGAGTCGTTCGTCCTGCCGGTCCTGGTGAGCCTGAACATGATCCCCAAGGTCGCGCTCGGGCCGCTGATCATCGTCTGGTTCAAGTACGGCGTGTTCCCGAACACCATCATGGCGTTCTCGATCTGCGTGTTCCCGATCCTGCTCACCACCGCGCGCGGCCTGCGCGAGGTCGAGCCCGAGCTGCTCGATCTCGTGCGCTCGCTCAAAGGGTCGCGCTGGCAGCTGTTCACGAAGGTGCAGCTGCCAGGCTCGCTGCCGTATATCTTCGCCGGCATGAAGGTCGCGGCGATCCTCGCGGTCGCGGGCGCGATCGTCGGCGAGTTCCTCGGCTCGGACAAGGGCCTGGGCTACCTCATGCTGCAGGTGCAGGTCACGCTCGACACACCCGCGATGTTCATGGCGGTGATCCTGATCACCCTGATCGGCATGATCTTGTACGGGTCGGTCCTGCTCCTGGAAAGGTTCCTTGTTCCCAAAGATGCCCGGATCGCCTGACCCGTTCATTCGCCTGAAGGGCGTGCGCAAGACCTACCGCAGCGGCCGGGCGGAGCATCTCGCCGTGTCGGACGCGAGCTTCGACGTGATGCCCGGCGAGCTCGTGTCGCTCGTAGGCCCTTCGGGCTGCGGCAAGACCACGCTGCTCAAGATCCTCGCCGGCCTGCATCCGCACGACGGCGGCGAGCTGCGCATCGGCTCGGCCACGCACCCGTTCGATCCGTCGCGCGACGTAGGCATGGTGTTCCAGGCGCCGCTGCTGCTGAAGTGGCGGCGCATTCTCGAGAACGTGCTGCTGCCGGCGGAGATCCTCGGCCTGGCGAGAAAAGAGTCCGAGGCGCGCGCGCGCGACCTGCTCGCCCTCGTGGGCCTGACCGGCTACGAGCAGAAGTATCCCTACGAGCTCTCGGGCGGCATGCAGCAGCGCGCGGCGATCGCGCGCGCGCTCGTGCACGACCCCAAGCTCGTGCTCATGGACGAGCCGTTCGGCGCGCTGGACGCGCTCACGCGCGAGAAGATGAACCTGGAGCTGCTGCGCATCTGGAAGGAGGCGCGCAAGACCATCATCTTCGTGACGCACGGCATCTCCGAGGCGGTGTTCCTGGGCACGCGCGTCGTCGTGCTCACGCCGGGGCCCGCGCGCATGGCGGACAACTTCGAGATCGCCCTGCCGCATCCGCGCGTTCTCGACATGAAGACGCACGAGCGCTTCGGCGACTACACGCGCCGCATCTACAAGCTGCTGGGGATGGAATGAGCAAGGCGCCGCGGGCGAGCCGCCGCGACCCGGAAAAGACGCAGGAGCGCATCCTGCGCGCGGCCACCGACGAGTTCGCGCGCCACGGGCTGGGCGGCGCGCGCGTCGACCGCATCGCCGCGCGCGCGGGCGCCAACAAGCGCATGCTCTACTACTACTACGGCAACAAGGACGACCTGTTCCTCGCCGTGCTGGAGGCGCGCTACGCGCACATCCGCAACGCCGAGGAGAGCCTGCACCTGCGCGATCTCGACCCGGAGCAGGGCATCCGCAAGCTCGTCGAGTTCACCTGGAGCTATTACCTGCGCCATCCCGAGTTCATGACGCTGCTCAACAGCGAGAACCTGCACCAGGCGCGTCACATCCGGCACTCGGGCTGGATCGCGGCCATGCACTCCAACTTCCTCGACATGCTCGGCGACATCCTGCGGCGCGGCGCGCGCGCCGGAAGATTCCGCCGCGACGTCGACCCGGTGCAGCTCTACATCTCGATCGCCGCGCTGGGCTACTTCTACCTCGGCAACCGCTACACGCTGTCGACGATCTTCCGCCGCCCGCTGCTCGCGCCGCGCCACCGCGCCTCGCGGCTCAAGCACATGATCGACGTCGTGCTCGGCTACCTGAAGAAATAGGCGCGTGCCTTGAGGATCGCGTTGTGCAACGAAGTAATCGCGCCGATGCCGTTCCCGCGGCAGTGCCAGTACGCGGCCAAGCTCGGCTACGACGGCCTGGAGATCGCGCCCTACACGCTGTCGGACGAGCCGCACCGCCTGGGCGCCGCGCAGCTTGCCGCGGCGCGCTCGGCCGCCGAGGACGCGGGCGTGGCGATCACGGGCCTGCACTGGCTGCTCCTGAAGCCCGCAGGACTGTCGATCAGCACCAGGAATGAAGAAACCAGGAAGAAAACCATCGACGTCATGCTCGCGCTGATCGACCAGTGCGCGGAGCTCGGCGGCCGCTACCTCGTGCACGGCTCGCCGCAGCAGCGCCGCATCGACCCGGGCGACACGCGCGAGGCGGCGCGCGCGCGCGCGCTGGAGTGCTTCCGCGCGGTGGCCGAGCGCGCCGAGAAGGCGGGCGTGGTGTACTGCATCGAGCCGCTGTCGGCGGACCAGACGCCGCTCATCAATACGCTGGAGGAGGCGGTGGCGATGGTGCAGGCGATCGGCAGCCGCAGCGTGCGCTCGATGCTCGACTGCAGCGCCGCCGGCCGCATGGAGACCGCGCCGCTGCCCGCGCTCGTCGACGCCTGGGTGCCGCGCGGCATGATCGCGCACGTGCAGGTCAACGACCGCAACCGCCGCGGCCCCGGCCAGGGCGAGCAGCGCTTCGCACCGCTGCTCGCGGCGCTCGTGCGCCACGGCTATGCCGGCGACATCGCCGTGGAGCCTTTCGACTACGTGCCCGACGGTCCCGGCGCCGCCGCGCGCGCGATCGGCTACGTCAAGGGCATCCTCGAGGCGCTGCAGGAGCGCTGACGACGTTTCGCTCGATTCCTTGACGCGCCGGCGGCGCGGCGCGGACAATGTAACGAAACGGTTAACACGCAGAGGCGAGAGAAGTGGCGGAGAAGCGCATCGGCATCATCATGCACGGCGTCACGGGGCGCATGGGCAGCAACCAGCACCTCGTGCGCTCGATCCTCGAGATCCGCAAGCAGGGCGGCGTGGCGCTGGAGGACGGCACGCGCCTGATGCCCGACCCGGTGCTGATCGGCCGCGACGCGGCCAAGATCGCGGCGCTCGCCGCCCGTCACGGCATCGAGCGCCACGGCACGGACCTCGACCAGGCGCTCGACTCGAAGCACGACGCGGTGTTCTTCGACGCGGCCTCGACGCAGCTGCGGCCGAAGCTGCTCCAGCGCGCCATCGCCGCCGGCAAGCACGTCTATTGCGAAAAGCCGGTCGCGACCTCGCTCGCCGAGGCGATGGACCTGGTCCGCGCGGCGAAGAAGGCGCGCGTCAAGCACGGCGTGGTGCAGGACAAGCTCTGGCTGCCGGGATTGCTCAAGCTCGCGCGCCTGAAGGCGCAGGGCTTCTTCGGCCAGATCCTCTCGGTGCGCGGCGAGTTCGGCTACTGGGTGTTCGAGGGCGACCCGCGGCGCGGCCAGCCGCCCGCGCAGCGCCCGTCGTGGAACTACCGCAGGGGCGACGGCGGCGGGATCATCCTCGACATGCTGTGCCACTGGCGCTACGTGCTGGACAATTTGTTCGGAGAAGTCAGAGCGGTTTCGTGTCTCGGTGCCACGCACATTCCTTACCGCTGGGACGAGGACGGCAGGCGCTACCGCGCGACCGCGGACGACGCGGCCTACGCCACGTTCCGGCTCGCCGGCGGCGCGATCGCGCACTTCAACTCCTCCTGGACGGTGCGCGTGCGCCGCGACGACCTGCTCACGCTTCAAGTGGATGGCACGAAGGGAAGCGCCGTGGCCGGCTTGAGGTCCTGTAAGACCCAGAGCTATGAAAGGACGCCGAAGCCGGTCTGGAATCCCGACATTCCGCAACCCATCGATTTCTACTCCGGCTGGGAGGACGTCCCCGATGAGGGGTACGAGAACGCGTTCAAGGTGCAGTGGGAGCTGTTCCTGAAGCACGTCGCCGGCGAGGGCCCGTTCCGCTGGGGGCTGCTCGCGGGCGCGAAGGGCGTGCAGCTCGCCGAGCTGGGGCTGAAGAGCTGGAAGCAGAGGAAATGGATCGACATCCCCAAATTGAAAACCTGAAGATCGCGCTGCCCGCCGCGGGCGGCGGCCTCGAGACCTACGCCTTGCGGCGCCCGAAGGCGTTCTCCAGGCCCACGCAGCCCTTCACGCGCGTCGCCTACGCCGCGGCGCACGTGGTCGCCGACGCGCGCTCGGCGAAGGATCCCTGGCTCGAAGCCGCGATCGACTGGGACGCCACGCTCGCCTACCGCCGGCACCTCTGGTCCTGGGGCTTCGGCGTCGCCGAGGCGATGGACACCGCGCAGCGCGGCATGGGTCTGGATTGGAAGAACTCGCTCGAGCTCGTCGAACGCTCGGTCAAAGCCTCCAGGGATTTTTCGGGAGCGGTCATCGCATCCGGAGCAGGCACGGACCATCTCTCCGGCGGTGAAACGCACTCCATGAAGGACATCATCGCCGCCTATGAAGAGCAATGCGCGGCGATCGAGAAGGCGGGCAGCCGCATCATCCTGATGGCGAGCCGCGCGCTTGCCGCGAGCGCGCAGTCGCCCGACGACTACGCGAAGGTCTACGACCGCATCCTCGGGCAGGTGCAGCAGCCGGTCATCATCCACTGGCTGGGCGAGATGTTCGACCCGGCGCTGGAAGGCTACTGGGGGAAGAAGGATCACTACGCGGCGATGCATGTCTGTCTGGATCTTCTATCCAGGAATTCCGCCAAAGTGGAAGGAATAAAGATTTCTCTCCTGGACAAGGACAAGGAAATAGTCATGCGCCGCAAGCTGCCGAAGGGCATGCGCATGTACACGGGCGACGACTTCAACTTCGCCGAGCTCATCGAGGGCGACGCGCAGGGCTACTCCGACGCGCTGCTGGGGATTTTCGATTGCATCGCGCCGGCGGCATCCCAGGCCCTCAGCTACCTGGGTTCCAACGAGAACGAAAAATTCAACGAAGTGCTGGCGCCCACGGTTCCGCTGTCGCGCCACATCTTCAAGGCGCCTACGCGCTTCTACAAGACGGGCGTGGTGTTCATGGCCTGGCTGAACGGGCACCAGGCGCACTTCACCATGGTCGGCGGCCAGCAGAGCGCGCGCAGCCTGCCGCACCTCGCGGAGCTGTTCCGCCTGGCCGACGGCGCGGGGCTGCTCGCCGATCCGGCGCTCGCCTGCCGGCGCATGAAGCAGCTGCTCGCGCTGCATGGAATTTAGGAAACTCGGCGAGGGTTTCGGAGTCGAGGTCGAGGGAGTCGACCTGAATTCCTTGAATGAAAACTCCTTTGCAAGAATCAGAAGCGCCTTCTATGAGCACCAGGTCCTGGTTGCCAGAGCCCAGAAACTTACGGCCGCGCAGTTCCTGAGTTTCGCTCGTCGCTTCGGCAGGCCCGAGCCGCACGTCATCGACCAGTTCCACCATCCCGAGCACGCCGACATCCTGATCCTCTCCAACGTCGAGAAGGACGGGCGGCCTACCGGCCTCGCCGATGCCGGCACCTATTTCCACACCGACTACTCGTACCTCGCGGTGCCGGCGCGGGCGACGATGCTGTATTCGATCCAGGTGCCGAAGAAGGGCGGGGATACGCTGTTTGCGAATCAGTACGCGGCTTACGAGGATTTGGCTTCGGACGTGAAGAACAAGATCCAGGACCTTGTGGCGCTGCACCATTACGGCAATCGCGACGACCTGGATAAAGGCTCGCGCACGGTGGCCTCGGTGCTCTCCGACGAGCAGGAGAAGAAAGTGACCTGGGTGAAGCACCGCGTGGCGCGGCCGCATCCGGTGACCGGCCGTACCGCGCTGTATGCCGTCAACGGCTCGTCGTTCGGCATCGAGGGCATGCCCGAGGAGGCGGCGCTCGAAATGCTGCGCGAGCTCGCGCGCCACGCGACGCAGGAGAAGTACCAGCTGCGCCTGAAATACGGCGTCGGAGACGTCGTAATCTGGGACAATGCCGCGCTGCTGCATTCGGCGACGCTGACAGATCCGCAGGATCCGCGCACGCTGTGGCGCATAACCGTCAAGGAGGAAGGGAGACCCTCATGAAAAGCCTCATTGCTGTGGCAGTTGGAATGCTGTTCTCGGCCGGCGCACAGGCGCAGCTCACCATGCACGGCGCATCGCAGTTCAACGACGACCACGCCTTCACCAAGGCGCTGGTGCGCTTCCAGGAGCTGGTGGACAAGTACTCGGGCAAGAAGACCACCTGGGTGCTGCACAAGAACTCGGAACTCGGCCTGGAAAAGCAGTACTTCGAGTACATGGCGCAGGGCAAGGCGGTGGACTACGCGATCGTGTCGCCGGCGCACATGTCGACCTTCTCCAAGGCCGCGCCCTTCATCGACGCGCCATTCCTGTTCCGCGACCTGGCGCACTGGAACAAGGTGCTCGACGCCGACCTGCTGAAGCCCGTTGCGGATGAGATCAACCAGAAAGCCGAGGTGATGCTGATCGGCTACGCGGGCGGCGGCACGCGCA
>Ga0335082_10005647_pt1 | contig 13700 bp, 10 predicted proteins | sample Lox_Sample_41_FD_206718 | JGI IMG/M metagenome (GOLD analysis project Ga0335082, IMG submission 206718) | Soil microbial communities from Loxahatchee National Wildlife Refuge, Florida, United States - Lox_Sample_4.1 | ecosystem: Environmental > Terrestrial > Soil > Wetlands | place: USA... | reverse complement strand
AGCCCCAATCGGCGAACTGGGCCGACGTCATAACGCCCGTGAAGCGGCAGATCCCGATCACGATCAGCGCGAGGAAGAGGCCGAGGGTGGCGGTCGTCTGGATCCACGATGTGTCGTAGCCGCGCTTGCCCGGCTGCGCGTGCTCGGCAACGTAGGTCGCCGCTCCGCCGTACTCGCCGCCGAGCGCGAGACCCTGCAGCAGCCGCAGCAAGACCAGCAGCAGCGGAGCCGCCCAGCCGATCGTCGCGAACGTGGGCAGCAACCCGACGAGGAACGTCGAGGAGCCCATCACGATGATCGTCACGAGGAACGTGTATTTGCGGCCGACGAGGTCGCCGATGCGCCCGAAGAAGAGCGCGCCGAACGGGCGCACGAGGAAGCCGGCGGCGTAGGTCGCGAAGGCGGACAGCAGCGCAGCCGTCTCGTTGCCCTTGGGAAAGAACAGAACGGCGAAGAACGGTGCGAGCACGGCGTACAAATAGAAGTCGTACCACTCGAACACCGTTCCCAACGATGAGGCAAAGATGACGCGCGTTTCTTCCTTCGAAATGCCCGGTGCGCCCGGAACCGGCGCCGGTTTGGCGAGTGTGCTCATCGAATCTCCTCCGCTCGGTTGGGGCAGGATTGCCCCCAAAACGCCCAGGGCTTCTTGGCCGAGCCCATAGGCGGCGCTAGTCTACACGAACAGTCGAAACTGAAAGCAAGGGGGTGCCGGACGGTTCCCCCGGCGTTGCGCCCAATGCAGCCAGGCACGGACCGGCGCGGTGAGGGCCGTCGGCGGGGTGACCGGTCCTGCCCGACTGGCTAGGCGGCTGGCGGAACGGTGTCGGCGAACGTCGTCCGCGTGCCGAGTTTCTCGGCGAGCCTCGCGAGATTCGGGTGCGCATCGCGCCAATCGACCTCGGGGAAGCGAAACGAGAGGTACCCGAGCGCGCACCCGGTGGCAATGTCGGCGAGCGAGTAGGCCTCGCCGTTGCACCACGGCCGCTCCTCGAGCTCGCGTGCCATCTCGATTACACCGCGGGCGATCTTGTCGCGCTGGCGTTCGAGCCAGTCCTTGCTCTGCTGCCGTGCCGGCCGCTGCTTCTCCAGGAAGATCGCCGCGGCGGCGTCGCAGATGCCGTCGGCGAGCGCCTCCCAGCGCTTCACGACGATGCGCTGCCGCGACGGCTCCGGGATCAGCCGGCTCACCGGGCTTACCGTATCGAGGTATTCGACGATCACGCGCGAATCGTAGAGCGCCGTGCCGTCGTCCAGCACCAGCACCGGGATCTTGCCGAGGGGATTGAATTCCGCGACCGTGTTTCCGGGCACCCACGGCGAAGCGACGACGAGCGAGAACTCGATCTTCTTTTCGGCGAGCGCGATGCGGACCTTGCGCGCGTACGGACTCGTGAGCGAGGCGATCAGTTTCAGCAAGGATCGGCGCCAGAGGCAAATTCGGATTGCAAGTATAGCATCGGCGATGTCTGCGAGAATCGCGAACAACCCCTTCGCGTGCTACACTCGTACGCGTTCCTGCGACGCAACCCGGGACGCGTTGATGCCGGCGGTGTCCCCGTTATCGCAGTGTCCGTTATGGCAGTCCCCGTCTCCACGCTGACCGCCCTCTCTCCCCTCGACGGCCGTTACGCGGCCAAGGTCGAGTCGCTGCGCGAGCATTTCAGCGAATTCGGATTGATCCGTGCGCGGGTCCGGATCGAGATCGCGTGGCTCGGCGCACTCGCCGCCGAACCCGGAATCCCCGAAGTCGCGCCGTTCTCCGCATCGGCCCGCGCGGCGCTCGACGCGGCGGCCTCGTCGTTCGAGCCTGCCGACGCCGAGCGCGTGAAGGCGATCGAGCGCACGACGAATCACGACGTCAAGGCGATCGAATACTGGCTGAAGGAGCGGTTCGCCGCCGTGCCCGAGATCGCCCGCGTTGGCGAATTCATTCACTTCGCGTGCACGTCCGAGGACATCAACAATCTCGCGCATGGCTTGACGCTGGCGGAAGCGCGGCGGTCGATCCTGGTGCCCGCGCTGGCGGACATCTCGGCGCGCGTGCGCGATCTCGCGCGTCGGCACGCCGATCTGCCGATGCTCGCGCGCACGCACGGCCAGCCGGCGACGCCGACGACGCTAGGCAAGGAGATGGCGAACGTCTATGCGCGGCTCGAGCGGCAGATCGCGGCGATCTCCCACGTGCCGATCAAGGGCAAGCTCAACGGCGCCGTCGGCAATTACAACGCGCACGTCGTCGCATACCCGGACGTCGACTGGGAGCGCCTCGCCGCGAAAGTCGTGAACGAGGTCGGCCTCGAGTTCAATCCCTATACGACGCAAATCGAGCCGCACGACTACATGGCGGAGCTGTTCGATGCGATCGCGCGCGCCAACACGGTGCTGATCGACCTCGACCGCGATCTCTGGGGCTACATTTCGCTTGGCTACTTCCGGCAGCGAACGAGGGAGGGGGAGATCGGGTCGTCGACGATGCCGCACAAGGTCAATCCGATCGATTTCGAGAACTCCGAGGGCAATCTCGGGCTCGCCAACGCGCTGCTGCGCCACATGGCGGAGAAGCTTCCCATCTCACGCTGGCAGCGCGACCTCACCGACTCGACCGTCCTGCGCAACATGGGCGTGGCGCTCGGACACACGCTGCTCGGCTGGACCGCGCTCGCGCAGGGCGTGGACAAGCTCGCCGTCGACGACGCGCGCATCGCCGCCGACCTCGACGCCAACTGGGAAGTGCTGGCCGAGCCGATCCAGACCGTCATGCGCCGCTACGGCGCTCCCAATCCCTACGAGCAGCTGAAGGCGCTGACGCGCGGCCGGACCGGAATGACGCGCGAGGCGCTGCACGCATTCATCGACCGGCTCGCGTTGCCGGCGGACGCCAAGGCGCGTCTCAAGTCGCTGACGCCCTCGACGTACATCGGCAACGCGGGAGCGCTCGCCAGGCGGATCTGACAACCTGTAACGCGGCGGCGGCCATGGCCGTGCATGCAACCACCGGCATCGTCACGTTCCTCCTGAGCGACATCGAGGGGAGCACGCGGCTTTGGGAGGAGGAGCCCGAGCGGATGCCGGACGCGCTCGCGCGGCACGATGCGCTCGTGCGCGCGGCTGTCACGCAGCATCGCGGCACGATCGTCAAGATGGCGGGCGACGGCATCCATGCGGCGTTCGACGATCCTCTCGACGCGATTGCAGCGACGGTCGAATTCCAGCGTGCGCTCGCCGATCCCGCCGCCACCAACGGGATCCGCTTTCGCGTGCGCTGCGGCCTGCACGCGGGCGTGGCCGAGGGCCGCGACAACGACTATTTCGGCAGCACCGTCAATCGCGCGGCCCGGATCATGAGCGCCGCGCATGGGGGTCAGGTGCTGGTCTCGCAGGCGGTGGCGGAGCTCGTCCATGACCGCCTTCCGGCGGGCACGTCGCTCACCGATCTGGGCTCGGTCCGGCTGCGGAGCGTCGCCCACCCGGAGCGGATCCACCAGCTCGTCCATCCCGAGCTTCAGCACCATTTCCCCGCGCTGCGCTCGCTCGAGGCGACACCGCACAACCTGCCGCAGCAGTTCACGTCGTTCATCGGTCGCGAACGCGAGCGCGCGGAAGTCCTGCGGCTCCTTTCCGGTCCGAGGCTGCTGACGCTGATCGGGCCCGGCGGAATCGGCAAGACGCGGCTTGCGCTGCAGGTCGCCGCCGACGTGATGGACGCGTATCCGGACGGAACATGGTTCGTCGATCTTGCGCCGGTGACCGACGCGGCGCTGGTTCCGCAGACGGTCGCTCGCGTGCTCGGCGTGCAGGAGCAGAAGGACATGCCGCTCGTGCAGGCGCTCTGCGAACATGTCGCGCCGCGCCGCCTGCTCGTCGTGCTCGACAACTGCGAGCATCTCGTCGCATCGTGCGCGGCGCTGTTGGGCGCGCTCCTGCAGGCGGCGCCCGGTGCGCGCTTCCTCGCCACGAGCCGCGAGCCGCTCAACATCGTCGGCGAGCAGACGTATCCGCTGCGGCCGCTCTCGCTTCCCGATCCCGCGGCGGGTGCTGATGGCATCGCGCGCTCCGAGGCGATCCGGCTCTTCGTCCAGCGGGCGCAGCTGCAGCGACCGAATTTCGCGCTCGACCCGCGGCAGGCGCCGGCGGTGGTTCGCATCTGCACGCGCCTCGACGGCATTCCGCTTGCGCTCGAGCTTGCCGCCGCGCGCATAGGCACGCTGCCGGTGGCGAAGATCGCCGAGCGGCTCGACGATCGGTTCCGGCTGCTTTCCGGCGGTGCGGTCACCGGGTTGCCGCGCCAGCAGACGCTGCGCGCGATGGTCGACTGGAGCTTCGACCTGTTGTCCGCCGCGGAAAAGGCGACGTTCGCGCGCCTTGCGGTGTTCGCCGGCGGGTTTGCGCTCGAGGCCGCCGAGAGCGTGTGCGCGACCGGCGCGATTGCCCAGCACGATGTCCTCGATCTGCTGTCGAGCCTGGTCCAGAAGTCGCTCGTCACCTTCGACGCCGACGCGGATCGTTATCGCATGCTGGAGACCATCGGTGAATATGCCCGGGGCCGGCTCGAGGAAAGCGGCGAGGCGCCGATGATCCGTCGCCGCCACCGTGACGCCTACGCGGCGCTCGCAAGCGAAGCCGAGTCGGCGCTGCCCGGCGGCCCGCAGCAGGCGCACTGGCTCTCACGCCTCGAAGGCGAGCACGACAACCTGCGCGCCGCGCTCACGTTCAGCCTGGCGGAACCGGAAGGCGCCGAGGTTGCAGCGTCGATGTGCGGAGCGCTGTACCTGTTCTGGGTGTATCGGGGCCATCATCGCGAGGGCTACCGCTGGTGCCAGGCGGCGCACGCGCGCAACGCGGATCGTCCCGCGAGCGCGCCGCGCGCGAAGGCGCTGCTCGGTGCGGGAACGCTTGCCACCTACGTCGGCGATCAGGCGGCGGCGCAGGACGCGCTCGAGCAGGCACTCGAGATGAGCCGGCAGCTCCGCGACCGTGCGCTCGAAGCGCGCGCCCTCAACAATCTCGCCACGGCGGCATTCAACCGCCGCAGTTTCGCCGAGGCGCAGGCTTTGCTGGAGGACGCCGTAATCGTCAACCGCGAGCTCGGCAACCAGACGCACGAGATCATCAACCTCGTCAATCTCGGCAACGCCGCGAACAGCCTCGGCAATTTCGAGCAGGCCGTCGCTCCGCTCGAACGTGCGCTCACGTTGAGTCGGGCCATGGGGCTGCGCGTGCTGGAGTCCGATGTCCTCGGCCACCTCGCGATGCAGGCACAGTACCGGGGCGACTATGCAACCGCGCAGGCGCAAGGCGAGGAAGCGCTGGCGATCGATCGCGAGATGGGGGTCCGCAGCCACGAGGCGCAGAAGCTCCTGCGCCTGGCGGAGATCGCCCTCGCCCGGGGCGATGCCGCGGCGGGTCGCGCGCGTCTTGTCGAAGCGCTGGCGCTCAATCGCGACCTCGCGAGCGTCGCCGGCATCGCCGACGATCTCGACCTTGCCGCGACGATCGCGGTGGCGGAGGGCAAACACCGGCAAGGCGCGATCTTCGCCGGAATTGCCGATGTGCTCCGAGCGCGATCGGGCAACGCCGTGCTGCCCGTCGATCAGCCGACCCACGACGCGTGCCGCAACCGCTGTCGCGAGGCCCTCGGCGACGCGGTCTGCGAGGCCGCGTTCGCGGCCGGACGCGCGATGACGACCGACGATGCGGTCAGGGAGGCGCTGCAGTTCCTGGGGGCCGGCGAATCCGACGCTGCCGCGCCTGTGGGGGACTAAGTCCCCGGCGGCAGACGTGCGCCGCCCGCAAAGCGTGTCGGATTCCTTGTTATTGTGCTTGAGCCGGATCCGACGGCGAAGCGACGTTCGCTCATCGTCCGTGCTTACGGGCCCTAACGCTGTGGGTGCGATCGCGCAGCCCGCCGTTCCTTGATGAACGTCGACACCGCCGGGATCAGCGACACCGCGACGATGCCGATCACGATCAGCGACAGGTTGTGCTTGACCCACGGGATGTTGCCGAAAAGGTAGCCGGCGTAGGAGAGCGACGCGATCCACGCGACGGCACCGATCACGTTGAAAGACAGGAAGCGGTGGTAGCGCATTCCGGCGACGCCGGCGAGAAACGGCGCGAACGTGCGGATGATCGGCACGAAGCGCCCGATGATGATCGTCACGCCGCCGTACTTGTCGTAGAACGCCTGCGTGCGGCGCAGGTGCGCCTGCTTGAACCAGCGCGAATCGGGTTTGTCGAATACCCGCGGCCCGATGTAATGGCCAACGGAGTAATTCACGGTGTCGCCGAGGATTGCTGCCGCGGTCAGCACGATAACGAGCACGTGGATGTTGAGATCGGCCGTCGCAACGACGGTACCGGAGATGAACAGGATCGAGTCGCCGGGAAGGAACGGGAACACGACGAGACCCGTTTCGGCGAAGATGACGAGGAACAGCAGTCCGTACAGCCAGTGCCCGTACTGCGCGGCCAGCTGCACGACCGTCTGGTCGAGGGCCAGCAGCGAGTAGAAGAGCGTGGTCAGCATCAGGGCAGGATCTTCTCGGCCCCGCCCTCGCCGCGGCGTTCCGGCTTGACCAGGTCCTCGCGCGACACGCCCAGCCACATCACCAGCGGCGCCATCACCAGCACCGACGAATAGATGCCGAAACAGATGCCGATCGTGAGCGCCAGCGCGAAGTAGTGGAGCGTCTCCCCGCCGAAGAACAGGATCGACAGCACCATCATCAGCGTCATGCCGTGAGTGATGATCGTCCGCGAGATCGTGCTCGTGATCGCGTTGTCGATCACGTGCGTCACCGTCGCCTTGCGCATCTTGCGGAAGTTCTCGCGGATCCGGTCGGCGATCACGACCGATTCGTTGACCGAATAGCCGAGCACGGCCAGCACGGCCGCCAGCACGGGGAGCGAGAACTCCCATTGGAAGAACGCGAAAAAGCCGAGGATGATGACGACGTCGTGCAGGTTGGCGATGATCGCCGCCACCGCGAAGCGCCACTCGAAGCGCATGGCGAGATAGCCGACGATACCGAGCGACACGAGCAGGAGCGCGAGCGCGCCGTTCTCGAACAGCTCCTTGCCGACCTGCGGGCCGACGAACTCGACCCGCTGCTGCCGCGCCGACGGGTCGGCGTCGCGCAACACCTTCATCACCTGCTCGGAGAGTTGCGCGCTCGACAGGCCTTCCTTCAACGGCAGCCTTATCAGCGCCGTATTCGACGTGCCGAAGCTCTGCGCCGCGTATTCGCCGAGATTGAGCTTGTCGATCGCCGCCCGGACCTGGTTGAAGTCGACCGCCTTGTCGTAGGCGACTTCGATCAGCGTGCCGCCGCGGAAGTCGACGCCCAGATTCAAGCCCCGGGTCGCAAGGAAGATTACCGCCAGCACGAACGTGATCGCCGAGATCACGTTGAACACGAGCGCGTGCCGCATGAACGGGATGTCGCGCTGGATACGGAAGAATTCCATGGGTTCGAGTGGGTATCGTCCGACGCCGCCTTCGCGCCGGCAGGGTTCAGAGCGGGATGTCGGAGGGAGCCGCCGGCCGCGGCCCGCCCGGCGCCGTGCCGCTCACTTGATGCCGCCGGTGCCTGCCGCCGGCTGCCACACCTGCCCGATCGAAATCTTGGCCAGGTGCTTGCGGCTGCCGTAGATCAGGTTGACGATGCCGCGCGAGACGAACACCGCCGAGAACATCGACGTCATGATGCCGAGGCAGTGGACGACGGCGAAACCGCGCACCGGCCCGGTGCCGAAGATCAGCAGCGCGACGCCGGCGATGAGCGTGGTCACGTTCGAGTCGAGAATCGTGCCCCAGGCGCGTTCGTAGCCGGCAGACAGCGCCGCGTGCGGCGTCGCGCCCCAGCGGAGTTCCTCGCGGATCCGCTCGTTGATCAGCACGTTGGAGTCGATCGCCATGCCGAGCGTCAGCGCAATGGCGGCAATGCCGGGCAGTGTCAATGTCGCCTGCAGCATCGACAGGATCGCCACCAGCAGGAGCAGGTTGACCGATAGCGCGATGGTCGAGATCAGCCCCATCAGCAGGTAGTAGGAACACATGAAGATCGCCATCACGACAAAGCCGTAGCGTACCGAGTTGAAGCCCTTGTCGATGTTCTCCTTGCCGAGCGAGGGGCCGACGGTGCGCTCCTCGACGATCTCCATCGGCGCTGCCAGCGCGCCGGCGCGCATCAGGAGCGCGATGTCGTTCGCTTCGCGCGTGTTCATCCGGCCGCTGATCTGGACGCGACCGCCGCCGATTTCCTCGCGGATCACCGGGGCGGTGATGACCTCGGCCTTGCCCTTTTCGACCAGCACGATAGCCATCCGCTTGCCGACGTTCTCGCGCGTCACTTCCTTGAAGATCCGGGCGCCGCTGCCGTCGAGGTTCACGTGCACCGCAGGCTCGTTGGTGCGCTGGTCGAAGCCCGGCTGCGCGTCGTTGATGCGGTCTCCGGTCAGCACCACCTGACGCTTGACCAGCACCGGCGCGCCGCTGCGTTCGGTGAACAGATCGCTGCCGAACGGGACCTGGCCCGCGAGCGCCTGCTCCAGCGCGCCCGGGTCTTCGTTCACCATCCGGATCTCGAGCGTCGCCGTGCGGCCGAGAATGTCTTTCGCGCGCGCGGTGTCCTGCACGCCGGGGAGCTGCACGACGACGCGATCTGCGCCCTGCTGCTGGATGATCGGCTCGGCCACACCGAGCTCGTTCACGCGGTTGCGCAGGATCGTGATGTTCTGCAGCACCGCGCCGTCCTGGATGCGCTTCTGCGCTTCGGGCTTCAGCGATGCGACGAGGCGCAGCTCGCCGCCGGCCGCGTCGGCATCGCGCAGCTGCAGATCGCCGTACGTCTTCTCGATCTCGGCGCGCGCCTTGCCCCGCTCGGCCTCGTCGCGGAATCGGACAACGACGTTGGTGCCTTCGCGCCCGACCCCTGCGTACTGGACCTTTCTTTCGCGCAGCAGAGAGCGGATGTCGGTGGTGTAGCGGTCGGCGGCCTTGTCGAGCGCCGCCTTCATGTCGACCTGCAGCAGGAAATGCACGCCGCCGCGCAAGTCGAGGCCGAGATACATCGGCAGCGCGCCGATCGCGGTCAGCCAGGGCGGCGACGACGAGAGCAGGTTGAGCGCGACGATGTAGTTGTCGCCGAGCTTCGCTTGCAGCGCGTCCTTGGCCTTGAGCTGCGTGTCGGGATCGGCGAAGCGCACTTTGATTCCGGTCGCGTCGAGCGTTTCGCCCCGATAGGCGACGCCCGCCGTCTTGAGCGTGTCCTCGACGGTGCCGAGAAGCGCGTTATCGATCTTGACCGCGGCTTTCGACGAGCTGACCTGCACGGCCGGCGCTTCCGGGAAGAAGTTGGGCAGCGTGTATACGAGGCCGACGACGAGCGCCACGCCGATGATCACGTACTTCCAGAGAGGATAGCGATTCATGAATCGGTTCTGCGTTCCGCGTTTTGTGTCGAGCGTTTCGCGGGTCTCGCGTTGCGGCGTGGGCCGAGACCGGGCGGGATGCGGGGGAATCTGCCTCTGCGCTGAACGACGAACACCGAACGTCCAACGCGCAACGGTCAGAGGTTCTTGATCGTGCCCTTGGGCAGGAGTTGCGCAACGGCGCCGCGCTGCACGGTGATCTCGACGTTGGGCGCGATCTCGACCGTCGCGTACTGGTCACCGAGCTTGGCGATCCGCCCGACGACCCCGCCGGCGGTGACGACTTCGTCCCCCTTTTGCAGCGCCTCGAGCATCGCCTTGGTTTCCTTCGCCCGCTTCTGCTGCGGCCGGATCAACAGGAAATAGAAGACGACGAAGATCGCAATCAGCGGCAGGAACGTCATGTAGTCGGCGCCGGGTGCCGACGCTGGAGCGCCTTGCGCGTAGGCAGAGGTGATGAGCGGATCGAGCAGCACGTGGACGTCCTCCGTGAAGGTGCGGGCGGGGCAGCGCGATCGTTCCGCGACGCTCCCGCAACGCGCGAGCAGGTGTATCCCGCGGCGCGCGGGAAATTGAATATTTTAGCATGCCGCGTGTGGGCGCCCGGGACCCCCTGGCCGATCTTTGCGCGTGGCGGCAACGGAACGCGGGCGCTACTCCCGGATCTGCCCTGTGTTGCGCGCCCGCTCCGCGGCGAACCTGACATTGTGCGCGTCGAGCCGACCCTCGGAGACGGCCCCCCGCAGCTCCTCCATCAGCGTCAGGTAGTAATGGAGGTTGTGGATCGTGTTGAGCCGGGCGCCGAGGATTTCGTTGACTCGCTGCAGGTGATGGAGATAGGCGCGGCTGAAATTGCGACAGGTGTAGCACCGGCAGGTTTCGTCGAGCGGCCGGACGTCGGCGCGATGCACGGCGTTGCGGATCCTGACGTCGCCGTAACGCGTGTAGAGATGGCCGTTGCGCGCATTGCGGGTCGGCAGCACGCAATCGAACATGTCGATGCCGGCGGTCACCGCCGCGACGATATCCTCCGGGGTGCCGACCCCCATCAGGTAGCGCGGACGCGCCGCGGGAAGGCGCGGGGCGACGTGGGCGAGCACGCGGCGCATGTCGTCTTTCGGCTCGCCGACGGAGAGCCCGCCGATCGCGTAGCCATCGAAGCCGATCGCCTGGAGCCCCGCGAGCGACGCGTCGCGCAGGTCCTCGTGCATGCCGCCCTGGACTATGCCGAAGAGCGCGTTCGCGTTGCCGCTCGCGGCGAACGCTTCGCGCGAGCGCCGCGCCCAGCGCAGCGACAGTTCCATCGATTGCGCCGCTTCGTCGCGCGTCGCAGGGTAGGGCGTGCATTCGTCGAAGACCATCGCGACGTCGGCATCGAGGCCACGCTGGACCGCCATCGCGATTTCCGGCGTCAGCAGCAGCTTGTCCCCGTTGACGGGCGAGGCGAACGTGACGCCCTCTTCGCGCACCTTGCGCATTGCGCCGAGGCTGTAGACCTGATAGCCGCCGGAATCGGTGAGGATGGGGCGGCGCCAGCCCATGAATCCATGGAGACCGCCGTGCGCGCCGATGATGTCGACGCCGGGACGCAGCCACAGATGGAACGTGTTGCCGAGGACGATCTGCGCGCCGAGTTCTTCGAGCTCCCTCGGCGCCATCGCTTTGACTGTGCCGTAGGTTCCGACCGGCATGAACACCGGCGTGTCCACCGTGCCGTGAGCGAGCTCGAGGCGACCGCGTCGGGCCAGGCCCGATGTGGCAAGGACGCGGAAGTGCATCCGGCGTGGGAAAGGGGTGCGCGCCGCTCCGGAGCGGGCGGGTCAGCGCCGCCGCGCCCGTGCGGGACGGCGGCGCGCGAAATACCCGACAGCGGCGACGAGGAACATCGTGAGAACGAGGCCCGTGGTGGAAAGCGTCGGTATCCCCGGCATCGCCGCGGCGGGGCCGATGCCGCAGCTGCCCGCCGCGAAGTCGAAGGCGTTCTTCCAGGCGCGGTAGAAATCGCCGCCGAAGTCGACGCCGGGGGTGCCGATCGTCGGATACTGCGGTGCGATCGCGACGTGGATCACGCACGCGGCGCCGGTGACACGATAGGCGATCGCCGGGTCGGCCCTGCCGAGCGCGTTGGGCTGCGTCCAGACGGCCACGACCGTGGTGCCTGCCTTCGCGTCGTTGCCGCCCGCGAACTTGGCGCTGCTGAGCGACGTGAGGCCGGCGGTGAGCGGATCGGCAACCATGTTTGTCGTGTTGAGCGTGCGCAACGCGTACGGTGTGGCGACGCCGTCGGTCCGGTTGGGATCGATCGCCTCGAGCGCGCCCCAACCATGCGGAATGGTCGTCGGCGGGCTGTCGCTGCGATCCTGGTCATAGAATGCGCCCAGCACCACCGCCCGGCCGGTCGCCGCAAACGCGGCGACGGCGTTGCCGACGCTCGGCGCGTTCACGAACGTGCCGTCCTCGAACAGCAGCAGGACGTCGTAATTCGCGGTAAGCGCGGCGAGTGTCGGCGTGGCGGCGCTTACGTCGATGCCGGTGAACGTGTGTCCGCCGACGTTGGTGCTGAAATCCGCCGCGGTTTCGGCGAAGTACTTGTTCGACAGCACGCCGACGCGTGCGGCGTCCGCGTCCGCGGCCTGCGCCGCAGCGAAAGTAAAGGCCACGCAGGCAAGCGCCCTGCGGAATGTAGGATTGATCATGGAAAAGCGGCGTTCACGCCGCTGCCGAATCGCAGCGCCGTATTCCGCAACAGTTGCGGTCAGTCGACAGAGTAACGTTTTGCCATGCGCGCGCATAGGCGGTCGACCGTGATTCCGGCGTTTTAAACACCGATTTGTTGCACGAATCCCAGCCTCGCCGCAATCTGTCGCCATTAAGCGACGGTTAGGGGTGTCTCGTTTTGGCGTCAGCGCTGGCTTGCTCGCTCCAGCAGCATCGCGTCGCCATAGCTGAAAAAGCGGTACCGAAGCGCGATCGCGTGGGCATAGGCGGCGCGCACATTGTCGTAACCGGCGAACGCCGAGACCAGCATCAGCAGCGTCGAGCGCGGCAGATGGAAGTTGGTGACGAGCCGGTCGACGACGCGAAAACCGTAGCCGGGCGTAATGAAAAGTTGCGTCTCGGCGTCGCCGGGCCGGATCCGCCCATCGTCGGTCGCCGCCGATTCCAGCGCACGAAGGCTCGTCGTGCCGACGGCAACGATGCGACCCGAGCGGGCGCGGGCGGCGTCGATCGCATCGACCGTCGCGCCCGGGATGCGGTACCACTCGGCGTGCATCGTGTGCGCGGAGAGGTCCTCGGTTTGCACCGGCAGGAACGTCCCCGCCCCGATGTGCAGCGTGACGTACGCAAACGCGATTCCCGCACGGGCCAGGGCGGCCAGCAGCGCTTCGTCGAAGTGCAATCCCGCGGTCGGCGCGGCGACCGCGCCGGCGTGGCGCGCATAAACGGTCTGATAGCGCACGTCGTCTTCGACAGCTGCGGGCCGCGCGATGTACGGCGGAAGCGGAACCGCGCCATGCCGGTCGAGGTAGTCGAGGATCGACGTCTCGTTCTCGAGCCGCAACTCGAAGAGGCGATCGCGCCGACCCGTGACGGCCGCGCGTGCGCGGCCCGGAAGGTCGAGCACGTCGCCGACGCGGGGCGGATGGCTCGCGCGGAGCTGAAACAGCGCTTGCGTCGGACCGGTGATCCGCTCGAGCAGCAATTCGACGCGTCCGCCCGTCGCCTTCGTCGCCTCGACCCGCGACTTGATCACTCGTGTGTCGTTGAAGACAAGCAGGTCATCCGGCGCGATGAGACCGGGAAGGTCGGCAAAGACGAGGTCGGTCAGCGCGGCGCCGTCGACGTGAAGCAGCCGGCTCCCCGTGCGCGTCGGCGCCGGCACCTGCGCGATCAGCTCGGGGGGCAGCCGATAGTCGAAGTCCTTGAGCGTGTGTTGGCGCGACACGTGGAAACCATCTCAAATCCCGGCGAGTGGCCCGAGGGCCGCATTTGCCGGATGAAGGCCCGCTGCGAGCCTTGAGATAGACATAGCGTACAGCGAAGGCCCAGCCTCATCGCCATCCGGGCATGGCAAAGCTGCCGGGCTGCGCAGCTATCGCTGAGGCGGGTTTGGTGCCCAGGGAGGGAATCGAACCCTCATGGCCTTGCGACCGGCAGATTTTGAGTCTGCTGCGTATACCAGTTCCGCCACCTGGGCGTTTGCGGCTGCCGCGGGCGCACATTGCCGGGCGGCGGCAAGCGCGCCATTATCGCGGAAACCGACG